>Ga0207644_10000968_pt1 | contig 18341 bp, 30 predicted proteins | sample KBSS73metaG_FD_184326 | JGI IMG/M metagenome (GOLD analysis project Ga0207644, IMG submission 184326) | Switchgrass rhizosphere microbial communities from Kellogg Biological Station, Michigan, USA - KBS S7-3 metaG (SPAdes) (version 2) | ecosystem: Host-associated > Plants > Roots > Rhizosphere... | reverse complement strand
CAGCTTCCGGCAAGCGTCGCACCGGGCGAGAACCTCGAGTTCGCGACCCTCACGAACGACAACGCGATGAGCCGCATGTACATCTGGGCCGACGGCCTCGTCGTCTGGGCCGGCTATGCGTTCGGGCCGCACGGCCCGGTCGCACGGCTGCCGCTGAACTTCCTCAGTTGGTCGACGACCGGGCCGGTTGGGCAGCCGTGAACGTCGCCCCGGCAGCGTCGTTCGAGGCGGTCATCGACACCGGCGAACCTGGCCTCGTCGGCACGATCGGTGTGTCGGCGAACGACAACCTCGGTGTCGCGTCGATCTCGTTTACGTCGGCTGGGGTGCTCGAGATCGCCCCCGGCGTTTACACCGTCACCCTGACCGCCCCCGACACGGCAGGGCAGTACACCCTGATCTGGCGCCAAGGCGCGTCAGGGGCGGTGCTCGGCATCGAAGACCTGCTGGTCACCTACACCGCCGTGACGCCGTCGCCCACGCCGCCCGGCACCGTGTACGCGACGTTGGCGGAGCTGCAACGGGTGCTGCAGAAACCGTCGCCGACCGTGGACGAGCAGGAGGCGATGCAACGCGACCTCGATGCGGCGGCGATGGAGATCAACTGGGACCTCAGCTACACCGTCGACAACCCGCCGCCGCCCGAAGGCACCCCCGAGTACGGGCTGCTGGCCGCGGTGAACCTCGACCGGGCCGTCGAGTTGTGGGCCGCCCACCAGCGGCCGTTCGGCGCCCAGAACGCCGGCCCCGACATGATCCCGCTGGTCTCACCCCGCGACACCTGGTATCGGCATCACCTCCGGCTGAACCCGCTCAGGGTGCTGTACCCGATCGGCTGATGTCGTTGCTCGACTTGACCGCCGCAATAGCTGACCAGCTCGAGCAGCGGCTCACCCCCGTGGTCGATGTGTTGCAGGTCACCGGGACGGCGAACCGGAACCCGACGCCGCCGGCGATCGACCTGTACCCCGACGACCCGTTCCAGGAGCCCGACACCTACGGGGCCGTCCACCGGACAGCGACGTTCATCGTCCGCGCCCGCGTCACCGACCTCGACGTCGACGCCGGCCAAACCCTGCTGCTCGAACTGATGGACCCCGCCTCGGCCAAGTCCGTGATTGCCGCCCTTGCTGAGGACGGCAGCTTCGCCGGCGCCTGCCAGGACTCCACCGTCGAAGGCCCAACCCGGTGGGGCGAATACACCGATGCGTCCGGCGAGACCCTTTTGGGCTGCCAGTGGCGGCTGAGAACGATCCTCTAGAAAGGAAGTGACATGTCGAAGTTCCTGCTCAAAAACGTCAAGGTGATGGTCAACGCCGTCGACCTGTCAGACCACGCCTTCAACGTCGACACACCCTCCGACAAGGAGCAGGTCGACGTGTCCGGGTTCTCGACGACCGGCACCCGGGAGTATCTGCCCGGTCTGGCCGACCAGACGATCGAAGTGCAGTTCGAGAACGACTTCGCCGCCGCCTCCGTCCACGCCACCCTGCAACCGTTGTTCGCGAACGGCACCACCTTCACCGTCTACGTCCAGCCCAACAACGCCGCCGCCTCCGCCACCAACCCCGCCTACGGCGGCACCGGCACCCTCTTCTCCTACAACGGACTCTCCGGGGCGTTGAACGCCCGCTCGGAGACGACGGCGACGTTCAAGCCGGCACCCGGGTCGTCGTTCCAGTGGACGGCCGTCGCCCCGACGATCATGGAAGCCGGGACACTCGAGGCCGAGACCGCCGAAGCCCCGGCAGCCAAAAAGTAGGCGCGGTGCCGATTGTTGTTCAGGGTTTGCGGGAGCTGAACCGGGCGTTCGCGAACACCGACCGCGAAACGAGGCTCGGCTGGCGGGCCGCGCAACGCCACATCGCCGAACCCGTCCGCCAAGACGCGGAGCAGCGGGCGCTGTCGTCGATCCGCCGCATGCCGGGCTCGCCGAAATGGTCGCGGATGCGTGTCGGTGTCACCCGGGCCGCAGTGTACGTCGCCCCGAGGCAGCGTGGTGTGAAAGGCAGAGGCCGCCACCTGTACGAGGGCCGGCCTAACCTGGCCGACCTGATCGAATCCCGGGCGCTGATCCCTGCTGGTGAGGCGCACGAACACCAGACCGACCTCGAGGTGGAGCGGCTGATCGACCGTGTCGTTACGGAGTTCAACCGTGGCTGACATCCACGTCAACGGCCGCACCTACCCGCTGGTGTCGCTCGACGAGCTCACGTTGGACGAAGCGATGGTGTTCTACGACTACACCAAGATGAGCCTCGACGAGATCCCCGACCTCGAAGGGTTCCATCCCGGTGTGGTCGCCGCCCTGATCCACGTCGCCGTCGCGAGAGGCGAACCCCGCGAAACAGGCCGGCAGATCAGACAGGCCGTCGGCAAGATCCCGATGTCGTCGCTCGAACAGGTTTTCATGGACATAAGCGAAGAGGCCGGCGACGTGGACCCTCCGCCGGCCTCCAGAACGAACGGTTCTGGAGGCGGTTCGTCAACGTCTTCGGACACGGCCCCGGACGACACGACCCAGGTCTCTACTGGCAGCCCTGGCTGGGCCACTGGTGCCACCTCACACCGGCCGATCTCGGCGCCATGACCGCCCACCAGCTCGAGCATTGCCATGCCTGGGTGAAAGAACAAAGCGGATGAGCCGGTGTCATGGCGCGTAAGTTGATCTACGAGGTCGTCCTCGACTCGACTGCGTACAGCCGGCAGATCCGGAAAGTGCAGGCCGAGACGACCGCGTTCGCTGCGTCGGTCGAGAAGACGGGGCGGACGGCCGGTGTCTTCCAGAAGGAAGCGATCAAAGGCACCGGCGGAAAGTTCGGGCTGTTCGGCAATTTGGCAGGCGGCTTCGCGGGCGGCGGCGCTGGCCTCGCCGGCGGTTTGGCGGCCGGGGCGGCGCTGGGGTTCCTCAAAGACTCCGTGCTCGCCGCATCGGATCTGAACGAGCAGATCGCGAAAACGAACACGGTGTTCGGCGAGTCGGGTGCGCAGATCGAGGAGTGGTCGAAAACAACCACCACCGCGTTCGGCGTGTCCGAAAGGGATGCGTTGAAGATGGCGTCGTCGTTTGGCGCCCTGTTCGCCCCCGTCGGCCTGGTCGGCCAGCAGTCGGCCGACATGTCGGAGAAACTCACCCAGCTCGGCGGCGACCTGGCGTCGTTCTACAACACCGACGTCCAGTCAGCTTTGGACGCCATCCAATCCGGCTTGGTCGGCCAGGTCAGGCCGCTCCGTGCGTACGGCGTCCAACTGTCCGCGGCGAGGGTGCAGCAGCAGGCGCTTACTGACACCGGCAAGAGGCATGCGTCGGAGCTGACGAACCTGGATAAGACGATGGCCCGCATCAAGATCATCTTCCAGGACACGAAGAAGCCGCAGGGTGACTTCGCTCGCACCCAGGACCATCTCGCGAACCAGACGAAGATCCTGACCGGCAACATCGACGACCTGTCGACCGCGCTCGGCGAGGGGCTGATCCCGGCCGTCACGACCGCGTTCGGCGGCCTCAACGCCCTGCTCGGGCTGATGAAGAAAACGGGGAAACCTGGGTCAACGATTTTCGGCAGCGTCCTGAAAGAGGCGAGCGGGCTCGGCCCTGTTTTCGACCTGTTGGATCTGTTCGGCCACGGCGGCAAGAAACCAGGCGGCGGCGGCGGCGCCAACGCTGGCGCTGTGCCGTATGCCGACACCGGGTTCCGAACCCCCGTCATCGCCCAGGCCCTGAGAAAGCAAATCCAACAACAGCACGCCGCTGAGAGCCGCAGGATCGAGCAGCGGAACACCTGGTTCGACGCGATGATCGGCCGGCGCGAGCTCCGCGCCTCCCTGCTCGCCGGAGCATCAGCCCAGCTGGCCGCCTACAAGGCGATAGGACGGACGTTGACGGCACAGATCGCCGCGGTCCATGACGTCACCCGCAAATGGACGTTGAAGGACGAGGCGCTTAGGAACGCCGCCACCGTCGCCGGCCTCGAGGCCAGCATTGCGGCCGACCTGAAACAGAAACAGCAGGAGGCCGCCCAGAAGATCAAAGATCAAATCGACGCCGCCCGCATCGAGAAAATGGGTTGGCTCGACTTCGCGATCGAACGGGCCGACGCCACCAAAACCGTCAAAGACAACCTGGCCGCCTACCGCAACAAAGAGAAATTCCTGCAAGGCCTGATCAAGAAAGAGGGGCGCACCCTCGAGTACGTGTCGGAGCTGTGGCGTGTTCGTCAGCAGATCAAGGACCTGAACAAAAAGAACACCGACACCGACCCGTTGGCCGGCCTGATGCAAGTGTCGTCGGCGAGGTTGGCGAACATCCTTGCCGTCGGCACCGGCCTGGGCGCGGCAGGCCGGCAGCGGTTGGGGTTCAACATCGCCGGCGCCGAAATCCAACCGGTCCACATGCATGTGAATCTGGACGGCCGCGAGGTCGCGTCGGTGGTGACGAAACAACAGACACGTTCCGGGAACAGGACGGGCAGGCAGACGTCGGGTCGGCGTGGCTGACCCCCTCGGCGTGTCGATCGCGTTCGACGACGACCCGATGGTCGTCGACCCGACCTGGACGAGGATCGACACCCTGACGGGCTGCCGGGTGAGCGATTGGACGATCGACAGGGGCAGGCCAACGGAGTTCGACAAAACCGGCACCGGCACCGCCGTCATCCGGATCGTCGACCGTGAAGGGTTGTTCGACCCCACCAACACGACGTCCAGCTACCACAACAAGGTTCTGCCAGGCAAGCAGGCCGCCATCGCTTTGCAGAACCCGACGGGCGCGCACGCCTGGTTCCCGCTGTTCCGAGGCTTCGTCGAGTCGTGGCATTACCAACTCGCCCCGACCCGCCAGTACATGGAGCTCGAGCTGCAGTTGGTCGATGGGTTCTCGATCCTGTCGCGTGCCGAGCTGCAGGTCGGCGAAGACGGCCTGCTCCCTTTGCCCGCCGAAATCGCGAAGGGCAACGTCGGGTACGGCGAGACGGAGAGCTGGGTGAAGGACCGAATCGACGCGGTCCTCGACGACGTCGGCTGGCCGTTCGGCCTCACCGACGTGTTCACGGGCAACGTCCGTGTCGGCCCGAAAGCCTACGGCCCAGGCACCAGCGCCCTCGACGCCCTCTGGGACGCCGCGGACGCGGAGTTCCCCGGCGTGGCGAATATGTGGATCGGGAAGGACGGCAAACTGATCTTCCGCGGCAGGCAGGCCCGCTTCCGGCCGTTGGTGGCCGAGTACGGCATCAACCGGCGAACTGTCGGCGACCCGTCCGCCACCTCGATTGACGATCAGGCGGTGCCGCTGTCCGAGTTGGAGTGGTCGAACGGCCAGGACAACCTCTACAACGCTTCGTCGGCGACCCCGCAAGGTGTCGGGTCAGGCACCGGGTGGCGGCAGCTGAACCCGGACCCGCCCGACAACGACGACGTCGCCGGCCAGTACGTCAAAGACGACGACAGCATCGCCGCCTACGGACTCCGCAGCATCACCTTTGATCAGCTGCAGACGATCGAAGGGCTCGCGACCCACAACAACTCGATGGTCGAGACGAAGCTGTTCGCGCAGTACTACGTCGACAACTACAAAACGCCGGCGCCTCGGATCAGCCGGATGGTGTTCAAGAGCCGCAGGCCTGACGCCCTGAACGCCGACCGGCTGTGGACGCACCTCTGCGAATGCGAGATCTCGGATCTGCTGACGTTGAAAACGGCGCATGGTGGGGGCGGCGGCTTCAACACCGACTTCTACGTCGAAGGTTTGCATTACACCGGCCGCCCCGGCTCCGTCGCCGTCGCCGGCTACTACATCCCGGTCATCGAACTGAGCCTGGATGTGTCGCCGAGGGCGCATTACACGACGAATCCGTTCGACGCCGACGAGGACCCCGCGCCGTGAGCCAAGGGGCGCCGCATCCCCGCATGCACGGCCTCACCCACGTCCGGGGTGGGCCCGACCCGGTTCCCGGCCTGCTGCCGGCGCCGCCAGGCAGCTTCACCGACTGGGTGCTCGCCCTCAACGGTGTGTGGGCGTACTGGCCGTTACAGGACGCGAGCGGCGACGCGATCGACCTTGGTCCCAGCCATGCCGACATGCAGCCCGTCGGCACACCGGCGTATCACGCGGCGGGCCCGAACACAACGGATCTGCCGTTCGCGGTCAGCCTGGCCGGCATCCCACAAACAAGCATCATCGACGACTCGTTCTACGACGCCGCCGACGAGCTGAACATGGACTCCCGTTCGAGTCTGACCGCGATGTGCTGGATCCAACCGGATCCGGCCGCCACATCGAGGTTGCCGGTGATCGGCACCCGTGACAACTTCCGGCGTGGCTGGGGTCTCCTGATCGAGTCGTCGAGCCGGCAGCTGGAATTCGTGGTCGGCGACGGCAGCAACGGCGACTTCGTCCTCGGCCCGCCGATCACGATGGGTGCCTGGACGTTCGTCGCCGCCACCCTGGACGACGACACCGACACCGCCACCCTGTACGTCGACGGGTCGGAGGTCGCGTCGGGCAGCTGCCCCCATTTCGTCGGGTCTGGCGGCATCCGTGTGGGGGCGCTCGACTTCGACAGCTCCGGTTCGGACGCCTACCACTTCCACGGCCAGATGGCCGGCGCCGTCTTCGTCGACCACGCGTTGACCGCCGGCCAGATCCTGGAGGGCTACCACGCAGGGTTCACGGGTGGCGGCATGGACCCCGGCGACGTGTTGGTCGTCGGTGACGACGGCACCCCGGAATGGGCGCCGCCCGGTGTGTCGGTCGAGCACGGCGGCGGCACACCAGACGCGACACCGGCACCGATCCCGCCGCCGTCATCGGGGGGCGGCACCAGCCCCGGCGGCTGGGACACGAAACCGGTGGAGTGGGCTGTTCTGTACGACTCGACGCCGGGCCGGTTCGACGTCCCGTCCAGGAAATGGGTGCGGGTGCCGTTCAACACCGTCCGTCTGATGCGGTCGTGGGAAACCACCCCTGGTGTTTGGACGGGCGCCTGGCTCGACGACGATCGCGGCCTCACCGAACAGGCCAAGAACGGTCTGTTGCACATCGCCGACGGGATGGCCGACGTGCCGGACGCGGTGAACGGCTCCCACCATGTGTCCGGCTGGTTCTCGTTCGAGTGGCCCGTCGTCGACGAGCTCGAGCTGCCGAACGGCGGCGACCCCGACGCCATAGACGCCTACGTCCGCGCCGGCCGGTTCTTCAACGCCACCACCGGCCAGGTCGTACGTGCCGGTGTCGGCGCCGCCAACCCAACCTACAGACGGTTCTTCGAGTGGCAGTTCGGGTTCTCGGCCGACGCGATCCCGGAATGGGTCGACGCCCCGACCGATAACCCCTACCCGATCTACCCGGTCTGGGCGGACCGCCCGTTGGTGTTGCCGCAGCCGTATCCGAAGCTGACGGACGCCCAGTCGGGCGCCGAGTACGCCCCGATGAAAACGTGGGTCACGAACAACAACCTGCAGGTCGGCGACAACCTCTGCATGCAGGTGTGGCAGGACTCGCCGTGGCTGATCCGCTTCTCAACGGACGCCTACCGCATCCCCTACCCCGGCCTGAAGCCCGACTACGTGAAACGGCCGCACCTCGTCGTGTCCTACTACTACGACCCCGACACGATCGACCACACAACCGGGAAGGTCCTCTAAGTGGCCGAACAGGTCGTTGTCACGAAGCCGCTGTATCTGGGCCGTGGCCTGCAGGGGGAGCCGTTCCCCGAAACCGGGGAGAAGCTCGAGCTGTCCGTCGACCTGTACGACCTCGGCACCGACTACGCCGCCGGCTGGCTGGAATGGGCCGGCGTCGGCGGCCCCGATCTGTTGGCGGCCACCCAGGCGTGGATGCCGCTCGTCGACTCGACCGGCACCTGTGTCCTCGACTCGACCGGCGCCCTGATACCGACGCTGATCACGCTATGACCGGAGGCCCGCCATGACGACGTTCGCAGGGCATTTCCTCGGCCCCGACACCCACGCCAACCGGCCCGCCACCACCGGGCTGCCGGAAGGGACGATGTATGTCTGCACCACCCACAACAAGATCGAGAAGATCGTGTCGGCGGCCTGGACGGACTACGCCACCCTGGGCACCGGCACCACCCCGACGACCGTCGTCAACGACGGCATCTGGGATACGAAGGGCGACCTCGCCGTAGCCACCGCGGCCGACACCGCCGCGAAACTCGCTGCCGGCGCCAACACCAAAGTCTTGACCGCCGACTCGACCCAGACGACCGGGCTGAAGTGGCAGCTCACCAAAGACATCGAGGTGAAGGTGTTCGACGACGCGACCGTTGTGACGACCGGCGACGGCAAAGCCATCCTCGCGATCCCCGCCTCCATGGGCGGCATGGACCTGATCGCCGCCCACGCCTTCGTCACCACCGTCTCCTCGAGCGGCTTGCCGACGGTGCAGATCCGCAACATCACCCAGACCGCCGACATGCTCACCACCAAAATCAGCATCGACGCGTCCGAGTTCACCAGCTACACCGCCGCCACCCCGCCCGTGGTCGACACCGGAAACGACGACGTCGCCACCGGCGACCTAATCGCGGTCGATGTGGACGTGGCCGGAACCGGCGCGAAAGGGCTGGGCGTCATCCTGACGTTCACGCTTCCCTGATGGCTGTCGCGTTCCGCGCAGCCGGCACGTTCGCCACCCGCGGCTCGCCGGGCACCGGCGCCCTCTCCGTCGGTGTTCCCGCCGGCACCACCACAGGTGACCTGCTGCTGCTTGCCGCGACCAGCTACGGCGGCGGCTCCGGCGTCGCGATCAACACCCCCGCCGGCTGGACACTGATCAACACCCGCACCGGCTGGAACAGCGGCGACCCGCAATACACCACGGCTCTCTATTACAAAGTCGCCGGCGCGTCCGAAGGCGCGGTCAGCATGACGACCGCCGCCAGTTCCTACCTCGACGCAGTCACCGCCGGCTTCACCGGCGTCGACACCACCACCCCCATCGACGTCGCAGGAACATGGAGCGCCGACCAGTCCGGCAGCACCGTCACGATCCCGTCGATCACCACCCTGACCGCGAACGCCTGGTGGGTCTCCATCGGCGTCGACGCCGTCGGCCAGCTGAACGCGAGCTCGTTCCCGGCCGGCTGGACACAACGAGCCCGCACGTCGATCACGATCGCGATGTACGTGGTCAACACCAAGGCGTTGACCGCTGCCGGCGCGACCGGCACAGCAACCTACTCCCGCACCGGCGCCTCGCAAACCCACATCCTGCTCGGCCTCGCACTACGCGAGTCCGGCGCCGGCGCCGGCGGCGCCACCTTCGTCCCGAAAATCACCATCGTCTAAGGAGGCAACCGTGGCAACCAGACACCGCCTCTCACCCCACTTCGTCATCGAAGAATTCGACTGCCGCGACGGCACCAAATGCCAGGAACGCGACCACATCGGCCTCGAGTACCTGTGCCGCACCTACCTCGAGCCGCTCAGGTCGAAGTTCGGGCTCGTCCACGTCAACAGCGGCTACCGCACCGCGTCCTATAACGCGAAGATCGGCGGCGCGTCGAAGTCGTTCCACATCTACGACATCCACAGCAACGACCAGGCCTGCGACATCACATGCAGCAAAGGCGGGCCGAGGGACTGGCACCGCACCGCCAACACCATCCGCAAACGCGAACGCAACGGCCGCGGCGGCCTCGGTTTGTACGACCGGTTCGTCCACATCGACCTACGAGAACAACACGCGAACTGGAGAGGCTGACCATGAGCGACGACACCGAGCTCGTCCCCGACGACACCGAAGAAGACGTTCCCGAGAGCGACTACCTCACGAGGGAGCAGGCGGAGGAAGACGACACGATCGACATCAACGAAACCGAATGACCTGCGGTGCTCGCGATCACGTCGATCCCCGACGAAGCACTAATCACCATCAACTCGTTGGAGATCCTCGGCATCATCTATTTGGCCATAGCCGTCTCCAAGCTACGCGAGAAAATCGCGAGGCTCGAGGAACGCACCCGCGACCGCCCCCCCAATGCTTGAGGGGTGGCGGCGCGAAGACCGCTGGCTCATCTGGACACTCAAACTCGCCCTCGTTGCCGGGGTGGTTGTGCTCGAGGCCGTCGTGCTGCTCGCCGTCGGCCGGCTACTGCTCTAGCAGGCGCTCCTGACTTTCTCCGCGGCCGTCTGCAGCGTCACAAGGGGTTGGATCATCGAGCTGGTGTTGGCGCCAAGGTTGTCGAGCTCCGCGACGATCTCAGTGACGCGGTCGGCGTCATCCGACAACTCGGCCTCGTAAGAACACGGGTTCCCTGACGCGATTGCTTCTTTGATCGTCTGCTGCATCTCGTCCGTCAACGCGACGCCCTCGTCGGCGAGATCGGCTCGCTGGTCTATGTTCGACGAGTCGACAAGTGATGCGTCGCTCGGCGAGCTCGCCGACGCCTTGTCGTCGCTGTGGTTCAGAAAACTGGCGAACGCTGCGGTCACGATGATCGCTGCGAGGACGACCCAGGCGATACGATTCAGTTGCATAGGGGGCTTGCTCCTCCTGTGTCATGCCCTGGGACGTGAACGCGTCGCCAGGGCTCTTCTATGAACCGGGCAGGGTAGCCGCAGGCCGCTAACGCATTCGCGTCAACTCTGTTCGCGGTGGGCGGCGACGATCTGCCGGACCTTCTCCGGAGACAGATCCGCGTACGGTGCGATGTCACGGTTCGACTCCCCCGCGTCGGCCGCCCTCACGATCGCGGTCTCGAGCCTGCCGCGGGCCGCCGCAACCTTCTGAGCTTCCGAACGTACCTTGCGTAGATCCTTCTGGGCCATCGCCCCGAATGCTGCCGACAGGGCACCTGCTGAACAACAGTGCCTACGAAATGGGCGGCGATACGCAAAACGTATCGCATGAAACCCGCAACATGCGCGGAGTTTGATGTGTGGTCCGTCGGGGGTGAGGTAGATAAGCCGATCTGGAAACGGAGGCAGGCTGTGTCTACACTCACCACAGACACAATTAAGCCCGGCACCGCTTGCACGGCCCGGGCGCGGCATAGGAGGCAAGTCCCATGCACGCCATACCTTTCCAGACTCGACGCCCTCATGCGTGACCTGCGGCACGAAGCCGCAGCAGCCTTCACTGATCTGAACGACTGGCTCGCCTGGCTCGACGGCGAAAGCAAACGACCCAAAACGATCTACGGCTACATGCGCGTCATCGCCCCCCCTCCTCCGCGCCCACCCCGACAAAACGATCGACGAGTTCACCGCGGCCGACATCAACCACGAACTCCGTGAGGTCTCCGACCGGTCGAAACACATCAGCCGGTCGATCTTCAACCGGTTCTTCGTCTGGGCGTACGACGACGAACGGATCACGGTCAACCCAATGCGGAGGGTGCCGAAGCCGAAGAACCCCCGCCGCCGCCAGAAGGACATCTTCTCGGCGACCGAGATCGAGCTGCTCGAGGGGCTCCCCACCCCTGACGGGGAGCTGTGGACGCTTCTGTTCAAAACCGGGCTCCGCCGGGGTGAGGCGAGACGCCTGAACCGGGCGCATATCAACCTGAACCGGGCGAAGCTGATGGTGTACGACGGCAAAGGCGGCCGAGATCGCCCCATCCCGTTACCCCCCGCAGCCCTGGCCGCCGTCGCCGATTTGGACCTGTCCGGCGAGGTCGGCTCCCACGACTACCTCTGGTACTCGATTCCCGGCGGCCGCAGCGTTCACGCCCGCCACACCCCGATCTGCGACACCACCTTCGAGCGCTGGTACCGCCGCGGCCTCGCAGCTGCCGGCATCACCCGATACCTCAACCCCCACCAGACCCGGCACACCTACGGCTGGTGGCTGAGAGCCGAAGGGTTCGACATCGAAGAACGACAGATCCTTATGGGACACGAATCAATCCGCACCACCGAGGAGTACTACGGTCGACTGACCGTGGACGACCTCACCGACAAGATCGCGATGCTCGTATGAAACTCACCGCAAAGTGCAATGCCCGGACGGGGGAGGACGTGTCACCGAACCACCCCGTCCGGGCCGCAGTAGTAGAATACCCCGGTCACCGAACGAAAGAGGACGGATGACTGGCATCACCGGAATCGACCTCGCCCACTACGTCGTCTGCGACAGATGCGGACACCTATGGGACATCGAACCTCAGTGGCCCGACCCGATCGTCTGCCCCGCCTGCCAGCATCAGGCGCTGTGGCGGTTCCCGAACTGGCCCGACGCCCAAGCCCACTCCGACATGATCGTGAGGCGCTTGGCGTGACGCCATTTGGCCGTCAGTGGGCACTTAAGGCGTTAGTTGCCCACTGGACATTTCCCGCCGGGACTGCCCAGTGACATCCCGTGAGGCCGCCATTCTCGCACTCGGCGTCGACGCGGTCCGCGACTACGAACGGGTCAAGACGTTCTACACCCGCTACGGCCACGCGCTCGAGCTGACCTACGCCGAGGCCGTCGGCGGCCGGATCGGCGATCCCGGCGAACCCGACGTCATCACCCCCCTCGGCGGCTTCGAGTTCTGCGCGCAGGCATCGACGAAGAACGCGGCCGGTGACGCGGCGCAACGCGGCAAGGTCCCCGCCGGACACGTTGTCCAGGTGTCGGGATCGCCGAGGCCGGGCCGCATCACCGGCACCGACTTCTTGAAGCTGCACGGCGTTCGGAAGCCGGACCGGATCGCCAACGAGTGCGAGATTCGGGCGCTCGAGATCGCAAGGGCCGAGGCGGACGCGGCGGCTGCCAGGTGGGCGGCATGAGCAACGAGCTCGCGATCCCGATGAGCCGCGTCCCGGAGTTGATCCAGCGTGGCCGCGCCGAGCTCGCCGAGATCGGCGATCCCGAGGACGTCGCCGACGTGGAGAGGCGCGCGGCCGCGATCGCCGAGCTGACGAAACGGGCCGGCCTGAGCATCCCGATCCAGAACGAGGCGATGCTCTATCGCGCCGAGGCGCTCGAGCGGCTCGCTGTTGTCGTCGCCGAGGCGCAGCAGAACGGCGAGGTGAATCAGCATGGGGCTAACCAGTGGAGGTCCGAGCCTCGGACCTCCTTGGCCGATCTCAAGATCGACAAGCGGCGACTCGCCGAGGGCCGTGCTCTCGCCGAGACAGACGTGCTCGACAAGGCGCGGTCCGACGCGAAGCAGCGGCCGAACAACCCGATCCGGTTCGCCGACATCATCACCCGGGCCGAACGCATCCGCCGCGTCAACGCCGGCGTCGAGAAACGCGAGCAGCTCGAGCGCGAAGCCCGGGTCGAACGTGCACGTCTTGAAGCTCTTGGTCAGCACCCGTTCCGCCTCTACCACGCTGACGTGCACGAATGGAGGCCGGGCGAGCCGGTTGACGCGATCATCACCGACCCTCCCTACGTCACCGCTGACGCCGTCGAGCTGTACGCCGCCCTCGGCGATCTCGCGCTCGACTGCCTGAAGCCCGGCGGGGTGCTCGCCGCGATGGTCTGGCCGCCGCAGCTCGTCGACGTCGCGAAGGCGCTCGACCGTCCCGGGCTCGCCTACCGCTGGTCGATCGTCTGGCAGTTCACGGCGCACAACAACACCGGAAACCTGCAGCGCCGCATCTACGACATGACGAAGCTGGTGCTGCTCTACCACCGCGGCGCGATGCCAGCCAACGCGCCCTACCTCACCGACCTCATCAAGGCCGTCAACGCAGAGAAGGACCTGCACGTCTGGCAGCAGGACCTCGGCGGGTTCGAGTGGCTGATCGAACGGCTCACCTGGCCCGGCGACCTCGTCGCCGATCCGTTCGTCGGGTCCGGCACCACCGCTGTCGCAGCGTTGCGCGCGGACCGCCAGTTCATCGGATGCGACATCGACGCGGACGCTGTCGAGATCACACGCAAGAGGCTCGAGCCGTGACTGCCTGCTGCCAGTTCTGCCGCGAACCTATCGACCCGACAGACAGGTCGGTGTGGCGGGCCATCCGAGGCTGGGAACGGAAAGGCTTCGGGGAGTCGCGCCGGGGCGGCTCCGACATCGTGCTCAGGGAGAACACCGGCGAGCTGGCTTGTGCTTTGTGTGTGACGCGGTTGCAGCAGGGTTTGTCGGTTGCGCAGGAGCAGCTGTGCTAGCGGATTCGAACGGGTGTAAACGGTGCGAAGAGCTACAAGCCGAACTGGACGCGATGCACGCCCATGTAGAGCGGCTGCTGCGGATCGCTGAAGATTCGGGGCGGGGTGAAGATCGGCGGTGCGGCTCACACGCCGCTAGCAGGCAGACAGGGCCGTTGAATGGCCTGGGCGGCAGCCCAAACCCCCGCCCCGAACCGGTCAGGCGGACAGCGTGAGAGGCGAGAGGCCCGCGGCGCTCATCGCGATCTCCAGGCCGTCGACGGCCGTCCGGATCTCGAACGGAACGTCTTTGTCCGCGAAGTACGCGGCGAGCGTGTCCTCGAGCCGGTTGATCGCCTCGACCAGCTTTGTCTGTTCGGGAGTCATGGCTGCGGAGGATAGCCGATGCGCCTAGCGGACTCGAACGGGTGTTCTAGGCAGGTAGGCCCGTGAGCGCTCCGATTCAGCGTCGAAACCAGGGGCCAGCACGGTATGTGGAGGCATGGAGTTGGGGCAGCGTTAGCGACGACTTCGTGCGGTTCCATGTCATCGAGAAACCCCTTCTAAATGTCTGCTCGGGCGCAGGGTCATTCGGCGACACAACCGTCGATCTATACGAGCCCGCCGACGTTAAAGCGTCATGGACGGATCTGCCTTTTATGGACGACTCTTACGGAGCCGTCTTTGCCGATCCGCCGTGGAACTCTGGCTACAAATCTGACGTATCGGCGTTCATGCGTGAGGCGCTTAGAATCGCCCCGGTTGCGTACATGCTCTCGCCCTGGATTTACGGCGCGGGCTGGGCTCGAGTCTCGGCGGTCTGGGTGCGGATTGCAGCTGGTGTAAACCAGCCGATTTTGCTGGCCCGTTACGAACGAGCCGCGACACAACTAGATCTCCTAGCGGATTCGAACGGGTGTAAGAGTCCGTGAACCCCGGCCCTGACTTCAAGCAACTTCTGCGCGGCGAGATCGGCGCTGAGGAGTACGTGCGCCGGGTGAGAGAAAAAAGAACGGCTCGCCTGGAACCTTATCGTCCGTCGCAATGCGGGCTTAGGTCGGGCGAGCCAGACCACAGCCTACCGGACTCGAACGGGTGTAAACGGCTCTGTGAACTCTGCGACGAGCCGCTACGCCCTGATGACGACCGCGCCCATCCTTGGTGTGTCGAGCAGCTAGAGGACCGACAGCGGTGGGAGGACGTTCGTTGAGCCTTTCGGATCAGAACGGGTGTAAACGGCCGTGAGCGTGTGGAACACACCGCCGCATCCCGAGCTCGTGCCGGAGCCGACGCCGACGCAACTGATGTACGAGATGGTCGACTCGCTTCGCCGCGGCCAGTTCGTCGACCTCCAGGTGTGGGCGGCCGACGTTCCGAGCGAAGCGGTCGGCAAACGCCTCGCTGCCACTTGCCTCGATTTGAGTTTCCTCACCGACGAGTTGAAGCGGGAGTTGATGAAGGAGAAGGCGGCCCGTGAGGCGTAAAGCCTCCGTCGTGTTCGCCGTCCTCTTCGTGGCGGTGTTGACGGTGGCGACGGTGACCGCCGGCGACGACAGCCGCCGCACACCACGTAGGATCGAGGGGATCGGGGTTGCGGGCTGGCATGAGCGTGCCGTCCACAACAGACGCCTGATCAATCGCCTCCACCGTGTCCTGTTGGCTGATCCCCAGGTGGTGGAGGCGATCAATCTTGCGGCGGCCACCTACGGCGACGGATCGACGCTGTGGAGACGGGCACGTTGCGAGACCGGCGGCACGTTCGACCCGAAGGCGACCAACCGAGGGTCAGGTGCCGCCGGCTTATTTCAGTTCCTCAGGTCGACGTGGGCGACGACACCGTACGGCCGCTTCAACATGTACTCGCCCTACGCGAACGCTTTGGCCGCCGGCTGGATGAACGCCAACGGCCGCGGCGGTGAATGGGCGTGTCGGTAACCGTGCAACTCCTCGTTCTCTTCGGTCTGCTCGGCGCCCTGTTGATCTGGCGGTCACGGTGACGACGCATAGGGATGTTCCGCCGTTGGTAGTGCATCCGTATTGCGCGTTCTGTAAGCCGTTGTCGGGGTTTGTGTTACGCGCCGAAGTGAGCCGCCCGGAGAACTGCCGCCTCTGTGGGAAGACGACGTTGTCGGGGGTGTACGCCACCGATGACTGAACGGGTGCTGTTGCTCGGCGGCCGGTTCGACGGCGAGTACCGCGACATAGACCCCGCACGCCGTCTCCTCGACGTGGAGTGGGAGGAGGAGACGGTGGAGCAGGAGTGGGACGGCGCCACCGTCTACGTCACCCGTGTCGGCGTCGAGTCCTACCGGCGTGTCTCGACGCGCACGTTTGTGCAGTGCCGCACCCAGTCGGCGATGGGCGACACCGAGAACCTGGAGCTGCCTGTGGCTCAACTACGACTGATGGAGGACTCATGACCGCAGAACCCGCCGTCGAGCCCCAGCCTGTGACGAAGCCGGAGCCGAAGCGCGCGGCCGGCAAGCCGAGCTCGTCGTTGGCGTCGGCTCTAGTAGCGGCTCAGGGCGAGATGCCGACGGTGAAAAAGGACGAGGTCAATCCGCATTTCAACTCGAAGTTCATGTCGCTCCACGGGCTGATCGAAGCAACGAGGAAGGTGCTGAACAAGCACGGGCTCGCGCTGACGCAGTTCCCATGTACCTCGGAGCTCGGCGCCCCCGTCCTGAGGACGGTGCTGATTCACGGCCCGTCGGGGGAGCGGCTCGAGTTCGAGACGCCGCTGCTGATGGGGAACCAGAACATGCAGCAGCTCGGCTCCGCCATCACCTACGCCCGCCGATACGCCTGGGCCAGCCTGCTCGGGATTGCGGCCGAGGATGACGACGACGGCAACACCGCCGGCGAAGCAAAGCCGCAGGCGAAGAAGGCGGCGAACGGCGCGAAGACGATCACCGACGGGCAAAGACGGCGTCTGTTTGCGATGGCTGGTGAGCACAAGGTCACCAGGGAGCAGATCAGGCAGATGATCGCCGACGTCACCGGCGACCCCGAAGGCTCGTCGAGCTCGATCACCGTCGATCGGTACGACGACATCGTTGCGTTGATCGAGATGGAAGCCGTTCCGTTCTAGCCGTGGATGAATGGATCGAGATCACCGGATGGCGTCGCTTCCAGCACTACAAGACGCGGACGCCGCCGTGGATCAAGGTCTACACCGAGTTGATGTCGGACGACCGGTTCCTCAGCCTGTCCGGCTACCTCCGCGGCCTGTTGATGTGCCTGTGGATGGAGTACGCGAGAAGCCACTGTGATCTATCTGCGAGTACCTCACAGCTCACTCGTAGACTCTCTATGAAAGTAACGAGAGCACACCTGGAATCGCTTAGTGATGCGGGTTTCCTCAGCATTCGTGCTAGCAAGCCGCTAGCACGACGCTATGCAAGAGAAGAAGTACTTCGTACTTCTTCTAAGAGCCGCGGCGCCCGCGCTTCCAGCAAGCAGGGCGCGGCGACGCGGCAAGACGAGCTCCTCGCCGCCGGAAACCGGTTCGCCGCCCGCTGGAAAGGCGGCACCTCGGATGCGTTCGACGCCGGCCTCGACGAGCTCGAACAGAAGGTCGGCGCCCGCTTCCAAGCAAGAGTCCGCTACGACCTCTGGGACCAGGCCCAAGCTGAGCCGATCCACTGATGCGCTACCAGGACTACCTCCGCACCGACCACTGGTTCCGCATCCGGGTCTACGCCCTCCTGCTCGCCCGCTTCTGCTGCGAGTTCTGCGGCCGCCCAGCCAACGACGACGGGCCGCTCGGCCTCGACGTCCACCACCTCAACTACGACTGCCTCGACCACGAAGAACCCGCCGATCTGATCGTGCTCTGCCGTGACTGCCACACCGACGCGCACCAGTTCCCGAAGCGCCTCGCTGAGATCCATGCGTTCGCCGCCAAACGCTGGCAGGACCGCATGGTCACCACACTCGAGCTGTCCACACTCACCGATGGCTAAGGGCAGCCACGCCACGCTGGGCGGCTGGGAACCACGCACCTGCCTGATCTGCAACCAACGCATCGTCGTCAGCCGCGAATCCCTGTGGTTCCACTGGGACCACAACGAAGGCATCGGCTACACCTGGCACACCGCCTGCATCCGCCGCAACCGGGGGCTACGCTCGCCCTACCCCGCCGACAAGGAGCTGCCCTAAATGAGCGCCATCACCATCAGTGAGATCGCACTCGTCGCGATCGCCGTCATCCTCGCAATCGCCCTCTTCCACGGATTCGGATGACCAACCCCTACCCGTTTTTTGGTGTCGCCCCACGATGACCCCCGTTCCT
>Ga0207644_10000964_pt1 | contig 18357 bp, 13 predicted proteins | sample KBSS73metaG_FD_184326 | JGI IMG/M metagenome (GOLD analysis project Ga0207644, IMG submission 184326) | Switchgrass rhizosphere microbial communities from Kellogg Biological Station, Michigan, USA - KBS S7-3 metaG (SPAdes) (version 2) | ecosystem: Host-associated > Plants > Roots > Rhizosphere... | reverse complement strand
AGAGTACCTCGAAGTCGTAGCCGCTGGCGACCAGAGGATCGACGAAGACGAACTGGTTGGGCGTTGCGGTGAACTCGAACTGGAACTCGCCATTGGGGCCGATCGTGCCGGGCAGAAGCGGATTGTCCGCGCTCGATCCGTCACCGATCGTCGCGCTGTCGAGCAGCAGTCCGCTGAAGGCGAGGCCGCTGTCATACGCATCATCGACCCAGTTCGCGGCGCCGAAACGCAGCTGGTAGGTCCCCGCTTCCGGCACGGTGAAGGCCGAGCCGATCCAGCCGGTGTAGCCGCACCCGGTGGAAAAGCAGAGCCCCGAGGAGCCGCCGAGAGGCGACCATTGCGGCGCACCGGGAATGATCTGGACGGAGGCCGGGCTCAGCGTCGCCTCGACCGGCGGCAAGTCGCTCCCCGGAACGATATCGCCGACTTGCGTCGTGCGGGCGTTGAACAGCTGATGGACAAGGCCGCTCGTCGTGTTGATGAGCTGCGCGAAGGCGTAATCCGCGTATTGCGCGCCGTCCGAAGTCACGTAGTTGAAATTGAAGCTGACGGTCTGTCCCGCGGTCGCGTAAAAGGGATCGGAGGTAAGCTCCGAGCCATTTGTGGCAGAGCCGTCATAGCCTTCGATGCGCGCGGCGCCGAAAACGCCCAAGTTGGTCGAGACCCAATCGTATTGACCGGAATTGCCCGGAGCCGGCGTGACGGAGCCGTCTTGCGTGCCGTCGCCATGCCCGCAATTGCCGATGCATGTGGCCGCCGAACCGCTTCCCGCACACATGAGCGCGGCGGTCAGCGCGACTGCGGTACAAAGACGCTCGATCCGTGAAAATGCCCGCATGGCTTGTCCCCTTGGGACCGCCGACAGCCGCCCCTGCGACCCTGTGCCGTCCCGTCGAGGTGCAGAAGACAAGGCGCGCACGCTGCCGGCAATTCCGTAGAAACACGCCGATGGTCCGCTTCGGCGGACGTAAGCTCTTGTTTGCGCTAGGCGCCTGAAGACGCAGTGCCGGCGATTGCCCAGATCGGATGCGACTGCCTAAGCTTCGCGAGCAAACCTGGCCTTCGGCGTCGCGCGGTCACTCCGCCGCTTCGGTGACCTTGCCGGCGTCGGTCGTCTGCGCCTCGATCTCGGCGGCCTTGGCCTCCACCAGCGCCACGATGTGGTCGAGCATGTCCGCGCTCTGGACGTGGTGGTCGGTCACGCCCGAGAGGTAGACCATGTGCTTGCCGTTGCCGCCGCCGGTGAGGCCGATGTCGGTCTCGCGCGCTTCGCCCGGGCCATTGACGACGCAGCCCAGCACCGAGAGCGAGATCGGCGTCTTGATGTGCGACAGGCGCTTCTCCAGCGCCTCGACCGTGCGGATCACGTCGAAGCCCTGGCGCGCGCATGAGGGGCAGGACACCACGCGCACGCCGCGGGTGCGCAGGCCGAGCGACTTGAGGATCTCGAAGCCGACGCGCACTTCCTCCTCGGGCTCGGCGGAGAGCGAGACGCGCAAGGTGTCGCCGATCCCGGCCCACAGCAGGTTGCCGATGCCGAGCGCGGACTTGACCGTGCCGCCGATCAGGCCGCCCGCCTCGGTGATGCCCAAGTGCAGCGGGCAGTCGACCGTTTCGGCCAGGCCCTGGTAGGCGGCGACGGCGAGGAACACGTCGGAGGCCTTCACCGCCACCTTGTACTCGTGGAAGTCGTGGTCCTGCAGCAGCTTGATATGGTCGAGCGCGCTTTCCACCAGCGCTTCCGGGCACGGCTCGCCGTACTTCTCGAGCAAGTCCCGCTCGAGGCTGCCGGCGTTGACGCCGATGCGGATCGCGCAGCCGTTGGCCTTGGCGGCACGCACCACTTCGGCGACGCGCTCGTCCGAACCGATGTTGCCCGGATTGATCCGCAGGCAGGCCGCGCCCGCATCGGCGGCTTCGAGCGCGCGCTTGTAGTGGAAGTGGATGTCGGCGATCAGCGGCACCCGCGCGGCGCGCACGATCTCGCGCAAGGCGGTGGTGCTCTCGACGTCGGGGCACGAGACGCGGATGAGATCGGCGCCGGCATCCTCGCAGCGCCTGATCTGGTCGATCGTCGCGGCCGCGTCGGACGTGGGCGTGTTGGTCATCGTCTGCACGGTGATCGGCGCGTCACCGCCGACGGGCACGGCGCCGACCATGATCTGGCGGCTCTTGCGGCGCTCGATCGTGCGCCAGGGTCTGATGGAGGACATGGACCGTCCTATAAACGCATTGGATGACAGGCGGAAGGCGAAAGGACTTGACAAAACGAACCTTTTAGGTTATATGCCGCAGCACCGGAGCGATCTTGCGATTGCACCGGCAAACGGCGGGTGCGGGTGAGCAGGGCCATGCTCAATCCACCCCGCACCATGCGGCCGGCGCTCAGCAGACGGGCGCCTGCACCCCGATGCGAAGCCTTCGATCGGTCGGCCATCTCCGGTAAGGTAACTCCGGAAGCTCTCGCCAGACCGTAGCCGGCGTGACAACGCGAGCCTCTAGCGCCGCAGCTTCGCACACTTGAGAGGTCGAGTTGGCGGTCCGCTTACGTGCTTCCCCCGCCAGCCGTTCGCACGATGGAACGCGAGCCAACCCTGTCGTGCCAGGGCAGCGCCGGCCGCAACGTCCGCCGTTGAAGTTTCCTCAGGCGTAATCCCGCGCTCGCCGGCGGGTGTATCCTCGTGCCCTTCTTCCCCCTCGATGGGGGAAGGATAGCGAGAGCTTGCTCCGTCAGGAGCTAGCGAAGCTTGGATGGGGGTGCGCTCTCGGTTCAAGCGAGGCTTGAGGCCGCACCATCACCCCCATCCAACTGCGGCTAGCCAGCGAGCTGGCAAGCCTTCGTATCCTTCCCCCATCAAGGGGGAAGAAGGAGCTCGGCTTCCGGGGGTAGTTCCGCTCTCGCCAGCGGGTGTCCTCCCCGGACCGGGGAGGGGGACCGCCAGCACAGCTGGTGGTGAAGGGGACTCGCGTCTTGACGCAAGCCCCGCCGGCCAAGACCGTCGCGTCAGGCCGCCAATCCCCTCCGTCACGCGCGTGCCGCGCGCGCCACCTCCCCGTCCCGGGGAGGATAGAGGAGTCCGCGCTTCAGGCCGCGCGGGCGAACGAGCTGATCTTGCCGTTGTCCTGCGCGAACGCCTGGATCAGCCAGCGGTCGGTGCCCTGCAGGCCGATCGCGGTGAGCGTGCCGCTGATGAAGGCGCCGGTGTCGATGCCGATGCGGTTGGGCAGGAATTCGGGCTGTTCGGTCACCGTGTGGCCGTGCACCACGACCGCGCCGAAGTCGCCTGCGTGGCTGAGGAAAGGCTCGCGGATCCAGCGGCAGTCCGATCCGGTCTGCTTCTCCAGCGGCATGTCGGGCCGCACCCCGGCATGGACGAAGGCATAGTCGCCCACGCGCACCATCTTGCGGAAGCCCGCGAGAAAGTCGCGGTCCTCCTTCGGCACCTTGTCGATCATCAGCTGCTGGAGCTCGTCGGTATCGGCCTCGTTCAAGGCTTCCACCGGGATGCCGTAGGACTGCATCGTCTCCGCGCCGCCATAGCGCATGAAGTTGCGCAGGATGCCCTGCTTGCTGAAGCTGTCGAGGAACATCTCCTCGTGATTGCCCATGATCAGGGCGACGTCGCGCTGCTGGGACAGTTCGCGCGCCAGGGCGACCACGCCGGCACTTTCGGGGCCACGATCGATCAGGTCGCCGAGCAGCACGATCCGAGTCTGGGCCGGCCCACGGCGTTCATCGTCCGCTTCGATCGAGCGCAGGATCTCGCGAAACAGGTCCAGGCGCCCATGGATATCGCCGACCGCATAGACGCGCGTGCCCGACGGCATGGCCGCGGGCGACTGGGGGGGCTGGGCAGGAACCTCGGAAGCGCCCCCCATCAATCTTTTCAAGAAGCTGATCATTCGCTGCACCGCGGCATATCCTATAGACCCTTTGGCGGGCAAGACATGGATAAGCCCTGAATGAGTGACATCGTTTCAACACATGGATCCGCATTTTGCTCCAGGTGCGGATTTAATCTTGTGCGATGCAACAGATGCGTGCAGCGACGGGGTGCTGCTATAAACGCACCCGTTAATGAGGTGCGATGCAGCACGCAGGCGGGACTTGGCAAAAAAAAGTGTGAGGGAATACACATGTCCACGTCCATCCGCGGTCTTCTGGCCGCTTCTTTGCTTGCCGGTACCGCGCTCGCGGCGACTCCGGCCTTCGCTGATGACACCTCCGCGCCCAAGGAGATCACGGTCACCGGTAACGTAGCGCTGACCACCGACTACCGCTTCCGCGGCGTGTCGCAGTCGGAGGGTGATCCCGCCATCCAAGGCGGCATCACCGTTTCGCACAAGAGCGGCTTCTACGTCGGCGCGTGGTCGTCCTCGATCAAGTTCACTGCGCCCGGCGACGACGTTTACGGCAGCCAGGAGCTTGACCTCTTCGGCGGCTGGACCGGCGCTGTCACCCCGGGTCTGACCTTCGACGGCGGCCTGCTGTACTACGCGTACCCGAGCGGCCACCTGGGCAAGGCCGAGTTCTTCGAGCCCTACGCCTCGCTTTCCGGCCAGGCCGGCCCCGCCAAGATCAAGGTCGGCGCCGCTTACGCCTGGAAGCAGGACCCATTGGTAAACTTCGCTGGCACGAAGAAGCTGGACGACCTCTATGTCTATGGCAACGTCGACATCGGCATCCCCAGCACGCCGTTCACCCTCTCGGGCCACGTCGGTTACGCCGATGGTCCGCTCGCGCCCGGCTACTACAACAGCGCGGACAAGACCGGTTGGGACTGGTCGCTCGGTGGTTCGGCAACGGTCTACGGCCCGCTTTCGCTGAGCGTCGCCTACATCGGCGTCACCGGCCCGAGCATCGACGGCTACACCGACGACACCGTCGTCGCGACGCTGACCGCCAGCTTCTGATCGCACGATCGGCTAGCGTGAAAGGCCCGCCCGGAGCGATCCGGGCGGGCTTTTTCGCTTGGCTCGTCGAACGGATGACCCGCCGCTGCGCGGCTTGAAGTCGCCTCGATCTTCTGCGAACTCCCGTGCGAAGCCGCTGCTTGCGCTGCCCCGGGCTTTGGTGCGGCGAGCTGCTCCTGTATGCAGACCATCAAGGAATTTCTCGCCGTGACCCGCTACCTCCACACGATGATCCGCGTGACCGATCCGGATGCGACCGTCCGCTTCTTCAACCTCATCGGCCTGGAGGAAGTGCGCCGATTCTCGAACGAGCAGGGTCGCTTCACTCTGATCTTCCTGGCCGCGCCCGGGCAGGCGGGCGTCGCCGAGGTCGAGCTGACCTACAACTGGGACCCGCAGGAATACACCGGCGGCCGCAACTTCGGTCACCTCGCCTACCGCGTCGACAATATCTACGAGACCTGCCGGCGCCTCGTCGAGGCCGGGGTCACGATCAACCGCCCCCCGCGCGACGGGCACATGGCATTCGTCCGCTCGCCCGACGGCATTTCGGTCGAATTGCTGCAGGATGGGCATCTGCCGCCGCAGGAGCCCTGGGCGAGCATGCCCAACACCGGCAGCTGGTGAGGATCAGGCGGCTGGCCGGGGCGCCAGCCGCAAAACTGCGTACCCGAGCAGGGCGGAGAGGATCGAGCCGGTGAGAATCCCGAGCTTCGCCTCCTCGACCAGTTCGGGCCGGTCGGCGAAGGCCAGGCCGGCGATGAACAGGCTCATCGTGAAGCCGATCCCGCACAGCAGCGCCATGCCCCACAGGTGCAGCCAGCCTGCTCCCGCGGGCAGCTGCCCGAAGCCCAGCCGCTTGGCGGCGAACAGCGAGGCGAGGATGCCGGCCTGCTTGCCCGCGAACAGCCCCAGCGCGATGCCGAGCGGAACCGGATCGAGCAGGCTGCCCAGCCCCAGCCCCGCCAGCGAGACCCCCGCGTTCGCCAGGCCGAACAGCGGCACGATGACGTAGCTGTTCCACGGCGTCAGCGCATGCTCGAGCCGCAGCAGCAAGCTGTTGCCGTGTCGGTCGAGCCTCAGCGGCACGGTGAACGCGGCGAGCACGCCGGCGATCGTCGCGTGGATGCCGGAATAGAGCACGCAGGCCCATAGCCCCAGTCCGAGCGCAAAGTAGAGCCAGACATTCGACACGCGCATGCGGTTGAGCGCCACCAGGGCCGCCAGGAACCCGGCCGCCGCCGCCGCCCAGGCGAGCTTGATCGAGGCCGTGTAGAACACCGCGATGATCACGATCGCCCCCAGGTCGTCGACGATCGCCACGGTGAGCAGGAACAGCCGCAGCGAAGGCGGCGCGCGCCGGGCGATCAGTCCCAGCACGCCGACGGCGAAGGCGATGTCGGTCGCGGCGGGGATTGCCCAACCGCGCTGCGCCTCGGCATGGCCGGCGCTCGCCAGCACGTAGAACAAGGCGGGCACGGCCATTCCGGCGCTCGCCGCCAGCACCGGCAACCGCCGGCGCGCGGGATCGGCCAATTCGCCGTCCAGCACCTCGCGCTTGATCTCCAGGCCGACGACGAAGAAGAACACCGCCATCAGGGCGTCGTTGATCCACAAGTGCAGCGTATCGAGCTTGGGGATCGGGCTCCAGGCGAGCGGCCCGTGGAACACCGCATGATAGAGCTCGTGCGCGGGTGAATTGGCGATGGCGATGGCGGCGGCGGCGACTGCGATCAGCAGCAGGCCGGCCCCGGCATCGCCGTGCAAGGCGCGCTGGAGCGTGCGGGCGAGGCGGTTGGCGGGGTGCAGGTTGGACGGCATCCGGCGCCTTGTTTCGCAAACGGCAGCCGCGCGCAAGCGATGTCGGGGCCAGTCGGACCCGCAATCATGCTTACAAATATGTAAATATCCGAGGACGGTTCCGGCCACTAACCCTCTCTCCCGAGGTGTGATGATGGCCTTCGCGGATTTGCCGGCGCGTCTCGCGCTCGGGCTCGAACTCGTCCAGAACGAACTGCTGCTGTTCTCGGCATTCTGGTTCGTGATCGGTGCCTTCGACGAGGCGGTGGTCGATGGCGTGTGGCTGTTCCTGCGGCTCACCGGCCGAGCGGGCGAGGCGCGCCTCTCCCGGGAAGAGGAGTGCGCGCCGCTGTCCGCACCGCTCGCGGTGTTCATCGCCGCCTGGCGCGAGGCCGAGGTCATCGGCCATACCGTGCGCCACGCGCTGGGCGCCTGGGCGCAGCGCGACGTGCGGCTCTACGTCGGGTGCTACGCCAACGATCCGGCGACGATTTCGGCGATCGCGGCAGCCTCGGCAGGCGACCCGCGGCTGCGCATCGTCATCCATGACAGCATAGGGCCGACCACCAAGGCCGACTGCCTCAACCGCGTCTACCGCGCCATGGCCGCCGATGAGGAGCGCGAGCGCTTCCGTTTCAAGGGCGTGGTCATCCACGATTCCGAAGACATGGTCCACCCCGCCGAGCTGGTGGCGATCGGGCGTGGCCTGGAGCGGGCCGACTTCGTGCAGCTGCCCGTGCTGCCGGTGCCACAGCCGCGCTCGCCGTGGATCGCGGGACACTACACCGACGAGTTCGCCGAGGCCCACGGCAAGACCCTGGTGGTGCGCGATGCGCTGCGCGCCGCGATCCCCGCCGCCGGCGTGGGCTGCGGCTTTTCGCGCGCACGGCTGGCCGACCTTGCGCGCGAGCGCTCGGGCGATGGGCCCTTCGCGGCCGAGTGCCTGACCGAGGATTACGAGCTTGGCGTCCTGTTCTCGCGTGGCGGCCGGGCGGCCCGCTTCCTGCGCCTGCGCGATGCGGACGGCGCCCTGGTGGCGACTCGCGCCTACTTCCCGGCGAGCCTGGAGACCGCGGTGCGGCAGAAGACGCGCTGGGTGCATGGCATCGCCTTGCAGGGCTGGGAGCGGCTGGGATGGACGCGCCGCCCGCTCGAACTGTGGATGACCTTGCGCGATCGGCGCGGGCCGTTGATGGCGCTGGTGCTCGCCGTCGCTTACCTCTGGCTGTGCCTCAGCGGCCTGCTGCTCGTCGCCCAGGCCTTCGGGCTGAGCCGGCCGGTCCCCGCCTCTCCGCTCCTGCCCACGGTCCTCACCCTCTGCCTGGCGAGCGTGCTGTGGCGCATGGCGGTGCGCTTCGCCTTCACCACGCGCGAGTACGGCTTGGCCGAGGGCGTGCGCTCGCTGCTGCGGATCTTCGTGGGCAACGTGATCGCGATCATGGCCGGGCGGCGCGCGCTCGTCGCTTATGCGCGCACGCTGCGCGGCGCGGCGCCGGTCTGGGACAAGACCGAGCACCGCGAGCATCCCGCCGCAGCGGCGCTGGTGCCCGCATGAGCGGCGCTGTGCGCCAGGGGCGGGGACAGCCGCTGATAGTGCTGGGCGCGCTGCTGCTGGGCTGGGTCGGCGCGCGGGCGACGAGCTTGACCGGAGCGGAAGCCACGAGCCTGCCCGACCAAGTGCTCGCGATCACTCCGGCTGTCGGCGCCGAGTCACCGCAGACGGCCTTTGCCCAGGCCGGGCCGCAATCCTTCCCCGCCTACGGACCGGAGCCCGCGCCCGTCCCGCCTGGGCCGATGCCCGTCTACATGGCAGCGCCCGCCCGGCCGCAAGTCGTCACGATCCTGATGCCGCAGGCCAATGCCGTCCCGCAGGCCAACGGTTGGGAGCAGGGTGCTGCGCCAGGCGGCGACTACGCGCCCGCGCGCCTTTCGCCCGCAACGCTCACACACTTGGCCGGCGAGTACCCCACGAACCAGCCGTTCAAGCCGCGCGCGCGCGATCTCGACAGCTTGCCCGATGCGACGATCGATCCGCCGGACACCAGCTACGCCGGCCGCCGCCCGGGCCTCGGCATACCGCTGCTCGATGGCCCGCTGACGCGCCTGGCCGGCAATTCGAAGCACTGGTCGAGCGATGCCTGGGCGGTGCTGCGCAAGGATGTGAGACAGCCGACCTCCGGCCTGTACCCCGCGACTTATGGAGCCAGCCAGACCGGCGCAGTGATCCGCTACCGCTTGTTGCTGCGCGATCCGCACAAGACCAGCGCCTATCTGCGCACCACCAGCACGCTCGGCCTGCCGCGCGACTTGCGCGAGTCGACGATGGCGCTCGGCGTCTCGGCACGGCCCTTTTCCGAAATCCCCATCGTCGCCGCCGCCGAAGGACGGCTCACGCAGCAGAACAAGCGCTGGCGGGTGCAGCCGGCGGTCCTTGCCGTGACCGAGCTGCGGCCGCTCGCGCTGCCCTACAGGCTGCGCGCCGAGGCTTACGCGCAGGGCGGCTACGTCGGTGGCCAGTACGCGACGCTGTTCGCCGACGGGCAGATCCGCATCGATCGCGCGCTGTTCAGCATCAAGGGCTTCGAGGCGCGCCTGGGCGGTGGCACCTGGGGCGGTATCCAGCGCGGCGCGGCGCGGCTCGACGCGGGGCCGGGGGCGACGCTGGCGCTTCCGCTGGGGCGCGGCATGTTCGGCAAGGTCGGCATCGACTGGCGCTTCCGCGTGCTGGGCGAGGCGCAGCCCGGCTCGGGCCCGGCGATCACCTTGGGCACGGGTTTCTAGGCAGAGCGCCTTTCTTCCGCCACGCCTCTGGGCTAGCGATCTGCGGAAGATGGACGTCTATCTGCCAATCGCCAACCTGTCGGTAAACGGACTGGTCATTGTCGGTCTCGGCATGCTGACGGGTCTGCTCTCGGGCATGTTCGGCGTGGGCGGCGGGTTCCTGACGACGCCGCTGATGATCTTCTACGGTATTCCCCCCACCGTCGCCGCTGCCTCCGCGGCCAGCCAGGTCACCGGCGCCAGCGTCTCGGGCGTGTTCGCCCATTCGCGCCGCGGCGGGGTGGACTACCAGATGGGCGCGGTGCTGGTCGCAGGCGGCATCATCGGCACGGCGATCGGTGCGGTGCTGTTCAACATCCTGGCGCAGCTCGGCCAGATCGATACCGTCATCAACATCCTCTACGTCGTCCTGCTCGGCTCGATCGGCACGCTGATGGGGCGCGAGAGCATCCAGACCTTGCGGGCCGAGCGCAGCGGCGTGCCCGTGCAAGCAAGGAAGCGGCGCCACCATCCTTTGGTCGCCAACCTGCCGATGCGCTGGCGCTTCTACCGCTCGGGCCTCTACATCTCGCCGCTGGCGCCGCTGATCCTGGGCGTCGCGACCGGCATCCTGACTATGCTCATGGGCATCGGCGGCGGCTTCGTGCTGGTGCCGGCGATGCTCTACATCCTGGGCATGAGCGCCAATGTCGTCGTCGGCACTTCGCTGTTCCAGATCCTGTTCGTGACGATGGCGACGACGATGATGCATGCCTTGACCACCAGGGCGGTCGACATCGTGCTGGCCACGCTGCTGCTGGTCGGCTCGGTCACCGGAGCGCAGCTCGGCGCCAAGTTCGCGCAGACCGCCAGCCCGGTGAAGCTGCGCCTGGTGCTGGCCTCGATCGTGCTGCTGGTCGCGCTGCGCATGGCGATCGGCCTCGGCTACCGGCCCGACGAGATCTTCACCGTGTCGCCGCTATGAAGCGCCGGTGGCTCAGGGCGCTGCTGGCGCTGCCGTTGCTGGTGCTGCTGGCGGGCGCGCGCGACCCGATCCTGGTCACCGAAGTCTCGCAGCACGAAGTGCAGCTGCGCCAGGGCTTCACCGGCACCGAGCTGCTCTTGTTCGGCGCCATCCTCAACCCCGAGGGGACTCGCGCCGCGCAGGACTACGACATCGTCGTCGTGCTGCGCGGGCCGAGCCAGTCGATCATCGTGCGCGAGAAGCAGAAGGTCGCCGGCATCTGGATCAATGCCGACAGCGCGGAGCTGCGTTCCGCGCCGTCCTACTACGCCATCGCCTCGACCCGGCCGATCTCGGACATCGTCGACGACAAGACCGCCGCCATCTACGAACTCGGTCTCAAGTGGCTCCAGCTTTCTCCCATCGGCGCCATCAAGGCCGACGAGCAGGCACGCTTCGCCGCGGGTCTGGTGACGCGCAACGTGACCAACGGCCTCTACCGAGAGGAGGACGGCGCCGTGCAGGTGAGCGAGCAGGTGCTGTACCAGGCTCGCATCGGGCTGCCCTCGCGCGTTCCCATCGGGACTTACACGGCCGAGACGTTCGCCGTCTACAAGGGCAGGGTGGTCGCCTCCGCGTCCAACACGGTCGAAGTGCGCAAAATCGGCTTCGAGCGCGCGATCGCCGCTTTCGCCAGCGACTACGGGGCCTTGTACGGGCTGTTGGCCATCGCGATTTCCGTGGCGATGGGCTGGGTGGCGGGTCGGCTCCTCAATCGGGACTGAGGGGCCCGCTGCTAAGCCGCTGGCGCCGCACGCTGTTTAGCCGGACATTAACCGAGCTGCGCTAGAAATGGCGCTCGGTTCACGCGGTTCACGGACATTACGGCAGATGCGCATGGAAGGGATGGAGGATGCTCGCGCGGCTTGCGCCGCCGATCTTTCCGCCGCGCCGCATGTGCCCGCCCCCGACAACGCCAGTGAGCCGATCGGCGTCGTGACCGAGATCACCGGCGCCGGTTCGAGCATCGCGCTCAGGCTTTCGCGTCTCCTCGATTGCGCCGGAGACGCGGATCCGTCCGTCGCCATTTCCGGCCTCGTCGGCAGCCAGGTCATGGTGCGCGCGGGCGATAGCTGGCTTCTGGCGAGCGTGCGCGGGCACCGGCAGGACCCTGCCATTGCCGACGGCATCGTCGCCACCGCCGACTTCCTGGGCGAGGGCGAGGAGGAGCCCGCGACGGGCCGCATCCGCAACTTCCGCCGCGGCGTCACGCTCTATCCGATCCCGGGCTCGCCGGTGTATCCGGCCACGCGCGAGGACTTGCGCCAGATCTATGCGAGCGACGGTCGCTCGGCGGTAGAGGTTGGCATGGTCCACCCCACCCGCGACGTCCGCGCCGCGCTCTACATCGATGCGCTGCTCGGCAAGCACTTCGCGCTGCTCGGTTCGACCGGCACCGGCAAGTCGACCGCCGCCGCGCTGATCCTCCACCGTATCTGCGAGGCGGCGCCCGAGGGCCACGTCGTGATGATCGATCCGCACGGCGAATACGGCGCGGCGTTTCGCGACCGCGGCGTGATGCTGGACGTTTCCAACCTGCAGATGCCTTATTGGATCATGAACTTCGAGGAGCACTGCGAGGTGTTCCTGACCGCTCGCGGCCACGAGCGGCAGGAGGATGCCGAGATCCTGGGCAAGTGCCTGCTCGAAGCGCGGATGAAGAACCGCCTCGCCGCGCAGATGGGCAAGATCACCGTCGATGCGCCGATCCCCTACCTGCTCTCAGACCTCGCCAACATCATCAACAACGAGATGGGCAAGCTCGACAAGGGGCGCACCTCGGCCGGCTACCTGCGGATCAAGAACAAGATCGACGAGATCAAGGCCGACCCGCGCTACCAGTTCATGTTCTCGGGCATGCTGGTTGGCGACACCATGGCCGAGTTCGTGGCCAAGCTGTTCCGCCTTCCCGCGCGTGGCCGGCCGATCACGATCATCGACGTCTCGGGCGTCCCCTCCGAGATCACCTCCACCGTCGTTGCCGTGCTCAGCCGCCTGGTCTTCGACTTCGCGATCTGGGCGCGCGAGGAGCGCACCGCGCCGATCCTCCTGGTGTGCGAAGAGGCGCATCGCTACGTGCCCAACGAGAAGAACGCGGACGGCTCCTCGGTCGGGCGCATCCTGTCGCGCATCGCCAAGGAGGGGCGCAAGTACGGCGTCTCGCTCGGCCTCATCACCCAGCGGCCCTCGGACCTGGCCGAAGGCGTGCTGTCGCAGTGCGGCACGATCATCGCCATGCGCCTCAACAACGAGCGCGACCAGGCCTTCGTGCGGGCGGCCATGCCCGAAGGCGCGCGCGGCTTTCTCGATACCATTCCGGCGCTGCGCAACCGCGAGTGCGTGATCTGCGGCGAGGGCGTGTCGATCCCGATCCGCGTCGCCTTCGACGACCTGGAGGAGGGCAGGCGCCCCGCCTCGAGCGACCCCTCCTTCAGCGAGCTATGGCGCCAGGGCGGCGGCGAGGAGGAGATGGTCCTGCGCACCGTCCAGCGCTGGCGCGCCGGAGGCCGCTAAGCCGCCGGGGCCCCTTGCGGCGGCAGCGTGTCGGTCCGCCGCCACCGTCCGCTGGCGTAGTACGAGCACGTCAGCACCAGCGAGATCAGCGAGCCGGCCGGGTAGGCCCACCAGATCGCCTCGCCGCCGATGTGCGGATAAGCCAGCGCGTAGAACCCCAGTCGCCCCGGGTAGAAGCTGACCACCATGATCACCAGCGGCGCGATCACCGCTCCATAGGCGCGCATCGTGCCGGTCAGGATCATGCCGACGCATGCCACGACGTAGGAGGTGGTGCAGATCAACTGCATGTGCCGCGCGATCGGCATCGCCGGGCTGTTCCCGCCCAGGAACAGGGCGAGCAGCGGATGGTCGAACAGCACGATCAGCGCGGCGAGGATCACCGACATCGTCAGCGTCGCGATCAGGCCCACGCGAGTCACTTCGCCTACGCGCTTGTGCTTGCCCGCGCCGAGCGACTGCGCCACCATCGCGCTGACCGCCGAACTCACCGCGAAGGCCGGCATCTGGAGGTAGTTCCAGAGCTGCAGCGAGGCGCCGTAGGCGGCCGATGCGTTCAGCCCCTCGCGGTTGACCAGCCCGATCATCACCAGCCCCGCCGAGGAGAACAGCAGCATCTGGGCGCCCATCGGGATGCCCTTGGCGACGATGTAGCGCAGCGCGTCGGCGCGCGGGATGAGGTAGCCCAGCTCCGCCCCGCGCAAGCGCAGCGGCAGGTTCTGCGCGTAGATCCGCCAGATCTGGAAAACGAGCCCGGCGATGTTGGCGAAGGCGGTCGCAAGCGCGGAGCCGGAGATGCCGAGCGCAGGCAGCGGGCCGACCCCCATGATCAGCAGCGGGTTCAGCACGATGTCGATCGCCGCCGTCAGGATCATGGCATAGAGCGGCGTCTTGGAATCGCCCGCCCCGCGCATGCCCATCGACACCATCATCGACACCACGCCGAACGGAATGGTGAGGAACACGACTTGCAGGTAGTCCAGCGCCAACGTCGCGCTTCCCGCGGGAGTCCCCAGCGCGGCGAGGATGTCGGCCGAGAACAGCCAGCCGACCACGCCCGTCACCACGCCCAGCAGCAGGCAGAAACCCACGCCGGTGCCGAAATTCTGCCGCGCCGCGTCGACATCGCGCGCGCCGAAGAACTGGCCGACCCGCACCGTGGTCGCGGTTCCGAAGCCGATGACCAGCGAGATCAGCAGGAACATCACGAGGTTGGCGTTGGCCGTCGCCGCCAGGGCATTCTCGCCCAGCAGCCGGCCGACCCAGATCGTGTTGATCGAGCCGTTGAGCGTCTGGAGGATGCTGCTGATCAGCATCGGCAGCGAGAAGGTCAGCAGCGTCTTGAGGATCGGCCCTTGCGTGAGGTCGCCGCGCATCGCCGACGGCTTGGCCGGTGGGGGCGTCTGCGGCACCGGCTGCGTCTCGGCCGCATGCTCGGCGATGGGGATCGGGGAGGCCTCGTTCATGTGCCCCTCGTGTCCCCCCAAAGGTGAATGTGCAAGCGATCGGTGAAGCGCAGTCCGTACTGCAGACAAGTTTCCGCCAGCCAGCGGTTGCGCTCGGCAAGCTCGGCCGGGCTGCGGCCCTCGGCCATCAGGAACAGGCGATCCGAGGGGATCGCGTAGCGCGATTGGAGGGCCATGACTTCGCCGAGATCGTCCACGTGGGCGATGACGAACTTGAAATAGGCGCGCGGGTCGGCGGCCCAGGCCGCGAGGCGCTCGGGGATGAGCGCGAGTTCGGCCGGGTTGCCGCTGTGCGCCAGCTTGGGGCTGACGTTGTACTGATGCACCTGGCCGTCGAGCGCGGGGTGCGGCGCGACGGTGCCGTTGGTCTCGATCTCGACGTGCATGCCTGGCAGCAGCGCGACCAGGCGGGCGAGGGCGGCGCCTTGCAGCAGCGGCTCGCCCCCGGTGATCACCAGCCGCCCGGGTGAGAGCGCGGCGATCCGTGTAGCCACCTCCTCCTCGCTGAGCGTTACCTGGTTGGCGCTGCGGTCGAAGGCGAGCTCGTCCTTGTGCGGCCGATTGTCGCCCGCGAACCGCCAGGTGTAGGCGGTGTCGCACCACCGGCACGCCAGATTGCAGCGCGACAGCCGCACGAACGTCGAGGGCCGGCCAAGCGACGGCCCTTCGCCTTGCAGCGAGGCGAAGATCTCGGGTTCGCCGGGAGTGGTGGTGGCAAGGGTCAGCACAACGCGGCGCAAATGGCAGATCGGGCGCGAGGAGGAAAACGGTTTCGTCGTCCCGGGCTCGACCCGGGACGACGTCAGCCCAGCCGCGCCAGGGCGGCTTGCAGGCGTTCGGCTTCGGCGGCGTGGGCCTGGTGGTCGGCGCGGGCCTTTTCGATGGCCTCGGGCTTGGCCTTTTCGACGAAGGCCGGGTTTTCCAGGCGCTTGGCCAGCGAGTCTCGTTCCTTCTGCGAAGTGGCGAGGGCTTTCGACAAGCGGGCCTTTTCTGCGGCGATGTCGATCACGCCTTCGAGCGGGATCGCCAGCATGGCATCGCCCGCGCTCACCTGCATCGCCGCACCGGCTGGCGCGGGCTCGAAGCGGATCGCTTCGAGGCGGGCGAGGCGGTCGATCACGCCGGCGTTGCGCTCGATCGTCGCGCGCGTTTGCGTGCTCGGCTCGGCGATATGCGCGGTGAGGCGTGCGCCCGGCGCAATGCCGAGCTCGGCCTTGGCGGCGCGCACGTTGCCGACCAGCGCGATCAGCCACTCGACTTCCGCCTTTGCCGACGCATCCACGCTCGCCTCGGGCCGGGGCCACTGCGCCACGATCAGGTCGTAGGGGCGCTCGCCCATCTTCGACCACAGCTCCTCGGTCACGAACGGCATGAACGGGTGGAGCATGACCAGGATCTGGTCGAGCACCCAGCCGGCCACTGCCTTCGTTTCCTCATCGAACTGACCCTTGATGAGCTCGATGTACCAGTCGCAGAACTGGTCCCAGACGAAGTGGTAGATCGCGTTGGCGGCGGCGTCGAAGCGCAAGTCGGCGAGCGCCTTGTCGATCTCGGCGACGGTCTCGACCACTTCGCCCACGATCCATTTGTTGACCGCCGAAGTCGCCGCCGGGGCCGCGACGGACTGGCTCGCGCCGATGCCGTTGGACTGGCAGAAGCGCGCCGCGTTCCACAGCTTGGTGGCGAAGTTGCGGTACCCCTCGACCCGCTTCTCATCCATCTTCACGTCGCGGCCCTGGCTCTCCATGGCGGCCATGAAGAAGCGCAGCGCGTCGGCGCCGTACTGGTCGATGAGGCCGAGCGGGTCGACCACGTTGCCCTTGGACTTGGACATCTTCTGCCCGTCGGCCGCGCGCACCAGCCCATGCAGGTAGAGCCGCTTCCACGGCACTTCTTTCATGAAATGAAGGCCTTGCATCGCCATCCTCGCATCCCAGAAGAACAGGATGTCGAAGCCGGAGATCAGCAGGTCGTTGGGGTAGTGGCGGGCGAGGAGCGCATTTTCGTCCGGCCAGCCGAGCGTGGCGAACGGCCACAACGCACTGGAGAACCAAGTGTCGAGGACGTCCTCGTCGCGCTTGATCGCCTTGTTGCCGGCCTGCGCCTGCGCTTCTTCCTCGGTTTCGGCGACGTAGATCGAGCCGTCGTCGGCATACCACGCCGGAATCCGATGCCCCCACCACAGTTGGCGCGAGACACACCAAGGCTGGATGTTCTCCATCCAGTTGAAGAACGTCTTCTCCCAGGTCTTGGGCACGATCTCGATCGCGCCCGAGCGCACCGCCTCGATTGCCGGCTTGGCCAAAGTCTCGGCATCGACATACCACTGGTCGGTCAGCCAGGGCTCGATGACCACGCCGCCGCGGTCCCCGTAAGGCGTCTGGATCACGCGGTCCTCGACCTTCTCGAGCAGATCGGCCTCGTCCATCAGGTCGACCACGCACTGGCGCGCCTCGAAGCGGTCCATGCCGATGAGCTGCGCGGGGATCAGGCCGTCCGCCGTCTGGCAGACATGCGCCTCGGCATCGAGCATGTTGAGCATGTCGGCGGGCTTGATCCCGGCGCGCTTGCCCACTTCGAAGTCGTTGAAATCGTGCCCCGGCGTGATCTTCACCGCGCCCGAGCCGAGTTCCGGATCGGCATGCTCGTCGGCGACGATGGGAATCTCGCGCCCGGTGATCGGCAGGATGACCGTGGCATTGCGCTCCAGCAAGGGACGGTAGCGCTCGTCATTCGGGTTCACCGCCACGGCCATGTCGGCCAGCATCGTCTCAGGGCGCGTGGTGGCGACCGAGATGAAGCCCGAGCCGTCCGACAGCGGGTACTTGAAGTGCCAGAACTTGCCGTCGATTTCGCGCGTCTCGACTTCCAGGTCGGAGATCGCGGTCTTGAGGCGCGGGTCCCAGTTCACCAGCCGCTTGTCGCGGTAGATCAGGCCTTCATTGTAGAGGTCGACGAACACCTTCACCACCGCCTTGGTGAAGTGCGGGTCCATGGTGAACTGCTCGCGCGACCAGTCCATCGAGCAGCCCAGGCGCCGCAGCTGGCCGGTGATGGTGCCGCCGCTTTCGGCCTTCCATTCCCAGACCTTCTTGATGAAGTCCTCGCGCGAGTAGTTGGTGCGCTTGTCCTGGCTGGCTTCCAGCTGGCGTTCGACGACCATCTGCGTGGCGATGCCGGCGTGGTCGGTGCCGACCACCCACAGCGCATCCTTGCCGCGCAGCCGCTCGTAGCGGATCATCACGTCCTGCAGCGTGTTGTCGAGCGCGTGGCCGATGTGCAGCGAGCCGGTGACGTTGGGCGGCGGGTTGACGATGGTGTAGGGCACAGCGTCGGGCCGCTCGGGGCGGAACAGGCCTTCGCCTTCCCAATAGGCATACCACTTCGCCTCGATCGCGGCGGGGTCGAAGGTCTTGTCGAGCATCGTGGCGGGGTTGTCGGTCATGGGGCGCGCCTTTGCCATCGCGGCTGCGCGGGGGCAAGCTGGGAGGCTTGGCGCCAGGGTTTCAAGAAGAAGGAAGTGGGTTCGCGCGGAGGCGCGGAGAGGGGTGGCGCTCGCGGCGAAGCCGCCTTCTCGACGACCGTTCGAGCACAACGGATGCTCGTCGCAAGAGTGGGCCTCCGGCCCGGCACGACGCTCCTCTGCGCCCCTGCGCCTCTGCGCGAACCCGGTCTTCTTCCTGTCTCTTGCTGGCGACCGCCCCCGTCACCAACGTCTGACACAACCCGTCGTGGGCGGGGAACTACTTGCCGTCCTACCCATTATCCCGCATTACGAGGTTGCATGCGGGATTGGGCCGATTTCTCTGTTGCCGACACGCAGGACGGCGGCGTGCCCACCCTGGCATTGAAGGGCTCGCTGCGCGTCCACACGCTCGG
>Ga0207644_10000963_pt1 | contig 18367 bp, 20 predicted proteins | sample KBSS73metaG_FD_184326 | JGI IMG/M metagenome (GOLD analysis project Ga0207644, IMG submission 184326) | Switchgrass rhizosphere microbial communities from Kellogg Biological Station, Michigan, USA - KBS S7-3 metaG (SPAdes) (version 2) | ecosystem: Host-associated > Plants > Roots > Rhizosphere... | reverse complement strand
CGCGCGCTCGAATTCATCTCCGCCACGGTCCAGGCCGGCGGCAAGGTGCTGTTCGTGGGCACCAAGCGCCAGGCGCAGGAACCGATCGCCCAAGCCGCGCGCGCTTCGGGCCAGCACTATGTCAACCATCGCTGGCTGGGCGGCATGCTCACCAACTGGAAGACCATCTCGGGCTCGATCAAGCGCTTCAAGGCGCTGGAAGAACAGCTTTCGGGTGACACCGCCGGCCTCACCAAGAAGGAAGTGCTCCAGCTCACCCGCGAGCGTGACAAGTTCGAACTGTCGCTGGGCGGCATTCGCGACATGGGCGGCATTCCCGACGTGATGTTCGTGATCGACGCCAACAAGGAAGAACTGGCGATCAAGGAAGCCAACGTGCTGGGTATCCCGGTCGTTGCGATCCTGGACTCCAACGTTTCGCCCGAAGGCATTGCCTTCCCGATTCCCGCCAACGATGACGCCAGCCGCGCCATCCGCCTCTATTGCGAAGCCGTGGCCGCTGCGGCCACCAAGGGCGGCCGTGACGCTGCCTATGCTTCGGGCGTGGACCTGGGCGCGCTGGACGAACCGGTTGCCGAAGAAGCCGTCGAAGGCTGATCGGCGTTCGGCAATGACGGTGACGGCGCTCTTGCGGGCGCCGTCACCGAATTGTCCCGTTTCATGAAGTAGGGCCGCGGCGCGTGCAGCCGCGGCCGCACCGTTTCAGACAAAGGACCAACGCGATGGCTTACACCGCCGCTGACGTGAAGAACCTGCGCGAGCGCACTGGCGCCGGCATGATGGATTGCAAGAAGGCTCTCGACGAAGCTGCCGGCGATTTCGAAGCCGCGGTCGACGCGCTGCGCGCCAAGGGCCTGGCTGCCGCTGCCAAGAAGTCCAGCCGCACCGCCGCCGAAGGCCTCGTGGGCGTGGCCGTTTCGGGCACCAAGGGCGTTGCCGTCGAAGTCAACTCGGAAACCGACTTCGTCGCCAAGAATGACCAGTTCCAGGACTTCGTGCGCAAGTCGACCGAAGTGGCGCTGGAAACCGGCGCGGCCGACGTGGAATCGCTCAAGGGCGCTGCCTATCCCGACGGCGGCACCGTGGCCGACAAGCTGACCAACAACGTTGCCACCATCGGTGAAAACCAGCAGCTGCGCCGCATCAAGCACGTGGCCGTGAACAGCGGCATCGTCGTGCCCTACATGCACAACGCTGCTGCTACCAACCTGGGCAAGATCGGCGTGCTCGTCGCGCTTGAATCCGAAGCCGGCGCCGATGTGCTGGAACCCCTGGGCAAGCAGATCGCGATGCACATCGCCGCTGCCTTCCCGCTGGCGCTCAACGCCGATGACCTCGATCCCGAACTGATCGCCCGCGAACGCAAGATCGCGGCCGAGAAGGCGGCCGAAAGCGGCAAGCCCGCCGAAGTGCAGGCCAAGATGGTCGATGGCGCCGTGGCCAAGTATGCCAAGGAAAACGCCCTGCTGTCGCAGCTGTTCGTGATGGACAACAAGACCCCGATCTCGCAGGTCGTCGATGCCGCCGGCAAGGCCGCTGGCACCAAGATCGCCCTGGTTGACTACGTCCGCTTCCAGCTGGGCGAAGGCATCGAGAAGGAAGAGACCGACTTCGCCGCCGAAGTGGCGGCCGCTGCCGGCCTCAAGTAAGCACTGACAGCTTGCGTCCCCGCGCGACCGGGGCCGGCCTTGCCGCTCGGCAAGGCACTGGCCCCGGTTGCAGCGGGGACGTTTGCGTTTGTGAAAACCGCAGCAGCGCCCTTGGCACGGCCCGCGCGCTGCGTATAAGGGCGCGAACCGAGGGTGGCGGGGGCCACGGCTTGCGCAGCCTGCCATCCATCCCTGTCCTGTAAGCTGCGAGATCCGAACGCCCCATGACCAGCCCCGCAAAGTTCAAGCGCATCCTGCTCAAGCTTTCGGGCGAAGTGCTCATGGGCAACCAGCAGTTCGGCATCGACACCGACTTCGTCGCGGCCCTTGCCGCTGAAGTGAAGGCGGCCAAGGAAACTGGCCTTGAAATCTGCCTGGTAATTGGCGGCGGCAACATCTTTCGCGGCATGGCTGGCGCTGCCAAGGGCATGGACCGCGCCCAGGCCGACTACATGGGCATGCTGGCCACGGTGATGAACGCGCTGGCGATGCAGTCCGCCCTCGAAAAGCTGGGTGTCGACACGCGTGTGCAATCGGCCGTGCAGATGGACCAGGTGTGCGAGCCGGTGATTCGCCGCCGTGCCGAGCGCCATCTGGCCAAGGGCCGCGTGGTGATCTTTGCCGCCGGCGTGGGCGCGCCCTATTTCACCACCGATTCCGGCGCAGCCCTGCGCGCTGCCGAAATGCAGTGCGATGCGCTGTTCAAGGGCACCAGCGTCGACGGCGTCTATAATGCCGATCCGAAAAAGGACCCGGCGGCCAAGCGGTTCGATACCATCGACTATGACACGGTTCTGGCGCAGAACCTCAAGGTGATGGACGCTTCGGCCGTGGCCCTGTGCCGCGACAACAACATTCCCATTGTCGTGTTCTCGATCCGCGAGCAGGGCAATCTTGCCCGCGTGCTGGCTGGAGAGGGCACGCAGACCACCGTTCGGAAGGAAGCCTGAACCATGGCAAAGTATGACAAGGCGGACCTTGACCGCCGCATGAAAGGCGCGGTTGAATCGCTGCGCGGCGATCTGGCGGGCCTGCGCACCGGCCGCGCCAACACCGCGCTGCTCGATCCCATCACCGTCGAAGTCTATGGCAGCCACATGCCCTTGAACCAGCTGGCCACCGTTTCGGCACCCGAACCGCGCCTGCTGTCGGTCCAGGTGTGGGACAAGTCCAACGTCGGCCCCGTGGAAAAGGCGATCCGCTCGGCAGGCTTGGGCCTTAACCCGATCAACGATGGCAACAACCTGCGCCTGCCGATCCCCGACCTGACCGAGGAACGCCGCAAGGAACTGGCCAAGCTTGCCAACAAGTATGCCGAAGGCGCGCGCATCGCCGTGCGCAACGTGCGCCGCGACGGCATGGAAGCCTTGAAGGCCGACGAGGCCAAGAAGGAAATTTCAGAAGACGAGCGCAAGCGCCTGGAAACCGAAGTCCAGAAGCTGACCGACGAGACGATCAAGGCGCTGGACGAAGTGGCGTCGCAGAAGGAAAAGGAAATCCTGGGCAAGTGAGCGTTGCGCCCGTTCCCGTATCGCAGGTTCGCGACGGGGGCGATGATGCCTCCGGGGCCCGCCATGTTGCCATCATCATGGATGGCAACGGGCGCTGGGCCAAGAAGCGCTTCATGCCCCGTGCGCTGGGCCACAAGCGGGGGGTGGACGCCGTGCGCGCCACTGTCCGTGCCGCCGGCGACCTGGGGCTCGAGGCGCTGACGCTCTATGCTTTCAGTTCGGAAAACTGGAAGCGCCCGGCCGAGGAAATCTCGGACCTCATGGGCTTGCTCCGCACCTTCATCCGCAGCGACATCGACGAGATCGATCGCAACGGCGTGCGGCTCAAGATCATCGGCGAATATCGTGCCTTGGCGCCCGACCTGGTCGACCTGATCGACAAGGCCGTGGCGCGCACGGCCGGCAATACGCGGCTGACGCTGTCGATCGCGCTCAACTATGGCTCGCAGCAGGAAATCGCCCGCGCCGCCGCGCGTGCTGCGGCCAAGGGTGACATCACCCCCGAAACGATCGCGGCCGAGCTGGATACGGCAGACTTGCCGCCGCTCGACCTGCTTATCCGCACATCGGGTGAAGTGCGCCTGTCAAACTTCCTGCTGTGGCAGGCGGCCTATGCCGAAATGGTGTTCACGCCGGTCTTGTGGCCCGATTTCACGCCCGACCATCTGCGTGATGCGCTCGGCCAGTTTGCGGAGCGGGAGCGGCGCTTTGGCGGACGCTGAACCCCAGTTTGGCGCACCGGCGCCCGAAGCGGGCAAACGATCGGACTTGCCGGTGCGGATCGTATCGGCTGTTGTCATGCTGGCGGTGGCCGGGCTTGCCATATGGCGCGGGGGCGTGGCGCTCGATGCCTTCATCGCGCTGGTCGCCCTTGTCGTTTTCGGCGAATACGTGCGCCTGGTTGCGCGCATCGCGCCCGATCCGGCGCGCATGGGCGCTGCGGTGATCACCGGCGCAATCTATATCGGCTGGGCCGCACTGGCGCTGATCGTCATGCCGTTGCCCTTGCTGGTGGCGGTCATGGGTCTGGTCATCTGCACCGATACCGGCGCTTACTTCACTGGCCGCGCCCTTGGCGGGCCCAAGATTGCCCCGCGCATCAGCCCGTCGAAAACCTGGTCGGGCCTGGCTGGTGGCATGGCAGCGGCCGGGCTCTGGACCGGGCTGTTCACGCTCGGCGGCGCGTGGCTGATCAGCGCCATCGGTCCCACTGGGCCGAGCCTGGCCGAAGCGCTGCACATTGCCAACCTTGGCGTGGCGGCACTGGCCGGCGCCTTGCTGGCCGTGGCGGCGCAGGCGGGCGACTTCTATGAATCCTGGCTCAAGCGGCGCGCCGGAGTGAAGGATTCGTCGCGCCTCATCCCTGGCCACGGCGGCTTTTTCGACCGGGTCGATGGGCTGTTGCCGGTCGCGATTGTCGTCGGCACCGCCTGGGCTCTTGGAGCACCGGCATGAGCCAGCAACGCAGCATTACCGTCCTTGGCGCCACCGGCTCGATCGGCGCCTCGACACTCGATCTCGTGCGCCGCAATCCAGACCGGTTCCGGGTGGAAGCGCTGACCGCCCATTCCCAGGTGGACGAGCTTGCCCGGCTGGCCCGCGCATTTTCCGCGCAGGTTGCCGTGGTGTCCGATCCTGCCCGTCTGCAGGATTTGCGCGCCGCGCTCGCCGGTTCGGGGATCGCATCAGCGGCAGGCCCGGATGCGCTGGTCGAAGCGGCTGCGCGCGGGGCAGACATCACCGTGGCCGCAATCGTTGGGTGCGCTGGTCTGGCGCCCACGATGGCCGCGATCGAGTGCGGCAAGACCGTGGCGCTGGCGAACAAGGAAGCATTGGTTTCGGCTGGTGACGTGATGACGGCGGCCGTGGCGCGCAGCGGCGCGACGCTGCTGCCGGTCGATTCCGAGCACAATGCGATCTTCCAGTGCCTGTCGGGCAATGCGCCCGAACATGTGCGGATGATCACGCTCACGGCCAGCGGCGGCCCGTTCCGCGATTGGGAAGCCGATCGGCTGGACCATGCAACGCCCGCGCAGGCAGTCAAGCATCCCAACTGGTCGATGGGCGCCAAGATCAGCGTTGATTCGGCCACGATGATGAACAAGGGCCTCGAATTTATCGAGGCGTTCCATCTCTTTCCTGTCGGCGTTGAGCGGTTGCGCATCCTCGTGCACCCGCAGTCCATCGTTCATTCGATGGTCGAATACCGCGATGGGTCCACGCTGGCGCAACTTGGCCCATCGGACATGCGCGTGCCGATCGCCTCGTGCCTTGCCTGGCCCCAGCGCATGGACACGCCGTGCACCCCGCTGGACTTGGCCGAAATTGGCGAACTCACGTTCCGCCGCCCGGACGAGGCGCGGTTTCCTGCCACCCGCCTGGCGCGCGAGGCCGTGATTGCCGGGGGTGGGGCACCTGCCGTGCTCAACGCGGCCAACGAAATTGCGGTCGCCGCTTTCCTGGCCGGTAAGATAGGGTTCACACGGATTGTGGCATGTGTGGAAGCTGTGCTGGCTCGCGGCCTGCCTTCGCCACCGGGATCGCTGGCGGATGTGATCGCTGCGGATCAGGAAGCCCGTCTGCGCGCACATGAGTGCATGGAGCCTGTTCGTTGATGCAAACTCCTGGCTTGCTTATCAGTTTTCTGGCCTTCGTGCTCGTGCTGGGGCCGCTCGTTTTCCTGCATGAATTGGGGCACTATCTGGTCGGCCGCTGGTGCGGGGTAAAGGCCGACGTGTTCTCGATTGGTTTTGGCCGCGAGTTGCTCGGCTGGACCGACAAGCGCGGCACCCGCTGGAAGCTGTCGCTGCTGCCACTTGGCGGCTATGTCCAGTTCGCGGGCGACATGAGCCCGACGAGCAAGCCCAATGCCGAATGGCTCGCCCTTCCGGCAGACGAGCGCAACCGCACGTTCCAGGCCAAGCCCTTGTGGCAGCGGGCGCTGATCGTGCTGGCTGGCCCCGTCACCAACCTGCTGGTGGCGCTGGTCATTCTTTCGGGTTTCACGCTGGCATATGGCAAGCTGGTGGTGCCACCGGTGGTGGGCGTGGTGCAATCGGGTTCGGTTGCGCAAAAGGCCGGCTTGCAGGCCGGCGATCGCATCCTGGCCATGCGCGGCGATCGGGTCGATACGTTCCTCGACGTGAAGATGACCGTGGCCCAGCATCCCGGCGAACGGCTCGACATGGTGGTGGAGCGCGGCGGCAAGCGCCAGGCTTTGCCGATCGTGGCGGCCACGCGCGCCGACGCCGATAGCTTTGGCAACGTTCAGAAAATCGGTTTCATCGGGATCGGTCCGGCCAACGTGCAACTGGTGCGGGTAGGGCCGGTCGATGCCGTGGTCGAAGGCGCGCGGCAAATGCGCGGCATCGTCGACACCATGGTCACCGGCATCGGCCAGATCGTGACGGGCCGGCGCGACATGAAGGAACTGGGTGGCCCGATCAAGATCGCCAAGTTCTCTGGCGAGCAGTTGGTATTGGGCTGGCAGCCGTTTGTCTTCTTCGTGGCGCTGATCTCGATTAATCTGGGATTCATCAACTTGTTGCCAATCCCTGTCCTCGACGGGGGGCATCTCGCTTTCTACCTGGCAGAGGCGGTTCGCCGCCGGCCGGTCAGCGCGCGCGGACAGGAATGGGCGTTCCGCACCGGGCTGGCGCTGGTAGTGGCGCTGATGCTGTTCGTCACGGTCAACGATGTGGCCTCGCTCGATTTGTTCGGCGCGCATGGCCTGTTTGGAGCGAAGGTGTTCGGCGGCTGATCGGTCGATGATCCTGCCGTGCGGCCATGAGGCCGGCGGCATAGTGCGGGGGCAAGGGCCAAAGGGCCTTCCAGGTGCATTATTTTCCACAATATGCGGCGTGAATGCGGTGCCTTGCGCCATGCTTGCTTGATTGGCACACCGGCATCGGGCACAGGGCTGCGGTGCCGAAATCCGGCAGCGCCCATTGTGGCGAAACTTTACGAATTCAGACGGGATGGCGCTTGGTGATGATTGAACGGTACGCGAGCCTGACCGCCCCCGCCGCAGCGCGGGCATCGATCCCTGCCAAGGCGCGGGTCTCGACGCTTGCAGTGGCTCTGCTCGCCTCGACCACGCTGGCCAATGCCGCGCTGGCGCAGGCCGCGCCCAAGCCCAAGGCAAAGCCGGTCGCCGCGTCTCCGGCCGCGCCAGCCCCGGCTGCTGCTGCACCGGCACCTGCGGCTCCGGCCGAACCGGTCCAGTTGGTCCGCTCGATCATCATCGACGGCGCCCAGCGCCTAGAGCCCGACACGATTCGCTCTTACATCCGCCTGCGCGAAGGCGATCGCTATACCCAGGCCGCTGCCGACCAGGTGCTCAAGGACCTGTTCGCCACCGAACTGTTTGCCGATGTGCAGGTGCGCAACAACGCCGGCGCCGTGACCATCCAGGTCAAGGAAAACCCGGTGGTCAACCGGATCATCCTCGAAGGCAACAAGCGCCTCAAGGAAGACAAGATCCTGCCCGAGATCAAGCTCTCGGCCCGCCAGATCTTCACCCGCTCCAAAGTGCGCGCCGACGTTTCGCGCATCATCGAGCTGTACAAGCGGCAGGGCAGGTTCGCCGCCTCGGTCGAGCCCAAGATGGTCATGCTCGACCAGAACCGCGTCGATATCGTGTTCGAGATCACCGAAGGGCCCAAGTCCAAGGTCCGCCAGATCAACATCATCGGCAACCAGCAGTTCACCGATACCGAACTGCGCAGCGAGATGGTGACCAAGCAATCGCGCGCGTTCCGCGTGTTTTCCTCGGGCACGAGCTACGATCCCGATCGCCTGGCGTTCGACCAGCAGAAGCTGCGCCAGTTCTACCTGACCAAGGGCTATGCCGATTTCCGCGTGGTTTCGGCCGTGGCCGAACTGACGCCGGACAAGAAGGACTTCATCATCACCTATGTGGTGGAGGAAGGCAAGCGCTACAAGTTCGGTGACGTGAAGGTCGACAGCCAGCTGCGCGAGATCGACGGGGACAGCCTCGTCAAGAAACTGCCGATGAAGCCGGGCGACTGGTACAATGCCAAGTTGGTCGAAGACACCGTCGACAGCCTGAGCGAGACGGCCGGCAGCCTGGGCTATGCCTTTGCCAACGTGCAGCCCGATTTCGCGCGGAACAAGGATGACCTCACCATGGGCATCAACTTCCGCATTGCCGAAGCGCCGCGCGTCTATGTCGAGCGGGTCGATGTCAACGGCAACACGCTCACGCAGGACAAGGTCATCCGTCGCGAATTTCGCTTGGCGGAAGGCGACGCGTTCAATTCCTACCAGATCAAGCGCTCGTCCAACCGCATCAAGTCGCTGGGCTATTTCCAGGAAAAGTTCGAGGTTGAGCAGAAGCCGGGTACCACGCCCGATCGCATCGCGCTCGAAGCCAACGTGGAAGAAAAGCCCACTGGCGAACTGCAGCTTTCGGCTGGCTTCTCCAGCCTCGAAAGCTTCATCTTCCAGGCCTCGATCCGCCAGAACAACTTCCGCGGCCGCGGCCAGACGGTGGGCCTCTCGGTCGACTATTCGCGCTATTCGCGCAGCGTCCAGGTCAGCTTTACCGAACCCTACCTGTTCGATCGCAACATCTCGATGGGCGTTGACGTTTATCGCCGCGATTACAATAGCTTCAACTACCTTAACTCCAACCGCAACACGACCTACAAGCAAGCCACCACCGGCTTCCAGGTCCGTGCCGGCGTGCCGCTCACCGAGTACATGTCGCTGATCGGGCGCTACACGTTCAACATCGACAACGTGACGCTCGACCAGGATACCTACTATCTCAACGGCGCTTGTAGCCCGCTTCTTGCCGGGCGCTACCTGTGCGATGCCATCGGCCGGCGCACCAGTTCGATCCTGGGCACGTCGCTGGTCTATGACACGCTCGACAATCGCCTGCGTCCCACCAAGGGCACCTCGTGGCTGCTGAGCGGCGATATTGCCGGGCTAGGCGGTTCGGTGAAATATGCACGTGTCACGGCCAATGCGGCCCATTACTGGCCGCTGGGCAAGGGTTTCGTCTTCAGCCTGCGCGGTGAAGGCGGCGCGATCACACCGCTCGCCAAGCGCACCGACGATCCCACTGTCGACGATATCCGCCTGACCGACCGCTTCTTCCTGGGCCAGCCGCAGATGCGCGGCTTCGACATTCGCGGCGTGGGTCCGCGCGTGCTGCGCAAGTATTACTCGCGCAATGCCGACGGCACGTTCGGCGCGATCACGACCGACCGCAATTCGTGGGCGGATGACGCCCTGGGTGGCCGCTATTACTATATCGGCCATGCCGAAATGGAGATCCCGCTGGGCGCCGGGGCGCGCGAAATGGGCCTGCGCCCCTCGATCTTCGTGGACGCGGGCGCGGTGTGGGGCGTGCGCCGCCCGGCAACCAATACCGGCGTCGTGCTTTATACCGACGCCGTCACCGGCAAGATCACGACCAGCGCCAATGCCGCCGACGGCACCGCCAACAGCGCCTATCAGAAGTACGACGAAGTCTACGTCGGCAATTCGCCCCAGCCGCGCATCTCCGTCGGCATCGGCGTCAACTGGAACTCGCCGTTTGGCCCGTTCCGCATCGACTTCGCCAAGGTCTTGAAAAAGGTCGATGGCGACGACACCCAACCCATCACTTTCAACGTGGGAACCCAGTTCTGATGAAACTCCGCATTGCCTCGGCCCTGATCGCGGGCCTGATGATCTCGGCTGCTCCCGCAGCTATGGCCCAATCCCGCGCTGCCGCCCCGGCCGCGTCGACCGGTCCTGTCGCCAACGGTATCGCCTATGCCAACCCGCAGGCGATCGTCGGTTCCTCGTCGGCCTATCAGACCGCCATGTCGCAGCGTCCCACGACCTACAAGGCGCAGATCGACCAGGCCAAGACGCGCAGTGACCAGATCAACGCGCAGCTCAAGCCGCTGGCCGACAAGTTCCAGGCCGACCAGAAGAACCCCAAGGCTGACCGCAACGCGCTTCAGGCCGAAGTGGAACAGATCCAGCAGATCCAGGAAGATGGCAAGCGCGAGATCCAGCAGATCCTCGCTCCGCTCAACCTGGCCGAGCAATACGTGATCGAGCAGATTTCCGACAAGCTCGACGATGCCACCCAGCGCGCCATGACCAAGCGCCGCGCCACGGTCGTGCTCGACGTGCAGTCGGTGGTGAAGGGCGATCCGGCGTCCAACATCAGCCAGGACATCCTGACCGAACTCAACGCCCTGATCCCCACGGCGCAACTCGTGCCGCCGGCTGGCTGGATGCCGCGCGCCCAGCGTGAAGCGATGGCGCAGCAGCAGGCCCAGCAGGGCGCCCCGGCCGCAGCCGGCGCCAAGGCGCCGGAAGGCCGCTAAGGCAAGGCGCGAGGGGGACAATGACTCAGGACGTACAGGCCGAAACGGCCGCGCCGCTCTCGTTCGACGTGACCAAGGTGATGGCGGCGCTGCCGCATCGCTATCCCTTGTTGCTGGTCGATCGCGTAGCCTCGCTCGTGGTGGGTGAACGCATCCACGCGATCAAGGCGGTGACCATGAACGAGCAGTTCTTCCAGGGTCATTTCCCCGGTCGCCCGATCATGCCCGGCGTGCTCCAGATCGAGGCGCTGGCCCAGGCGGCCGGCGTTCTCGCTGTGGAAACGATGGGCCTGGCGGGCTCGGGCAAGCTTGTCTATTTCATGGCGATCGAGGAGGCGAAGTTCCGCACGCCGGTGGAGCCGGGCTGCCTGCTCGACCTGCATGTGGAATTCACGCAGAAGCGTTCGCGCGTCTGCAAGTTCGCCGGCAAGGCCATGCTGGGCGACAAGATCGCCACGGAATGCAGCTTCACCGCGATGATCGCCGATAGCTGATAGGGCTATCGCCAGTACCAGACTCGACAAGCGGCGCTCTTTCCGTTAGGGGCGCCGCTTTCGAGTTTCCCTACCCCGTTTCCCAGTTGCCGGTCGGAACCGGCAGCCCATCGGAGCAGTCCCATGAAGGCCAACACCCACCCCGACTACCACTTCATCAAGGTGCAGATGACCGACGGCACCGTGTTCGAAACCCGCTCCACCTGGGGCAAGGAAGGCGACACGCTGGCGCTCGACATCGATCCCACCTCGCACCCGGCGTGGACCGGTGGCAACCAGCGTCTGCTGGACCAGGGTGGCCGCGTGGCCCAGTTCAACAAGCGCTTTGGTGGCCTTACGCTCAAGAAGTGAGGGGGCTGCATCGGGGGCAGGGGCCTTGCGGGCCCTGCCCACCGTTGCGCAAGGGCGGCTTTTGCCGCCCTTTTTCGTGTCCGCTCGCCTGTGCGGTCGCGGGAAATGCATTCACCTCGCCTTGCGCGCTTGCCAAGGCCGAGTGTCGTCATAAGGTAACGCCATGCTGCCGACCTCTTCATCTGCCGGCCTGTTGGCCAATTCGCTCGATCGCCTGCTGGGCTATCAGTTGCGTCGGGCTTCGGCGGTGATGATGGCCGATCTTGCGCGCGAGTTGGGCGATATCGACTTGCGCCCGGCTGAAGTGACCGCGCTCATGGTGATCGCTGAAAATGCTGGTTGTTCGCAAACCGAGGTTGGCCAGGTGCTGGGCATCAAGCGCGCCAATATGGTGCCGATCGTTTCGCGGCTGATGGATCGTGGTCTGGTCGATCGCGAACGCGCCGATGGTCGCAGCCATGCCTTGCGCGTTACCCAGGCAGGCGCTGCCGTGGTGGCCGACGCCCAGGCGCGGATCGAACGGCACGAAGCGCGTTTTTCCAGCCTGTTCGACAGCGCCACGCTCGACGTGCTCCACGCGGTCTTGCCGGTTATCCGCAGCCAGCGCGACGAGGCGGAGGGATAGCCAAGCTTCCATTTCGCTCGAAAGCGGACGGGCTTGGCTCCAAAGCGGCCGCGGCCGTGCTTGATGCCCGGTTCGTGGCGGCGCAATCGCATGAGGCATGAACCCGGCCCGTGCGTCGGCCTGTCAGGCAGGCTTTTCCTTGGTGGAACTGATGGTGGCCCTGGCCATTGCCGGGCTGGCCGCGACCGCCGTGGTGATCGCCTTGCCCGGCGGCATGGCAAGGCCCGCACTTGCGGCAGAACGGTTCGCGGCGCGTCTTGCCGCCGCGCGTGACAGCGCCGTGATCGATGGCCAGCCGGTCGCATGCACCATCGATGCCATGGGATACGCCTTCGCCCGGCGCCGCAATGGCGCATGGGTGCCACCGTCCGATCGCCGCCTGCAGCGTCAGGCATGGCCTGCGGGCCTGGCTATCGCCTTGCCCGCCGAAGGACCACGCCGCCTGGTGTTCGATGCGATGGGCATGCCCAGCGACCCGTTCGCCGCCGTCCTTTCGGCCGATGGCACCGCGCGCCGGGTCAGCGTGGCGCGTGATGGCGCGGTGCGCGTGAATGCGGCGCCATGATGTGCGGCACCGCGTGCCCGCGCAATCGGCCAGCCAACGGCTTTTCATTGCTCGAAGTGATGGTCGCGCTTGCCGTTTTTTCCATGGCTGCGCTTGCGCTTTTGCGGCTTGAGGCGGCGGGCCTGACGGGCAGCACTGCCCTCGACCGGCGGCTGCTGCGCGATATCGAGGCAGGCAGCCTTGCCACGCAATGGCGCACCGATCCCGGCACGCCTGCACCGGGACTGGCCGGTGGGATTGTGGTCAACGGCGGGCGCCGGCTGGGCTGGCAGCGCGTGGTGCGGCGCGAAGGGTCATTGCTGGTCGCCACGATCACGGTGCGCCTGCTCGATGCGCCAAACGAAGCAGCGCAGGCGCGCGCCGTACGGTTGGCGCCATGAGCGGGCGCCCCTTGGCAGAGCGCGGCTTCACCCTGGTGGAAATGCTCGTGGCGCTGGCTGTCTTCGCATTGATCGCCGGGGTGGCGCTGGGCCTGTTGCGTGGCGCGGTCGATAGCGAAATGGCCTTGCGACGGCACGATGCCAGCGCTGGCCAATTGCGCCGCATGATCGCGCTGTGGCGGGCTGACCTGGTGCAGGCACAGCCACAACTGGGCTTTTCGTCCGGTCTGGCGGGGGGGGAACTGGTTGTCGCCCTGGTTCGCGGCGGCCGGTCCAATCCGGACGGCGCGCCGCGCCCGCCGCTCGAACGGCTGGAATACCGCTATATCGGCCAAGCGCTGGTGCGGCGCAGTTACACGCAATTGGCGGGTGCGGCGCCCGATCGCGATGTGGTTGTCCTGCCGCTTGCCCAAGCGCCGCGCTTGCGCCTGCGCGATGCTGCCGGGCAGTGGCACGAAGGCGCCTGGCCTGCGGGCCCGCCGCCGGTTGCCGCCGAACTCGTCGTTCAACCCGCCGGTCTTGCCGGGCCACTGCGCCTTGTCACGCCCGTGGCGCAGCCATGAACCCGCGCCCCTGCGCACCCCTTGAACGCGGCGCTGCGCTGCTCGCGGTGCTGTTGCTGGTGGCGATCATGGCCGTGCTGGCCGGGCTGATGCTCGATCGCCTGGGCCTTGCCACCCGGCTTGCCGCCAATGCCGAGGCGCAGGCTGCGGCCCAACGCGGGCTGGCAGAAGGCGAAGCGCGGCTGATGGCCGAACTGGCTGCTGGCGGTCGAAGCGGGCAGGGCATCTGGCGCGTGCCGCGCGGGCAGGTGGCGTGGAGATTGGATCCGGGCGGCAACTGCTTCAACGTCAACGCCCTGGTCGAAGCGCAAGACAACGGCGCCTTGCGTCCGCGCGCCGCCGGGCTGATGGAACTGCGCGCGCTGATGGCCTCGCTCGGGATGCAGAGCACGCAGGCCGCCCCGCTGGCCGATGCCATGGCCGACTGGATCGACAGCGACGGCCTGGCGCTGCCCGCCGGTGCCGAGGATGACACCTATCGGCGCCAATCTCCTGTCTATGCCACGGCGGGACGGCCGCTTTTGGCCGTGGGAGAATTGCGCGCGGTGCGCGGGATGACACCGGCCCTGTTCGCGCGCTTGTCACCCTGGCTCTGCGCGTTGCCCGAAGTGGGAACCTCGCCCGTTGCGATGCGCAGCCTGGTGCCGGGGCAGGGGCGGCTATTGGCCATGTTCGCGCCCGATGCCCTGCCGGTGGCGCGCGCCGAGCAGATCATCGCCCAGGCGCCGCCGGGCGGCTATGCCGATCTAGCCAGCGCCCTTGGCCCGGCGCAGGGCCTTGGCATGGGCGAAATGCTGCTGTCAGACCGCTGGCTGCGGGCGCAACTGGTGGCGACGATCGATTCGCAGCTTTGGCGCGAAGAGGTGCTGATCGATGCGGGGCGCGCCGTCCCGCAAATCGTGAGCCGGACGTGGGGTGACCCGGCGGACGAATGAAAAAGTTATCCCCGGCTGCAAGTTTTCGCTTTTCAACGCGGCGGGATTGTTGCAATGGCGGCCACCCGATCGGAGCACGCTTTCAGCCTGCTTCACGGGATGCGGACATGCCCCCAGGGCACCGCTGTGGCGATCGTAGCTCAGTTGGTTAGAGCGCCGGTTTGTGGTACCGGAGGTCGGGGGTTCGAACCCCCTCGATCGCCCCATTTCTCTCATCCATGCACGGGAATTGGCAGCAAGGCTGCCGCCCCCTTATCCCAAAGGCCAAGCGGCCTTTCCCCGCTGTTTTGCTTGCCCTTGATCTGGCGCAATGGCAGAGCAGGGGCGCCGGGCCATGCCCGGTGGAGAAGGATCCCAAGTTCAACAATATGCACGGTTTTGCCAATCCTGCCCGTTTTCTGCGGCTTGCCCGCTGGCTCATGCCGCTGCTGCTGGGGGGCGGGCTGGTGCTTGCCTTCGGCGCGCTGGCCTGGGGCTTGCTGATGGTGCCGCCCGATCGGTTGATGGGGCAAACGGTGCGTATCCTGTTCATCCATGTGCCCTGCGCGTGGCTCGGCATGGCGGGGTGGAGCACGATTGCCGTCTCCAGCCTGGTCGAACTCGTCTGGCGCCATCCGCTCGCAGCCATTGCCGCGCGGGCAGCGGCGGTGCCGGGCGCCGTGTTCACCGCGATGTGCCTGATCACCGGATCGATCTGGGCGCGGCCCACCTGGGGGACCTGGTGGGTGTGGGACGGACGGCTGACCAGCTATCTGATCCTGCTGTTTCTCTATTTCGGCTATATCGCGCTGGCCGGCGCGGCGCAGCGCGATGCGGCCGCCGGCAGTGGCGCCAGCCGCGTGACCGCCATTTTCGGCATGGTGGGCGCCATCAACATCCCGATCATCAACCGTTCGGTGGTATGGTGGAACAGCCTGCACCAGCCCGCCTCGATCACTTTGGGCAAATCGGCGATCGATGCCACGTTCCTGTGGCCATTGCTGATCGGCGCGCTGGGATTTTCCTGCATTTTCGGCGGTGTGGTGCTGGCGCGGATGCGCACGCTGCTGGCCGATATCCAGGCCGAAGCGCGCCTTCGCCGCAAGGCCATGGCCTGATCCGGCCAGATTGACAGACGGACATTTCATGCACGAACGGCTCGACCAGTGGCACTATGTGGCAGCGGCACTCACCATCGGGGTGGTGGGCACGCTGCTGCTTGTCGGCCTCACGCTCTGGTCCATGCGCCGGGCAGAGGCGCGGCGCGATGCCGTGCGCGGCCGATCGGGCACTCAAGGGCGAAAGAACGGACAATGAGCGCGATCAAGGCCAAGCACCAGCGCCTGGTCCTGCTGGTCATCGCCCTTGTGGCGGTGATCGGCGCGGGGCTGCTCGCGGCCTGGGCGCTGTCGAAGCAGGCCAGCTATTTCTATGTGCCCAGCGACCTGGTCGCGCACCCGCCCGAACAGGGCCGCGCCGTGCGGCTGGGCGGCATGGTGCAGCGCGGGTCGATCAAGACCATGCCCGATGGCGTGACGATCACGTTCGTGGTGGGCGATGGCAAGGCCACTGTGCCGGTGCGCTATGCCGGGATCACGCCGGACCTGTTCGTGGAAGGATCGGGCGTGGTGGCCGAAGGGCGCATGGAAGGTACGACGTTCGTGGCCGACAATCTCCTGGCCAAGCACGATGAAAAGTATGTGCCCCGCGAAATGAAAGACATGACGGAAAAGCAGGCCAAGGCCGTTGTGGCGGAAACCAAATGATTGCCGAGCTTGGTCTTGCCGTCCTGTGGATGGCCGCAGCACTCGCGGTGCTGCAACTCGTTGCCGGCATCATCGCGCTGCGCCCGCAAGGTGCGGCGATGCTGGGCGTGGTCCGCCCGGTGGCGGTGATGCAGGGCGTGCTTGTCGCGCTGGCGCTGGGCGCGCTGATTGCCTTGTTCGTCACCACCGATCTTTCGGTCAAGCTGGTGGCGGAAAACAGCCATTCGGCCAAACCGTTGATTTTCAAGATTGCCGGCACATGGGGCAACCACGAAGGCTCGATGCTGCTGTGGGTCGCGATCATGAGCCTGGCCGGCGCCTTCGTGGCGCTGGTCGAGCGGCGACTGAATGAAAACACCCTGATCGCCACACTGGCGGCGCAGGCTTTCGTCAGCCTTGGGTTCTATGCATTCCTGCTGCTGGCCTCCAACCCGTTCGCGCGGTTGCCGCAGCCCGCTTCCGAAGGGGCGGGGCTCAATCCGTTGCTGCAGGACATCGGCCTCGCGTTCCATCCGCCCACGCTCTACGTCGGCTATGTCGGGCTCTCGATTGCCTTCAGCTTTGCCGTGGGCGCGCTGGTCACGCGCGATGTGGGCCCGGCCTTTGCCCGCGCCATGCGGCCCTGGGTGCTGGGCGCGTGGATTTTCCTGACCGTGGGGATCACGGCCGGGTCCTATTGGGCGTACTACACGCTCGGCTGGGGCGGCTGGTGGTTCTGGGACCCGGTGGAGAACGCCTCGCTCATGCCCTGGCTGGCGGCCACGGCGCTGCTCCATTCGGTGTCGGTCCTGGCGGTGCGCAACGCGCTGCGTGCCTGGACGGTCATGCTGGGCGTGATTGCCTTTTCGATGTCGATGGTGGGCACGTTCCTGGTTCGCTCGGGCATTCTCACATCGGTGCATGCCTTTGCTGTCGATCCGACGCGCGGCAGCTTCATCCTCGTGTTGCTGGCGATCTATATCGGTGGTGCGCTGCTGCTGTTCGGCCTGCGCGCCGGCACGGTGACCGAAGGCGCGCGGTTTGCCTTCGTCAGCCGCGAGGCGGCGCTGGTGTTCAACAATGTGATGCTCTGCGGCATCCTCGGCATCGTGCTGGTCGGCACGCTTTATCCGCTGCTGACGGAAGCATTCGGCATCAAGGTTTCGGTGGGACCGCCCTATTTCAACCCGGTATCGGCGATCTTTGCCCTGCCCATGCTGGTGGTGATGGCGGTGGGCCCCATGCTGCGCTGGAAGGATGATCGCGGCGGCCGCGTGGCACCAGTGCTCGCAGTGCCCGCGCTCATTGCCGTGGCAGCGACGGGTGCCGCGTTTGCGGCGCAGGTAAAGGTCCTGCCGGCACTTGGCCTGGGACTGGGCGCAGGGCTGGCGGTTGCCAGCCTGCTGCCCTTGCGCGGGCGGAACTTGCGCCGCACGCCGCTGCCCACCTGGGGCATGGTCGTCAGCCATCTGGGCCTTGCCGTGGCCGTGATGGGCATGGCCAGCGAAAGCGCATTTTCCACAGAAACGCTGGCTGCCCTGCGTCCGGGAGAAACCCGCCAGGTTGGCCCCTATGCGCTTACGCTCGATCGCATCGACCCGGTGGCCGGCCCCAACTGGACCGCGTTGCAGGCCACGGTTTCGGCCCGCTACGCCGGTGGCGATCCGGCCGTGCTCATGCCGCAGGCGCGGGTCTTTGCCGATCCGCCGGGCACGCGCACCGAATCCGCCTTGAAGACGCGGTGGAATGGCCAGCTCTATGTCGTGCTGGGTGAAGAGGCGCAGGACGGGCGCTGGCAGATGCGCTTCTGGTGGAAGCCCTTCGTGCCCTTGATCTGGCTGGGCGGGCTGCTCGTTGGCCTGGGCGGGCTGCTGGCGCTGGTGGGCCGCGTGGCGCGCGATGTGAAGCGTTTGGTGGCGATCGACAGGATTGCGTTCCGCCGGGAAAGGCAGGGGCGATGAGTGCGCCTGTCCCTCCCGCGCGCAGGCCGGGCTTGGCCCTGTGGCTGCCGCTGGCCCTGTTCGGCGGGTTCCTCGTGCTTGTGGTCTATGGCCTGGTGCGGCCAGACAACCGCGAAGTGGCCAGCACGTTCATCGGCAAGCCGATCCCCGCGTTCAACCTGCCAGCGGCTAGTGCCGATCGGCCGGGCCTTTCCAATGCGCAGTTCATCGGCGGCAAGCCGCGCCTGCTCAACGTCTTTGCCTCTTGGTGTGGG
>Ga0207644_10000960_pt1 | contig 18405 bp, 20 predicted proteins | sample KBSS73metaG_FD_184326 | JGI IMG/M metagenome (GOLD analysis project Ga0207644, IMG submission 184326) | Switchgrass rhizosphere microbial communities from Kellogg Biological Station, Michigan, USA - KBS S7-3 metaG (SPAdes) (version 2) | ecosystem: Host-associated > Plants > Roots > Rhizosphere... | reverse complement strand
CTCGCCAACAGCAGCTTTTCGAGAGTCGTGACCGCGAGCAGCGAGAAGCGGCCCGTGATGTTGCTCCCCTCTTCGTGAAGGGAAACGTTGAGCGGCTGCGGATCGGGCGGCAGGAAATTACCCTTGTTGCGGAGAAGAATCTTCATGAAAAGCGCGAAGGCCGTGATGCCGTGCGCGATGCCGTTCGGAAGGCCGAGCGGGTAAATCTTGTCACGGCAATAGATCATCGTGTCGGCGAGCCCGGCACCACCCAGGAACATGCCAATGACCGGCTCCTCGCGACCACCGTGGCGCAGTGCGATCAGCTCACGCGCAACGGTATAGCGGGCGAGGTCGTCCGTCCGGGCCAGCTCGATCAACCGCTCGAGCGTCTCTACCGGATCGCCCCGCGCGCCGAGGTCGAGTGCGATGAGATTGGTCTTTCCGCTTGGCAGCACCGCGACCGGCGGCGGCCCTTCCTCAAAATGCGCACCATTATAGAGCTCCGTCAGCGCAGCCTGCACCGTCCCGTCGCCGCCGTTGATGGCAAGAACACTCGGGCGAACCCGAGCGATGGAGGTCATCGCCTCGCCGATCTGACTGGCATGCTCGACCTCGTAGTGGAAGACGTCGGGGTGCTCGGCGCAATATTCGCGAATGCGCGGTAGCTGCGCGATATTGCCGGTCGACTTCGGATTGGACAGCAGCGCGATCCTGATACGTTGCTTGGGCGCGGCGTGCGCGCATAGCTGTTCCGTGGGAACAGTTGCATCGTCAATGGGCGCCACTTTCGACATGAATCCGCGAACCGTTCCGCTATAGGGGCCTCAACGAACGGAGGTGCCGGCACGCCGGGGTACATCCGTACGTTTCGCAATCTCGGCTGCCTTTGCGGCCAAATCATGGTGCTGGGACGACCAAATTTGCCCCAACTGGGTCTTATCGATCGCTACCTCGCCCGCTCCATCGCGGTGCCGCTGCTTGGATCGCTGATTCTCGCGGCGATGTTGCTCGTTCTCGATAAGATGCTCCGCCTGTTCCAATATGTGGTCGACGCAGGCGGACCGGTCAGCGTGGTATGGCGAATGCTCGCCAATCTGCTGCCCGAATATCTGGCGCTCGGCATTCCGATCGGCCTGATGCTTGGCATCCTGCTCGCATTCCGGAAGCTGGCGCTATCGTCGGAGCTCGATGCATTGCGCGGGATCGGCATCGGTTATTCCCGGCTCCTCCGCGTGCCTTTTGCTTTTGCGATCCCGCTCGCGATCATCAACCTGTTCATCGTCGGCTACCTCGAGCCCTTTACCCACTATCGCTACGAAGGTCTCCGGTTCGACCTCAAGTCCGGCGCGCTGGGAGCGGCGATCAAGGTCGGTGAGTTTAATCGGCTGGGCAAGCATCTGACGCTGCGGATCGACCGAAGCGAGAACAAGGGCACGCAATTGCACGGCATCTTCGTCCAGAGCGAAGACAGCAAGGGCATGGTCGTCGCCGCGACCGCGGAACAGGGTCGTTTCCTGGCGACGGACGATCCGGACAAGATCATCTTCCGGCTGACCAAGGGCCGGCTCGTCCAGGATTCGCCGAAATTCACGACGCCGCGCACTTTGGCCTTCGACAGCTACGACCTGCCGGTGAGCCTTCCCGTCATCGATCAGTTCCGCCGTCGAGCCGCGGGCGAAACGGACGAGCTTTACCTCCACGAGCTCTGGCGCCTGGGTTATGGCGGCGGCGGAAAGACTCACGCCGAGCGCATCGCCGCCGAAGCGCACTTCAACTTCCGGATGGTGGAAGTCGTGATGATGCTGATGCTTCCGCTTCTGGCAATCGCACTGGCCGTTCCGCCGAAGCGAAGCAGTTCAGGTCTCGGCATCTTCGTCGCGATCCTGATCGTCGTCGCCTATCACAAGGTGAACCAATATGCGGAAGCGGCAGCGACGCGCGGCAAGCTCGATCCGACGCTCGGACTGTGGGGGCCGCTGCTGCTCCTCTCCGCGCTGGTCTACTGGATGTACCACGTGCTGGCGCACAAGCCGGGCGGCCAGCCGATCGGGGCGCTCGAATGGTTCTTCGCCACCATGGCCAAGCGCGTCCGCGGCATGATGCCGAAGCCCAAAGAAGCATGATCAACCTCAGCTTCTTCCCGTCGCGGCGGCTCGCATTTTACATGGTGCGGCTGTTCCTCACGCGAAGCCTCGCGGTGCTGCTGGCGCTCGTGCTGATCCTAATGACGCTCGACCTACTCGGCGAGTCCGGCAAGATCCTCGCAGTGCCCGGCAACAGCGACGCCGATCTCTGGCGATATGTCTCGTTCCGGATCCCGATGCTGGTGTCGCGCTTCCTCCCCTTCTCGGTCCTTCTCGGAACGCTGATCGCGTTCGTCGGCCTCAACCAGAACAGCGAGGTGGTCGCCATGAAGGCAGCCGGCCTCTCCGCGCACCAGATCCTCGCTCCGCTGGTCGTCGCGAGCATCGGCATTTCTGCCGCCCTCTTCGCCTTCAACGAAGGTGTCGTCGTCAACTCGACCCGCGTGGTCACGGCGTGGAGCGACAATGACTACAAGCCAATACCCCCGACGAGCGGCATCCAGGGCAATGTGTGGGTGTTGAACGGCGACGACCTCATTCGCGCCGGAACCGTCGGTCGGGGCGGCGAGAATGCCCAGCGGATCACCATTTATGACCGCTCGGGTGGCATTCTCCAGCGAGAGATCGAGGCAGCCCGGGCTTACTCTCGACCCGCTTCGGGCGATTGGATTCTCCAGGACGTCCGTATCTACGATGCGAACATGAACGTGATCCGGCGCGTGCCCGCCATGGCGAGCATGCAGGGCGTCACGCCCAATCAGCTGACTCTCGCGAAGGTCGACCCGACCGAACTCGACTATTGGACCTTGAAGCTGCGAATCGCGGAGCTTGAGGCAGCCGGTCGGCCCGCGGACGAAGCCCGCGCGGGCCTCGCGCACAAGATATCGGGGCCGCTTTCGACCCTCCTCATGCCCCTTCTCGCGGCGATTGCGGCATTCGGCCTGGCGAGGTCCGGCCAGGTGTTGCTGCGCGCAGTGATCGGAATGGCGCTGGGCTTCGCCTATTTCGTCGTCGACAATTTCAGCCTCGCGATGGGTAACGCAGGCACCTACCCTCCGCTCGTCGCGGCTTGGGCGCCTTTTCTCCTCTTCCTGCTGATCGGCGAAACCGTCCTCATCCGCACTGAGGAGTGATTCAAGCTAAGCCATTCATTTACAGGCGCTTCTCCGCTGCCGATTCAACCCACAATAAAGCTTGCCTCAAACCGGTTTTCACGGTGGAACATGGACTTAGGCTCGAAAGGGAGGGTTCGGGTGTATCCTAGTGTTCATTATCTGCATCGGCAGGCGGCGCGCGAGAAGCTCGCTGCCCAGCGCGCCTTGACTGAGGCGGCGCGCCAGCGGCACCTTAGCCTCGCCGCCGACTTCCAGAAACGGGCCGAGGCCATGCACTCCGGCATCCAGCCGTGAGCGACGAAGAGGCGATCGGCGCGGCTATCGATGAGATGTACGCGATGATCTCAGGGCCGGCCGGCCCGCGCGACTGGTCGCGCCAGGAGAAATGCTTCCTCCCGGAAGCGCGTCAGGTGCGGACTTGGGTCGAGGCAGATGGCCGCGCCGCCAAGAAGTCCATGAGCCTCGATGACTATTCGCGCGACACGACCCCCTTCTTCGCGGCGAACCCATTTTACGAGGTCGAGACCGGACGGCGCATCGACGTCTTCGGCAACATGGCGCACGTCTGGAGCAACTACGAAGCGCGCACATCGCCGGACGATCACCGGCCGGAGCGGCGCGGGATCAATTCCATCCAGCTGTTCAAGGACCCGGACCTGGGCTGGCGCATCATCCACATGATCTGGGACAACGAGCGCTAGCTATTCGCTCGCCGAGAGCCGTTCACTGACTTCGCCGCAGGCGCGGTTCGCCGGAACCGCGAGATCCATTTTCTTCGGCCGCGGCAGGTTGAGACCGGCCATGATGGCAACGAACTCGTCGGCGCTCTTGTCGCCGCCCAGCCGCGGGTTGCGTGCCTTTTCCTGGCCGACGCTGCTGACGAACCGCTGGTTGTAGTCATGTGCCGGGTAGACGAGCGTCTCGCTGGCAAGCCCGAAGATCTTGTCGTGCACGGACCGGTACAAGGTCGCAGCGTCGCCGTTCTGGAAGTCGGTGCGCCCGCATCCCTCGATCAACAGCGCATCACCGGTAAACACGCGCGCAGCGCTTTCGCTCTCCAGCAGATAGGCATGATGGTCGTCGGTATGACCGGGCGTGTAGAGCGGCCGCAGCTGCATTCCACCTATGCGGACCGGCTCGCCTTCCTGGATTGTGAAGTCGACAAAGTCCGCGCCACTTGCCTCCGGGAAGCCCGCTCTCGACCCCGCAAGCGCGCGGAGGCGGCCGGCACCCGTTACGTGATCGGCATGAATGTGTGTCTCAAGCGTGCAGGCGAGCTTGAGGCCAAGCGTTCGGATCAGATCGAGATCGCGCTCGACCGTCTCCAGGACTGGATCGATCAGCGCCGCCTCGCCCGTCTCCTCGCAGCCGAGAAGGTAGGTGTAGGTTGACGACCCCGGCTCAAACAGCTGGCGGAACAGCATATGGCGACCCCTTGCCCGGCTCCGCGCTTTTAGTGACCCTACGAGGCGGACACCACCCGTCCGACACATTCGCCAAATCCAATTCGGACCGCTCCGTCGGCTTCACACCATGCTCTCAGCGTGATCTCGTCGCCGTCCTCGAGGAAGCTGCGGCTTTCACCGCTCGCCAGATCGAGCGGCTTCTTGCCGCCCTGGCTGATCTCCAGGAGCGAGCCGAGCCCGCCCGTGCTGTCTGTCGAGAGCGTCCCCGTACCGATCAGGTCGCCGGGCTGCAGATTGCATCCGTTGCAGCTGTGGTGAGCGATGATCTGCGCGGCGCTCCAGTACATGGCGGCATGAGCGGAGCCATGCGACAGGATATGGGGCGCGAGACCCGAGGCGCGCATCTTCGCGGTCGTCAGCGTGACTTCCAGCTGGATGCCGAGCCCACCGATTTCGCGGTCGCTCCGATCGCTGAGATACGGGAGCGGATCCGGATCGCCGGCCGGGCGAGCCGGCATAGGTCTGCGAAACGGCGCAAGCGCGATCGGGCTCACAACCCACGGGCTCACGCTCGTGAGGAAATTCTTTGCAAGAAACGGCCCGAGCGGCTGATATTCCCAAGCCTGCAGGTCGCGGGCGGACCAGTCGTTCAGGAGGCAATAGCCGGCGATATGATCCGCCGCCTCCGCGATTGGAATTGACTGGCCAAGGTCGTTTCCGGAGCCGATCCACATGCCGAGTTCCAGCTCGTAATCCAGGCGACGGGTCGGCCCAAACTCTGGCGCATCGGCGTCGGGAGCCTTGCGCTGGCCATTGGGACGCACGACGGGCTCGCCAGATGAGCGCACGGAGCTGGCCCGCCCGTGGTAGCCGATCGGCACATATTTGTAATTGGGAAGCAGCGGGTTGTCCGGCCTGAACTGCTTGCCGACGTTGGTCGCGTGATGAATGCCGACGTAGAAGTCGGTGTAATCCCCGACGAGGCAAGGAACATGCAGCCGGACCTCGGATTGGCCCACAAGCTGCTGCTCGACATCGTCTCGATATCTGTCGTCTGAAAGTAATTCGATGAGCCGATGTCGCAACGCTCGCTGCGCTTCATGGCCCCGCGCGAGCCAGGCATTGAGCACTGGCTGTGCAAGGTCTTCGCGCCAGTCCTCGTCGAGCAGGTCCGCGATGGCATTAAGGTCGAGGACAAAGTCACCGATGGCGACGCCCGCGCGGCGCCGACGCTGGCCGACCGAAAAGATCCCGAGCGGCAGGTTCTGGATCGGGAAGTCGCTTCCCTGGGCGCTCTCGCACCAGCTGGTCAGCGACGGATCATGGCTTTCGTTGATCACGGGAGCTTCGCCTTGGGGAAGCCCGTCCATGCCTGATCGTAATCAGGCTGGGAACGCTCGAGCGCCCAGGCGGTCGGCCGATACGGCCAGCAGGTCTCGACCATGAATGCCATCGTGCCTTCGATCTTCACCGGCTCAAGCTGGGCTTCACTCGCCTTGCGCCAACTGTCGACGTCCGGGCCGTGGCCGCTCATGAGGTTGTGGAGCGAGAGCCCGCCCGGCGCGAACCCTTCCGCCTTCGCATCATAGGCGCCGTGAATGAGACCCATCGCCTCGCTCATCACGTTGCGGTGGAACCAGGGCGGTCGAAATGTGTCCTCGCCAACCATCCAACGCGGCGGGAAGATGACGAAATCCGCATTAGCCCTGCCCGGCACGTTGCTGGGCGAGGTCAGCACCGTGAAGATCGACGGGTCCGGATGATCGAAGCTGATGCTGCCGATGACGTTGAAGCGCGAGAGATCGTAGCGATAAGGCGCGTAATTGCCGTGCCAGGAGACGACATCGAGCGGCGAGTGGTCGAGCGTCGTCGTCCACAGCGAGCCCAGCGACTTCTGGATGACCTCCGTCGGCTCGTCCTTGTCCTCGAACGATGCGACCGGCGTCTCGAAGTCGCGAGGATTGGCGAGCCCGTTCGAGCCGATCGGCCCGAGGTCCGGTAGCCGCAAGGGAAGCCCGTGGTTCTCCGCCACATAGCCGCGGCTGTCGCCTTCGACCTCAACACGGAATTTCACACCGCGCGGAACGACGGCGACCGTACCCGGCGGCACGTCCAGGCATCCGAATTCCGTCGTCAGCCGCAACGCTCCCGCCTGCGGAATGATCAGCAGTTCGCCGTCCGCATCGACGAAGACGCGGCGGTCCATCGACTTGCCCGCCCGGTAGAGATGCACAGCCACGCCCTCGAGATCGGAAGGGTCGCGATTGGCGAGCATCGTGACCATGCCGTCGACGAAATCCTTGTCTTCGGGAAGGTCACTCGGCGGATCCCAGCGCAATCGGTTGGGCGGCAGGGGATCGCTTACCGTTCCGGGCGCGAACAGGGGCGAACCCTCGTATCGAGTGAAGGGGCGATGATCCGCGGTCGGCCGCAGCCGGTACAGCCACGAACGGCGATTCTCGTGACGAGGTGCCGTGAAGCTGCTGCCCGACAGTTGTTCCGCGTACAGTCCAAAAGCAGGCCGCTGCGGCGAATTGCGGCCCTTTGGCAGCGCGCCGGAAACCGCTTCGCTCTCAAAATGAGCGCCGAACCCCGTCATGTAGCGAAGCGTATCGGTCATGGCGGCGCGTTACTCAGTCGCGCGCCCACAATCAAACGGGCGCGGTCCCGATGAACCGCGCCCGCTGGCCTGACGGGGACTCGCAACCCGTCCGGCTCGAGCTGACCCTCTCCGATCAGCTATGATTGATGTTGACGTCGATCTTGTTGGGAACGTCGACTGTGGTCTTGCTGCCGCCGAGGCCGAGCTGGCCGCGGAACATGTAAAGCAAGACGAGCACCACAATGATCAGCAGCACGACGGCGAGCACACCGCCGCCTCCGCCGCCACCCGTTTCCACGACGGTCGTGTGTTCACGATCCTCATCGGCCATCGGAAACTCTCCCTCCATTATCCTGTTGTTGTTGCGAAACGAACGAACCGCGAAGAACCCGGTTCCGCATTGGTGGGAGAGCATATGCCCGGAAGAACCCTGACCGCGATGGTCGTACTGCTGTTAGCGGCGTGCAACCGAGAGAATGCGAACGAGCATGGGGACAAACCCGCACCGTCGCCCCCGGTGGCGCCTGCCGCTCCCGCTCCCCCACCAGCACCCGCGGCGCCCGCCGCGCCGGCGCCGCCGCCGAAACCCGTTTTGATCGAGCCGAAGGGGCCGATCGACCCGAAGAGCGTCGAGGCTGCAGGGCAGGTCGTGCAGCATTACGGGGCCCTCATCGAGCAACGCCGCTTCGACGAGGCAGCCAGCCTGTGGGGCAATTCCGAACAGGCGCGAGCCTTCGCCGGCAAGCTGCGGCCATCGACCCATTTGGAGATCGGCGACCTCGGCCCAACCGAAGGTGCTGCCGGCTCCATCTACACAACGGTCCCGGTGGTCTTTTACGGGGACGGGTTCCGGCGACCGGCGAACATCATCTTGCGCAGGGTTAATGACGTGCCCGGCTCAACCGAAGCACAGCGGCATTGGCATATCGAAAAGATCGATTGGGACGGCCGTTAAAATGCGTTGAGCGCGTCGCTGGCCTGCTGGGAATTGGCGGCTTCATTCTCGTCCGCCGGCTCCGGCGTCGCGAAATCATAGGCAAACCAGATAATCCCGGCAGCCCAGATGAGCGCCATCCAGCGGCTCCGAAAGATCGTGCTGTTACGCATCGGAATCATGAGGGCATTGTCGAGCAGCGGCCTTAAGAATGGGTTTCCTGGCCGTGGTGGTTCACTTCGCGATGCGGGAAACGATCGCGGATCCGCGTATTGAAATAAACGCCTTTGGCGAAGGCGCCGCGAAACGCGTCTGCAATTTCGTGCGGAACTCCCGAATAGACGTATCGCCTGCCCGTCGTGAACTCGACCCACAAATTGCCCTCGGTCTCGTCGTAGACAAAGCGCCGGATGACGGTCGAGGGCATTGGGCCACAACGCACAAGATCGCTCATCGTCGCGGCTATTCAGTCATGTTATGAATCGGCCCAATAGACGGTTGTTCGACTCGCAGGTGAACGCGTTTCGAGGAGAAGGCCGATGATCAAGCCAACTCACTTCCTTGCCCTTGCCAGCTTTACTGCTGTTGCGGCGTCGACTCTCGTCCCGCCGAGCATGTCGCCTGCGAAGGCCCAAAGCGGACCACAATGCTTCCGGGCGAACGAACTCTTTGGGTACAGCCCCGGCGATGGCGGTACGGTAAACATCCGGACCAGCGGAAATCGTTGGTTCCAGATTCACCTTACCGGAGACTGTCCGAACTTCAGCTGGATCATGCAAATCGGCATCCGGCCGATGGAATCGTCATGGCTTTGCCGGGGACGTTCGCAGGAGCTAATCACGCCCTATCCGGGTGGGCTGGCCCGCTGCTACGTCAGCGGCATCCAACCGATGGTGCAGCCCAGCTAGGCCGCATCCGGAACCGGGACGCCGGACCGATTTCCACCGAGTGCCAATACCATACCGCTTAGCGCAAGGAGCGCGCCCGCAACCGTCAGCGAGGTCCAGCGATAGTTTTCGAGCCAGGTCGAGAAGGCCATGGCGATGATCGGGACGAGCACGCTCGAATAGGCTGCTTTGGCGGGCCCGATGCGGCGAACGACGGGATAATAGAGGCTGAAGGTGAGGACCGACGCGAACAGCGCGAGGTAGAGAACGCCCAGCCAATAGGAAGGCCGTGGATCAACCTGCGGCGCACCCGTCATGGCGAAGGCGACAAGGCCATCGATGAGCGCGCCCGCCGCCATCGACCAGGTGAGCAGTACGGAAAGCGGATAGCGCCGCATCTCCGGCCGCGCCTGGGCCACGTTCGCAATGGCTGCACCGAGCATTCCGAATAAAGTGAGCCCGATGCCCGCGGCGATCTGACCGCTGTCCGCCGGATGCTCGCGGAGCTCGTGGATGAAGAGCATCACAATGCCGCTGACCGCGACGACACTACTCCAGGCGAAGCGTCGGCTGGGGCGATGGCCGAGGAGCGCCCAGGCCATGAGGCTCGCCGGAATCAACAGCAGTGCGAAGACGGTCGCGACGACACCCGACGTGATGTGACGCTCCGCCAAATAGACCGCGTTGAAGTTGATCGAGAATTGGGTGAGGCCGAGGAATGCCGCGGCAAGGACGCCGCTGCGGTCGAGGCGAAGGCTCTCGCCTTTCCATTTCGCGAACGCCGCCATTGCGACTGCCGCAATGACGAAGCGATAGGTCACCGACCATTGGGGTGCGACGATTCCGAGCTGGCCCCGGATTACGATCCAGGTCGAACCCCAGATGGCGGTGAAGATGATGAAGGGAATGACCACTGACCGGATCCGGTCCGTGGACTCCGGCTCCTTGCTCAATTCTCCCGAGGCGAGGTCCCGCGGCATCATATCAAGCTGATTCTGGCCGTCCGGACGCACCATCGCCAATCAAAGGAGTCCGAGGATCGATAAGACGAACTTATGCGGCGCGATCACAAGGCGGCGATGGCCGAGGCGAGACGCTCGACTGCTTCGCCCTGCTGGTCCCAGCTGGTCACAAAGCGGATCTCGCCCGGCCCCCACTCGTAGAAATCGAAGCCCTGGCTGCGAAGCTGCTCGGCCTCGTCCGAACTGACGTTGAGAAAGATTTCGTTGGCTTCGACCGGGTGGACCAGCCGCGAGGGCGCGGCGCCGGCGATCACTTGCGCGGAGGCGTTCGCGGCCCGGGCATTCTCCAGCCACAGCTCGTCCTCGATCATGGCAAGGACCTGCGCCGCGAGGAAACGACCCTTCGACAGCAAATGGCCCGCACGTTTCCGCCGCACCGCAATCTCGTCGGCTAGCTCGGTCCTGAAGAGGATCAGCATTTCGGCATTCAGCCCGCCATTTTTTACGAAGCCGAAGGACAAGGCGTCGACACCGGCCCGCCAGGTGACGTCGGCGAGGTTTTCACCGGTGGTCGCGAGGGCGTTGGCGATGCGCGCTCCGTCCATGTGGAAGGCGAGGCCACGACGTTTCGCGAGGTCACCGAGCGCAGCGACCTCGGCGGCGCGGTAGACGAGGCCATATTCCGTCGCGTTGGTGATCGATAGGGCACCTGGCTGGACCTGGTGAACGTCATCGCGAATGCGGCCGCAGGCGGCTGTGACGATGCCTGGCGTTACCTTGGCGCCAGCGCCCTCAAGAAGAACAAGTTTGGCGCCTCCGGTGAAGAAGCCCGGGGCACCCGCCTCGTCGACCTCGATGTGGGCGTCGCGATGGCATAGGATCGCCCGATAGGGCGGGCAGAGCGCGGCGAGCGCCAGGCAATTGGCGGCGGTGCCGGTCGTCACCCAGAAAGCGCGGACCTCGGTCCCGAACAGGTCCGAGAAAGCGCCATCGAGACGCTGGCTCCAGTCATCGCCGTCGTAGGCCGTGTCGAGCAGGTTTGCGGCCGCAATCGCATCAAGCACCCTGGGGTGCGCCGGGGCGGCATTGTCGGAGAAGAAGCGCATCGACCGCCGAATGGCGGCGCACCGCTTCGGGGTCAATGTGAAGTGATGGTGCTGCCGGTGAGGATTGAACTCACGACCTCAGCCTTACCAAGGATGCGCTCTACCACTGAGCTACGGCAGCACTTTGTCCGGGAGGGCGCGCCTATGGCGGTGACCCCCTCGCCCGTCAACCCGTTGCGGGCTGGGCGCGTGCGCGGCATTTGGAGCAGATGGCGAGCAAAGACAAGGAGCGGGAAGAACGGCTTGCGGCCGCGCTGCGCGAAAACCTGAAACGCCGGAAAATGCAGTCGCGAGAACTCAAGGCTGACGAAGAGCCTGAACCGAAGGACTAAGCGTCGCGGTCGCGGAGAGGTTTCTCGCCGAGCGCGCTTTCAATTCCGCCGGCAATCGCGTCGCCGAGCCAGATCACGGCTCCGAGCAGCAGGATGGCAAGGGCAAGAAGCAGTGCGTCAGTCACGAATCGTCTCCGTGATTTCCTTTTATAGACAAGCAATTAAACTGGCAATTAATCACCGGTGACGCTTCTGTCACAATCCGGGACGAATAGGCTCAACGCGGCCGGTTCTCGGTCCCTTTTCCGGCCGTGATGAAGAGCGCAACCACCGGTCCATCCGTATCCGCGGTATGCCAAACCCCCGGCGGATTGATCGCATAATCGCCCGGGCCCAGTTCGTGCGACTGGCTCGAGCCGTCGGGCAATTCCTGGTGCAGGATCATGTGGCCCTGGATGCAGCAGACGACTTCGTCCCCGGCCGGGTGGACCTCCCAACTCGTCCACGGCTCCTCGAACCGGTAGAGCGCCACGATCCGGCCTTCGTCGAGATCGTCGGCGTGGCGCTGCATGTAGCCATCATACCATTCGAAACCGGTGAACTGGGGCTCGGCCACCGCCTTGGCGCCGAGCCCGAGATGGATCGGAAAGTCGAACAGAGACTTGCCCTGCACTCTCACTCGCCCTTCATGAGGAACGCGTTGAGCTTGTTGCCATCCGGATCGCGGAAATAGCCCGCGTAAAAGCCGCCGCCGCGGTCGCCCGGCGCGCCCTCGTCGCTACCGCCATTGGCAAGTGCGATATCGTACAGACGCTGTACCTGCGCCTCATCCTTGGCCTCGAGCGCGACCATGACCCCATTGCCGACGCTCGCCGCATTGCCGTCGAAGGGTCTCGTCAGGCCGATGCCTGCGCCGCCGCCCGGCTTGCCCCAGGCGATGAACTGCTCATTCTCCATCATCCGGCCGACGCCCAGCTCGCCACAGAGGGCGTCATAGAATTTTGCGGACTTTTCGCGGTCGTTCGTACCGAGCGTGACGTAGCCGATCATTGATGGTTCTCCTGCCGAGTCGGATAGAGAACATTACAAGAACAGAGTTCCTACGTCAAAATCGGTGCGCAGGCCTGCCGGAGCCAGTCGAGGTCGGCCCCGGACAGGGTCGGACCAATCTTGGCCATCACATGGGCGTGGTAGCAATTGAGCCAGATCAGCTCCTCGGGCTCGAGCATTTCGACGTCTACCAACCGACGGTCGATCGGCGCAAAGGTCAGCGTTTCGAAGCCCAGCATCTCCTTCTCGGCGCCGTCGATCTCGCGGTCGACGACGAGCACGAGATTCTCGATGCGGATGCCGTACTCGCCGGTCTTGTAATAGCCGGGCTCGTTCGAGAGGATCATGCCCACCTGGAGCGGCTCGTCGCCACCGCTTTGCGAGCTTCCGACCGGCGAGATGCGCTGCGGGCCTTCGTGCACCGAGAGGAAGCTGCCAACGCCATGACCGGTGCCGTGGGCATAATCGAGACCGGCTTCCCAAAGGGGACGACGAGCGAAGCTGTCGAGCTGGCTACCGCGCGTGCCCTTGGGAAAGACCGCGGTTGCGATGGCGATGTGGCCCTTGAGCACGCGGGTGAAGCGGTCACGCATCTCGTCGGTCGGCGGGCCGATCGGAACGGTCCGCGTGATGTCGGTGGTGCCATCGACATACTGACCGCCTGAATCGATCAGGTAGAGCGTTCCCTTCTCGAGCTTGCGGTTGGTCTTCTCGCTCGAACGATAGTGGACGATGGCTCCGTTGGGGCCGGCGCCGGAGATGCTGTCGAAGGAGAGGTCCCGAAGTTCCTCGTTCTCACGGCGCAGCGCCTCGAGATGGTCGGAAGCCTTCAGCTCATCGACGTCGCCCTTCGGCGCTTCTTCGTCGACCCACCGGAGGAACTTGGTGATCGCGGCGCCGTCGCGAGTCTGCGCGGCCTTCTGGCCGGCGATCTCCGCGGGATTCTTGATCGCCTTGGGGAGGATGGTCGGATCCCGCAGCGTGAGGATCTTTGCTCCCGCCTTGTCGAGCGCTTCGAAGATGGCGGCGACCGCGCGTTCGGGATCGACCACGACGGTCTTGCCGTTGAGCTCCGACAGCGCACTTTCAAAAGCGGCGCGTTCATGGAGGCGAACACCGTTGCCGAGATGTTGCCGGACCTCGGGCCCGATCTTCTCGCCCGCCACGAATAGGTCGGCCGTTCCGTCTGCATGGACGAGGGCGTAGGCCAGGGCGACCGGCGTGCGTGTCACATCGGCGCCGCGGATGTTGAACGCCCAGGCGATCGAATCGAGTGCCGAAAGCACGGCCGCATCGGCGTGATGCTTGGCCAGCCAGTCGCCGATCTCGGTCCGTTTTTCTGCCGCCGATTTGCCGGCATGCCGCTCGGACTGGACGACGAGATGCGCCTTCGAGGCCTCAGGCCGATCCTTCCAGATTTCGTCGATTGGGTTGCGATCGACCGGCACCAGCTCGGCGCCTCGGCTTGCCAGCGCTGCCTTTGCCTTCTTCACCCAATCGCTAGTGTGCAGCCACGGATCGTAACCGATGCGCGCGCCCTCCGACGCATGCTCCTCAAGCCACTGCGTCGTGCTTGTTTCCGGAACCGACTGATAGCTCCACTCGGTCGGACTGACTTGCTGGCGGACCTGCAAGGTATAGCGGCCGTCTACAAAGATCGCCGCTTCCTCGGGCAGGACGACAGCGGAGCCGGCCGAGCCCTCGAACCCGGTCAGCCAGGCGAGGCGCTGCGCGTAGCTCCCGACATATTCGCTCATATGCTCGTCGGTCAGCGGAACGACGAATCCGTCGAGCTTCTCGGCCTTGAGCTGCTCGCGAAGGGCTTTCAGGCGATCTGCATATGTGGACATGGGCTACTCCCTTGGCCCTTCAGCTAGTCCATGCACGGCTGTCGTTAAAGGGCTGTGCTTGCCGTCATCACAAAGTCGCTGGTCATGGCTGGACCGAAAGCAAGCACAGACCGCCAGGTTTAATGAACCTTTTGGATCGACCGAGGCGCTAACGCTGCGTTCGGCCGCGGGTCATGCCGACCTGTGTCTCTGCGTACCCAAAACACGGGGGAGATCAGAGGAGTCCCAACCATGAAACGCGCCATCGCCCTCATTTCGGCAACGATCATGTCGCTTGCACCGGCCACAGCCTTTGGACAGGTCCCGCCCGGCAACGGCCAGACCAATGGAAGGAACTATTGGCACCTGAACAGCGGCAACGCCTACGGGCAGCCGGGCCAGGATTGCGAAGACCTGATTGCCAGTGGAGCCGGAGCGGCACCCGGAAATGCGGGCAGCGCTCCGGGTGGCGGTTCGCCGTTCACTGGCGAGGACAGCAAGGCCGGCAGCCATTACGCCGGCTCACAGCCCCAGAATTCCCGCAACACCGCGTCGGTCTCCCAATATGACGTGGCCTGCGCGAACCAGCCGCATTGATCGCGGCTGATCCTGGGCATCCCGAGGCCCACCAGCATTGATTAGCAAAGCCGCTGTTGCTGGGCTAAGGCGTGGGCCTCGGGGGCCATCATATGCGCAACGGACGTCGGCGAGCGAAATCATCCGTCAACCGGCGCGTCCTCCTGAGTGTTGCACCATTAGTGGCGATCGCGACGCCATTGCCCGCACTCGCCGCTCCAGCTCCGGAGGCCACGATGCCAGGCAGCGGACATGCGCAGCTCGTGAAGCTCTTCGCCGAGTGGCGAGCATTCAATCATCCGACGATCGCGAGCGGCCGACCCGATTATAGCGCCGCGGCAATGTCGGCCAAAGCCGCTGCGCTTCCGACTTTCCGCCAACGGCTGGCCTCACTCAACCAGTCAGGCTGGAACGCGAGCCAGCGCGGCGATTACCGCTTGGTCGAAGCGGAGATGAACGGGCTCGACTTCTTCCTCCGGGTCCTGCGCCCATGGGCGCGCGATCCGGGCTTCTATCAGACGGTCTTCGCCGAGATGAGCGACGTGCCGGCGCATGAGGGACCATCAGCCGAGCCGAACATCGACCTGCACAATTTCACCTACCCACTGTCGAAGGCCGATGACCGGCGGCTGACCGAATTGCTTTCCGCCGTTCCGGCGATGCTCGGAGATGCGAAACACAACCTCGCGGGAAGCGAGGCGCACGATCTCTGGGCCTATGGCGATCGCGCGTTCCGTGACCAGGCAGAGACTCTTGCGAACCTCGAGGCCGGCACCCTGACGCTGAACGACCTTGGCGGCAAGCGCAGCGCCAATCTTAACGGAGCATCGCCGGCGCTTCGAACGGCGGTCCGAAATGCGCGCCTCGCAACTGAGGATTTCGCGCGCTGGATACAGGCCGAAGCGCCGCACCGGACGGGCCCGTCGGGCGTCGGAAAGGGAAATTACGACTGGTATCTCAAGCACGTCCTGCTGAGCCCCTGGACGTTCGATGAGCAGAAGGCCCTGCTTCAACGCGAGCTCGATCGCGCGCTGGCGTCGCTGAGGCTGGAGGAAGTGAGGAACCGGGCCGTTCCGCCGATCGCCGAGAAGACCGACCCTGCAGAATACCGTCGCTTCGCCGAAGCTCGGACCGACAAGCTCTACCGACTGCTGGTCGACGCCGGCTTCATTGCGGACAAGCCTTATTTTCGCGCTGCGCTCGCGGGGCAGACCGGCACTTATGTCGCGCCCGGCGACCGCAACTTCTTCAGCAACGTGACGGCGCTCGATCCATTGCCATTGCTGAGCCACCAGACGCACTGGATCGAGCTCGCGCGGCTTCGCCACGAGCCGCATCCAAGCCCGATCCGCGACGTCCCGCCCCTTTTCAACATTTACGCCGATCGCTCCGAGGGCTTCGCCACGGCGATGGAAGAAGTGGTGATGCATGCAGGGGTCTACGACGACGTTCCCCGCGGCCGGGAGCTTGTCTGGGTCATGCTTGCGAATCGGGCGGCGCGGGGGCTCGCGTCCCTGCGCGTCCAGGCCAATGAGATCGGGTTGGACGAGGCGGGCAAGTTCCATGCGGCCTGGACGCCGCGCGGCTGGTCGGATCCGACGAGTAGGCTCGTCGGGTTCGAACAGCTCCTCTATCTCCGGCAGCCCGGCTACGGCCCGAGCTACATCATCGGGAAGGCCCAGCTCGATCGGCTGCTCGCCGAGGCCTCGCATCGCGCCGACCTTGAGCATCGGCCGTTCGATAATCGCGCGACCTTCTCTGCGATCCTGGCGTCGGGAATCGTTCCGCCGGCGCTGATCGAGGACGAAGCGCCTGTCGCGACCGCGACTTCGCACTAAGTCCTTCCCGTCCTCCGTCACGGCGTTAAGAACAGGGCATGAGCAGCCCCAGCCTCGCAACGCCCCCAAACGCCCAGCAGCGCCCCTTCAGCTACGAGCGTCACGGCGTGACGATCGAGGACCCGTGGCACTGGCTGCGCGATGCCAAATATCCCGAAGTCGATGACCCGGACGTCATCGCCTACCTCAAGGAAGAGAATTCCTATTTCGAAGGCTGGAAGGCCCAGCACGAGCCGCTGATCGACCAGCTGTTCGAGGAGATGAAGGGGCGGATCAAGGAGGACGAAAGCTCCGTACCCATCCGCGATGGCGACTTCCTCTACTGGTGGGCCTTCAAGCCCGGGGCGCAATATCGCACCTGGTTCCGCAAGCCGGTTGGCGGCGGCGGCGACCAGATCCTGCTCGACGAGCCTGTCGAAGCGGAGGGTAGCGAATACTTCCGGCTAGGAGCGCTCGAGGTCAGCCCGGACGGAAAGCTCCTCGCAACGCTTGCCGATTATGATGGGTCGGAGCGGTTCGAGCTTCGCATCCGCGACCTTGCGACGGGCAAGGATATCGAGACCGTCACAAAGGTCGGCATCGGCAATGCGGTGTGGAGCAGCGACAGCAGCGGCATCGTGTTCACCGAGGTCAACGACAATTGGCGGAGCTACCGGGCGCGGTTCCATCGGCTTGGATCGCCGGTCGAGGACGACATCACGCTCTATGAGGAGACCGAGGAACTCGGTTTCAGCGTGGGCATCGGCAAGTCGCACGACCGCACGATCATCTTCGTCTCGACGGGCGATAATGCGACGACGGAAAGTCGGTTCGTCTCCGCCGACGATCCGACACAGCCGTTGACCCTTATTTCCCGTCGGAGACCGAACCGCGAATATCATGTCGACGCCGCGCACGGCCGCTTCTGGATCCACACGAACGACGATCATGTGAACTTCCGGATCGCCATCGCCGATCCGACCGAACCGGAGAAATGGGATACGGTCATCGCCGGATCCGACCGCGTCTACCTGACCGGAGTGACCTCCTATCGGGATCATCTGGCGATCAGCAGCCGCGTCGAAGGTCTCGATCAGTTGATCCTGCGCACCTACGAGGGTGCAGAGACGCGCATTCCGTTCGAAGAAGCGAGCTACAGCGCCTTCTTCATGGGCAATCCCGAGTTCGCTCCGGATGCCTATCGCGTCGGCTACACGTCGATGGTCACGCCGACGACGGTCTACGACTACCACCCCCGGAGCGGGCGGCTCAAGGTGCTGAAGGTTCAGGAGATCCCGTCCGGCTACGACGCTTCGCAATATGCGACGGAAAGGCTGATGGTCGACGCGCGCGACGGCGCGAAAGTGCCGGTGTCGATCGTCTACAAGAAGGGCTTCGAGAAGAACGGCGACGCGAAGCTCTTCCTCTACGCATATGGTGCTTATGGGATGGCGATCCCGCCCGCGTTCAACACCAATCGCATCAGCCTGATGGATCGTGGCTGGGCCTGCGCAATCGCGCATATCCGCGGCGGCGACGACCTCGGCTACAAATGGTTCCTCGACGGCAAGCTCAAGAAACGCACGAACACGTTCAACGACTTCGTGGACGTGGGGAAAGGGCTCGTCGCCGCGAAGTTCACTCGGCCGGGAAGGATCGCGATCAACGGCGGCTCCGCGGGCGGAGAGTTGATGGGCGCGGTTGTCAATTCGGACCCCGACCTGTGGGGAGCGGCGGTCGCCGACGTACCCTTCGTCGACGTTCTCAATACGATGCTGGACGA
>Ga0207644_10000955_pt1 | contig 18442 bp, 18 predicted proteins | sample KBSS73metaG_FD_184326 | JGI IMG/M metagenome (GOLD analysis project Ga0207644, IMG submission 184326) | Switchgrass rhizosphere microbial communities from Kellogg Biological Station, Michigan, USA - KBS S7-3 metaG (SPAdes) (version 2) | ecosystem: Host-associated > Plants > Roots > Rhizosphere... | reverse complement strand
GCCAAGGCACGCTGTCGTCCTTGCCGCTGCGGGCGAGCGCGTCGGCAGCCACAGCGCGCGCATAGGCGAGATCGACTTCCGGCGGTGGAACTGCGTCCGCTTCCTGCGCGGGTTGGCCGAGTGCACAGGTCTGTTCGACGTCGGCGTCGCTCTTCGAAGCGAGCGAACCGAGCTGATAGGCGCAGCCGCCGACCGCGAACGCGCCGATCACGGCGGCAAGCGGCAGCAGCAGCGAACACAGAGACCGAGAAGACCGACAAGATAGGCGTACGCCCCCGCGTCCACTATATACAGACGGGCAGGCCGCACCCCGATCGCCCCACGCGACCACTTTGGCACTCCACGGAATGACCGACGCAGCCTCGATTGAACACCCCAGAGAGTTAACGGCCGGTGACTTCACCGCTGCCGACGAGCCGTTGCGTCTGTTCGCGGCCTGGTTTGCCGAGGCTGAACGCGCCGAGCCGGTCAATCCCAATGCCATGACGCTGGCCACCGTCGATCGCGACGGCACGCCCAATGCGCGCATGGTGCTGTTGAAGGGCTTCGATGAGCGCGGCTTCGTGTTCTACACGAACCTCGACAGCGTGAAGGGCCGCGAATTGAGCATCGCACCGAAGGCGGCGCTGACGTTCTACTGGAAGACGCTGCAGCGCCAGGTCCGGCTGCGCGGAAGCGTCGAGCGGGTCACGGCGGCGGAGGCGGACGACTATTTCGCGAGCCGCTCGCGCATGGCGCAGATCGGCGCCTGGGCGAGCAAGCAATCGGCGCCGCTGGAAAGCCGTATGGCGTTCGAGAAGGCGGTGGCCTTCTACACGGCGAAATTCGGCATCGCCGCGGTGCCGCGGCCGCCGCACTGGTCGGGCTTCCGCGTCGTCCCGCAGGAGATCGAGTTCTGGCAGGAGCGGCCGTTCCGGCTGCACGACCGCATCGCCTTCACCCGTCCGAGCCCGACGGCGTCGTGGCGCAAGGAACGGCTCTATCCGTGAGCACCACGACGTCGGCCCGAGGAGCGAAACGGCGAAACCATCCGGAGTTCGCGTCAGACAATTGACTGCACAGCTTCACCGGTAATGACGGCACAAACAAGCATCGAAAGACGAGAGATGCCTACCAGCAACCAGCCGCGGCGGACCCTGCTTCTGACCGGCGCGAGCCGCGGCATCGGGCATGCGACCGTCAAGCGCTTCTCCGCTGCCGGGTGGCGCGTCATCACTTCGTCGCGGCATCCGTTCCCGGAAAATTGCCCCTGGGAGGCCGGCCCCGAGGATCACATCCAGGTCGATCTGGCGGACGCCGAGAACACCGACGCGGCGATCGCCGAGATCAAACGCCGCCTCAACGGCGAGCTACACGCGCTGGTCAACAACGCCGCGATCTCGCCCAAGGCGAACGGCGGCACGCGGCTCGGCTCGATCGACACCACGCGCGACGATTGGCACCACGTGTTTCAGGTGAATTTCTTCGCGCCGATCATGCTCGCCCGCGGGCTCCTCGACGAGCTCAAGGCCGCCAAGGGCTCCGTGGTCAATGTCACCTCGATCGCCGGCTCGCGGGTGCACCCCTTCGCCGGCGCCGCCTATGCGACCTCGAAGGCGGCGCTCGCCGCACTCACGCGCGAGATGGCCGCCGATTTCGGCTCACTCGGCGTTCGGGTGAACGCGATAGCGCCCGGCGAAATCGACACGGCGATGCTTTCGCCGGGCACGGAAAAGATCGTGGAGATCATCCCGATGCACCGCCTCGGCACGCCTGACGAGGTGGCGAAGATCATCTACGTTCTGTGCACGGAGACGTCTTCCTATGTGAACGGCGCCGAAATCCACATCAACGGCGGCCAGCACGTGTGACGGTCGACATGCAGCAGGACCTCAAGGAAGTGAAAATGTATTCGGACTTCAAAAGTCCGTACGCATTCCTCGCCTTCGATCCGGCGTTCGCGCTTGAGGACAAGTACTGCATCAGGCTCAAATGGAAGCCGTTCCAGTTGCGGCTCAAGGGCAAGGGCGAGCGCAGCCAGTATTCCGAATACAAGGTGAAATACTCCTACATGGACGCGCGACGCTGGGCGAACATGCGCGGCGGACTGATGATTCGCGGCCCTTTGAAGATCTTCGACACCGCACCGGCGCTGATCGGCGGCCTCTATGCTGAGAAGCACGGAAAACTCCGCGAATACGGCAACAAGGTCTTCGAGCAGTTCTTCAAGCGCGAACTCGCGGCCGATGAGGCCGACGCCATCGCCGGTGTGATGGCCGCGATCGGCCTCTCCGACGCGGGCTACCGGGAGTATCTCGGCGGCGACGGCGCTGCCGCCTATGAGCGCGCGCTGGAAGACGCGGTGACCGACCAGGTGTTCGGGGTTCCGATGTTCTATTTCGAGAACGAGCCGTTCTGGGGATACGACCGCATGGGCCTTCTCGAGCAGCGACTGACCGAAGCGGGCCTCAAGCGCGAGGAGCCGCGCCGGCAGGCGGTGTGAAGAACGGCGCGATGTTGAACGGCTACCGCGTGCTCGATCTTGGCCAGTTCGTCGCCGGGCCGACATGCGCGCGCTTTCTCGCCGAAATGGGCGCCGAGGTGATCAAGCTCGAGCTTGCGCCGTTCGGCGACCGCGGGCGCTTCTCCGGCGACAAGCCGCGCAATCCGGCACTCAAGAAATCCTCTCAGAGCACGTACTACTTTCAACATAACCACTCGAAGAAATCCGTCGCCGTCGATATCAAGCAGGAGCGTGGGCGCGCGCTCATTCACGCGCTCGTCGCCAAGTCCGACGTCCTCATCGAGAACTTCGCTCCCGGCGTGATGGCGCGCTCCGGCCTGGGCTACGACACGCTGTCGCGGATCAATTCGCGGCTGATCATGTGCTCGATCTCGCTCGCCGGGCAATCGGGCCCGCTCAGCGACAAGCCCGGCTTCGACTATATCGCCGCGGCCTATGCCGGCCTCACCGCCGCCATCGGCGAAGCCGACCGCGGACCAGCGCAACTCCCTGTCGCGATCTCCGACTACGCGACGGGCGTGACGGCGGCGATGAGCATCGGCTTTGCGCTGCTGCATCGCGAGCGCACCGGCGAAGGCCAGTACATCGACTGCTCGCTCGTCGACACGTATTTCAACATGCACGAGGTGAACGTGCCGAAGGCATCGCTGCGCGGCAAGGCGTTCAATCCGCAGCGCATGGGCTCACTGCATCCGGATGGCGGCCCGACCGGCGTATTCCGCTGCGGGAGCGGGGAATTCATTTCGTTGATGGTGCTGCCGTATCAATGGTCGCAATTCGTCAAGGCCATGAACATGCCGGAGTTGGCCGAGGACGCCCGTTTCCGCGACGCGCGCGCAAGGCGCGACAACAATCAGGCGCTCGCAGAGATCATCGAGACCTGGCTCGCGCGCTTCGCCAGCCGCCAAGAGGCGATGGCCGCGCTCGAGGCAGAACGCATTCCCTGCGCGCCGGTCCTCACCTTGCACGAGGCCATGTCGCACCCGCATCTGCGCGAACGCGGGACGGTACGCCGCGTCGCCGACGCGGCGATCGGCGAATTCGACATTCCCGGCCTTCCAGCAAAGTTTTCGCGTTGGCCGGTCCCGACCGTGCTCACTGCCGACCGTTTGGGCGAACACAATGAGGACGTTCTGCGCAACGTCCTCGGCCTTTCCGACATTGAAATCGAAGAGCTTTATCGCGACAAGACGATCGTTCGCGATCCTTTGCTTGACCGAGAGCAGTAAGACCAGCGCGGTCACTCCGGGGCCGAGCGAAGCGAGGAGCCCGGAATGACGAAGGTGGGATTGTTTGAACCCATCATGCCGTTTGCCCGGAAACGAGCGAAACGCGAGTCAACTCAATCCGAATGTGCCCTGTTTGCTCGCCCGGTTCGCTCTTCGCGCGGCCGTGCATGATGGAAATCGATCGTTGCGGTCTCGGCGAGCACCGCTTCCGGAATGCCGTGACGCGCGGAGCGGCTGCGGTCTTCGGCCGTCTGCGTCGCCTGCAGGTAGGCGCCGAGATAGCGCGCGCGCTCGATGATCTTATGGCCGACCGGCAGCCGCTCGGCCTCGAAGCGCAGCAGCGCCGCTTCCACGTCATCCGCATCGAGAGCGGCGGCCAGCGCCGCCGCATCGTCGGCCGCCTTGGAGACGCCGGCGGCGACGTGCGGCCGCGCCACGAACGCCGCATCGCCGATGATCGCGACCCGTCCGAAGGCGAGCTGCGGACTTTCGAGGTCGTAGATCGGCTGCAGCATCGGCTCCTCGATCAGGCGCACCACCGCGCGGAACTGCGGCGCCAGGAGCCGCTCCGCCGCGGCGCGCATCGCGGCGATCGCCGCCCGCGGGATCAGGGGCGGCGGTATCGAGATCGCATGGGTGACTCCGCTGTCGTCGGTCAGCAGCGCCGGAAGCTCTTTCGCCTCGTCCGCCGGGCGGTACCACACCACGTTGTAGCGGCGGTGGCCCGTGCGCAGATCGCCATTCGGCCCGGTGATCGGATAGGCGACGAACTGCTCGCCGGGCGGCAGGCAGAACGTCATGGTGGCAAAGAGATCCCGGTGGATCGCCGGCGGCAGGACGTCCTCCGGCAGCACCGCGCGCCATGCCACATAGCCGGCGTAGAGCGGCGCGACGGAGGGTAAGCACTGCTGGCGCACGGTCGAACGCAAGCCGTCGGCGCCAATCAGCACGTCGCCTGCGGCGACGCTCCCGTCACTGAACTTAGCGACGACGCCGTCTGCGTCCTGCCTGAACGCCGTAACGCTGCGGCCGCGGTGGTAGCAAGGCGCCGGCAAGGCTTCGCGAAGGACGCGATAGATGTGCTCCCAGGCCGCCATCAAGTGCGGGCGCTCGATCGCATGCATCACCCCGCCCGCAGCATCGAGCATCTTGCGCGTATCGAGCATGATGCCGAGGCTACGCACGTCAAAGCCGAGCGCGCCGAGGCGGGCGATGAGGTCCGCCTGGACGAGAATGCCGGCGCCACGGCTGGCCAGTTCAGTGTCGACCCGCTCGAATACGTCCACGTCCCAACCGCGGCGCTGCAGCATCAGCGCAGCGAAGAGCCCGCTCATCGAGCCGCCGACGATCAGCGCGCGCCGGCGCCGACTCATTCTGCGCCCCTCGCTGCGGCCAAAGCGACCGCCGGCCCGCTCCGCTTCTTTCCGTTCCGGGTCGCCGTCTTGGCATGATCGCACGCACTGCCAAACGCCATTCGACACCTTGCTATTTCACCGACTGCCAAGCTTCTATAGTCTGACAACAACATCGGGGGAAAATGCCATGGCCCTGTCGCGGCTCGACAAGGCGGCCGATCGCGAATGATCTTTTCATTCGATCTTCTGGTCAACGCCATCGTCTCCGGCATCCTGATCGGCGGCTTCTACGCAGCGGTGACGGCCGGCGTATCGCTGTCGTTCGGCATTCTCGACATTGTCAACATCGCCCATCCGGCGTTCATCATTCTCGGCTCCTATACCGCCTACATCGTCAACGCCACGCTCGGCATCGACCCGATCGTCACCAGCATCATCCTGGCTCCGGCGTTCTATGCGCTCGGCGCCGTCATCTACCAGATCTACTACGTCTCCTTCGAGAAGCGCGGCCAGGAATCCCTGCGCGGCATCGCCTTCTTCTTCGGCCTGCTGTTCATCACCGAGGTCAGCCTCGTCCTCTATTTCGGCGTCGACTACCGCTACGTCGAGGCGCCATATATCGGTCCGACCTGGCATTTCGGCTTCGTCGATGTGCCGCTGCGCATCGTGGTGCCGTTTCTGGTATCGCTGTTGCTGATCGCCGCGCTGCAGCTCGTGCTTTCCCGCAGCTTCGTCGGCCGCGCCATCATGGCGGTGGCGCAGGACCAGCTCGCGCTGAGGCTCATGGCGGTCGACCCGATCCGCATCAAGCGCATCGCGTTCGGCATTTCGATCGCCACAGCCTCGGTGGCCGGCGCGTTCCTCATCATCATCCAGCCGGTCGAGCCGTCGGTCGGCCGCGAATATATCGGCCGGGTGTTTGCGATCTGCGTGCTCGGCGGCATGGGCAGCCTGCCGGGAACCGTGATCGCCGCCATGCTGGTCGGCATCGTCGAAAGCCTGACGTCGACATTCTACGGCCCATCCTGGGCCCCGGCGGTGTCCTTCGGCTTCCTGCTGCTCACACTGGCAGTGCGGCCGGCCGGGCTGTTGGGGCGCTGAGCCGTGCGCTCGGACATCTTTTTTCTTATCTGCCTCGCCGCCAGCGCAGCGCTCTATGCCGGCGCGGCCGCGCTCGGCAACGACTATGTGTTCTTTGCCGGCTACGTCGTGCTGCAATACGTCGTTCTCTCGACGGCCTGGAACATTCTCGGCGGCTATTGCGGCTATGTGAATTTCGGTTCCGCTGCCTTCTTCGCGCTCGGCGCCTATTCGACCGTCGCCATGCACAAGCTGCATCCGCTGCCGATCCCGTTTTTGGTCCTGATCGGCGGCGTCGTCTCGGGTGTCGTCGGCCTCGGCATGGGCTATCTGACGCTGCGGCTGCGCGGCGCGTTCTTCGCCATCGCCACGCTGGCGCTCGCCGTCGTGTTGCAGACGCTGGTCGTGAACTGGGACTATGTCGGCGGCTCGCGCGGCGCCTACATCGTACGCCCGGAAACGCTCGCGCCGTTCGGCCCCTATATCAGGTATCTGTTCACGATCATGCTGCTGCTCGCCGTCGGGGCGGTGACGGTCGCGCGGCTGATCGAACGCTCACGGCTCGGCTACGGCTTCGCCACCATCCGCGACGACGAACTGGCCGCGGAAGCCTCCGGCGTTCCGACCCTGACGCTCAAGCTCATCGCCACCGTGATTTCAGGCGCGCTCATGGGCATGGCCGGCGCGCCGTTCCCCTACTACATCGGCTTCCTGCAGCCGTCGTCGGCGTTCGGCCTCGACTATGCCGTCAACTCGATCGCCATGCCACTGATCGGTGGCACAACCAGCTGGGTCGGTCCGCTGATCGGCGCCGTTTTGCTCGGCTCGCTGCAGCAGATCGCGACGGTGACGATCTCGTCGGCAGTCAACCTTCTGATCGTCGGCTGCCTGCTCGTCGCCTTCGTCATCATCGCACCCAACGGCATCGTCGGGCTGGTGCAGCGATACGTCCAGCACAAGCCTGAGGATTTCGTCGGCCGCCGCAAGGTCGAAACCGACGCGCCGGAGGCCGTGCCGTGAGCCGGACCGTGACCGTGCCATGAGCCAGCTCCTCGAGATCGAGCGGCTGGGGAAGCGCTTCGGCGGCTTCGTTGCGCTCGACGAAATCTCGCTCTCCGTGGCCACGGGGGAGCGTGTCGGCCTGATCGGGCCCAACGGCTCCGGCAAGAGCACGCTGGTCAACTGCATCTGCGGCACGCTGCGCAACGAGGCCGGCTCGGTGCGTTTCGACGGCCAGCGGCTCGACGGTTCGACCGCACACCAGCGCACGCGCCGCGGCCTCGCCCGCACCTTTCAGCTGCCGCGGCCGTTCACGAGCCTAAACCTCCTCGACAACATGCGCGTTCCGCTGCTCTACACCGTCACGGCGCGCGGCGGCAGCCGCACGGTAACGGAAATCGAGGCGCGATGCGTTGAGCTGTTGCGCGAGGTCGGTCTCGAGGACAAAGCGCGACGGCTGCCGCGCGAACTCACCCAGGTCGAGATGCGCAAGCTCGAACTCGCCCGCGCCATGGCGGCCGAACCAAAGCTGCTGATCGCCGACGAAGCAATGGCCGGGCTCACGCATTCGGAGGTCGAGGACATTGTCGGACTTCTCAAGCGCCTCAACGAACAGGGCGTCACCATCATTCTCATCGAACACATCATGAGCGCGGTGATGAGCTTCTCGCAGCGGCTCATCGTGCTCGTCTCCGGGCGCAAGATCGCCGACGGCCTGCCCGACCAGGTCATGCGCGACCCCGACGTGGAGAGGGCCTACCTTGGCCAGTAGCCTTACCATCGCCGGCATTCATGCTGCATACGGCGCGGTGCGCGTGATCGACGGGGTGTCGCTCGGCATCGGCGCCGGCGAGACCGTCGTGCTCCTCGGCACCAACGGCAACGGCAAGTCGACGATCATGAAATGCATCATGGGCATCGTGAGGCCGAGCGCGGGCTCGATCATCGCGGTGATCGACGGCGTCAACCACGACCTGATCGGCCGCACCACCGAGGAGATCGTCGACCTCGGCATTGCGCTGGTCCCGGAGGGGCGGCGGCTATTCCCGAAACTTTCCGTCGAGGAGAACCTGCTGCTCGGGGCGTTCCGCCGCGCAGCGCGGCAAGCGCTCAAGCGCAATCTCGACGCCTGCTTCGAGACCTTTCCCCGCCTCGCCGAGCGCCGCCGCCTGCTTGCCGGCAGCTTGAGCGGCGGCGAGCAGCAGATGCTTGCGCTCGGCCGCGCGCTCATGCTGGCGCCGAAGATTTTGCTCATCGACGAACCGTCGGTCGGGCTCGCGCCGATTCTTGTTGCCCGCACCATCGACGCGATCGCCGAGATGAAGACGCGGCACAGCCTGACCGTGCTGATGGCGGAGCAGAATTTCACCCAGGCCGTCCGTATTGCCGACCGCGGCTACGTGATCGTGCACGGCCGGATCGCCTTCGAAGGCGGCTCGGCCGAGGCGCTCAACAACAACGATTTGATCAAGAAGTTTTACTTAGGACTGTGAGAAATCTCATCCGCTCGTTCCCGCGAAAGCGGGAACCCACCTAACATATCCCGGAAAGTCAGCGCTTTCCGCGCTGGAATCCCGCCTGCGCGGGAATGAGCGGAAATCGATTCACCGGCGTCACCGCACCGGAAAATCGAAATAGGTGTTGGGAAACGGTTCACGCGCCAGCGTGAAATGCCACCACTCTTTCACGTAAGGCCGGAAGCCGCGATGCCGCATTGCGGCGGCGAGCGTAGCGCGGTCGGCGCGAGCGGTGGCGCTGACATTCGGATCGCCAGGCGAAGATCGTGGACTGAAGAAATCGAACGGCGTACCCATGTCGAGTTCGCTGCCGCCGGCCTGCGCCAGCGTCATATCGATGGTCGAGCCGCGCGAATGGCCTGAATGCGTGGCAATATAGCCATCGCGAAACAGCGTGCGCTTGTCGACCTGCGGATAGAATTCCGCTTTGCCGGCAGTGTCGCTGAGATCGCGCGCCCAGCGCACGAAGTTCGCGACCGCGCGCGTCGGGCGATAGCAGTCGAACACCTTGAGCACGAGGCCGCGCGGTGCAAGGTCGCGCGCGACCCCGGCGAGCGCATCGGCCGCCGATCGCGTCAGCCAGCAACGCGCCGCCTCATATCCGTTGATCGGCCGGCCGACGAAATTGTGAGCGCCGGCGTAGCGCATATCGAGGACGAGCCCCGGCACCACCGTCGCCGCATCGACGAAGGCGGTCGGCGGCGTTTGCGCGGCGGCTGCTTGCGAGGTGCAGATCACGAGCGCGGCAGCAAGTAGTGAAATGACGAATGGCGAAGGGTTCGATTCACGTCTTTCCCGATCTCTATTCCCCATTCGCTGCTCGCTACTCGCTATTCGCCATTCGCGCGCCAGCGCACGCATTCACTTCGATTGTCACATGCGAAAGCCCGATGAGCCCTTCCAGGCGCCGCTTGTACGCGGCCGGCGCTTGTGGGCAATCGGAAACGACCGAGGCCACCACCGCGGCGTGTCCGGGCCCGAGTTGCCACACATGCAGGTCGCTCACCAGGTCGCCCTCGACCTCGATGCGGCGACGGATGCTCCGCGCAAGCTCCGGGTCGGGAACGGCATCGAGCAACACGCTGCCGGCGCTGCGAATCAAACTCAGCGACCATGTGACCATCACGATCGTGCCCAGGAGTCCGACCAGCGGATCCATGAAGCCCCATCCGAACGCCCACGCCAGCGACAAGGCGGCGATCGCCCCCACCGAAGTCACGGCGTCGGCGAGAACGTGCACATAGGCCGCGCGAAAATTGGTGTCGCGATGAGCCATCCCAGGGCGAACCTCATGGCTATGGTGGTGGCTCGAACCGTGATGAATGTGATCGCCGTCGTGATCATGGTGCGCGCGCAACAGCCAGGCGCTGGCGAGATTGACACACAATCCGAGCGCCGCGATTGGCACCGCCTCCTCGAAATGGATGGCCACGGGATGAATGAACCGCACGACCGACTCGTAGCCGATGCCGAGCGCGATGAGCCCCAAAATGATGGCGCTGGCGAACGCCGCCAATTCGCCGAACTTACCTGTGCCGAGTGAGAAACGCGCGTCGCGAGCATGGCGGCGCGCGAACAAATAGGCAAAGCCGGCGATCGCCAGGGCGATCACATGGGTCGCCATGTGCCAGCCGTCGGCGACGAGCGCGATCGAGCCGAAGAGCGAGCCGCCGACGATTTCGACCAGCATCATCGCTGCGGTCAGCGCGACGACCCACCAGGTGCGCCGCTCGTACTCGTCATGGCGCGCGCCGAGAAAGGCGTGGCCGTGCGTCCAGGGGGTGATCGAGTGCGGATGCATGCTGCGTCTCGTCATAGGCCCCGCGAAGGTGGAGATTGTTCGTGTTCTTCGCAAATCTGGCGGCGACCTGCCCCGCGTTAACTCCCCGGTAACCATATACCCGGCAGATTTTGCCGGGGGGAGGTATTCGTATCCCACCGCCTTCGGGGACAACCTTGGACGCGAGCGCGGCTCCTCTTTTGCTTGCCGGCGGTCCGTCAGCCGCAGCGCAGAGCTTTGCAACACGCGACCGCCGACAGGGACGATCGACCGGCATGACCGACGCAACTGCGGCGCAGGACGGCGCCGCGTCCGTGGCGCTCTCGCGTCTTGCCGACCTCGGCACCATGCTGCGGCGCAGCGACATCGCGCTTGCCGTCGGCATGATGGCGATCCTTGTCGTCCTCATCCTGCCGTTGCCGCCGCTGCTGCTCGACTTTGCGCTCGCCGTCTCGATCACTTTCTCCGTGCTGATCCTGATGACGTCCTTGTTCATTCACGCGCCGCTCGAATTCTCCGCCTTCCCGACCGTGCTGCTGATTGCCACGATGCTGCGGCTCGCGCTCAATCTCGCCTCGACCCGGCTCATTCTCGCGCGCGGGCACGAGGGCACGGACGCAGCCGGCCACGTCATCGAGGCGTTCGGCCGCTTCGTCATGGGCGGCAATTTCGTCATCGGCATCATCGTCTTCACCATCCTGGTGATCGTGAATTTCGTGGTCATCACCAAGGGCTCGGGGCGCATCGCCGAAGTCGCCGCGCGTTTCCACCTCGATGGCATGCCGGGCAAGCAGATGGCGGTCGACGCCGACCTCAATGCCGGCCTCATCGACGAGAAGGAGGCGCGGCGGCGGCGCAAGAATCTGGAGGACGAATCCGGGTTCTTCGGCGCGATGGACGGCGCTTCGAAGTTCGTACGCGGCGATGCCATCGCCGGCCTGCTGGTGGTGCTGATCAACGTCATCGGCGGCATGGTGATCGGCATCGTGCAGCAAGGCCTCACCTTCGCCGAAGCCGCCCACACCTACACGCTGCTCACTGTCGGCGACGGCCTGGTCACCCAGGTCCCCGCGCTCATCGTCTCGACTGCCGCCGGCCTCCTGGTTTCCAAGGCCGGCATTTCCGGCGCAGCCGACAAGGCGCTGCTCGGCCAGCTCTCGGGCTATCCCAAGGCGCTCGGCATGTCGGCCGCGGTCATGCTGGTGATGGGACTGCTGCCCGGCATTCCGATGGTACCGTTCCTGGCGCTCGGCGGCGGCGCCGCCGGCCTCGCCTATGTGATCGACCGACGCAACAAGCAGGCGGCCGCCGAGGAAGCGAAGAAAGCCGAAGCCGGCAAGCCGGCAGCCGCTGAGGAGCCGGTGTCGGCGGCGCTCAAACTGGACGATCTCAAGATCGAGCTCGGCTATGCATTGTTGCCGCTGGTCAATGCGCCAGACGGCTCCGACCGCCTCACCGAGCAGATCAAGGCCCTGCGCCGTTCACTCGCCGCCGAGATGGGATTCATCATGCCGGCGGTGCGCATCCTCGACAACGTGCAACTCGACGCCAACAGCTACGTGATCAAGATCAAGGAGGTCGAATCCGGCACCGGCAAGGTGTGGCACGGCCAGTACATGGTCATGGACCCGGCCGGCGGGCAGGTGACGCTTCCCGGCTTGCACACCAGCGAGCCGACCTTCGGCCTCCCTGCCACCTGGATCGACGCGGCGCTGCGCGAGGAGGCTTCGGTCAAGGGCTACACCGTCGTCGATGCGGCGACCGTACTTGCCACCCATCTCACCGAGCTTATCAAGACCAACATGTCCGAGCTTCTCTCCTACGGCGAGGTGCAGAAGCTCATCCGGGAGCTGCCGAAGGAACAGGGCGAACTCCTCAAGGACATCGTGCCGGCACAGATCACAATTTCCGGGATCCAGCGCGTGTTGCAGATCCTTCTGGCCGAGCGCGTGTCGATCCGCGACTTGCCGACCATTCTCGAAGGCATCGCCGACGGAGTGGCAGCAACACGCAATCCGGCGATACTGGCCGAGCACGTGCGCGCGCGGCTCGCGCGTCAACTCTGCGCCCAGCACACGAGCGCCGGCTATCTGCCGATCATCGCGCTGACCGCGAGATGGGAGCAGGCTTTCGCCGAATCGATCGTCGGCCAGGGCGACGACCGCAATCTCGCCATGCAGCCGTCGAAGCTCACTGAGTTCATCAATTTGGTGCGGGAGAAGTTCGAGCAGGCGGCGCGCGACGGCGAGGCGCCGGTGCTGGTGACCTCTCCGGGCATACGCCCGTTCGTGCGCGGCATCATCGAACGCTTCCGCGCACAAACGAGCGTGCTGGCGCAGTCGGAAATCCATCCGCGCGCCCGGCTCAAGACGGTCGCGAGCATCTGAGGTACCGGCACGCGCTCATCCTCGGACGCCGGCGGCGGCCGGCGGACGGAAATTCGTTATTTCAGTCAATGAATTGAGGCCCAATTTCGTGGCGGAATCGACGCTGCCGCGGAACCAATTTGGCACTCACCCGTTATCACGGTTGTTCAAGGTTCAGTGAAGCCGCGTTTTCGGGGCAAGCGCTCGCACTTAGTTGTTGGAGTTAGACACTCTCCTTGGCTGTGGGACCCCACTTTCTCCTTTGCCCGGAATGACCGGAGGACGCCATGAATCATTCGATGTACAGCGCGGATGGGCGCACTCATTTGAAGATCGTGGTCATCGGCCTTCTGTGCGCGACACTGGTCGCGGCCGTCGGCATATTCGCGCACGTCGACGTCGACCTCGGCACGGCGCCGCTTGTGAAAGCGGGGCAACCCACCGCCTTGACCGGGCGCCTTCCCGCCATCCGGTAACCTTTTTCACTTGTTGAGTGAGACGCCGCTCGTCGCCGCCCGCGCGGCGGCAGACATTTGTGTATTGCTTTTTCAGCTGCAGTCGCTTCACGCGCGGCTCACGGGCCCCGAGGGGATTCCTTGGTCGCTGGTCGAGTCAGCACTGGCGTGACACTACGTCTTCGGTGTCGCCGGCAAAGACTCGACCGCCTTGCCAGTGAACAGGATCGGCCCGGTCGGTGCGCCCGTCGTTGAACCGCCTGCTGGCTCGAGTGACACCGCATAGCTCGCCGCGCGCAGCGTGGCGGCGTCAAAATTTGCCGGAAGCGGGCGCTGGGTAAATTCATCAGCGCCCACGACCCCAAGCGACCGCGGGTTGGGGGAGCGGCTCGAGATCAGCCACAGTTCATAGCTGCGGCCGTTTTCCGGGGTCGCCGAGACGCGGCGCGCCGTCAACGTCCGCTTCTGCGTGTCCACTGTCAGCAGAAACGCCGGCGCCATTGGCTCCTGCTGCAGGACGACGACCAGACGATCTTGCGCGCCACGCGCCGACCCCTGTCCCGTCGTCCCCGAGTCCGCGGGCCGCAGGTCATACGGAATGAGATCGGGCGCCGTCTGTGAAACGGCAATGTAAAGCGCCATGACGGCGGCGAGCGCACCGACCGCCACGGTCAGGCGCCGCCAGCGCTTCACCTTCCGTGCGAGGTAGATGACGTCGGCGCTGCGTTCGACTTTCTTTGCATCGGTTGGCTCCGCGGCCGGCGAGGTGGCGCGGCCTGGCATGGTGACCGGGGGGGCCTCGGTCGGCGTCCGGGTCTGCGGCGGCGGGTCCGGCGGCAGGAGACTAGAGGCGAGCGCCGCGACCGGCGACGCCGGCTCCGGCTTGTCTGGCGCCTGCGGCGCCAGCAACTCTGCCTCGTCGATCCGCGGCAGCTTGACTTCATCGTCTTCTTCGTCGTCGGGACCAGCCGCGAGGATGGTCGGGGCAGCGATCGCGGCGGGACGAATCCCGGCCTTGATCCTCTCCCAGACTTCCGGGGCCGGTTCGACGGCCTCGACCATCACATTGAGTTCGCCCAGCCGCTTCTCCCATTGACGCACCACCGCATCGAAGGCGGGATCGATCGCCATCAACGTCTCAGCCTGGGTGCGCTCGTCGGCCGAGAGCGTCCCCAGAACATATTCGGCAGCCAACGCGTCGCGGTCGTCGTCGTACATGGCCTACCCCGCCCGCTCCCCGAAAATCAGAGTTCCATGCATTCGCGGATTTCCAAAAGGCTGCGACGCAACCAGGTCTTGATGGTGTTCACCGGTATGTCGAGCTTCGCGGCGAGCTGATCGCGGCTCCAGCCGCTGTAATAGGCAAGCAAGACGATGCGCTGTTTCTCCGGATCGAGCTTGCCGAGGCATGACAGCAGCCGCTTGAGTTCCTCGGTCATCTCGCGCCGCGCGAGCGGCGGGGGGGAGTCGGCGGCGACGTTGAGCGCCTCCGGCCCGTCCTCGAGCGAGAGTTCGGGCTTTTTGCGCACGATATCGATGGCGCGGTTGCGCGCCATCGCCACCATCCAGGTGATCGGGCTCGCCAGCGTTGGGTCGAACGAGCCGGCGGCCTTCCAGATCTTGAGGTAGGTTTCCTGCATCACTTCCTCGGCCAATTCCGGCCGACCCAAGATACGCAGGACCACGCCATAGAGTTTCGCACGGGTTGCCTCGTAGAGCCGCTCGAAAGCAGCCTCGTCGCCTTTGGCGACGGCTGCGAGCAGCCAGACGAGTTCCGCTTGCATCAACATGATCGCCCCCGGCCTGCCCCTGGCACGGCGTCCAATTATCGCCGTGGAGGCCCGCTCGTCGAGAGCGAAACCGGCGTTCAAAGGTCGCGGGCACGAGAAAAGCGGGTTCCGGCAGCGTCGGGGCTACCGGAATTCGGCGTTTTGACTGCGATGAATCAGGCCGGCGCGCTGCCGCGAACGCGCATCAGGCCAATCGAATCCAACTCGTGCTGCTCGGCGGTATTTTCCGCCTCCCGTTCGCGCTGCTGGTCGCGTTCGTCAAGCAGCTCGACCTTCTTGAGTTCGTCGAAGGCCTCGCCAAGGGCCATCTTCGCGTCTTCGAGCTGAGTGCGCAGCTCGTCGGCCGACCGCTTGAGGTTCTCCCGCCGCCCGATTGCCGCCTTGGCATAGGTCGGATAGGCGAAATGCCCCGGATCGTGAATGCCGGCGCGGTCCTGCTCGACGCGGATTTCCCGCTCGAGGTCGTTCGCCATGCGCTCGAATTCGGCGATCATGGTCTCGATCTGCGCGACCTTGCGCCGTTTCTCGTCTACCTGAAACTTCTTCAGGCGGATGAGCGTCTCACGAGACTTCATCGACTGCTACTCCCGAAGTCGCGGACTGACGCCATGCTGCCCTGCACCCTGGCTTCTCCGCATGCGGACGAGGGGGATCGGCAGGTGGAGCGGCACCCCCGACGCAGTGTGGCGCGATAACGTTAGCGTTCGGTTTCCGCGGCGGCCACGATTCCGGCCAATCGGCGATATCCTTCCGCCAAGCTGGTTGCTTCTTCCTTACCTTGGGCAAGAAAAGCTTCGAGCGGCTTGTGGAGGCGGATCGCCTCATCGACCTCGGCGCTGGTCCCGGCACGGTAGGCTCCGAGGCGGATGAGCTCCTCCATGTCGGCGTAGGTCGCCATGATCTGGCGCGCCCGCGTGAGTACTGGAAGGTAAGCCTGGTCGGCAGCGCGCGGCATGGTGCGCGATACCGACTTCAACACGTTGATCGCCGGGTAGCGCCCGCGTTCGGCGATGGCCCGCTCCATGACGATATGGCCGTCAAGAATGCCGCGCACGGCGTCGGCGATCGGCTCGTTGTAGTCGTCGCCGTCCACCAGGACCGTGAAGATGCCGGTGATGGTGCCCTGCTCGGTGCCCGGTCCCGCCCGCTCAAGAAGCCGCGGCAATTCGGTAAACACCGTCGGGGTGTAGCCTTTGGCGGTCGGCGGCTCGCCAGCGGAGAGCCCGATTTCGCGCTGCGCCATGGCAAAGCGCGTGACCGAATCCATCAGCACCAGCACGTCCTTGCCTTCGTCGCGGAAATATTCGGCGATCGCCAGGGTGACGTGCGCGGCCTGCCGGCGCATCAACGCCGGCTCGTCGGAGGTCGAGACCACCACCACCGAGCGGGCGAGGCCCACTTCGCCGAGATCGTCCTGGAGGAATTCCTGAACCTCGCGGCCACGTTCGCCGATCAACCCGATCACCGTCACGTCGGCGACCACATTGCGCGCCAGCATCGACAGCAGCACCGACTTGCCGACGCCCGAGCCGGAGAAAATCCCCATCCGCTGCCCGCGACAGCAGGTCACGAAGGTGTTCAGCGCCCGCACGCCGAGATCAAGCGGCGCCCCGACGCGGCGCCGCGCATGGGCGAGCGGGGGCGTGTTGCGGAACGCACAGGGCGAAGGCCCGAGCGACAAGGCGCCCTTGCCATCGATCGGCTCGCCGAGCGCATTGACCACGCGCCCGAGCCAGCCGGCCGATGGACGAACCGCGCCGGCGACCGTGGTAACTACCGCCCGGCACCCACGCCGCACGCCCTCGAGCGGCGCGAACGGCATGAGCAAAGCGTTGCCGCTGGAAAAGCCTACGACTTCGCATGGGATGGGCTTGCCGGGAGTCTCGATGACCACCCGCGCGCCGACCGACATCGCGTGCAGTGGCCCGGCGACTTCAACCATTAACCCGCGGACACCGACAACGCGGCCATAGAGTACGACACCGTCGAGCTCGCTGATCTGCTCCGCCAGAGCCTACATTGCGCGAAAACGCTCCGCGTCCGCGCCACGATGGTTACCCCAGCGGCGCCGATGTTAACGCTGTATTTACCCGGGGCGTTAATCATTGCGTCGACCTTGGGAGCAAGGCGGCTTCGCCCGGCCAACCCGGAGGGGCGAGTCGTGAGAGTCGGTTACCACCGAAACTTAACGTGAAACGTGAACGACAGCGTGGCTAAAAAACCACTCGCTCGCAACATCTTAAGGCGATTCGGTCGAAATTGCCCAGGGAATGCTTGCGCGCCGGAAATAGGTTTTGTTAACCATAGCGCGTTTACAGTCCCGAATCAGTTTGTCCCAAGGCGTTTTCAGGGCGCCGCTTTGGCGGCGTGCCAACCTTAGGCCGCGCGGCGAGGAAGGAACTTGGCATGCGCGTTTTGCTGATCGAAGACGATAGCGCCACCGCGCAATCGATCGAGTTGATGCTCAAATCGGAGAGCTTCAACGTCTACACGACCGATCTCGGCGAGGAAGGGATCGATCTCGGCAAGATCTACGACTACGACATCATCCTCCTCGACCTTAACCTTCCGGACATGTCGGGCTTCGAGGTGCTGCGCAGCCTGCGCGTGTCAAAAGTGAAGACCCCGATCCTGATCCTCTCCGGGCTTGCCGGCATCGAGGACAAGGTCAGGGGGCTCGGCTTCGGCGCCGACGACTACATGACCAAGCCGTTCCACAAGGACGAATTGGTCGCGCGCATCCACGCGATCGTCCGGCGCTCCAAAGGCCACGCCCAATCGGTCATCCAGACCGGCGATCTCGTCGTCAACCTCGACACCAAGACCGTCGAGGTCAACGGCGCGCGCGTGCATCTGACCGGCAAGGAATATCAGATGCTGGAGCTGCTCTCGCTCCGCAAGGGCACGACGCTGACCAAGGAGATGTTCCTCAACCATCTCTACGGCGGCATGGACGAGCCGGAGCTGAAGATCATCGACGTCTTCATCTGCAAGCTACGCAAGAAGCTCGCCAACGCCTCGAACGGCAAGAACTACATCGAAACCGTCTGGGGCCGCGGCTACGTGCTGCGCGAGCCGCTCGAGAGCGAAGCCAAAATTCCGGCGTGAGCCGCCGCGCACTGCTGGCGATCAAAACAAGACCCCGGCCGAGCAGCCGGGGTTTTTGTTTGCACGCAAGCACCCGCTCAATGCGCCCTGGACTCGTCGGTCCTTACGGCGTCGCCAACAACCGCGAATTCCGGGCGTGCATCTGAACTACGGATTTGAGCAACCGTTCGCCGATCGAATTGGCAAAGGGCTCGCCGGATTCACCGCGCATTCACGGCGACGAGGCGCGGGCTCGGCTTGTTGGCGGCGGCAAAGAGCAG
>Ga0207644_10000952_pt1 | contig 18491 bp, 19 predicted proteins | sample KBSS73metaG_FD_184326 | JGI IMG/M metagenome (GOLD analysis project Ga0207644, IMG submission 184326) | Switchgrass rhizosphere microbial communities from Kellogg Biological Station, Michigan, USA - KBS S7-3 metaG (SPAdes) (version 2) | ecosystem: Host-associated > Plants > Roots > Rhizosphere... | reverse complement strand
CCGGCGGTAATTGCCGCGTACTTGGGCACAGGTGCATTCGCTGCGCGCCCGCGTGGCGAGCCATGGAACCCGTGCGGCGAGCGCGTGCTCGCGACGCGTGCATTAAGCGCAGGCTATGGTGCGGCCAAAGTGATAAGCGATATTGATATCGAGGTTCGCACAGGCGAGCTTGTCGCGGTCCTCGGTGCAAATGGCGCGGGCAAGTCGACGCTCATGCGTTCCCTGTCAGGACTATTGCGGCCGATCGATGGACAGGTCACGCTCGCGGGAGCTGAGGTGTCGGCGCTGCCCGCTCACCAACTCGCGCGCATGCGGCTCGCGCTCGTGCCGGAGGGCCGTCAGGTTTTCCCGGAGCTGTCAGTGCTCGATAATTTGCGGCTAGGCGCATACACGCGGCGCGACTTCGACGAAACAGAGATCACTGCGCTGCTCGAGCGTTTTGCTTCATTATCGAAGCGCAGGCATACCAAAGCCGGCTTGCTGTCGGGAGGAGAGCAGCAGATGCTCGCGATTGCGCGCGGATTGCTCGCTAAACCGCAGGTGATGCTGCTCGACGAACCGTCGCTCGGACTTGCGCCCGCTCTCATTGCGGATCTTTTCAGTGTGCTCGTCGAATTACGCGACGCCGGCATTACGCTGCTCCTCGTAGACCAGATGGCTGTGCTTGCGCTCGCCGCTGCGGATCGTGGATATGTGCTCGCAGCGGGGCGCATCGTTCAAGCGGGCAGCGCCGCGGCGATCCGCGATGATCCGGCGCTCACGCAAGCTTATCTAGGAAAATCGTGAAAGGACGGGCATGGACCTGACATTGCGTAACGCGCGTCTATTGGGCGGCGTGAGCACCGAGCCGCCACTGGACATCGGCATTGAAGACGGTCGCATTGCGGCCATCGGGCCCAAACTCGGAGCTGCGGGCAAGCAGCTTGATCTCGGCGGCAAACTGGTCGCGCCGAGCTTCGTGGAAACGCATATCCATCTCGACAAGTCATGCATACTCGATCGCTGCGACTCGAGCACGGGCGATCTCGAAGAGGCGATCAAGCAGGTGGCGCTCGCCAAGCAGCAGTTCACGGCCGATGATTGCTACCAGCGCGCACGACGCGCGCTCGAGAAGTCGATATCACATGGCACCGGGCACATGCGCACGCACGTGGAAGTCGATCCGACCGTGGGTCTGCGCGGCATAGAGGGGGTGCTGCGCCTCGTCGAGGAATATAAGTGGGCCATCGACATTGAGATCTGCGTTTTTCCGCAGGAAGGACTGCTCAATAACCCGGGCACCGACGAACTCATGGTAGCCGCGCTCGAGCGGGGAGCGACCGTGGTCGGCGCTGCACCATACACTGACAGCAATCCGCACGGGCAGATCGATCGCGTGTTCGAGCTGGCGCGTGAATTCGACGCGGACATCGACATGCATCTCGATTTCGGCAATACGGCGGACTATCTCGATATCGAGTATGTGTGCGAGCAGACGCGGATATACAAGTATGGCGGGCGCGTCGCCGTAGGCCATGTCACGAAGCTTTCGACCCTGCCGCCGCAGCGGATGGACGAAATCGGCCGCCGTCTAGCAGACGCCGGCGTGGCGGTCACCGTGCTGCCAGCCACTGATCTCTACTTGATGGGCAGACACCAGGACCACAGCGTCTTGCGTGGGGTTGTCGCGGCGCACAAGCTCTTGAAGCTCGGCGTCAATTGCTCGCTTTCTACCAACAACGTGCTGAACCCTTTCACGCCGTTCGGCGATTGCTCATTGATTCGCATGGCCAACCTGTATGCCAATATCTGCCAGGTAGGCACGCGCGATGACATACGTGAATGCTTTGAGATGATCAGCGGGCGCTCCGCGCAACTGCTGCGACGCGCCGACTATGGCATTGCCACCGGCAAAGCAGCAGACCTCGTCGTGCTCGATTGCAGCACGGCTGAAGAGGCAGTAGCCGAGCTTGCTGTGCCGCTGTATGGGTTCAAGCGTGGACGCATGACGTTCGCGCGCCATGCGGTGGAAATGTATCGGCCGTAACGAAGCGGTCGACGAAATTATTTTTCCGGAAGCTTCCGCAACTCCGGCAGAATCTGCGACGCGAAGAATTGTGCGCCGATCTTTTCGATGCGCCGCGGATCAACGCGCTGCATAATCGCGGCCTCCGAGCCGGCGTTTTTCCATTGCGCGTAATCGTCGGCGGGCGTCTCGATGCCCATCGATTCTGTCAGCAGATTGACGTAGTTCACGACCTTGATACCGTCGGTCGTATCAAGCCCGCAGAGCAAACGCTGGCAGGAGTGAAATACCGTGACCAGAGTATCCGTCGCATGTTGCTTCATCAGCTCGACTGAGTGACGGACGACATCTTTGAGCGCTGCCGGCACCGGTGCAAGCGCTGAACACATGTGGCCAGGCGCGGCATAGTCTGTCACCACCACTTCGAGTCCGGGTATCAGGCGCAACAGGTCCGCAACAAGCGGATTCGCGTCGACTTCGTGAAACCCGGAGTGCGTGTGCAAGACCACTTTGCGGTCGATGCGCCGCCTCAACAGCGGTCGCAGTGCATCCTGGCGCGCGTGCAGCATCTCAGTGATATGTGCCACTTCGAATTTCGGCGGCGCGATGCCGGACATAAAGGTACCCATATGGCGGTGACACGACGGACACCAGGTCACGACTTTGTCCCGGCCGGTCGCGTTGAATTTTTCCACCGTGCGCGTCGCCATGCCGGCTGCCGCCTGCAAGTTGCCATCCTTGATCGTGCCGCAACAGTACGCTGGTCCGCCCGCCGGATCCGATTCGATGCCGACGGCGCGCAAGAGTGCGATTGCGCTGTGGATGATATCGCCATGACGCAGCGCATTGCAGCCATACCAGAACACCGCGCGCTCGCTCATCGCTGCCACTCCGCGAGTTCCGCTTCACTCAATTGCAACGCTGCGAAAGCGTTAATGCGGCGAAAGAAATTAGGATCGCGCTTGTTGTCCGGCAACACAGCGGGTCGGCCGGTCGAGCCGAGCGCCGTAATGCGCGACAGCCGCAGCATCAGCATCGGGTTCACATTTTCCGGACATGCAGGAATGCACGTCGCGGACTGGGTGCAGACACGCGTCCACTCGGTTGCTGCCGGCGTAGCACTTTTGCCACGTAGGATATCCAAAACACCGTCAACGACTTCGCTGCCTTGTGCGCCGGCAAGCTTATCCGCGTACTTGGTCATCGGACACACGTCGAAGCATCTACCGCAGCTCGTGCAGTCGTTGAGGGTGCGTTCGATATTGCTTTCGATGTAGGCAAGCAGGGCGTCGGTATTAGTTTCCATAAGACTGACGTGACTGATGAACAGGAAATGTTAGCACACGACGCGCGGTCCTCTTCCAGTTGACGCGCAAGTGACGGTTGCTGCGTCTCCGACGTGGACGCAACGAACGTCAGTCACACGCTCACAGTACAATGCAATCCTGGAAAACATATTTGCACGCGACACAATCGGCGCTTTCTGCCGTCACACGCATGTCGAGATTCCGGCGCGTGCTGATGGCGCGCTCGCTCGCCTGAGCTGCGGCATCAAGGATCTTTACGATGTCGCCGGCTACAAGACCGGTTTTGGCAATCCGGATTGGCTTGCGACGCATGACGCTGCTGCAGTAACGGCTCCGGCGGTGCAGAGTCTCCTCGACGCCGGTGCGCATATTGTCGGCAAGACGCACACTGACGAGCTCGCATACAGTCTCAATGGCGAGAACGCACATTACGGCACGCCGGTGAACGTCAACGCCGCCGGTCGCATACCCGGAGGATCGTCGAGCGGTTCAGCTGCGGCAGTCTCCGCAGGGCTCGTCGATTTTGCACTCGGCTCGGACACCGGCGGCTCAGTGCGCGCGCCTGCCAGTTTCTGTGGCATCTATGGCATGCGTCCGTCGCATGGACGAATCTCTCTTGACGCTGCGTGCCCGCTGGCGCCGAGCTTCGATACCGCCGGCTGGTTTGCGCGCGATGCCGCGACACTCGGGCGTGTCGGCCGCGTGCTCCTGAAAGACGACAGACCCGCTGCAAAACCGGGCGCCTTGTTGTTGGCGCAAGACGCGTTTGAAGTCGCCGGTGACCGGGTCACAGGGGTTTTCAAGCCAGCGCTTGAACGCACTTTCGCGGCACTCGGTAAAGCGCGGCACATCATGGTATCCAGCGAGGGCCTCGCCCAATGGTTCCAGGTCTTTCGTGTGTTACAAGCCGCGGAGGTCTGGGCGCAGCATGGGGAGTGGATAAGACGCGTCAAGCCGAAGTTCGGACCGGGGGTGCGCGAGCGGTTCGAATGGGCGTCGAGCATTTCTGCGGCTGACGTTGAGCCTTTGAAAGCGACGCGCGAAGCGATCGCACGGCGTATGGCGGAAATGCTGAGCGACAATGCGATACTTGTTCTGCCGACGGTACATGCGATTGCGCCGCTGAAAAACACGCCGACTGTTGATCTGGATGACTTTCGCGGCCGCGCCATGAGCCTCTTATGCATCGCGGGTCTTGCGCGTTTGCCGCAGATAAATCTGCCGTTTACAAGCCTCGATGGATGCCCGATCGGGCTTTCACTGGTCGCTGCGCGCGGCGGCGATACCATGCTGCTCGAAGCTGCTCGTCGTATCACGTGATCGTCTATATTCACGGATTTAACAGTTCACCGGCATCGTTCAAAGCAAGACTGGTGCAGCAACACTTGGCAGCGCTTGGCAGAGCGCATGATTTCATGACGCCGGAACTACCGCATTCGCCACGGGCGGCAAGTCAGTTGCTTTCGGACCTCGTTAAACGCCATCCGCACGCCGCTCTCATCGGCAGTTCGCTAGGCGGTTACTACGCCACATGGCTGGCTGAACGCTACTGCTCGCGTGCCGTGCTGTTGAATCCGGCGGTCAGGCCGTATGAACTGCTCTCGGGATAACGTCGGACGGCAAAAAATCTGCATACAGGGGACGAATATAACTTCACGGCGCAGCACATAGAGGAAATGCGCGCACTCGAAGTCGACGCGATCACGCCCCAACGGTATCTCTTGATGGTCGAAACCGGAGATGACGTGCTCGACTATCGCCAGGCGCTCGAACGCTATTCCGGTGCGCAGCAAATGGTCATCGACGGTGGCGACCACGGCTTTAGCGACTTCTCCGCGCATATGGGCAGAGCACTCGAATTCTGTGGGGTAACGACCGGCTGAGGGCGTGAGCTATAATCCGCGCCTCGTTGCATTACGCCTCCCGCGGCTGGCGCCGCATCGCTGCTCATGAATGTTTTTTACGAAGAAGAAGGCACCTTCAAGGTGGGTGCCATTCTTGCTGACAACGACACTTCGCTGCAGGTCGAGGCGCCGCACGGCAAACGCAGCAAAGTAAAGTCATCGGCCGTATTGCTGCGGTTCGGTGAGCCTGCACTGCAGTCCTTTGCGGCCGAAGCCCAGCATGCCTCGCAGGAAATCGACGTTGATTTTCTGTGGGAGTGCTGCGGCACCGATGAATTTTCATTCGACGCACTCGCCCGCGAATATTTTGGACGGCCCCCGACGCCGCTCGAGTGCGCTGCGCTTCTGCATAAGCTGCACGGCGCGCCCATGTACTTCTACAAGAAAGGCAAGGGCCGTTACAAAGCAGCACCGGCCGACGCACTAAAAGCCGCGTTGGCGAGCGTCGAGAAGAAGCGTCTGCAGGCCGAGCAGAAAGAGCAGTGGCGCGATGAACTCGTCGCGGGCCGGCTGCCGCATGAGTTCGCGCCCCTCGTCAACCACTTGTTGTATGCGCCCGACAAGAACAGGATCGAGTGGAAGGCGCTGGAAGCTGCGTCCGAGCAGATGAAAATGGCGCCTGCGCGCGTGCTCGTGCAGTGCGGCGCATTGGCGTCGGCGCACGACTACCATCTGAACCGGTTTCTCTTTGAGTACTTTCCACAAGGCACCCGTGACATGTATGCGGCCGCAGTTGCGACGCCTGCGGACTTGCCGCGCGCGGGTGTAAAGGCCTTCAGCATCGATGATGCCACCACTACCGAAATCGACGATGCGTTTTCCGTGACGCTGCTCGGCAACGGCAACACGCAGATCGGCATCCATATTGCGGCACCGGCGCTGGGAGTTTCGACCGGCTCCGCACTCGACGCCATCGCACGCCAACGCCTTTCCACCGTGTACTTTCCGGGCCGCAAAATCACGATGCTGCCCGAAGCCGTCGTAGCGGCATACACCTTAGGGGAGGGTCAAGAGCGTCCGGCGTTATCTTTGTATGTCGAAGTCGCCGCGGATATGAGCATCGTTGCGACGCGCACCGTCGCTGAGAGTGTATTGATTGAAGCGAATTTGCGACATGGCGAATTGGAGCAGCTATTCAATGAAAGGACGCTCGAGAGCGGGGACGTCGCTCACGCGCTGGGCGGTGAGTTGCAAATCTTATGGCGGTTCGCTCAATACCTGCAGATTGCGCGCGGCAAGGCGGATGAAGCAGAGAATCAGCGCACGGAGTACAACTTCTACGTTGCCGATGAGCGCATAGAGATCGTCGAGCGACTGCGCGGGTCGCCGGTCGATAAGATCGTCTCGGAATTGATGATTTATGCGAACGCCGAATGGGGCGGTCAGTTGGCAAAAGCGGAATACCCGGCTATTTACCGCGCGCAAAGCAATGGAACCGCACGCATGACGACCGCGCCGTCGCGGCATGATGGCCTTGGCGTCGCGCAGTACGCATGGTCGAGCTCGCCGTTGCGGCGTTATGTCGATCTGATCAACCAACGTCAATTGCTCGCGTTGGTCGGCGGGCAGGCGCCCGTATATCGTCCCAGCGACGAGTCGCTTTTGGCGGCGTTGCGTGACTTCGAGGTTGCCTATGACGCATACGCCGAATTCCAGCGCAATATGGAGCGCTATTGGTGCCTGCGATGGATCGAGCAGGAGAACGCCTGGGTGCAGACAGCTACGGTGCTGCGCGACAACCTCGTCCGCTTCAACCGCCTCCCCATCGTGATGCGCGTGCCGTCACTACACGACGTGAAAAGCGGCGATCAGGTGAGTTTGGCGATATCGAAGGTCGATCTCTGGGAACTGAGCCTGCACGCGGAGTTCGAATCGCTGGTTAGCGTATTCTGACCTTTTGCCGCCCGTGGCGGCGCACTACACTCTACGTTAGCTGTATATTGCAAATATATGGCAAGCAAGCTATTTTTGCGAGACAGACGTCGTGCCGCGTAGCATAACTGCCTATGAGCGCTATTGGCTCCCTGAGACTACTGCCTTTCGGGCGAAGCTCGATTCCACGGGATCGGTTGCCGCTCGATGGAAGAGCTGTATCGCAGCGCAAGGCGGCTGGCATGAGTGACTTGTCACGTTTTGAATACGCGATAGTGGGTTCGCTCGTCGTGCACGCCATCGTGCTCTTCGGCATCACCATACGGCCGTTTACCTTATCGAAGCTGGAAAATTCTTCACCGGCGCTCGAAGTCGTACTCGTAAACGCTAAATCAAGTAAGCAGCCGGTGCACGCCGATACGGTCGCTCAGCACAATCTCGACGGCGGCGGCAACACCGATCTCGATCGCCGCGCTAAGAGTCCGCTGCCCGTCACCCGCAACGACAAGCAGACGACTCAACTGACCATGGAATCGCGGCGAGTTGAGCAACTCGAGCAGGAAGCGAGGAATCTCCTCACTCAAGTGCAGTCGCAGGCGAAAGTAGAAGCGGCGCCGCCGCAGCCCGAGGCGCAGACCGAGAGTAAGGTCGGGCCGAATGCCGCCGATATCATGAGCAAGAGTCTGGAGATCGCGCGGCTGGAAGCGCAGATTTCCAAGGACTGGGACGCTTATCAGAAACGTCCGCGCCGGCGTTTTCTGGGAGCGCGCACACAGGAATTCCGCTTCGCGCGCTACATCGAGGACTGGCGCCAGAAGATTGAGCGTGTCGGAACGCTCAATTATCCGGAAGCAGCGCGTGACCAAAAAATTTATGGGAGCCTGCAGTTAACGGTGTCGATCAACCCGGACGGCAGTGTCGAGACCATTGAGATCAACCGTTCATCCGGGCACAAGATTCTCGACGAGGCGGCACGACGCATCGTGCAGCTGGCGGCGCCTTATGCGGCCTTCCCGAGTGATATCGCCAAAGACACCGACATTCTCAGCATCACCCGCACCTGGACTTTTACGCGCTCGGACCAGCTTTCTACGGAGTGAAACGTGTCCGGCCCCCGGCACTAGAATAGCGGCTATGACCGACCGCTACGCGGTAGTGGGCAATCCGGTTGCGCATAGTCTATCGCCGCGCATCCACACTGCGTTCGCGCTTGAGACAAGTCAGGCTATCGAATACACGAGGATGTTGGCGCCGCTTGACGCCTTCAAACCTGCGCTGCTGAAATTTCGCGATGACGGCGGCAGAGGTGTCAACGTCACGTTGCCATTCAAATATCAAGCGTGGCAATTCGTGGACGCTCATGCGCGTGGCGCGCTGGAGGCCAGCGCCGTCAATACCATCCATTTTCACGACGGGAAAAGCACCGGTTACAACACTGACGGCGTCGGTCTAGTCACTGACCTTCAGAAAAATCTTGATTTCGCGATTTACGGTAAGCGCGTGCTCGTCATGGGCGCCGGCGGCGCTAGTTATGGCGTGATGTATCCGCTGCTCACTGCGCGACCGCAAACGCTGGTGGTAGCGAACCGCACGTTCGAGAAGGCGCAAGGGCTCGTCCGGCATTTCGAACGCTATAAGGATCTGGCGCGGGAAGGCATCAGCGCCCGACGCTACGGAGAACTCGCCGGGACTGAATTCGATCTCGTCATCAACGCAACGTCAGCCGGATTGACCGATCAGATGCCCTCGCTGCCGGACAACATATTCGCGCGTGATGCGCTTGCGTATGACATGGTTTATGGAAAGGAAACGCCATTCATGCGCTTCTCCGCGGCGCATCGCATACGCACGACCGATGGGCTCGGTATGTTGGTGGAGCAGGCCGCCGAGTCATTCTGGCTATGGCGCGCCGTGCGTCCGCAGACGGCGCCGGTGATTGCGGCGCTGCGCAGTCATGCTTGATCGTATAGAGGCCTATCAATCGGCAGCGCTGCGGCTGCGCTTGCAATCGCACCATCGCGTGTCACAAGCAGCGTGCTGAGAACATTGTGGCGAGCGGTGTGGGTCTCTTTTCTGCTGGCATTAAGCGTACTCGCGCTGGTGCAATTCTGGTTTTTAGTTCATGTCTGGTACTGGAACGATCACAACCCGGACGAGACTGCGTTCATGCACGCGCGGCTCGAGCGACTGCGCGACAAAGAACCGCGAGTGGTACTAAGGCACGAGTGGGTACCGTACAAACGGATTGCCAGTAGTTTGAAGCGTGCGGTAATCGCCGCCGAGGATGCGAAGTTTCTCGATCATGAAGGCTTCGACTGGGACGGCATCCAGAAAGCGTACGAAAAAAACGTCAAGAAGGGAAAGATCGTATCGGGTGGTTCCACGATCAGTCAGCAGCTGGCGAAGAATCTCTTTCTGTCGGGCGAACGCACGTGGTGGCGCAAGGCGCAGGAGGCAGTGATTACGGTCATGATTGAAACGATCATGACCAAGCGTCGGATTCTTGAGATTTATCTCAATGTGATCGAGTGGGGCAACGGCGTGTTCGGCGCGGAAGCGGCGGCGCGCTATCACTTCGGCACTTCGTCAGCCAACTTGTCGGCGGGACAGGCAGCGCAGCTTGCAGCGATGGTGCCGAGTCCGCGACGCTATGCGCCCGGCAGCGATACTGCGTATTTGCAGCGCAGAACGGAGATCATCCTATCGCGCATGAGCGCCGCGGCAGTGCCATAACCGAACCATTCAATCGACGATAAATAACTTAACGCCCTTGGCGGTGTACGAGCGGTGTGCCTCGTGGTCGTCGGCGACCTGATAGCTCATGCCCGGTGTGAGCGTAAATTTCCGCCCGTCCGCGAGCTCGCTTTCGAACTCCCCTTCGATGACCAGCACTATATGGCCTTTGCTGCACCAGTGGTCCGCCAGATAGCCCGCCGTATACTCGACCATGCGCACGCGAACATCGCCGAACTGGCGCGTCCGCCAGTAGGCCGTACCGCCGATACCTGGATGTTCGACCGCGTCGATCTTGGACCAGTCGGTCGTGCCGAACGGAATATCGCTGATCTTCATGATGTCTGCGAAAACAATGATGGGCCGCAAATGTTACCGCACGCGGGTGGGCAACACCGCCGGCAATTTGCGTCCGCCGCGCGTCTTGACCGCGCCAACCGGCCGGAATAGGCTGCTTTTGGACTCGACCGTAGCTGGTTCGCTGAACAGCGCGGGGAACCTCGGAGCGTGATTCAACGTCAATCCTTAATCGCACCTACTGACATGGGAACATCGGACGTTCGCATATGCGCATTCCGCGTGGTGTTTGCACTGTTCGGATGTTTGTTGTGCTTTCTCGCCGCGGGCGGCTATGCCTGGGCTGCAGATATGGCTTTGGTCGATTTCCGCGTCGACGGCAATACGATCAAGACGCCGCTTACCGCCGAGCCCGGCGATCCGATGCGGGGACGCGAAGTCGTGCTGAGCCGCGAAACCGGCAATTGTTTTTTGTGTCACGCAATTCCCGACCCAGGCGAGACACGTGTCGGCAACATCGGCCCGCCGTTAGCGGGTGTCGGAAGCAGGCTCAATGCGGCACAATTGCGATTACGCCTGGTCGATTCGACGCGCGTCAATCGGGCTACCGTGATGCCGCCGTACTATCGAATCACCGGATTGAATCAGGTCGCATCGACGTTTAAGGGCAAACCGATGCTGACCGCTCAACAAGTGGAAGATGTGATTGCTTATCTGCTTACATTGCGCTGAATGAACACACCTGACAATTCGCATCGACGGTCCTTCATCGGGCGCATGCTGGCTTTGTGCGCATGGCCTTCGATTGCCGCGCGTGCGGCTGACGTGCCGTCCGATTCCGCGGAGACGATGATCGTCAAGCTCACCGGCGGGAAAATCGTCAGCGAAGGACGCGTCAAGCTCGAGCTGCCGTTACTCGCGGACAATGGAAATTCAGTGAGCTTGAAAGTCAGCGTAGACAGTCCGATGACGCCGGCTGATTATGTCAAGAGCATTCATCTGTATGGACCTAAAAATCCCCGGCCTAACATTGCAAACTTTTATCTCGGGCCGCGCGCTGGTCGCGCGCAAGTCACGACACGCGTTCGACTCGGCGGAACGCAACGCGTGATGGCGGTTGCGGCACTTTCGGATGGATCATTCTGGTCGGGAACCGCCGATGTCGCAGTGACGGTTTCCGCGTGCTGGGACGCAAGCTGACATGACCGCGCGCATACAGGCTCCTTCGACTGCCAAGCGCGGGGAAGTGATCGAAGTGCGCATCGCTATCCAGCATACGATGGAGACAGGATTTAGAGTCGACGAAGCCGGCCGCCCGATTCCCAAGAACGTCGTCAACAAACTGGTGTGCCGCTATAACGGCACCGAAGTTTTCAGAGCAGAAATGGGCTCGGGCGTTTCGGCCAATCCGTATCTTGACTTCTTTACCGTTGCCGATGCGAGCGGGGAACTCGTATTTGACTGGATAGACGATGAAGGTACGACTGGATCGGAACGCGTCACGTTAACTGTGTCGTGATGATGAACGCGTTGCTGCGTTTCGGTGCCGCTGCGCTGGCGGTGGTATCGCTTGCGTCAATCGCTGCAACAGTTGATGCGCCGATCAAACCGCAACCGTTGAAATCGGGGCTCGATTTCAGCGGTAACGAAGTTCGCGACCTGCAGCAGGACGACTTCGCGAATCCGGGCATGTTATGGGTAGCGCGCGGGGAAAAACTCTGGCAGGAGCCGGCGGGCGAAGAACGTAAGTCCTGCGCGAGTTGTCATGGTGACGCGCCGCCACTCGTTATCCGCTGATCGACCCGGGCACGGCGCGTCTCATGAACATTGAAGGCCGCATCCAGCAATGCCGCGAGCGGCGCCAGCATGCGGAGCCGCTCAAGTATGAGTCGCCCGAATTGCTCGCTCTCACATCCTATGTTGCCCATCAGTCGCGCGGCATGCCGCTCAATGTATCGATCGACTGGCAGAACCGGCATAATTTTGACGCGGGCCGTGCTCTATATTTCAAACGCCTCGGACAGGCGAACCTCTCATGCGCGCAATGCCACCAGGATAACTGGGGAAAGAAACTGGGTCCTGAGACCATCAGTCAGGGGCACGGCGTGGCATACCCCATCTATCGTCTTGACTGGCAGACGATGGGCTCATTGCACCGGCGATTCCGCAGCTGTCTTTCGGGCGTGCGGGCCGAACTTCTGCCGCAAGGCGCGCCGGAGTTTCTGGATCTCGAGTTGTATCTTGCGGCGCGCTCGCAGGGAATGGCGATTGAAACGCCCGGTGTAAGGCGCTGACCGCGTCGAGCTATTTCGCGGCGGGTCTACTGTTGAGTACGTCGACTGCGATGCGATGTGCATCGATTGCGCCCGGCACACCACAATACATCGCGACCAGCAGCAGCACTTCTTGTATTTCCTCCTGCGAGCAGCCGTTCGTCAATGCGCCTTGCATGTGCACGCGGAATTCATTCAGATGGTTGCTCGCCGCGGTAATGCCCAGCATCGCGAGGCTGCGCTGTTTCGGGCTGAGTGCAGTGCGACTCCACACATCGCCGTAGATGTACGCGTTGATGATCTGCTGCAGCGGCGCGCCGAAGTCGCCGAACTCCTGCATACGTTTGTCGACGGCGTCGCTGCCGAACAGCGATTTACGCAGCGCCAGTCCGCGTTCATAAAGCTCACGGGTATCCATAGTCACCTTTCGTCGTTTCTCCCGGCGCACATTCTATGTGTTTCCAGGTGTGCGGCGTCAGCGCGGATTTGCCTCCTCTGCGAGGTCTGGCTACACTGCCCTAAAGCGCTGCGGAGGAGAACGGCATGACAAAAATGATAGCGGCTGTGGTTTTGCTTGCCGCAGCGGCGAGTGCGGCGGCACAGGGCTATCCGGCTCGCACCGTGCGCATTATCGTGCCATTTCCACCCGGCAGCGGTCCGGATCTGATCGCACGCATCGTCGGTCAGCAACTGCAGGACGAGTTCCGCCAGACTTTCATCATCGACAACAAGGCAGGCGCGCAGGGATCGATCGGTGCAACCGAGGCGGCGAGGGCGCCTGCAGACGGATACACGTTGTTCGTGCCAACGAATACAACGCATGCAGCTAATCCCAGTCTATTCAAGACGCTCACTTACGATCCGGTGAAGGACTTCGCGCCCATTGCCCGCTTGTGCTCAAGTGCTCTCATGCTCGTCGTTAAACCCGAATTTCCGGCTGCTGACATAAAAGAATTCATTGCAGTGTCGAAAACGCGCGAGCTCGCCGGCGGTTACGGCTCGAGCGCATCGCAGGTATCGAATGCGATGCTCAAATCGCTGGCCGGCTCGAAGATCATCGACGTTCCATACAAGGGCTTGCCGCAGGCAGTAACCGATTTGATGGGCGGCCAGGTGCAATTCGTGTTCGCCGACTACGCGGCTGCGTTTACGCAAATCAAAGCCGGCAAGCTGAAAGGTCTCGGACTCACATCCAAAGAGCGCTCTGCGCTGGCGCCTGATATGCCGTCAATCGCTGAAACGCTGCCTGGCTTCGATCTGTCGACCTGGTATGGATTACTCGCGCCGGCCGGGACACCTCGCGATCTCATCATCAAACTGCAGGACGCCGCGCTGAAGGCGATCGATAAAGCGGAAGTCAAGACGCGCTTCGCCGGCGTCAATCTCGATCCGGCGCCGATGCCGGCTCAAGCATTCGGCGAATTCATAAAGTCCGAGGGTGTGCGCTGGGCGCGTCTCATCAAGGAAGCGGGCATCCAGCCCGAATAGCAACCGCATGGCCGAACCCGTCATCGACGCGCATCATCATATCTGGCGGGTCAAAGAAGTCCCGTGGCTCGCGGGGCCGCAATTGCCGCGAATTTTTGGCGACTATGCGCCGTTGCGACGCGATTATCTGATCGATGAACTGATCAGCGAAATGGCGCCGCATAGCGTCGTCAAATCGGTTTACATCCAGATCAATGTGGCGCCCGGCGATGAGGTGGCCGAAGTTGAATGGGTGCAATCCGTCGCCGACCGGCACGGGTTTCCGCAGGGTATCGTCGGCTGCGCGGATCTTGCAGCGGCGGACGTCGGCGCAACGCTCGATCGACAGCAAGCGAGCACGAATTTGCGCGGCATACGACAGCAGCTGCATTGGCACGAAAAACCGCTGTACCGTTTTGCCACGCGACCCGATATCATGAACGATGCTGCATGGCGCAGCGGACTGCGTGAGCTCGAGCAGCGCGGGCTCTTGTTTGAGTTGCAAGTGTTTGCAAGTCAAATGGCGGACGCCGCAAGGCTGGCGAAGGATTTTCCGCAGGTGACGTTTGTGCTGCTGCATGCGGGCATGCTCGAGGACCGAAGCTCCGAAGGCTGGGCTCATTGGCGCTTGGGCATGCGAAAGCTCGCAGCGTGCAATAACGTTTGCGTGAAATTGTCTGGACTCGGGACGTTCGAGCATCAATGCTCGGTCGAATTGTGGCAACCCGTGATCACGGAAACGCTCGAGATATTTGACGCTGAACGCTGCATGTATGGCAGCAACTACCCGATCGAGAAACTATGGACGACTTACGGCCACATCATGAATGTGATGCGCGAATGCACGGCGCACCTCAACACGCAGCAACGCCGTGCCGTTTTTCACGACAACGCGCAGCGCACTTACCGGCTGTAAGCGCACGCGTCTTGCAGATGAGCAAAAAATGATAGCTGCCGCCATCGTCGGTCTCGGCCGCTGGGGCAGGAATTTCGTCGAGTCCATCCAGGGCCGGAGCTCGCGCCTGCAGTTCGTTTGCGCCGTCGATTCCGCACCGGCAAAAGTGCGCGACTTCGCAGCCAGGCACGGTCTGGAAGTGCGTCCGGAGCTTGCGCAAGCTCTAGGTGATCCGCAAATTCAGGCGGTAGTTATCGCGACGCCGCATTCGTTGCATCGTCCGATGGTTGAGGCAAGTGCGCGTGCCGGCAAGCAGGTCTTCTGCGAGAAACCGCTCGCGCTCAATATCGTTGACGCCACGGCGATGATCGATGCGTGCGATTGCGCGGCCGTTATCCTTGGCGTTGGACACAACCGGCGCCTGTGGCCATCGATGCAAGCGCTTAAACGCATCGCGCGCTCAGGCGAGCTCGGCGATATCCTGCACATCGAAGGGCACTTCAGCAATGAGCATTCGAACAACACGGCCGGAACATGGCGTGACTCACCAGCCGAATCGCCCGGCGGCGGCATGACCGGGGCAGGGCTGCACATTCTCGATGCGTTTATCAATACGATCGGTCCCATTCAGCGAGTAAGCGGACAGCTGCTGGTGCTCAAGCCGCCGCCCGTCCCGCGTGATGTGGCGACGGTCCTCGTTCAATTCGCGAATGGCGTCAGCGGCACGATCGCGACCGTGCGCGCGACGCCTTTCTTCTGGCGCGTCCATGTCTTCGGCGACAAGGGATCGGCAGAATCACTCGGGGAACACGAGTTGGTGCTGCATAAGAGCGGGGTGCCGCCGCAACGCCTGGTGTTGGATCCGGTCGACGCGCTGCGTATCGAGCTCGAAGTCTTTGCCGACGCCATCGAAGGCAAGGCGGCGTTCCCTATTGCGCGCTCGGATATGCTGGGAACCGTCGCGGCGTTCGAGGCCGTGGTCAAGGCGCTGGAGACGGATGACAGCGTCGAAGTGCAGCCATTGCCGCCGTTAGATCAGCGCAATGCAAAATTCATCGCAGGTGCGCCGCGATAGTCGCTCCAACCGGCATGGTGGCCCAACGGGCGCGATGCTACGGTCGCAATTAGTGCGCGTTTACGGTCAGCGCAACGCAGCGTTAATTTTCTCGAGCGCAACTGAACCGGGGCAGAGTTCGCGTTCGCCGAGGCGATTCAACGGCGTCTCGATCGTATTCAGGTGCTCGTGTAAATCAGACGACTCGGGGTCGACATACAGCAGTCCAGTCATGACCTCGCCCGCCGCGGCGCTCTGCTGCAGCAGATTCATGACCTTGATGCGGTCAGTCGCGTCGTAGTCGTGCGCGAGTTTGCGCAGACGCAGTTTCGAGCCGTCATGCTGCGTAACGATGGTGACGGTCCCCGGCTCGTAGTCGGCAGTGATCTCTTCGCGGCCGGTGATGAAGTCCAAGCGGTTCACGGCGGCGTTGTGCTCCCGCACATAATCGTAGCTCTTGGTCGAGCCGGAATGATTGTTGAAGGCGACGCACGGTGAAACGACATCGATAAACGCCGCGCCTCTGTGCTCTATCGCGGCCTTAACGAGCGGCACGAGTTGATTTTTGTCGCCCGAAAAACTCCGTGCGACGAAACTTGCGCCAAGTTGCATCGCCAGTCCAACCATATCAATAGGCTCATCGCTATTAGCGATGCCGCGTTTCGATTTGGAACCCTTATCCGCCGTCGCCGAGAATTGACCCTTGGTCAATCCGTAAACGCCGTTATTTTCGACGATATACACCATGTTGACGCCGCGGCGCATGCAATGCGCAAATTGACCTATGCCGATCGACGCGGAGTCGCCATCGCCGGAGACGCCGAGGTACAGGAGATCACGGTTGGCGAGATTGGCGCCTGTCGCTACGGACGGCATGCGTCCATGCACGCTGTTAAACCCATGCGAATTGCCGAGGAAATAGTCCGGCGTTTTCGATGAGCAGCCGATGCCGGAAAGTTTTGCCACGCGATGCGGCTCGATATCCGTCTCCCAGCACGCCTGGATAATCGCGGCCGAGATTGAATCGTGTCCGCACCCGGCGCACAGCGTGGAAATGCGGCCTTCGTAATCACGGCGAGTGAAGCCGACGGCATTTTTGGGAAGGTCGGGATGATGTAGTTTCGGTTTTGCCAGATAAGTCATGATTAGCCTTGTGACTGACGCGCTGTAGCGGTGTACGCGTTGACGCCTTAGGAGACCACTTTTTTCAATGGCACAACGGTGCGGGCTGCGGCGTGCTGCGAAATCTGCTCAACAATGAAACGGGCCGTAATCGGTGTGCCATCGTAGTGCAAAACCGAAAGCAGCCGCGACGGGTTCACCTTCGCTTCGTTGACGAGCAGAGATTTGAGTTGCGCGTCGCGATTCTGCTCGATCACGAAGACCCACGGATGTGATGCGACGAAATCGTTGATCTCGTCCTGGAACGGGAAGGCGCGTACGCGCAGCGCATTTACGTGTATTCCGCGATCGGCAAGCACGTGCAGCGCTTCCTGCATCGCGGGACTCGTCGACCCGAAGAAAATAGCACCGAAGCGCGCGGGCCGTTCCGCCGGGTAGAGTAAAGGCGCAGGCACCAGTTTCTTGGCGGTCTCGAACTTGCGCAGCAATCGCTGCACGTTGTCGATGTAGTCGGGCCCGGTCTCGCTATAGCCCGCGTAACGATTCTTCGTGGTGCCGCGCGTGAAGTAACCGCCGCGGTCCGGATGCGTGCCCGGATAAGTGCGAAACGGAATGCCGTCGCCGTCGACATCGAGGTAACGGCCGAAGTCGCGACCGGCTTCGAGCATTTCAGCGGTCATGATCTTGCCGCGATCGTAAGTCGCTTTGTCGTCCCATTCAAACGGCGCGCACAGGCGCGTGTTCATCCCGATGTCGAGATCGGTCATCATGAATATCGGTGTCTGCAGCCGCTCCGCCAGATCGAACGCTTTGGCGGTGAATTCGAAACACTCGGTTGGATCTTCCGGGAACAGCAGTACATGCTTGGTATCGCCGTGCGACGCGTACGCGCAGGCGGTGATGTCCGATTGCTGGGTGCGGGTCGGCATGCCGGTTGATGGGCCGCCGCGCTGCACATCGACGATCACCGCTGGAATCTCCGCGAAATACGCGAGGCCGATGAATTCGGTCATTAGCGAAATGCCGGGCCCTGACGTAGCGGTGAACGCACGTGCACCATTCCAGCCGGCACCGATTACCATGCCGATCGACGCCAGCTCGTCTTCTGCCTGGACGATTGCGAACTTGCTCTTGCCGGTCGCCGGATCGACGCGATACTTCTGGCAGTATTTGATGAACGCTTCGGCAAGCGAAGACGACGGCGTAATGGGGTACCACGCACACACCGTCGCACCGCCATAAAGGGCGCCTAAGGCTGCCGCGCTGTTGCCATCGATGAATATTTTGTGCCCGACGTTGTCAGCGCGTCTGACTTTGAGGCCGATCGGACCGCCGAGGTGCTGCTGCGCATAGTCGCGTCCGAGCCTTAGCGCCTTCACGTTGGATTGCAGCAGCGCTTCCTTGCCTTTGTACTGCTCGGAAAAAAGCCGCTCGATTTCGTTCGGGTCGATCTCCATCAATGCGGACAACGCGCCGACGTATATGATGTTCTTGAACAACTGGCGTTGGCGCGGATCGGTGTAGGTGGAGTTGCAGATTTCCATGAGCGGCATGCCGATCAC
>Ga0207644_10000951_pt1 | contig 18493 bp, 17 predicted proteins | sample KBSS73metaG_FD_184326 | JGI IMG/M metagenome (GOLD analysis project Ga0207644, IMG submission 184326) | Switchgrass rhizosphere microbial communities from Kellogg Biological Station, Michigan, USA - KBS S7-3 metaG (SPAdes) (version 2) | ecosystem: Host-associated > Plants > Roots > Rhizosphere... | reverse complement strand
CGCGCCTGCACGGTGCGCAACGTCTGCAGATACAGGGACTGGGGCCTCGTGCTCTGGCGCTGTGGTCGCAGCACGTCTTCCCACAGGTCGTGCGCGCGCCAGCGTTGCGGGTCCTTCCACTTGGGCGGGTCGGCGAGCGGATGCAGGCACGTGCCGGCGACCGGAACCCCATTCGTCAGCGCTTCGCGTATCTCGTCGCCGATCTCGCGCAGCCACGCCGCGCGATTGACGCCGATGGGGCTGCGCTCTCCGACGATGACCGGGCGACCGTACCGGGCGTGAACTTCGATCAACATCTGATGCAACGGCATTCGACGGCGCTCGCCGCGCCGCCCGGGCAACGGCGCCAGCGTTCGGCTCTCGATCTGCCGACTCGCGTAGCAGTTGATGCCGAGAAGATCGACGTAGCCGGGATTGCCCCCCAGTTGCGGCAGCGCGCGTCCGCACAGCATGTCCCACGCCTGAAACTGGAATACGACATCGTCCGCGGGCCGTTCGGCGCCATGCCCGGTGCCGCTGATCGATTCATCAGTGGTGGGGGCGGGAATGCGACGGGCCAGCGGCTCGGTGTGCAGGAAGCGCGCGCGCGGATTCACCGCACGGATCGCATCGCATGCGGCGAGGGTCGCCATCACCAGACGACGCTTGACCTCGAATCCCTGCGACCGCAGGTCTTTGCGATGCGCGTTGAACAAACCGGTTTCCGCGACGCCCCAGCTCAGGAACGAGATTTCTTCGAGCGGCGTGAAGACAGGCGCGTCGTCGTCGCTGGTCTCGCGGACAGCCTCCGCGCAGGCGGCTGCGTACGCAGCGAATCGCTGCGGAAAATCCTCGGCGAGCACGTCGACGTCGTGCGGCCAGTCCCCCTCGCACAACGTCCACAGCACCTGGATTCCAAACCGCTTCGCTGCTTCAGCACGAAGGCGCAGGCCTTCGAAGTCGAAGCCATACGGTCGCTCCACTCTTCGCCATCCGACGGTCTCCCGCACGCTCGCGATGCCGACGTCGCGCGCTGCCCGGTAATCGTCGAGCACGCGCTCCGCCTGCCCGGCCGCATCGATGAGATCGAAAGCGAGTCCGGAGCCGCTCAGGTGATCTGCGCCCTCGTACCCGGCGATCCAGAACGAGCGCAACGGAAGCGCCTGCGGACCTGCGGTGCTCGAGCCGGGAGGATGGACATTCACTGTGTCGCGCCCCGCAAGCAGCGTGTTTAACGACCCGACCGCGTGCTTCGCGCGGTTTTGCGCGGCCGCCGGGAAGTCGAGGTCTCCGCGGCCTCCCCGGTACTGCCGTCGTCTTCGTTCTCCGCGCCGTCTTCGCCCTCGGCAGTGTCTTCGCCATCCCCGCTTCGCGCCGAGAGCGCCTCGAACAGAGGCTCGAAGTCGGCCTTCGATGTGCGTGCGAGCGGAAAGATCTCGCCCTCCTCTTCCTTGACGTGGTGTTTCACGTATTCGCCAAGGACCTTGTAGGTCGCGCGATAGCGTTCGTCGTCGGCGTCCATGCCTCGCAGATCTGCGATCAATTGTTTCGCAGACATGTGCTCGACCTCGGCCTCCGCAACGAGCTCGCGTGCGCCGGTTTCCCGCAGCGCCGGGTAGAAAAACTCTTCCTCGATCTCCGCGTGCTCCGTAAGCGCGTCGCACACCTCGTCGACGATCGCTTGCAACCGGTCGGTGTCATCCTCGATGCGTTCGCCTTCCCGGAACAGCTTCTTCACGTTTTCGTGATCCGACGTCAGCATTTCGACGACACGGCTCGCATAGTCGTCGCGACCCTGCCTGGTGGAGCGGGCTCCCGATGACCGACGGGGGGTTGCATCTTCAGTTTTCGTGCGTTGCGCGCGTGGCATTTCGATTTCTCCCGGCTTTGAAGTTTTCACCGAACGATCGGGGTGAATCGAGCAAAGGCTGGTGCAAGGTCCATGCCGCGGCCCGATGCGAGTCCCCTGATGCGTGAACACGACGCGGAGAAAATGACGCGCGCTGCATACGGCAGCTTCGTAATAATTACCGAGGGCGGCGGCAATTGCTGCTGTGCAAGGAGGCGCGGCGGCGCAGGTTTATGCGCGCGCGAGCATCGGGACAACGCATTTGCCGCCCCGTGGCGACGGCTTGCGATCAGTTGGGCCGCCTCGGAACTCTCACGGCATGCTTGGTGCTAACGGTGGTTGAGTTCATTCGCCCGCCTACTGCGAAGTCACGATGATCAACAGCCACCCGACTACTGCCACGCACACCGACGCGTCGACGTCTCCCTCGCCTGCCAACGCGCGTCATCGCGTGCGGCACGCAATCTTTCCCGTCGCCGGCTTCGGCGCAAGCTTCCTGCCCGCAACGAAGGCGTGCCCGAAGGAGATGCTGCCGATCGTCGACCGGCCGATGATCCAGTACGCCGTCGAAGAGGCGGCCGCGGCAGGCATCACGCGAATGATCTTCATCACGGCTCGCGGCAAGCGCGCGATCGAGGATCACTTCGACCGCGCCTATGAGCTCGAGCGCGAGCTCGTCGCGCGGGAGGACGATGAAGCCCTGCGCGAGCTGCGCGGGACGATCCCGGCCGGCGTTTCATTCAGCTACGTGCGTCAGCGCGAGACGACCGGTCTGCTCGATGCGTTGCTGAAGGCTCGCTCGCTGGTCGGGGATGAGCCGTTCGCCGTCTTGCTGCCGGATCAGCTCATCGATGCCGAGCCGGGCGCGCTTGCGCAGCTGCTCGACGTCTTCGACGAGCAATGCGTGAGCGTCGTCGGTGCAGAGCGGATCGCGCCGCGCTCCGCGGACCCCGCATGCTTCATCTCGGCGGACCTTCGGACGAGCGCGGTGCGCTCTGCGCGTGCCCTCGTGAAAGTGCCGCCGATCGGCGCCGCGTCTGCCCCGGTGAATCTGTCCGGTCGCTTCGTCTTCACGTCGGCCATCTGGGGCGCGATAGAGACCGCGACCGAGGGCTCGCATCCACGGACGCTCGTGAGCGCCATTCGGGCACTCATGGAACGCGAGCGCGTGTTCGCGTGCCTGATCGACGGACGCCGCTTCGATTGCAGCACGAAGCTCGGTTTCATGCAGGCGCAGTTCGCCTTCGCCCAAAAGCGCGCCGAACTTTGGAGCGGATTGCGCCGCAGCCTCGCGGAGATCCTGGACAAAGGTCCCGGCGCGCGCGAGCACGGCCCGGCGCCTGCGCTCACCTCGACGACATCGACCGCTGCAACCCGCCGCCAGCATGAGGCGTGATGCCGCCCGCGCCTGCTCGCTCCGGCTCAAACTTTACCGGCAATTCGTACCGACCATTGCGCAATGCGCGACCGCATGCGCCTGATTCTTCCGTTTTTTTGTACGTGGCACGAGCGTTGCGCCAGAGTCCGGCCGCCTCTCGGTGGAAAGCCCTCATGGATGCAACCGGCGTGGAGCCCCAAGCCGATCTCGTCGCGAGATCGGCCGCCGGCCGCGTATCCGCGAACGCGCTGCCTGAGCGTTCGCGGACGTGGCCCCGCTGCGAGCTCGGATTCACTCACTTCGAGCTCGGTGCCTCGTCCGACTATCGTCCCACCACCGTGGTGGCCAAACGTTACACGCCGAAGTGGGGCGTGAGAAAGGAATCACCCTGATGGCAACTCCGACGACACCTTCGGGCGCGGCAGCCAGCTCCAGCGGCGCCGCCATGGACATGGATCCCGATGCGCGCTATCGCAGCGGCGCGGATTACTGGAAGAGCGGCTCCGGCGGGCCGGGCCCGCAAGTGATGGCCGCGGACACACTCACGGGCGACGAGGTGCGCAATGCCGCCGACGAGAAGCTCGGCGAGATCACCGACATCATGCTGGACGTCCCGACAGGCCGCGTTGCGTACGCGGTGATGTCCTTCGGAGGCGTGCTCGGCATCGGCAACAAGCTGTTCGCGATTCCCTGGTCCGCGATGCAGCTCGACACGCAGAACAAATGCTTCAGGCTCAATGTCGCCAAGGCGCGCTTCGACGAGGCACCCGGATTCGACAAGGATCACTGGCCGACGATGGCCGATCAGCGTTGGGCGGAGGATGTGCACGCCTTCTACGGTGCACGTCCGTATTGGTCCTGACTCAAAGGGACCGATATTAGGGGGACGGCTCTCTCCGTCCCTCTTTTTTTGCCCGCCTTCCGCGAGCGTGCAATGAACGAATGACTCGAGCGGCGCGTCAGAGCATTCGAACACAGCCAGGCTTGGAGAATGACCGAAGAGGTGTTGGACATCGCGACGGTGGCAGCGGCGCCCGAGATCGGGGCCGTGCTCGAGGCCGCGCAATTGACGTACAGCAGACCGTGCGACCCGGGGTATCGTCGCGAGGGCCCGCCGGACGCGTTTCGTTACGTCGATGAGCACGGGCGCGTCTTGCGGCGACCAGCCGTGCTCGCACGGATCAAGGCGCTCGCGATCCCCCCGGCATGGACGTCGGTGTGGATCTGCTCGGACCCGCAAGGTCACCTGCAGGCGGTCGGTCGCGATGCGCGCGGACGATTGCAATACCGCTACCATGCCGACTGGCGCGCGCAACGCGATCAGTACAAGTTCCATCGGATGGTGAACTTCGCGCGCAAGCTGCCGGGCATCCGCCAGGCAGTCGAGCGCGATCTCGCCACGCCGGGACTCAACCGGCGCAAGCTGCTCGCGGCGATGGTATGCATCCTCGATCGCACTTTCATGCGTGTCGGCGACGAGCGTTATCGTCGCGACAACGGCAGCTACGGGCTGACGACGCTGCGTACCAAGCACGTGCGCGTTTCGGGTGACCGAATCCGGTTGCGGTTCCGCGGCAAGTCCGGCAAGGAGCACGACGTCGCCCTCGCGGATCGGCGTCTTGCACGCATCGTGCGGCACTGTCTCGATCTTCCCGGTTACGAACTCTTCCAGTACATGGAGGATGGCGAGCGAAGGCGCATCTTCGCCACCGACGTGAACGAGTACCTGCAGGAGATCAGCGGCGCCGACTATACGGCCAAGGATTTCCGGACATGGGGAGCGACGGTCATCGCCACGGTGCTCCTTACGCGCTACGGCCCCGCGTCGAGCGCCACGGAGCGAACCCGGACGGTCAACCGCGCGCTGCGCGCGGCCGCGCAGGCGCTGCGGAATACGCTTGCCGTTTGCCGGAAGAGCTACGTGCATCCCGGCGTTGTCGACGCGTATCTTGCCGATGCGCTGCCGCCGCGCAGGTTGAAGCGGCGCTATGCGGGGTTGTCGGTGGCGGAAAGCCGGACGCTTTCGCTGCTCAAGAAATTGCAGGCCGCGCCGAAGACGCCGGTGAAGCCGCGCACCCGGACTCGGGCCGTAGACCGGGCGCGTTTGACGCCGCCCGCGCTACCGGCGGCCTGAACGCCGCCATCCAGTCGCGCTTGGTCGTCAGGCGGCGCGTCGCCGCCGCGGCAGCGATCACCCGCGCCCAGTGTCGCAGCACAGCCGGTTCGCGCGCATCCTGCGGATGGAGCGTGATTCGAAGCAGCATGTCAGCATCGGCGCGGCGGAGCTCCATCGCGATCGCGAGCCGTGAATAGGCCCGGCGCATTGCACTCGTCGGGCTGTAGCAGAGGTTGGCCGTCCGGACGAAGCGCCATTCGGGCAAGAGATAGAGGCCTTTCCGGACACTCGCGTAGCTGAATCGATGCCCGCATGCATCGATCGCGTCGCGGGTTCCCGCACTCATGAGCCACGCCGGAGGCACGAAGCCCGCAAGCGGCCAACCGAGGATATCGAACATGGCGATGCCCGCGCGGATCCTTCGCGTCGCGTCCTCCGCTCCGAGTGCCGCGAACTCACCTTCGCGGCGCGTGAGGAGGCGCCGCGCGACAAACGCGCGCACGCTGCGTGGCGGGGCGGACTCATCCAGATGAAAGAATCCATGCAGGACGAGCTCGTCACCCGTTCCCATGCGCGCTTCGAGCGCGCGCAAGAATTGCACATCGCGAGGCACCGGCGCGCGATGGTGATAGTCGGGAATGACGAGCAACGATGCGCAGTGCACGCCGCAATGCTCGAGCATTGCGAAGAGCTCGCGGCACTCGCGCCACGTCGCAGGCGAAACGTCGTGCACGGCAACGACCGCCGCGCCATCGCCGAGCGCAGGTGACATCAGCCGTGACGTCGCTCAGGACGTCGCATAGCCCGACGCATGCGGCGATGCCGTAACGATCGCCGCGCGATAGACATCGAGGAGTCCGCGCATGGCCACGTCCCAACTGAAATCCTGCTCCGCGCGCCTCCGCGCACGCTGTCCCAACCTGTCCGGATTTCTCTCGTAGAACGAGACGATGCCCGTCGCCATCGCACGGGCGTTACGCGGAGCGACGAGCACGCCCGTGTCGGGCGTCACGATCTCGGGAATGGCCCCGGCGTTCGCTGCGATCACGCCGCGGCCGCAGGCCATCGCTTCAATCAGCACGAGGCCGAACGTTTCCTGGTCTCCGGCGTGCACGAGCCCGTCCACACTCGCGAGAATGCGTGCGAGCTCGAGAGAAGAATGCAGGAATGGCAGCAAGGTCACGTTCGGAGGCAGGGGCAGCGAGAGCGCCGGACCTGCGAGGACCAGGTGATAGCGCGGACCGAGTTGCTGGAAAGCATCGAGGAGCACCCGCAGATTCTTCTCGCGCGAAAACCGGCCGGCGTATGCGAGCAGGCGCGTACGCGCAGGCAAGCCCAACTCCCGGCGCAGCCCACGGCTTCGGTGCGCGGGCGAAAAGGCTTCCAGGTCGACCCCGAGCGGCCGCGCGACGACGCGGTCGACGCCCCATTGTGACAACTGCTCCCCCATGAACACACTCGGCGTGACCACGACGTCGCAGCGCCGGTAGAACTCGCGGGAATAAGCACGGACGACCGCGGCGATGCCGGCACCGAAACGGCGCGCGGCCATCTGCACGATGTCGCTATGGCAAAAGGCGATGACCGGGACGTCGAGTGCCCGGGCGGCAGACAGCGCCGCCCATCCCTCGGGTCCCGCATCGCCCACTTCGATCAGGTCGGGTCGCGACGCACGGATCTCGCGCGCCCACCTCCGCATGGCGAGCGGCCAGCGATGCCCCTGCGGCTGCAGCGTCCACGTGCGGAGGTAGCGCTCGCCCGAGGGACCGTCCGCATCGGAAGGTCCGGGCACGAGCAGCGAGTGCCGGATGGACGTGTGCCGACGCAGCCAGGCACGCTTTGCGCGCAGGTAACGAACCACGCCGCCACTGGTCGGCGCGTACAGCATGGTGACGTCGAGCAGATGCATCCGTCGAACCGAGGTGGCGGCGGCCCGCGCTTTGCGACGTGGACCTACCGGCAAGTCTTCCGGGAGTTACCCGTCCAGCGGCGACCGCCGGTACGACGGCCTGAGCGCGTAGACACCCGTTCCCGCGCTCTACTATCTTTGTCGCCTGACAATCTGTCAATCAGGTGTACGCGACGATTATTGGCCCTTTTCCTTGGTTGCGGGCGTCGCACCCGGCGAGGCCGACGAGCTCGTGCCGCTGTTGGGTGACATCGAGCCCGAAGACGGCGTGGACGATGAGCTCGACGAACCGGACGACGGCGGGGTGCTGGACGACGTGCTGCCAGGCGTCGAAGACGAGCCCGACGTCGAGCCGGTGCCCGAAGACGTCGAGCTCGACGACGTCGAGCCCGACGATGACGGCGGCGTCGTCGTGGACGACGAAGATGAAGACGGCGACGGCGTTACGGTGGGCGGCGTCGTGGAGGAGGTGTTCGTCTCACGCTGGCAGCCTGCGACACCAACCGCAAGACCCGCACACAGCAGAGTGATCAAAGTTGCACTTCTCATTGTGAATCTCCAGAGGGGTTGAGGGAGAGCGATGCATGGTCGATTTAGCAGAATCGGTGCCACGGAGGGCCTCGTAACGCACCATCTACGCGACCGAATTTCGTTTTATAAACAGCACCGTCTCCGATCGGCAACACCGGCAGCGCCGACACGCTGACCCCGATCCATCTCACGTCCGACGCGCAAATTTCATCGATCGCCGGTAATTATTACGAAGCGGGCGCCTGCAACTCCGGGTGCAGGCAAGGGCAGGGATGATTCGGAAGGAGTTTAGCCGCGATCGCACGTCGCACGATCTCGGTATACTCTTTGCGCACAAAGGCTCATGCGCCGGTGTGATGCCGGCGACCAAGGAATGGAATGCCGCACGCTCTGATCGTCGATGACGACGCGCATGCCGCCGAAGCTTTGGCGGAGCTCGTCAAGGACCAGGGATTCACGACCGCCTGCGCCGATTCCGTCGAGGGAGCGCGCGACCTCCTCGGCACCGCACCGGACGTCATCCTCCTCGACCTGATCCTCCCGGACGGCAACGGGCTCGAGTTGTTGCGAGACGCCACCAACCGGGACGTCGAAACGCAGGTGATCGTCATCACCGGACACGCCACGCTCGAAAGCTCGATCGAGGCGATGCGTCACGGCGCGACGGACTACCTCTTGAAGCCGATCAACCTCGCGCAGCTGCGTGGCGTGCTGTCGCGCGTCGCAAGGCCGCCCGAGCTGTCGGCGGAAGTGAAGGACCTGCGTTCCGAGTTGCGATCGCTCGGTCACTTCGGCCGCCTGGTGGGGGGTTCGCCCCCCATGCAACGCCTCTACGATCAGCTGAGCCGTGTCGCGCCGACTGGCGCAACGGTGCTGATCACGGGCGAGAGCGGCACCGGCAAGGAAATCGTCGCGCAGACGATCCACGACGTGAGCCGCCGGCGACTCCGGCCCTTCCTTGCAGTGAATTGCGGTGCGATATCCCCGCAGATCATCGAAAGCGAATTGTTCGGCCACGAGAAGGGCAGCTTCACAGGCGCCAACCGCCAGCATCGCGGATACTTCGAGCGCGCGCATGGCGGCACGCTGTTCCTGGACGAGATCACGGAAATGCCGATGGATCTCCAGGTCAAGCTGCTGCGGGTTTTGGAGACGCAGACGGTGAGCCGCGTCGGCTCCGACAAGCCGATCGAAACCGACGTGCGCGTACTCGCGGCAACGAATCGCAATCCGCACGACGCCGTTGCAACGGGGAAGCTGCGCAAGGACCTGCTGTATCGACTGCAGGTATTCCCGCTCTACGTTCCGCCGCTTCGCGAGCGCAGCGAGGACATCGAGCTTCTCGCGAACCATTTCCTCGCGCAGCTCAACAAGCGAAGCAACACGACGAAGGCACTCACCCCGGCTGCGATCGACCGCTTGAAACGCTATCACTGGCCTGGGAACGTGCGCGAGTTGTCGAACGCGATTCACCGCGCATTCATCATGACGGACGGCGAGTGGATCACCCAGGTCGGACTGTCCCAGGAGCCAACGCTGTCGGCGGATTTCAGCGGGCGCTCGTTCCAGATCGGCGTGGGAGATCGGATCGACGCCGTGGAGAAGCGGCTGATCCTCGCGACCGTCCAGCACACGCACACGAAGGAGGCGGCGGCGGAGATCCTCGGGATCAGCGTGAAGACGCTATACAACCGGCTGCGCGCATACGAATCCGGGGCCGACCTTCCGCGGACATCGCGAAGCAGTCAGCAGGCCGTCCAGGGGACGATGCCGCAAGCCGGCGCGACCGACGCACCGCTCGAACGCGATCCGCGAACACCAGCCTCCTAGTTCTCGACACGCCCCACTCACTTGTCCGATGAACGCCTGAACGTCGGGCCGTTGCTGGTGCGCCTGCTCGGCCGCGGCGTCGTGTTGGTGGACGGCGCCCTGGCGTGCAGCTACGCGGACGAGCGCGCGTGCGAGTTGCTCGGTGCGCCCCACCTGCAGGGACTGCGCACCGAGTGGCATCGACTGCGCACCTTGCTCCATGTGCACGAGCTCGCAGACATTCGCGATGAAGCATCGATTCAGCACCGCGTCGATATCGTCACCGCCGCAGGCACGCGGAGCCTGAGGATCGAACTGCATCCACTCCCGTCCGGGGGCTGCGTCGTGCTGATTCGCGACGTGCACGTGCTCGATGCAGCCGATCGCCTGCTGCTCCTCGCCTCCGAAACCTGCGCGAGCCGTCCCGCGCTGTCGGGGCTCGTGCACCAGGCGAAAGGACCCCTCAACAATTTCCATCTGACGCTCGCGCTGCTCGCGACGAGTCTCGCGCGAAGCAGCGGTGCTGCGACGGACCCCGCGTTCGCCAAGTGGCAGCGCTATCTGGACGTTTTGCAGAGCGAGTATCAGCGACTCACCGAGTGCATCAACGAGATCGGCGCGCAAGCCCACCCGAGCGATCCGCAACGCTCCGACCTCGACATGAACGAGATCGTATCGGACGTCGCGCGACTGCTGCGGCACGAAGTCACGCTGCGCGATGCGGCGATCGAGGCCGAAGTATCGCGGACGCCTTCGCCCGTGCACGGCGACGCGAGCGCACTGCGGCTTGCGCTGATCGGATTCGTGCTATGCGTTCTCGATCGTACACACGAAAACGGCCGCGTGAGGATGCAAGTCGACTGCGACGATTCCCGCGTCCGTGTTCGCGTCACCGGCGTTCCCGCAGTGCCCGCGGAAGACGTAACGCGGACGCTGTTCGAGTTGAGCCCCGCGAGGCGATCGCCTCAGGCGGTAGCGGGCCGGCTCATCGTCGAATTGCACAACGGACAAGTGTCGACGACGACGATCGTTCCCGACGCGTGGGGATTCGTCATTTGTATTCCCGTTGCGACGCGCGCACACAGCGCGCACTGAAGCACGCGACTCGCTCGCTCATTCAACGTTGCCGGTAAGAATTGCCGGGCAACGCGCAGCACTCCCTCGCGCACCTAGCGCTTCCTCGTGGCGAGCCGCTTCTCCTCGGACGACGGCACGCTGCTTGCAGACAACGGGGCAAGCATGACGGACTCCTCTGCAACACGCATGCGACGCACCATCGCAAATGACAACGACCGGACCGCAACCCGTGGCAAGGATCGCAATGATCAGCGAGCACGCATCGCCGCTCGCTGCCGCAGGCGGCGTTGACTCCGGCGGGCAGAACATCTATGTCGCCCATACTGCCCGTCATCTCGCCGAGCTCGGATATGCGGTCGATGTCTTCACGCGGCGCGACAGCGACAAGCTCCCGGACATCGTCGAATGGTCTCCGAGCATTCGGGTCATTCACGTCACCGCCGGACCACCGCGCTTCGTGCGCAAGGAGTCCCTGCTTCCGCTGATGTCCGAGTTCGCGCGCCAGGTCGTCGAAGCTGCGCGCGAGGCCAACGAGCGGGGTGAGCCTTACGCACTGTGCCATGCGCACTTCTTCATGTCGGGCCTCGTCGCGCGACGCCTGAAGCAGGAGCTCGGCATTCCATTCGTCGTCACATTCCATGCGCTCGGACGCGTGCGACTCATTCACCAGCCCCACGACGAATTTCCGCCCGAACGCTGCGTTCTCGAGCAGATGGTCATCGACGCGGCCGACGCGATCATCGCCGAGTGTCCGCAAGACGAAGCAGATCTGCGACGACTGTATCGCACCCCGTCGTCGCGGCTGCGCATGATTCCGTGCGGCTTCGATCCCGATGAGTTCACACCCGTCGACCGGCGTGAGGCGCGCGCTCGCCTGCGTTTGCCCCAGCATCGTCCAATCGTGCTGCAGCTCGGACGCATGGTCCCGCGCAAAGGCGTCGAAACGGTCGTCCGGTCGCTCGGTATCGTCGAGCGGCACTACGACATTCGCCCGCTGCTCGTCATCGTCGGCGGCGAATCCTTCGAACCCGACCCTGTGCTGACGCCGGAGATCGGACGCCTGCAGCGGATTGCAGCGGAGGAAGGCGTCGGCGACGACGTGTTGTTCGTCGGTCAGCGGTCGCGCTCGGAGCTGCGCTACTTCTATTGCGCCGCGGACGTCTTCGTCACGATGCCATGGTACGAGCCGTTCGGCATCACGCCGGTCGAGGCGATGGCGTGCGGCGTGCCCGTCATCGGCTCGCGCGTGGGTGGAGTGCAGTACTCGGTCGAGGATGGACGAACGGGATTTCTCGTAGAGCCGCGCAACGCGGAAGCGCTCGCACGGCGCCTCGCGCACGTATTCAGCAATCCCTCGATACCGAGCCTGCTCGGCAAGCGCGGCCGCAAGCGGGCGTGCGAGCGCTTCACATGGCAGCGCGTGTCGAGCCTGCTCGCCGACGTGTATGCGGAAGTCGCAGCGACCGCGTCGGTGGCAACGTCCGTCGCAGCCCAGGCCCAGGGCCAGCGCTGATTGGACGCGCAGAAGCCCATGCAAGGCCGGGTCGTCCTCGTCACGGGAGGCGGTCAGGGTCTCGGCGCAGCGATCTGCAATGAAGTGGCGACTGCCGGCGCAACGGTCCTGGTCGTCGATCGCAGCGAACGCGCCGACGCGACCGTCAACTCGCTGGTCGCGCAAGGCGCCCACGCGTTTGCGCTTCGCGGCGACGTCGGCAGCGAAAGCGACGTGCAGCGTTTCATGGAAGAAGCGCGAAGGCGCTGCGGCCGGCTCGACGCGGTCGTCAACAACGCGGGCATCGACCTCACGACCGGCGTGGATACGCTTCGCGTCGACGACTGGGACGCCATCATCCGCACGAACCTTCGCGGGCCGTTCCTGCTATCCAAGTTCGCGCTCCCACTTCTGAAGGAGCACGGCGGAGACATCGTCAACGTTGCATCGACCGCCGCCAAGCGCGGCTGGCCGAACGCGAGCGCGTACCACGCGAGCAAGTGGGGGTTGCTCGGCCTTTCGTACGCGCTGCACGCCGAGCTTCGAGCGCATGGCGTGCGCGTCACCGCGGTCATCGCAGGCGGGATGCGCACGCCGTTCCTGCTCGAGCGCTTTCCCGACCTCGATCCACGCAAGCTGCAGGACCCGGGCGACGTTGCGCGCGCCGTGCGCTTCGCATTGACGCAGCCGCGCGAATCCGTCATCGCGGAAATCACCGTGCTTCCCGTGCAGGAGACGTCATGGCCATGAGCGAGAACGAAGAAAAAATGCGTGCCGTATTCCTCGACAAGGACGGCACGTTGATTCGCAACATTCCATACAACGTCGATCCCGCTCGCATCGAGCTGCTGCCCCGTGTGGGAGAGGGTCTGCGCCAGTTGCAGGATGCGGGCTACGCGCTCGTCGTCGTCTCGAATCAGCCGGGCGTCGCGCTGAACCGCTTTCCGGCGAGCGCGCTCACGCATGTCGAAGCGCGGATCGACGACTTGCTGGCCCCGTTCGGCGTGATGATCACTGCTTACAGTTGGTGCACGCACCATCCGGCGGGCGTGCGCATGCGCGGCGTCGTCGCGTGCACGTGCCGCAAGCCGCGTCCGGGACTGCTGCTCGATGCTGCCGCCAACCACCGGATATGTCTCGCGCAATCGTGGATGATCGGCGACATTCTGGACGACGTGGAGGCGGGAAGCCGCGCGGGTTGCGGAACGATCCTCGTCGATCGCGGGAACGAAACGCGTTGGCGCGCCGGTCGCTTGCGCACGCCGCGCGCGATCGTTTACGACTTCGCCGACGCGGTCTCGTTCATCCTCAACGGCGGGCGCGCCATCCAGGGCACGGTTCGATCCGGCGATGCCGTGCACGTCGTCGGATGAACGTCGGCGGCGCCTGGCCGCACGCGCGCACGATCCTGGCCGTGCGCCTCGACGGCATGGGCGATCTGCTGATGACCACACCGGCGCTGCGCGCACTGCAGGAACGGCCGGCCACCCGTCGTTTGACGCTGCTGACGTCGCCGGCGGGCGCCGACGTCGCGCGGGAGCTGCCGTTCGTCGACGAAGTCATTCCGTTCACCGCGCCGTGGATGAAGTCCGCCGAGGATGAGGCCATTTCGGCCATGGCGATCACGGCGCTCGTCGATCGCCTGCGCGTGCGCGAATTCGATGCCGCCATCGTGTTCACCGTGTTCACGCAAAGCGCGCTGCCCGCGGCAACGCTCGTGTTCCTGGCCGAGATTCCGCTGCGCGCCGCCTATTGCCGGGAGAATCCCTACACGCTGCTGACCCACTGGCTGCCCGATCCCGACAAGGATGCGGCGTCCGGCGTGCGCCACGAAGTCGCGCGGCAGATCGCGCTCGTCGAAAGCGTCGGCGCCACCGTGCACGACGAGCGACTGCAGTTTCCCGTCCGCGAGCAGGCGCGCGACGAAATGCTGCGCAAGGTGCGGGCCGCGGGCATGCGGACGGACCGCCCATGGCTCGTCGTCCATCCCGGTGCCACCGCGTCGTCGCGACGCTACCCGCCTGCCCAATTCGCGGTCGCCGTTCGTGCGCTTGCGGAAACGGGCCGCTGGCAGATCGCCGTGGCGGGCAGTGATGCCGACATCGCGAGCGCGAATACAATCGCGGGGGCGGCGGCGGACGTCGTCGTGCTCGCGGGCCTGCTCGAGCTACCCGAGCTCGCGGCGCTGCTCCAGGCGGCGCAGGTGGTCGTGTGCAACAACTCGGTGGCGGCGCATCTGTGCGCGGCGGTCGGCACCCCGGTCGTCGACCTGTACGCGCTCACCAATCCGCAGCACACGCCGTGGCAAGTGCCGCACCGGGTGCTGTGTCACGACGTTCCGTGCCGGTACTGCCTGAAAAGCACGTGTCCGCTTGGTCACCACCGCTGTCTCGCGAACGTTGCTCCCGAGTCGGTGGTCGCCGCTGTCCTGTCGCTCACGACGAACGTTGCCGCACAGGACTCCATGGACGGCGCGTTCCCGCCTCCCACCAGCGAGTATGCGATGACGAACGGGAGCCCGGCTTGAACACGCTCGGCATCAACGCGGCCTTCCATGATTCGTCCGCGTGCCTCGTCCGCGACGGTGCGGTCGTCGCTGCCGCCGAAGAGGAGCGCTTTACGCAGATCAAGCATGGCAAGCGCCCGGTCCCGTTCTCGGCCTGGGAGTTGCCCTATCACGCGATCGACTACTGTCTGCGCGAAGCCGGCATCGGGCTCGACGAGCTCGACCACGTCGCGTATGCATTCGAGCCGAAGCTGCTTGTCGAAACACGCGCGCTGCCTGCACAGATCACGCTGCCGCTCGAACCGAGCGCCGAGCCGCGCCACAACGGCAGGGCGCCGTGGGACCCGCTTTTTGTGTCCTACATCGTCAATGCGCCGCGCCAGCTGCAAGGCGGCGCACCGCATCATTTGCAGAAGCGGTTACACAGTGATGCGCGCCCGTCTTGGCAGTGGCATTACGTTCCGCATCATCTGTCCCACCAGGCGAGCGCCTTTCTCGCTGCACCTTTCGAGGACTGCGCGGTGCTGACGCTCGACGGTCGCGGCGAGATCGCATCGACGCAATACGGCGTCTATCGTGACGGCCGATACCGGATGCTGGGCGAGGTGAAGTTGCCGCACTCGCTCGGGCTGCTCTACGAGGACGTCACCCGGCATCTCGGATTCCTGCACTCGTCGGACGAATACAAGGTGATGGCGCTCGCCTCGCTCGGGACGGCGCGCTTCGTCGACGCGTTGCGCAGGCATGTGCGCTGGCTTGGCGATGGGCAGTACCGTATCGATGACGTGCCCTTCTCGAGCTTTTGCCCGCCGCGGGAGCGCGGCGCGCCCTTCCTCCCCGTGCACGCTGACCTCGCGCACGCCGTGCAGTGCGTGCTCGAGCAGACCGTGCTCGAAATGATTCGATGGCTGCGGGAAGCGAGCGGTCTGCCCAATCTCGCGATGGCCGGCGGCGTTGCGCTGAACTGCGTCATGAACGGGCGGTTGCGCGACGCGGGCGTGTTCGACGAGATCTGGGTGCAACCGGCGGCCGGCGATGCGGGCACCGCCCTCGGGGCCGCACTGTGGGTCGATCGCCAGGCGCGCGGGGGTCCGGCAAGCGCCCGTGCATTCTGGATGGAGCACGCCTATCTCGGTCCCGCTTTCTCGGATGCAGAAATCGAGCAGGCGCTCCGTCATGCGCGCGCACAGTTCACGCGTCCGTCCGGGCTGCCGGATTACATCGCAGAACGGCTCGCCGACGATCGCATCGTCGGCTGGTTCCAGGGACGCATGGAGTTCGGCCCCCGCGCGCTCGGCGCGCGGTCGATACTCGCCTCCCCGTTGCACGCCGAGATGCAGGCGCGGTTGAACGAGCTCAAGGACCGCGAGGATTTTCGTCCTGTCGCACCCGCGGTGCTCGAGGAAGCGGCCGGCGCATGGTTCAAGCACTGCTCGCATTCGCCATTCATGCTGTTCGTGCACGACGTTCCCGTCGAGCGCCGGGCAGCGATTCCGGCGGCGTGTCATGCCGACGGCAGCGCGCGCGTGCAGACGGTGTCGCGAACGCACAATCCCGTCTATCACGACGTGATCGCTGCGTTCGAGCAGCGCACGGGCGTCCCCGTCGTCATCAATACGTCGTTCAACACGCGCGGCAAGCCGATCGTATGCACGCCGCGCGATGCGCTCGAATGCTTCTTCACGTCCCCGCTCGACGTGCTGGCGATCGGTCCGTATGTCGTCGAAAAGGCGCGGCAATGATCCCCGATACGCGCCGGCGACCGACGACAGGCAGTCCCGTGGTGTCGGTCGTCGTCGCCACCTACGGGCGGCCCGAGCTGCTGCTGCGATGCGTCGACGCGCTGTTGCAACAGACGATCGCGCCCTCGCACTACGAGATCATCGTCGTCGACGACGGCTCGTCGCGGGAGGTGCGGGAACGCGTCATGAGCGAGCTGTCGAAGCGCCGCCGGCTTGGCCGCGCCGCCACGCTGCGCTTTTTGTGGATGCCGGCGAATCGCGGTCCGGCTGCCGCGCGCAACCACGGTGTGCTCGCCGCGCGCGGCGCAGTCATCGCATTCACCGACGACGACACGGAGCCGTGCCCCGATTGGCTCGCGCAGGGTCTGCAGGCGATTGCGGCGGGCGCCGATGCGGTCGCGGGCAAGGTCGAGGTGCCGCTGCCGGCCGTGCCGACCGACTACGAGCGCGACGCAGCCGGTCTCGCGCATGCGGAGTTCGTCACCGCAAACGCGTTCGTGCGCCGCGACCTGCTTGCGTCGATCGGCGGTTTCGACGAGCGGTTCCGCTCGGCGTGGCGCGAGGACACCGATCTCTTGTTTCGCTTGCGCGCGAGCGGAGCGATCGTTCGCAGCGCCCCGCTCGCGCGCGTCGTTCATCCCGTTCGCCCGGCGCCATGGGGCGTGAGCGTCGCGCAGCAGCGCAAGGTCATGTTCGACGCGCTGCTGTACAAGAAATTTCCGCGCGGCTATCGGCGCTATGTGCGGCCTCATCCGCCGTGGGAATACTACGCGGCGGTCGCCTCCGGACTCTGCGCGATTCTGAATGCGTTTGCCGGGCAGTGGTCGCTCGCGCTTGCGTGCTTTCTGCTATGGCTTGCGATCGGTGCCGTATTCGCATGGCGGCGCCTTTCACATACCAGTCACGCGCCGCGCCACGTGGCCGAGATGCTGATCACTTCGCTGCTGATCCCTTGGGTGTCCGTTTACTGGCGCGCCCGCGGCGCGCTCCGCTTCCGCGTGCCTTTCGTATGACGAGCGAACTCACCCGCGACCTGGCACAGCCGCTCGCAATGGCGCCGCCGCTGCCACGATACGTGCAGATCGAGCCGGTCGGACAGTGCAATTTGCGCTGCCGCATGTGCGCGATCCAGTTCCGCGAGGACGGCCCGCCCCATGGACCGCTCGCGTTCATGCCGTTCGACGACTTCAAGCGTCTCGTGCTCGAGTTCGGGGAGATCGAGGAGCTGCAGCTGCAGGGGCTCGGCGAGCCGACGATGCATCCGCGTTTCTTCGACATGGTCGCGTGGGCAAGCGCGCGGGGCATCCGGGTGTCGACGAACAGCAACCTGACGCTGTGGTCGGAACGCCGCGCGCAGCAATGCGTGGAGAGCGGTCTTGCATGCCTGCACGTGTCGCTCGACGCCGCAACGCCCGCGCTCTACGAAAGCATTCGCGTCAACGCCCGCTTTTCCAAGGTGATACGCAACTTGCGTCGCGTCATCGCGGCGCGCGCAGCAGCGAATGCGCCGATGGACATCAGACTGGTCTGCGTGCTGATGCGTCAGAACCTGCACGAGCTTCCGGCGCTCGTGCGCCTCGCGCATGCCGAAGGCGTCGACGATATCTTCGTTCAGTATCTGTGTCACGACTTCGAGGAAACCTCGCTGCCGGACGGCTACAAGCCGATGCGCGACTTCATCCACGATCAAACGCTCGATCGCGTCCCGCACGACGTCGTGGCGGGAGCGTTCGCCGCGGCGCGGAGGGCTGCCGACGAAACCGGCGTGACGCTCCGCCTGCCGGCCCTCGACGGCAGAACGCGAGCGCTGCAACGCCCCCGATGCGACTGGCCATGGCGAGGCGCCTACGTCAGCTATCGCGGGGACGCGATGCCGTGCTGCATGGTCGGCACGCCGGACCGCGTGAATTTCGGCAACATGCTCGAGCGCGGGGTGCTGGACGTATGGCACGGTGAGGACTATGACCAGTTCCGCGAGACGCTCCTGACCGACGCGCCTTTTCCGATCTGCCGTTCCTGCTCGCTCTACCGCGGCACCTTCTAGCGCGTAACCGATGCAGAGCGAACCCGTCAACGTGCGATGAGCGTCGTCGAACTCCCGTCGA
>Ga0207644_10000949_pt1 | contig 18513 bp, 15 predicted proteins | sample KBSS73metaG_FD_184326 | JGI IMG/M metagenome (GOLD analysis project Ga0207644, IMG submission 184326) | Switchgrass rhizosphere microbial communities from Kellogg Biological Station, Michigan, USA - KBS S7-3 metaG (SPAdes) (version 2) | ecosystem: Host-associated > Plants > Roots > Rhizosphere... | reverse complement strand
GGATGAGCGCGGCGCCCGCGAAACGCGTCCTCCGGCCGAGTCCGGTGCGGACCAGCGCGAAGCCCGCGAGCGTATGCGCGATGTTGTCCAAGCGCTCATTCTCTCATTGCCCCGAAACTCCGCGCCCGCCCCGGCGGGGCGCCTCGCGAGGCGCGGGGGGCGCGTTATACTGACGTCCCCCGAAGCACCGCCTTTGAAGGAGAGGCCGTGAAGGAAGTCGTGATCTACACGAAGGACTGGTGCTCGTATTGCGACACCGCCAAGGCGCTGCTCAAGAGGAAGGGCGTGCCCTACATCGAGATCGACGTCACCCATGACGAGGAGCTCCAGAAGGAGGCCGTCATGCTCTCGGACGGCGGGATGACCGTTCCGCAGATCTTCATCGACGGTGTCTCGATCGGCGGCTCGGACGAGCTCCACGCGCTCGAAAAAGCGGGCAAGCTCGACGCGATGCTTCAGAGCGATCCCGCGAAAGGGACCGATCACGGCATGGTGAACGTCCTCATCATCGGATCGGGTCCGGCCGGGCTGACCGCCGCCATCTACGCTTCCCGCGCGAACCTCGAGCCGACGCTGATCGAGGGAACGCGCGCGGGCGGCCAGCTCATGATCACGACCGACGTCGAGAACTATCCCGGCTTCCCCGACGGGATCATGGGCCCCGAGCTGATGGACCTGTGGAGGCGCCAGGCCTCGCGGTTCGGCGCGCGCATCGTCGCGGCGGACGTGACCCGCGTCGATCTGTCGCAGCGCCCCTTCCAGGTGTGGGCCGACCACGACCGCTGGCTGGCGCAGTCGCTGATCATCGCGACCGGCGCCACCGCGAAGAGCCTCGGGCTCCCGTCCGAGAAGAAGCTCCTGGGGCACGGCGTCTCCATGTGCGCGACCTGCGACGGGTTCTTCTTCAAGGGCCAGGACCTCGTGGTCGTCGGCGGCGGCGACACGGCGATGGAGGAGGCCAACTTCCTGTCGAAGTTCGCCAGGAAGCTGTGGATCGTCCACCGGCGCGAGGAGTTCCGCGCCTCGAAGATCATGCTCGACCGCGCGCGCAAGAACCCGAAGATCGATTTCGTGATGGACAGCGTCGTGACGGAGGTCCTCGATTCGGGCGGGAACAAGGTCACGGGCGCGAAGATCAAGAACCTCAAGACGAACGAGGAGCGCGTGCTCGAGTGCGGGGGCCTCTTCGTCGCCATCGGCCATCAGCCGAACACGGACCTCTTCAAGGGCCAGCTCGAGATGTCGTCGACGGGCTATCTCGTCACGCGGCCCGGCACGACCATTACGAACGTTCCCGGCGTCTTCGCCTCGGGCGACGTCGCCGATCACGTGTACCGCCAGGCGGTCACCGCCGCGGGAACGGGATGCATGGCCGCGATCGACGCCGAGCGCTTCCTCGAGGCCGAGGGACACTGACGGCCGGGCGGCGCATCCTCGTCGCACCCGACGCGGCGGCGCGGATCCGCACCGCTCTTTCCTGGATCGCTGACCACCCGCCCGACGCCGAGATCCTCGTGATTGCCCCCACGTGGGAGGCCTGCGACGATCTGGTGCGCGCGGCCGTGACGGGACCGCACGCCTCGTCCGGCGCGGGGTCGGACGCTTCCGGCGGCGCCGGAGCGCGGTTCGGCATCGTCCGGACGACCCTCGACCGTCTCGCGTCGCGCCTCGCGGCGCCCGGGCTCGCCGCCACCGAGCGCGCTCCGGCGAGCGGCCTGGCGCTGGTCGCCGTGGCCGCGCGCGCGATCCACCGGCTCCGCTCCGAGAAGGCGCTCCCCTACTTCGCCGACGTCGCCGAGCGGCCGGGGTTCCCCGCGGCCGTCGTGCGGACCCTCGGCGAGATCCGGATGAACGGACTGGCCGCGGACGCCCTCGCCCGGATCCCCGGCGGGTGCGCGGACCTCGCGAGGCTCGCCGCCGCCGTCGCGGCCGAGCTCGCGCAGGCGAAGCTCGCCGATCGAGCCGATGTCTTCGAGGCGGCGATCGCGGCGATCACGGCGGCGCGGCGCGGCGCCGTCTCCGCGCCGCTCGGGCGGCCCCTGCTCCTTCTGGATCCGCGCCTCGAGACGGAGCGGGAGAGCGCGCTCGTCGCCGCGCTGGCCGCCCACGCACCGGCGGTCCTCGCGACCCTTCCCGTGGGGATGCCCGCCGCGGCGGCGCGCCGTCTCGAGTCGGCATTGGGGATCGAGCCTTCGCGCCATGAGCCGCCGCCGGCGCCGGACGGTCCGGGGGCGCTCGCCGCGCTTCAGTCGCGCCTGTTCGACGACGCGGCGGCGCCCGCGGCGCGGGCCGACGGATCCGTCGAGCTCCAGTCGTGGCCGGGCGAGGCGCGCGAGTGCGTCGAGATCGCGCGGCACATCCAGGATGAGGCCGCGCGCGGAACCCCCTTCGACCGCATCGCCATCTTCCTGCGCTCGCCCTTCGAGTACCGTCCGCACCTGGAGGAGGCGCTGCGCCGCGCGGACATCCCGGCCTTCTTCGCCCGCGGCGCGACGCGGCCCGATCCCGCCGGGCGCGCGCTGCTCGCCCTCCTGGCCTGCGCTGCCGAGGGCCTCTCGGCGCGGCGCTTCGCCGAGTACCTGTCCCTGGGCCAGGTCCCCGATCCCGAGTCGATCCCCGAGTCGGCAGAAGTCCCCGCCGGCGCGAGGGACGCGCCCGCGCAGGACCTCCTGCCCGAGCCTCCCCTGACCGGCGAAGAGAAGGTCTCGGTTCCGGGAACGCTGCCGGACACCTCGGCCTTGCCGCGCGATCCCGATACCGCCCCCGTCGTCGACGGATCCCCGCATGCCCCGTGGCGGTGGGAGCAGATCCTCGTCGAGGCGTCCGTGATCGGCCGCAAGGACCGCTGGGAGAGCCGCCTCGCGGGGCTTCTGGCGGAGCTGGAGCTGCGCCGCCGCGATCTCGACGACGAGCGGGACGCCGGCCGCGCGGCGCACCTCGACCGGCAGATCCGCGATCTGCGCCATCTGCGCGGGACCGCGCTCCCCCTGATCGATCGCCTCGCGTCCTTCCCCCCGCGCGGGACCTGGGGCGAATGGCTCGAGCACCTGCGCGGCCTCGCCACGGCGGCCCTGCGCGCGCCCGGCGGGGTCCTTGCGACGCTCGAGGAGATCGCACCGATGGCCCCCGTCGGCCCGGTCGATCTCGACGAGGTGCAGATCGTGCTTGCGCCGCGGCTGCGCGAGCTCACCGCGCCGCCGCCGCGCCGGCGTTACGGGGCCGTCTTCATCGCGCCGGCGGAGTCGGCGCACGGGCTCGCCTTCGACGTCGTCTTCGTGCCGGGGCTCGCCGAGAAGCTCTTCCCCCGCAAGATCGTCGAGGATCCCCTCCTTCCCGATTCCGTGCGCGCGGCCCTCTCGCCCGAGCTGCCGACGCAGGACGCGCGCGCCGACGCCGAGCGCCTCGCGCTGCGCCTCGCGGTCGGCGCCGCCGCGAGACGGGTGTTCCTGTCCTACCCCCGCGTCGATCTCGAGAAGGGGCGCCCGCGGGTGCCGTCCTTCTACGGGCTCGAGGCGATGAAGGCCACCGAGGGGACCCTTCCCGGCTTCGAGGAGCTGCGCCGGCGCGCCGAGCAGGGCGCCGAGGCGCGCCTCGGCTGGCCCGCGCCGAAGGAGCCGCGCGATGCCATCGACGAGGCGGAGTACGACCTCGCGCTGCTCGCCCCGCTCCTCGACTCGGATGAGGAGACGACGCGCGGGACGGCGAGCTACCTGCTCGGCGCGAACCCCCACCTCGCGCGCGCGCTGCGGGCCCGGGCGCGACGCTGGCTCAAGCGCTGGACCCCCTCCGACGGCCTCGTCGATCCGGACGCGGACGCCCTCGCCGCGCTCGCGCGCCACCAGCTCTCCGCGCGCTCCTACTCGCCGACCGCGCTCCAGCACTTCGCGGTCTGCCCCTACCGGTTCTTCCTCCAGGCGATCCACCGTCTCGAGCCGCGCGAGGAGCCGGTCGCGATCGAGGTCCTCGATCCCCTCACCCGGGGCGGGCTCTTCCACGAGGCGCAGTTCCAGATCCTGACCGCGCTGCGCGAGGACGGCCTGCTCCCGGTCCGTGCGGAGTCTCTCGAGGCCGCGCTTGCGATCGCGGACGCCAAGCTCGACGCCGTCGCCGAGAGCTACCGCGACCAGCTCTGCCCCGCGATCCCGCGCGTGTGGGAGGACGGCATCAGCGCCCTGCGCGCGGACCTGCGCCAGTGGCTGCGCCTCGCCTCGGAGGCCGGAGACGGCTGGGTGCCCCACCGCTTCGAGCTCTCCTTCGGGCTGAAGGACCACGACCGTCCCACCGCGGATCCCGCGAGCGTTCCGGATCCGGTGCGTCTCGACGGCGGGCTGCAGCTTCGCGGCTCGATCGACCTCGTCGAGCGCCACGAGCGGGGCGCGCTGCGGGCCACCGACCACAAGACCGGCAAGGTCCGCGCCGACAAAGGGGTCGTCGTGGGCGGCGGGCAGGTGCTCCAGCCGGTCCTCTACGCGCTGGCGATCGAGAAGATGCTTCCCGAGCCGGTCGAATCGGGACGTCTCTACTACTGCACCGCCGACGGCGGCTACCTCGAGCGCGTCGTGGAGCTCAACGACGAGGCGCGGGGCGCCGCGCGGACGATCGTCGACGTCGTGGGGCGCGCCCTCGCGCAGGGGTTCCTTCCGGCCGCGCCGGACAAGGGCGCCTGCCGCTGGTGCGACTTCCGCCCCGTGTGCGGTCCCTTCGAGGAGCTTCGCGTGGGGCGCAAGCCGAAGGACCGGCTCGAGGATCTGAAGACCGTGAGGGCGCTGCCGTGACCACGCCTTCCGGCCCGCCGCAGATCCCCTCTTCCGGCCCGCCGCAGATCCCGCCTTCCGGCCCGCCGCAGATCCCGCCTTCCGGCCCGCCGCAGACCCCGCCGCCGGCGTCGTCCGGCGACGCCGCGCCCCCGCTCGCCGATCAGCCGGGGCGCGACCGCATCCGCAAGGACCTCGCGGCGACGCTCGTCGTCGAGGCGGCCTCCGGTACCGGCAAGACGACGGAGCTGGTGCGGCGGATGGTCGCGGCGCTCGCCACCGGCGTCGCGACGCTCGACGCGATGGTCGGCGTGACCTTCACCGAGGCCGCGGCGGGCGAGCTGAAGCTGCGCATCCGCGAGGAGATCGAGAAGGCGCGCGTGGGCGCCCTCGCCGACCCCGAGACCGCGCGCCGGCTCACCGAGGCGCTGCGCCAGCTCGAAGAGGCGCACATCGGCACCATCCACGCCTTCTGCTCGGACCTTCTGCGCGAGCGTCCGGTCGAGGCGGGCGTCGATCCGCGCTTCGAGGTCGCGGCGGACGACGTGGCGTCCTCGCTCTTCGCCCGCGCGTTCGACCGCTGGTTCGAGGAGAGGCTCGACGCGCCCGGCGAGGCGATGCGGCGCATCCTCCGCCGCGCCGGGAGGGATCGCGAGAGCCCTCGCGACGTGCTGCGCAACGCCGCGCTCGAGCTCGCCGAGCGGCGCGACTTCCCCGCTCCCTGGACGCACCTGGAAGGCTTCGCCCGCGAAACCGAGATGGACGCCCTCTTCGAGGAGATGCGCGCGCTCTCCCGGTGGGCGAAGGAAGGCGAGCCCGGCGACTACTTCACGAAGTCGCTCAAGGAGCTTGCGGACTTCGTGGACGAGGTCGCGCGCCGTGAGGCCGTTCGCGGGCGCGACCACGACGATCTGGAGTCGATGCTCTTCTTCTTCGCGAAGCCCCGGAAGTGGCACTCCGAGTGGACGGGCTTCCGGCGCGCGTCCTCGGAGGACTTCCCGAAGGAGCAGCTCATCGAGCGGCGCGGAGCGCTGCGCAAGCGCCTCGATGAGTTCGTCGCGAACGCCGGCGCCGACCTCGCCCCGCGCCTGCGCGACGAGCTGTGGCCGGTGATCGAACGCTACGAGCACCTCAAGACGCGGGCGGGATGTCTGGACTTCACGGACCTGCTGCTGCGCGCGCGCGATCTTCTGCGCGGCAACGCCGCGGTCCGGCGCGAGCTGCAGCGGCGCTTCACGCACCTGTTCGTGGACGAGTTCCAGGACACGGACCCGCTCCAGGCGGAGATCCTGCTGCTCCTCGCCGCCGACTCTCCGGACGCCGACGACTGGCGCCGCGCGCGGCCCGTCCCCGGCAAGCTCTTCCTGGTCGGCGATCCCAAGCAGTCGATCTACCGCTTCCGGCGCGCCGACGTCGCGCTCTACGAGGACGTGAAGAAGCGCCTGCTCGCCGAGGGCGCGGAGCTCGTGCGGCTGACCGTCAGCTTCCGCTCCGTCCCCGAGATCCAGCAGGCGGTGAACGCGGCCTTCGAGCCCTTGATGCGCGGCGAGAGGCCGAGCCAGCCCTCCTACGTGCCGCTCTCGCCGCACCGGCCGGGGAACCCCGCCCAGCCCGCGATCGTCGCCCTTCCCGTCCCCGCCCCGTACGGTGATTTCCGCACGGTGGTGAAGTGGAAGATCGAGGAGTCGCTCCCCGACGCCGTCGCCGCGTTCGTGTGGTGGCTCGTCAGGGAGAGCGGCTGGACCGTGACGGTGCGGGAGGGCGCCGCGAGCGCGCGGGTTCCCGTGCAGCCGCGTCACGTGTGCCTCCTCTTCCGCCGCTTCCGCTCGTTCGGCGAGGACGTGACGCGCGAGTACGCGCGCGCCCTCGAGGACCGCCACGTCCCGCACCTTCTCGTCGGAGGCGCGTCCTTCCACCGGCGCGAAGAGGTGGAGGCGGTCAAGAACGCGCTCGAGGCGATCGAGCGGCCCGAGGAGGAGATGGCGGTCTTCGCGACCCTGCGCGGGCCTCTGTTCGCGCTCGGGGACGCGGAGCTGCTCGCCTTCCGCGGCGGGATCGGGTCGCTCCATCCGTTCCGCACGGTCCCCGCGGACGCGCCCGAGCCCCAGCGCGCGGTCGGCGCCGCCCTGGGAGTCCTGCGCGAGCTGCACCGCGGCCGCAATCATCGGCCGATCGCCGACACGATCGGTCGGCTGCTCGCCGCGGTGCGCGCTCACGCCGGGCTCGCGATCTGGCCGACGGGCGAGCAGGCGCTCGCGAACGTGACGCGCCTCATGGACCTCGCGCGGCGCATCGAGCGGCGCGGCGCGATCTCGTTCCGCGAGTTCGTCACCTGGCTCGCGGACCAGGAGGAGCGGGGCGAGGCCGGCGACGCGCCCATCGTCGAGGAGGGAACCGAGGGCGTGCGCATCATGACGGTGCACCGGGCGAAGGGGCTGGAGTTCCCCGTGGTGATCCTGGCCGACATGACGGCGCGCGCCACGCCGACCGAGCCGTCGCGCTGGATCGACCCCGAGCGGGGGCTCTGCGTGATGCGTCTCGCGGGCGCCTCGCCGCCCGATCTCCAGGCGAACGCCGAGGAGGAGCTGCGCCGCGAGAAGGAGGAGTCGACGCGCGTCCTCTACGTGGCGGCGACGCGCGCGCGCGACCTGCTCGTCGTGCCCGCGGTGGGAGATGGACCGCAGGAGGGCTGGATAGACGCCCTCAACAAGACGATCTATCCCGCTCCGGGCCTTGCGCGCACTCCCGCGGAGCGCGCTCCCGCGGGATGTCCCCCTTTCGGCGAGGACACGATCGCGCGGCGGCCCGAGGACGTCCCGCGTCCGGCCGAGTCGGTCGCGCCCGGCCTCCACGCTCCGCAGGCGGGGTCGCACCGCGTCGTCTGGTGGGATCCGAACGTCCTGGATCTCGACCGCAGGGAATCGGTCGGCCTCGCGCAGCAGAAGCTCCTCACCGCGGACGAGAGCGGCGAGCGCTCCGAGCGCGGCATCGAGGCGCACCAGCGGTGGCAGGAGTCCCGCGCGCGCACACGCCGCGAGGCGGGCGCCCCGAGCATCGTCGTCGCGACCGCCACCGAGCTGGCGATGGAGATGGCGGAAGCGACGCCCTCCGAAGGGGCCACGACGACGGCTGCGGCTTCGACGCCGACGCCCACGACGACGCCGACACCGACGCCGATACCGACACCGATCCCGACGCCGACGCCGACACCGAGGCCGACGCCCACGACGACGACGCTACCGACGCCAACGCCAACCCTCTTCCCCCCGGCTCCAGCCCCGACGGCTTCCCAGGCGCCGGCGCCGGCCGGCGCGGAGACTCTCGCGCGGACGATCGCGGCCTACGAGGCCGCGGTGAGCGTCGAGGACGCCGCGTCCGCGGACGCGGGCCAGCGGGGGCAGGCAGAAGACCCTGCGGCCACCGCGACCTCCGCGACCGGCGCGGCGCCCGCCCGGCGCGGGCGCAAGAGCCCCGCGGCGACGACGACCGGTTCCTCCGGCAGGAAGGCCCAGCCGGGCGAGGCGCTCATTGCCGCACGCGAGCGGGGCCAGCGCTTCGGGACTCTCGTCCATGCGATCCTCGCGGCGATCGATCTCGACGCGGACGCAAACGCGGTGCGCGAGGCCGCCGCGCTCTATGCGCGCCTTCTGGGCGCCGGACCCTCCGACATCGAGGACGCCGCCCGCGCCGCCGGGCGCGCCCTCGCGCATCCCCTGCTCCGCCGCGCCGCGAAGGCCGCGCGCGCCGGGAGCTGCCGGCGCGAGGTCGCGCTCACCTCGGTGCTACCCGACGGCCGGCTCCTGGAGGGAGTCGCCGACGCGGCGTTCTTCGACGAGGGATCCTGGACGGTCGTCGACTTCAAGACCGATGCCGATCTCGCGCTCGGCCTGGACGCCTACCGCCGCCAGGTCGCGCTCTACGCCTGGGCGATCGCGAGCGCGACCGGCAAGCCCGCGCGCGGCGTCCTCCTCAGGGTGTGAGCACGGCGCCCGCGAGGGCCCCTACCGGTTTCCCTCGGCCTTGCCGGCCCTCGCGCCGCCGCGGGACTGGATCTCCATACCCACGTCCGCGAGCTTGCGCTGGAGGTTGCCGATGTACTCCTTGCGCTCGGCGTCGCTCTTGAACGACACGTAGACCGTTTCCGTTCCCCGGTGGACCGCCAGGAGCCGCTGGTCCTTCTGGAACCTCGAGGGAAGCACGGTCGCCCCCTCCGGAATCAGCTGTTGGATCTCCGATCCGGCCCCGAAGCCGTTCTGTCGGAATCCGGACGTCGTGGCGGCCCCCGCCGCCTCTCCCAGCAGAGCAGGGCCGGCGAGGCTCCCGGCGATGCCGAACGCCGTGTCGGTCCCCGGACCCTGCACCGTCTGGCCGCCCAAGCCGGCGCTGTTCGCGATGACCCCGCCCGGCGTACGGGTTCCCGGAGACCCTACGCGCTGGCCGTCCCTCGTCATGGTGTACTTGCCCTGCTCGGGGATGCCTGCCGGCACGCCTCCAGACTGCTTGGCCGGGAAGTTCCTGGCCAGGGGAGGCGCCGAAAGCGCACCCGCGACGAGAGCGCACAGCGAAAACGCCGACACGTTCCTCAAGATCCTCGATCCCATGGGCTCCTCCTGTTCCAAAGCTTGTTTCTTGAGAAGAGAGTGCCCCCTCGGCACCGGTCGGGACAGGGGAAGATCGGCGGCTCGGAAGATATCGCGGAGCACGCACCGCACCGCGGCGGACCCCCTGCGGCCGGAGCTATCGGCGGGTCCGGCCTAGAGCCGGAAGTAGAGCAGGACGAGGCACGTCGTCATCCAGAGACCGACGTTGATCAGGAGCGGCTTGTCCTCGAGGAGGACCCGCGAGGGGCTCCCCCCCTCCCCCTTCATGTTCAGGACGTAGAGGCAGCGGAAGATCCCGTAGAGGACGAAAGGAACGGTCACGCCGAGGTAGTGCGTATGGAGCTTCTCCTGCACCTCGGGGGACATGGCGTAGAGGGCGTAGGCGATCACCGTGGAGGCGGTCACCACCGAGATCATCTGGTCGAGAAAGGCGACGCTGTACTCGCGCAGGCTCTCGCGATGCCCGGACGCGTCACCCTGGAGATAGGTCAGCTCGTTGCGGCGCTTGCAGAAGCCTAGGAAGAGCGCGAGGAGGCTCGTGCAGAGCAGCAGCCACGACGAGATCGGCACGTGGATGACCTCGGCGCCCGCGACCGCGCGCAGCACGAAGCCGAAGGCGATCGTCATGACGTCGAGGATCACGATCCTCTTGAGATAGAACGAGTACGCGAGGTTGACGGCGAAATAGGTCGACGCGACGATGCCGAAGCCGGTGTCGAGCGCGAACCCCAGGCAGAGCGAGCCGACGACGAGGACGGCGGCGAAGACCTGGGCCGCCGCGGCCGAGACGCTCCCGGAAGCGATCGGCCGCAGGCGCTTGCGCGGGTGGGCGCGGTCCTTCTCGCGGTCGGCGAGGTCGTTGATGATGTAGACGGCGCCCGAAAGCGCGCAGAAGAGGCCGAAGGCGGCCGTCGCGCGCACGATGTCCTCGAGATGGTCGAATTTCTGGGCGAAGATGAGGGCGGCGAAGACGAAGACGTTCTTGGTCCACTGATGGGGCCGCATGCTCCGAAGCAGCCCCATCACGGCCCCCGACGCGGTGTCCGCGGTGCTACTCCCCGTCGCCGTCGTCATCGTCCGCGGTCTCGTCCCGCGCCGGAGCGGGCGTGGCCCGTTCCTCCCCGCCGGACTCGGCCGATTCGAGCTGCTCGTGGAGCGTCACGAGCTCGAGGATCTCGAACTTGCGGACGCCGGACGGGATCTGGATCGTGACCTCGTCGCCGACCCTGCGTCCGGCCAGGCCCCGTCCAATCGGCGAGCCGATCGAGATCTGGCCCTTGTCGGCGTCGACGTCGTCGTTCATGACGAGGGTGTAGCGGACCTCCAGGCCGGACTCGATGTCGCTGAGCGCCACCTTCGAGCCCAGGCCGATGCGGTCCTTGGGGACCAGCTCGATGTTGAAGCTGCCCAGCTCGCCGAGGCGCTTGTGCAGCTGCCCGATCCGGGCCTTCACGTAGGACTGCCGCTCGAGCGCGCTGTGATACTCGGCGTTCTCGCGCAGGTCTCCCAGCGCCAGGGCCCGCTTGATCTCCTGGGGCAGCTCGTGGATGAGCTCGTGCTCCAGCGCCTTGAGCTCGTCGTGCAGCCTCTTTCTGAGTTCCTTGATCACTGAGACTTCCCCCGGGCGGCCTGAAAACGACAAAATTATCACGCCGGGCGCGCCGCGCGCAAAAAAGGGGGGAGGCCGCTTGCGACGGCCTCCCCTTCGAGAGGTGGGGGGGTCATGAAGACTGCAAGGGTGAATCTAGGCGGCGTCCCGGACCTGTCAAGCGATCGGTCTTCCGGCGCCAGGGACACCGCGGACTTCCGCCCAGCGTCCCCTTCCCGGAGGTTTGACACCTACCTGGAACCCCCCTAGACTGGCTTCGATTTCCCATTGGTGGAGCGGACCACGTGAGCGGCAGGCAGATCAAATTCCTCATCAGCGGCGCCCTCATCATCGTCGCGCTCGTCGCCTGGTTCGCGTTCGTCACGGGCGGCGCCTCGACCGCCAGCGCCGCCTACGACATCTCGCTCAAGGAATTCCGAGCCAAGCACGACCATGGTGACGACGTCCGCGTCCGCGGCAAGGTGGAGGAGGGCTCCATCGTGCAGCGCGCGGGAAGCGCCGAGGTGACCTTTTCGCTGATCGACGCCGGCGAGACCCTCCCCGTCCGCTACAGCACGCGCGATCACGGCCCCATCCCGGACACGTTCGTGGACGGTGCGAACGCGATCGTGACGGGCAGCCTCGACGACTCAGGCGTTTTCCAGGCGCATACGCTGCAGGCCAAGTGCCCCTCGAAGTACGAGGGCGCGCAAGATAAAGCCGCCTCGCGTTGAGGCACGGCTCCCGCGCCGCGACCGCCCCGATCGGGGGCTCACTTAGATGGTAGGGTTCGGAACCACCTGTCTTCTGCTCGCCACGCTCGCGGCCGTCTGGGCGGCCGTGAGCTCGTTCCTCGGGGGCGCGGTGCGCTCGACCGGGTTCGCGATCTCGGGCCGCCGCGCGGTGTACGCCGCGGGGCTTCTCTTCACGATCGCCATCGGGACCCTCGAGTACCTCATCCTCACCAACGACTTCTCCGTCGAGTACGTCTTCCAGAACTCCCACATCACGCAGCCCCTGTTCTTCAAGATCGGAGCCCTGTGGGGCGGGCAGGCCGGGTCGCTCCTGTTCTGGGCCTGGATCCTCAGCATCTACGCCGTCGTCCTCGTCTTCTGGAACCGGCACCGTCACAAGGAGCTGATGCCCTTCGTGACGGGCGTCTTGATGACGACGCTCGTCTTCTTCGGGATCGTCCTCTCGATCGTGACCCCGCCCTTCCGCCCCGGAATCGCGCACGCGGACGGCATGGGCATGAACCCGCTCCTGCAGAACTACTGGATGGTGATCCATCCCCCGTGCCTCTATCTGGGGTACGTGGGCTTCGCGGTGCCGTTCGCCTTCGGCGTGGCCGCGATGATCACCCGGCGCACAGGAGAGGTCTGGATCCGGACGACGCGCCGCTGGACGATCTTCGCGTGGTTCTTCCTCGGAATCGGGATCCTCCTGGGCGCCTACTGGGCGTACATCGAGCTGGGCTGGGGCGGCTACTGGGCCTGGGACCCGGTGGAGACGGCGTCCTTCATGCCGTGGCTCGTGGGCACCGCGTTCCTGCACTCGGTCCTCGTGCAGGAGCAGAAGAGGATGCTGAAGGTCTGGAACCTGGTCCTCGTCATCCTCACCTATTCTCTCGCCATCTTCGGGACGTTCCTCACGCGCAGCGGCATCCTGCAGTCGGTGCACGCGTTCGCCGGAACAGGCCTGGGCCCGTACTTCGCCGTCTACCTCGGCATCGCGCTGTTCGGCTCTCTGGGACTTCTGATCTGGCGCCTCCCGGACCTGCGCAGCGAGCACCGGCTCGACTCCCTGCTCTCGCGCGAGTCGGCGTTCCTCCTGAACAACCTGCTCCTCGTGGGCATCACGGGAGCGGTCTTCTTCCTGACGGTCTTCCCGATCCCCTCGGAGCTCTGGACCGGCAAGGGCATCACCATGGGCCCGCCGATCTACAACCGCGTGACCCTCCCCTGGTTCCTGGCGCTCATCTTCCTCACCGGGATCGGGCCGCTCGTCGCCTGGCGCAAGGCCTCGCCGGGGAGCCTGCGGCGGATGTTCCTCGCTCCGACCGTCGCCACGGCGGCGGTGACGCTGGCTCTTTTCGCCGCCGGCGCGCGCGAGTTCTACGCGCTCGCGTTCTATGCCTCGGCGGTCTTCGTCTTCGGTTCGATCGTCTCGGAGTTCGCGCGCGGCGCGGCGGCACGCATGCGCACCAAGGGTGAAGGCCCCGCCGCCGCTTTCGGGCGCCTCGTCTGGCGCAGCAAGCGCCGGTACGGCGGCTACGTGGTGCACCTGGGCGTCGTCTTCGCCGTGATCGGGATCGCCGGATCCTCGGCGTACAAGAAGGACGCCACGTTCGAGGACATCCGCCCCGGTGCGGTGATGACGCTGGACGGCTACACGCTCAAGTACGAGCGGATCGAAACCGTCGAGGGGACCGCTTACGCGCGCGTGACCCAGTACCTGCGCCTCTCGCGCGCGGGACGCGATCTGGGACCCATGGTCGTCGAGAAGCGGATCTACAAGGACGTGAAGAACCCGACGACCGAGGTCGCGATCTTCCCCTTCCTGCGGCCGGCGTCGCTCGCGGAAGTCCGGCGCATCGGCGAGGACGTCTATCTCACGCCGATCTCCATGGATCCCGAGTCCGGAATCGCGTCCTTCACGGTGCACGTGCTCCCGTTCGTGAACTGGCTCTGGCTGGGCGGCCTGGTGGTCATCCTCGGCACGGGCATCGCCATCCTTCCGGACCGCAGCGAGAAGCGCCTGATGGCCGCCTCCCGGGCCGTCGAAGAGCGCGCCGTTGCGTAAGGGCGGCGCTGCGATGGGTCCGTTCGCCCCGGCGGGGGGTGGCGCGGGCGCGGCGGCGGCCCTGCGCGCCCTGTTCGGGCTCGCGGTGCTCGCCGGCGGCCTGTGCGCTCCCCGTCCCGCCGGCGCGCTCGATGCGTCGCCCGACGCGACCGACAGGATCAAGGCGGGCTACGAGAAGGTCGCCGACGAGGTCCTCTGCTACTGCGGGTGCGCGCGTCAGACCGTCCACGAGTGCTCGTGCTCGGTCGCGATGGACCTGCGCACCGATTGGGAGCGACGGCTGGCCTCGGGCGAGACGCCCGAATCGATCATCGACGCCTACATCGCCGAGCACGGCGAGCAGTCGCGCAACGCCCCGCCCCGGAAGGGGCTCAACCTGGTCGCCTGGTTCGGACCGGGGATTGCGATCGCCGTGGCCGGCACCGTGACGATGGTGGTGATCGCCGTCTGGGCGGCGCGCGGCCGCCGCGCGCGGGAAGCGGCAGCGGCGGCCGGAGCCCTCGCCGGCGCCGCAGGGGTGGATCCCGAAGTGCGACAGCGTCTCGAGCGCGAGCTCGGAGAGTTCGACCTGTGAGCCTCGGCGTCGCGCTCGCCTGCCTTCTGGGCTTCGCCATTCTGGGATGGCTCCTGCTTCCCGTCATCCGGGAATCGGGCGGCTACGAGCCTCCTCGCGCGAGCGAGCGCTCGGAGCTCGAGGATCTCTACATCCAGCGGGAAGGAACCTATTCGACGCTCAAGGAGCTCGAATTCGATCACGAGACCGGCAAGCTCATCGATGACGACTACAAGGAGCTGCGCATGCGCTACTCCAGCGAGGCGGTCCAGATCCTGAAGCGGATCGACGAGCTCGAAGCGTCGGGAGCGAAGGCGGAGCGCGACGCGCGCATCCCCAAGGCCGTCCCGAGAGAGTCGTAGACGCGCCTCCGCGAGCCGCGCGGGGCGCACGCACATCCCGAAAAGCCGGAAATGTTGCTAGCATCAGCGCCGATGCGCGCCGATCGACGCCAGGTACGGCTCTGACCTTCCCGGCTCCAGAGCGCCCGGAAAGACCCCCGGCCGTCTCCGCCGTCCCCGCCGTCCGGGCGAAGGACATCGTCAAGGAGTTCGCCTTCCGGCGCGTGCTCGACGGGCTGTCTCTCGAGATCGCCGCGGGGACCTCCCTCTCGCTGCTCGGCCCCAATGGCGCCGGCAAGACGACCCTCCTGCGCATTCTCGCGACCCTGGCGAGGCCGACCTCGGGGCGCGTCGAGGTGAACGGGCTCGACGCGCGCGGACGGGACCAGATCGCGATCCGCGCGCGGATCGGGGTCATCTCCCACCAGACCTTCCTCTACGACGGGCTGACCGCGCGGGAGAACCTCCTCTTCTTCGCGCGCCAGTACGGTGTCCCCGACGCGCGCGGGCGCGCCGAGGGCCTGCTGCGGGAGTTCGGACTCTGGGAGCGGCGCGACGACCGCGTGGGGACCTTCTCGCGCGGCATGCAGCAGCGCCTGACGATCGCGCGCGCGATCCTGCACGAACCCGAGATCCTCTTCCTGGACGAGCCCTTCACAGGCCTCGATCCCGCGGCGTCGCGCCTCCTGCGCGCCCTCTTCGAGCGGCTGCGCGGGAGCGGGCGCACGCTCGTCATGACCACCCACAGCGTCGCCGAGGGCCTGGCGCTGGGAGACCGGTGGGCGATCCTCGCGGGGGGCGTCCTCGCGGACGGCGGGGCCTGCCGGGAGCTCACCCCCGCAGCCCTCGAGGCCCGCTATTTCGAGGTCCTCGAGACGGCGCACGGAAGCGCACCGGCCGGGGCGCGCGCATGAGCGGAGGCGGGACATCGCGCTCCCCCGCGGCGGGTGGCTCGTACCTCGGGGGCGCCCTGCGCATCGCGGGCAAGGACCTGCGCCTCGAGATGCGCCGGCTCACGGGGCTGACGTCGATGCTCGTCCTCGCGATCGCGATCGTCCTGGCCTTCGCGTTCTGCTTCGGCTTGCCGACGCTCAGGCGCCTGGGGCCGGAGAGGCTCGTCCCCGGCGTCCTGTGGATCTCGCTCCTGTTCTCGTCCCTCTCCGGACTGCGCGGGGCCTTCGCCTCCGAACGGGAGCGGGAGACGCTCACGGCGCTCGTCCTCTGCCCCATCGACCCCAGCGCGATCTACCTGGGCAAGCTCTTCTCGAACCTCGTCGTCGTGGGGACCCTGGAAGCGATCCTGCTTCCGCTCACGGCGGTCCTGTTCGGATGGGACCTGGCCTCCGCCCTCCCCGCCGTCGCGCTCGTCGTCTTCCTGCACACGCTCGGGTTCGTCGCCCTGGGCACGCTCTTCTCGGCGATGGTCACGCGCCTGCGCCAGGGCGAGGCGCTTCTCGCGATCCTGATGCTCCCGCTCTCGGTTCCGTTGATCATCAGCGCGGGCAAGGCCACCGCGGTCGCGATCGCGCTGGCGCCCCTCACGGAGGTCCGCTTCTGGCTCGGCCTGACGGCCGCATTCGACGCCCTGACCCTGGCCGCGTCGCTTTTGCTCTTCGGTTTTCTCGTGGAGGAATGACGATGACGCGGCGTTTCGGTTATGGTGATGCGCGATGAGAGCCTCACGGCGATGACGCGCGGATCCGTCGGCGCGAAGGGGGCGAATCACGCGAGCGGTGCGAGCCGCGCCGGCGCGGCGGCGAGCGCCCTGCTGGCGGCGCTGGCCGCCGTCCTCATGTTCGGCGCGATCTGGATGGTCTTCGGCGGCTACGTGCCCACGACCAAGCGCCAGGCGCAGCGTGTCGAGGTCGGCTCGACGGTGCGCCTGAAGGACGTGGAATCGGGCGAGGTGCTCACGCTGACCCTCCTCCCCTCCGGCGAGACCCCGCGCACGGCGTCCGAGATCTCCGCGGGCTCGGTCCTGGGACAGGCGCTCCTCGGCAAGGAGCGCACGACGCGCGACGCCGCCACGGACCGCGCCGTCCCGACGATCGTGGAGGGCGAGATGGACGGGCGCGCGCGCCGGTTCCGCTTCGATCCCGACGCGCCGCAGATGCCCTACGACAAGAAGATCGAGGCTCTCGACATGCCTCAGCGGATCTTCTATTTCCACGTACCGTCCGCGATCATCACCTTCCTCGCGGTCTTCCTCGTCGGCGGGGCGAGCCTCGTCTACATCCTCACGCGCAGCCGCTTCTGGGACCGCGTGGCGCGCAGCGGCGCCGAGCTCGGCATCCTCTTCTGCTCGATCGTGCTGCTGACGGGACCCATCTGGGCGAAGCCGGAGTGGGGCCACTACTGGACCTGGGAGTGGCGCCTGAACTTCACGGCGATCCTCTGGCTCATCTATCTGGGCTACAACCTCGTGCGCGCGTACGCGTCCAGCGCCGAGGAAGCCTCGCTCGTCTCGGCGGTCCTCGGCCTTCTCGCCGTCCCGCTGGTGCCCCTCGTGTACGTCGCCGCGGAGCTCTGGGAAGGGAGCCATCCCAAGCCGACTCTCGGCCGCGCCGGCGCGCAGCACGACCCGCTCGTTTCGAACGGGTTCCTCTTCTGCTTCCTCACTTTCTTCATCCTCTTCTCCGCCCTGCTCGTGCTGCGCACGCGCCTGCTCGGGCTGGAAGAGGAGCTCGAGCGCCTGAAGCGCCGCCCCGCGCGAGCGGAACGCGGCCCGGCGCCGGAGAGCGCACGATGAACGACTTCCCCTTCGTGATCCGCGAGCTGCGCTACCTCTTCTGGGCGTACAACGTCATCTGGATCCTGCTCGCGGCCTACCTCGGGTTCCTGCTCTTCCGGATCCAGAAACTGTCGAAGGAGATCCGCCGCCTGAGCGGCGGCAGCTAGCGGGAGCGCCCGGCGGCGCGCCGGCGACGTCAGCGACAGCGCGTCATAGAAGGCGCCTCACCGGCCGGGGGATCCGCTCGCCCCCGTCGGGGCGGCGGCGGGCTTCGCGGGCGCAGGCGTAGGCGCAGGTGCAGGTGCAGGTGCGGCGCCGGGAGCGGCCGCGGGCACGGGCGGCGCGGCCGCGGCCTTCTGCGCGTCCTGCCGCGCGCGCTCCTGTTCCGCGCGCAGCTGCGATTCACCGGCGGGGGTGAGGGTCATCTGCTGGATCTTCTCGCCGCCCGCGGGCGCGGCGCCGTCGGCGGGAGGACGCCCCTGGGCGCGCAGCATGTCGTTCATGCGCCCCAGCGTCATGTAGAGGCTGATCAGGCCCGCCGCCCCGAGGAGCAGGACCACGGCGATCATCGTCGCGAAGCGCTTGCGGGACATGACGGAGGAAATATCGGCCCTGGGGGCCGGCGGGGCAACTAGAGGAGCTGCTTGACCGCGTTCTCGATGACGCTCGCGGGCTGGCCGCCGACGAAGTGCTCGCGGATCGTGCCGTCCCGGTCGATGATGAACGTCGTCGGGTAGCCGGTGATCGGGCCGTAGAGCTTCTCGATGCTGTCGTTTCCGAGGAGATTCGTGTAGTGGATGTTCTTCTCCTTGAGGAACGCGCCGATGTCGGGGTTCTGATCGGAGAGGTTCACCCCGACGACCTCGAAGCCCTTCCCGTTGTAGCGCTCGTGAAGGTCCTGGAACACCGGCAGCTCCGCGACGCACGGGGCGCACCAGCTCGCCCAGAAGTCGAGCACGATGACCTTCCCCTGGTACTTGGCGAGGGACACCGGCCTCCCCTCGAAGTCGGGGAGCGTGAACTCCGGAGCCTTCTGGCCGATCCGCGAGTCTTCCTCGGTCTGGATCGTCGGTCCGCAGGCGGACGCGATCAGGGCGAGGGTTGCGACCAGGACCAGGAACCTGCGTGCGGATCTAGATCGGA
>Ga0207644_10000939_pt1 | contig 18542 bp, 14 predicted proteins | sample KBSS73metaG_FD_184326 | JGI IMG/M metagenome (GOLD analysis project Ga0207644, IMG submission 184326) | Switchgrass rhizosphere microbial communities from Kellogg Biological Station, Michigan, USA - KBS S7-3 metaG (SPAdes) (version 2) | ecosystem: Host-associated > Plants > Roots > Rhizosphere... | reverse complement strand
CGCGAGCGAGGCGGGGTTGCCGGACCGCTTCCACGCGCGCAGCAGCAGCGAGAGCACGTGGCTGCGCGGGAACTTGGGCGCCCCGCCGAACCCGCCGTGCGCGGAGTCGAAGGCGGCCGCGAGCTGGGCCTCGGTCTTCTTGAAGAGGTCCGCGGTCGGCACGGCGGACGTCGCGGAGCCCTGGATGCCGGAGTCGAGCGCCTCCGAGAGGAGCTTGGCGGAGTTCAGCACGTCCTCGTGCTTGTTCGCCCAGGCGTCGGCGATCGTGTGGGCGAGGCGCGGCAGGCCCGGCCGTCCGCCGCGGTCGTCCGGCGGGTAGTAGGTCCCGCCGTAGAACGGCTTGAGGTCCGGCGTGAGGAACACCGTCATCGGCCATCCCCCGTTGCCGTTCAGGCGCATGACGGCGTTCATGTAGATCTGGTCGATGTCCGGACGCTCTTCGCGGTCCACCTTGATGCACACGAAGAGCTCGTTGAGGACCCGGGCGATGTCCCCGTTCTCGAACGACTCGTGCTCCATCACGTGGCACCAGTGGCACGTCGAGTAGCCGATCGACAGGAAGATGGGCTTGTTCTCGCGCTTCGCACGGTCGAACGCCTCCTGTCCCCAGGGGTACCAGTCGACGGGGTTGTGGGCGTGCTGGAGAAGGTAGGGGCTCTTTTCCTTCGCGAGGCGGTTCGTGAAGCGCGGCTGGGACGTGGCGGTCATGGACTCTCCGGGTTTCGGCGAAGCGGATGCATCGGCTGGCCTGGGATTGGCGGCTTTCGGATTGGCTGCTTTCGGATCGGCGGCCTTCGGATCGGAAGGCTTCGGATCGGACGAGACGGACGCGCAGGCCGAGATGAGGAGCGCGGCCGCGAACGCCGCGGTGCGTCCGCGCATCCTACTTCGCGCCCTTCCCCGGGCTCTTCTTCTCGCGGCGGATCTTCTCGACGGAGGCTTCGGCCTTCTCCTCGACGCGCGCCCGCTCGGCGACGTAGTTCTGCTCGGCCTTGGCGAGAGCCTCGGGATCGCCATCGTAGCGAAGCTTGTCGCGCTGCGGCTTCCAGAGGATCTCGAGCTCCGCGAGCTTCGCCTTCGCCTGCGAGCGCACTTCGGCGATCCGCGTCTTCTGCGCGTCCGTGAGCGTGGTGTCCCCGTCCTTGATGCCCTTCTCCTTGTCACGGGAGCGGAGCTTCTCCATCGCCAGCTCGTACGAAGACTTCAGGCCGTCGGTCACGCGACCATTCTAGCCCGCGCCGGGCTGTGCGCTAATATCGGAGCGGGCCTCGCACCCACTCACGACCCCCGGGAGACCTCGTCATGGCACGACCCGCCCCTTCGACCGATCTGGCCCGCCTCGCCGTGAACACGATCAAGTTCCTCGCCGTGGACGGCGTCGAGAAGGCCAAGTCCGGCCATCCCGGCCTGCCGATGGGCGCGGCGGACGTGGCCTTCGTGCTCTGGAGCCGCTATCTGCGGTTCGACCCCCAGTCTCCCGAATGGCCCGACCGCGACCGCTTCGTCCTGTCGGCGGGGCACGGCTCGATGCTTCTCTATGCCCTGCTTCACCTTAGCGGCTTCGACATGTCCCTCGACGATCTGCGCTCCTTCCGCCAGTGGGAGAGCCGCACGCCCGGCCATCCCGAGTACGGCCTCGCGCCCGGGATCGAGACCACGACGGGCCCCCTGGGGCAGGGATTCGGAACGGGCGTCGGGATGGGGATCGCCGCGAAGATGGCCGAGGCGCGCTTCAACCGGCCGGGCGCGGAGCTCTTCTCGCACCGGATCTTCTCGATCGTGAGCGACGGCGACGTAATGGAGGGGATCTCGCACGAATCCGCGTCGCTCGCGGGGCACCTGGGCCTCGGCAACCTCGTCTATGTCTATGACAGCAATCACATCACGATCGAGGGGGACACCGCGCTCGCGCTCTCCGACAATCCCGAAGAGCGCTTCGCCTCCTACGGCTGGCACGTCCAGACGATCGACGGGCACGATCACGCGGCGATTGCGGCCGCGCTCGACGCCGCCGTCGCGGAGACCGCGCGCCCCTCGCTGATCGTCGCCCACACGCACATCGCCAACGGCGCGCCCCACAAGCACGACTCGGAGAAGGCGCACGGCGAGCCGCTGGGCCCCGAGGAAGTGACGGCGACGAAGAACGCCGCGGGATGGCCGCTCGAGCCGACCTTTTACGTCCCCGACGAAGTGCGCGCGTTCTGGAAGGCGCTCGCCGCGGATCTCGGCAAGGAGCGCCGCGCGTGGGAGGACCGGTTCGGAGCCTGGAAGAAGCAGAATCCCGCTCTCGCAGCCGAATGGGACGCCACCGCCTCGCGCGCCGTCCCCGCCGATCTCGAGGACACGCTCCTCGCCGCGATCCCCGCGGACGGCAAGCCCGCGGCGACGCGCGCGCACTCGGGGAAGGTGATCCAGGCGGCCGCGGGACTCCTCCCCTACCTCGCCGGTGGCGCGGCGGACCTCGATCCCTCGACGAAGACCGCGATCGCCGCGTCCACGTCCGTCCGGCGCGGCGAGTTCGGCGGGCGCGTCTTCCACTTCGGGATCCGCGAGCACGCCATGGGCGCCGCGCTCAACGGCATGTCGCTGCACCGTACGGTCCTGCCGTACGGCGGCACCTTCCTCATCTTCTCGGACTACATGCGCCCGCCCATGAGGCTCGCCGCGCTCATGGGGATCCCCGCTGTCTTCGTCTTCACGCACGACAGCGTCTTCCTCGGCGAGGACGGGCCGACCCACCAGCCGATCGAGCAGCTCACCGGCCTGCGGGCGATCCCCAACATGGTCGTCCTGCGCCCCGCCGACGGGCCGGAGACGGCGATCGCGTGGGCGGTCGCGCTGCGCCGCCGCACGGGGCCGACGACGCTCGTGCTCACGCGCCAGAACCTCCCCCCGATCGAGCGGGCGGACCCCGCGTCCGTCAAGGACGCCGCCAAGGGCGGCTACGTCGTCGCCGCGGCGAAGGGCGCGGCTCCCGCGGCGATCCTCCTCGCGTCGGGCTCGGAGGTGTCGCTCGCGCTCGCGGCGCGCGCGAAGCTGGCGGAGGCCGGGCGCGACGTCTCGGTCGTGTCGATGCCGTCGCTCGAGCTCTTCGCCGAACAGCCGGCGTCCTACCGCGACCGCGTGCTGCCCCCGGGCGTCCGCGCCGTCTCGATCGAAGCCGCGCAGCCGGGCGCGTGGTACCGCTGGATCGGCAGGGACGGCCTCGCGATCGGGATCGAACGCTTCGGGGCGTCCGCGCCCTATCAGGTCATTGCGGAAAAGCTCGGGTTCACGCCCGAGAAGGTCGCCGCACGCATCATCGAATGGCTCTGATCCGCTCGCTATAGCGCGCGGCTTCGGTTGCCGCCCGGAAGCTGATATGCTCCCGCCTCTTCAATTTCAGGGGAGCGATCATGAATCATCGACCTCGGTACCAAGGGGCGGCGCTCGCCGTCTCGATCCTGGCGCTCACGGTCCTGACGGCGACGGCGGCGCACGCGGCCGCCGCTCCGGCCGCGGCTGCGGCGGCGGCGCCCGACGCTTCGGCCGCCAAGACCCAGGTCCCTGTCGAGACTCTCAAGCTCGACAACGGCATGACCATCCTTCTCGTGCGCAAGCCCGAGAAGGTCACCGTCTCGGCGGGATGGGTCGCGCACGTGGGGTCCTCGAACGAGCATCCCGGGATCACCGGGATCAGCCATCTGTTCGAGCACATGATGTTCAAGGGGACGCGCGTCGTCGGCACCAAGAACATCAAGCGCGACCTCGAGATCATCGACGAGCAGGAGAAGATCCAGGAGCAGATCCGGACGATCTACCGCGACCAGCGCACGCGCGCGCGGCGCGGCGACATCGATGATCCCTTCGATCCCGCGGCGCGCACGCCCGAGCTCATCGAGCTGGAGAAGAAGTTCCAGGCTCTCGTGGACGAGCAGCGCTCGATCATGAACAAGGACGAGTTCGACCAGATCTTCACCAAGGCCGGCGCCACAGGGATCAACGCCTTCACCAACACGGACATCACCGTGTACTTCCTGACGGTCCCCTCGAACAAGCTGGAGCTCTGGTTCTGGATGGAGTCGGACCGGCTGGCGAACCGCGTCTTCCGCGAGTTCTACTCCGAGCGGGACGTCGTCCACGAAGAGCGGCGCCTGCGCACCGAGTCCACCCCGACGGGGAAGTACGACGAGCTGTTCGAGGCGATGTTCTGGGAATCGCATCCTTATCACTGGCCCGTCGTGGGCTGGCCCTCGGACCTGAAGACGATCAGCAAGTCCCAGGCCGACGACTACTACTCCACCTACTACTCCCCGAACAACATCACGGTCGCGCTGGTCGGGAACTTCGAGATGGCCGAGGCCAAGGCGCTCGCGCAGAAGTACTTCGGCCGCCTGAAGCGGGGCACGGTCGAGCCGCCGGACGTCGTCACTCTCGAGATGCAGCAGATGGCCGAGAAGAGGATGACCGCCGAGTGCGACTGCCAGCCCCAGATCGGCGTCGCGTACCACACGGTCGCGTTCCGCAACAAGGATTCCTACGCGCTCGACGTCCTCGCGGGTCTGCTGAACGGCCAGACGGGACGGCTCCAGAAGTCCCTCGTCCTCGACAAGAAGATCGCGACGTCGGCATCGACGAACCAGGACTCGCGCAAGTGGGCCGGCTCGTTCTCCTTCAGCGCCGAGACCAAGGGCGACGCGACCCCCGAGCAGCTCGAAGCGGCGTGGTACGACGAGCTCAAGAAGATCATCGAGCAGCCGATCCCCGCCGAGGAGCTCCAGAAGGTCAAGAACCAGATCGCGGCCGACGCCTTCCGCCGCCTGGACAATCCCTTCTTCCTGATGATCCAGCTCCTCGTCTACGACGGTCTGGGCGACTGGACGTACCTGCAGGACTGGTCCGGAAAGACGATGGCCGTCACGGCCGACGACGTGAAGCGGGTCGCGAAGACCTACCTCACGAAGGAGAACCGCACGGCCGCGCTCTACTACCGCAAAGCGGGCGCCGGCGCCGAGGCGCCGCCCCCCGAGATGGCCGACGTCCCCGCGGAGATGCGGCCCATGGTCCAGGCGCAGCTCAAGGCGCTCCAGGAGAAGGTCGCCGGGATCAACGACCCGAAGGAGATCGAGTCGATGCTCGAGAAGGTCCGCGGTCAGAAAGAGCAGGCGCCCGAGCAGCTCAAGAAGGTCTTCCCGATGTTCGAGCGCGTGATGGAGGACCGCCTCAAGGCGCTCAAGGAAGCGCCAGCGGCCCAGCCGGAAGGAGGCAAGTGATGAAGCGGACCCGCATCGTTCTCGCACTGCTCGCCGCCGCCCTCTTCGCGGCCAAGGGTCTCGCCGCCTCCGACGTCGTGGCGAAGCCCGGCGATCTGAAGTACAAGGACCTCAAGTTCGAGGTCCCCAAGGCGGACAAGTACAAGAACAAGCTCAAGAACGGGATCGTGGTGTACGTGGCGGAGGACCACGCGCTCCCGCTAGTCAACCTCACCGTGCTCGTCCGGGCCGGCGACTTCGTCGAGCCCGCCGCCAAGACGGGGCTGGCCGGATTCACGGGCAGCATGATCCGCCAGGGCGGCACCGCGAAGCTCTCGGCCGAGGACTTCGACGAGAAGGTCGACTTCCTCGCGGCCGACATCTCGAGCTTCGTCGGCGATACGCAGGGGGGCGCGTCGCTCAACTGCCTGTCGACCGTCCTCGATCCGTCCCTGGATCTCTTCTTCGACATGCTCCGCAACCCGGGCTTCCAGCAGAGCCGGATCGACGTCGAGAAGGGGAACATGCTCGAGGAGATGAAGCAGCGCAACGACGACGCGGGCACGATCCTCGGCCGCGAGTGGCGCTGGCTGCTCTACGGCGAGAACCACTTCTCGTCGCGGGAGTCGACCAAGGCCACGGTGGACGCCATCACGCGGGCCGACATGGTGGACTTCCACAAGAAGTACTTCCAGCCGGGGAACATGATCATCGCGGTCGCGGGCGACGTGAACACGAAGGACATCCTCGCGAACCTCGAACGGCGCTTCGCGGATTGGAAGGCGGAAGGGCCGGCCGTGCCGTGGCCTCCTCCCGCTCCGAGCTTCACGCCGAAGCCCGGGCTCTATCACGTCGAAAAGGACATCCCCCAGGGGAAGGTCTACATCGGCCATCTGGGAACGAAGTGGGACCGCTGGGACAACCCGGACAACTTCGGGCTCATGGTCATGAACGACATCCTCGGCGGCGGCGGGTTCACCTCGCGCATCACGAAGAAGGTCCGCTCCGACGAGGGGCTCGCCTACAGCGCGGGATCGCGCTTCGGCATCGGGACGTACTATCCGGGCGATTTCCGCGTCTCGTACCAGTCCAAGAACGAGACCGTCGCCCTCGCCGCGAAGTACTCGCTGGCCGAGATCGACAAGCTGCGCACGGACCCCCCGACGGACGAGGAGATGACGACCTCGAAGAACTCGTTCATCGAGTCCTTCCCGCGCAACTTCGAGTCCCCCGCCGCGGTCGTGCGCCTCTTCGCGGACGACGACTACATGGGCCGCCCGCACAGCTACTGGGACACCTACCGCGACACCATCCGGAAGGTTGGCCCGGGGGACGTCCAGCGCGTCGCCAAGACCTACCTCTACCCCGACAAGATGGTCTTCCTGGTGGTCGGCAAGTGGTCCGAGATCGACCCCGGTGACGCGAACAAGCGGGCGAGCATGAAGGAGTTCTACGGGGGCAAGGTGCAGCACCTGCCCCTGCGCGATCCCCTGACCCTTCAGGCCACGCCGTAGCGAAGATCCCCCCGGGAGCCCGCCTTCACCGCGCGTGAAGGCGGGCCTCGGCGAAACCGGGGCGCACTCGGGCACTCGGGCACTCGGCCGCTGGGGCGCTCGGGCGCGGATGCGAGGCGCGCCGGAGTCTAGGGCGTCGCGCGGGGCCGCTCGCGGAAGTACTTCCTGACGAACACGAGATAGGCGAGGCACGCCGTCCCCAGCGCCGCGGTCGTGAGGATCGCCGCGGACCCCGAGAGCAGCCCCCCCTCCCGCATCATCGCGATGTCCTCGGGGGGCATGTGCATGCGCTCGTAGACCTCGGCCATGTCCACGCGCAGGAACGCGGCCAGGCTCCCCGCGTTCACCAAAAGCACGAGCGCCAGGCTCCCCCACCAGGCCCAGATGCGCATCCGGTAGGCCGCGCGCGAGAGAGCCAGGGCCGCGGCCGCGAGCGCGACGCAGAAGATGACGGCGCTCGCCCCGGTCAGGATCACTCCGAACGCGGGCACCGCGCCGTAGGGAATCGGCGCAAGGGCGGCCGCGCCGGCGCCGAGGAGCGCGAGACTGAGCCCCAGGACCGGGAGCGGGCAGCGGTCGGTCCAGCGCGGAAGCGGATCCGCGCTCTCGAGCGTCAGCCGGACGTCGCGGTCGTGGTAGAACCAGATGAAGAGGCTCGGCAGCGCCACGTACATCGCGAGCAGGAGCAGGCTCGCGACCAGGGTGACGGCCGTCATGATGTCGTCGGGGATCGGCGCCTCCGCCGGGCGCGTGGCGCGCATCGCCGAAGGGAAGGTCGGCAGGAGGATGAGCCACGTCGCGAGGCCCAGGACGCCGCATCCGAGCCAGATCCAGGACACCACGAGCATGATCGGCCTCACCCAACGCCTCGCGCGCAGGGATCCGAAGCCCAGGGCGATGAAGAGCGCGGCGAGCCCCGCGTAGAACAGCGTCGCGATCACGAGACCTCGCGGATCCGCTCGCGGCATCGCCGCCTCGCCCGCGACCGCGGGGGCGAGGGCGACGATCGGCGTCAGAGCCGTGAAGCAGGTCGCGAACGCGCCGACCGCGAAGGAGAGCACGCCGAACACGGCCAGCCCCTTGCGCCGGTCGCGGAACTCCGGCCGAGGGCCGGCACCTGGAAGAGGAGCGTCCACGGCGCGCTATCCCGGCAGGAAGTAGAAGGCGAGCCCGAGGATCACGTAGACCGCCAGGAGCATGACGCCTTCCATCCAGTGCGATTCGCCGTCCTGCGCCACGAGCGTGGTGGCGCCGACCGCCAGCACCACGCCCGCAACCTCGAAAAGCGTGAAGTGCAGATCGATGGGGGCCGGACCGACGAAATAGGAGATCGCCAGCAGGAGCGGCGTCACGAAGAGCGCGATCTGCAGGCTCGATCCGATCGCGATGTTCAGCGCCAGATCCATGTCGTTGCGCAGCGCCGCGAAGATCGCGCTCGAGTGCTCGGCGGCGTTGCCCACGATCGCCACGACGATCACGCCGACGAAGAGGTCGGTGAGGCCCATCGCGCGCGCGGTCGGCTCGAGCGCGCCGACGAGGAGCTCGGCGAGGATCCCGACCATGACGCTGGAGATCAGGAGCATCAGCAGGGGACGGCCGATGCTTCCCCCGCCCGCGCCGTGAGCCTTCCCCCCCGCGTCGCGGGCTTTGTCGGCGGCGCCGTGCCGCTCCGCGGACTCGCCCGCGTAGAGATGCCGGTGCGTGCGCAGCGAGAAGACGAGGCTCAGGATGTACACCACGCCCAGCACTACGGCGATCTCGCGGCTGAGGCCGCGCTCGAGGGCCTCGAGGCGCTGATTTCCCACGGGATGCGCGCCCTGTGCCGGGCGTGCTTCCGATGCCTCACGGGCGACATGGGCCTCATGAGCCTCATGGGCCTCATGGGCCACCGAAAGAGAATTCTTCTCCGCGGCTCCGGACCTCGTCGCGTCCGCGCCGCCCGTGGACGCCGCTTCCGTCTTCACCGGGGCGGGCTCGCCCGAGTCGGGAGTCCCTTCCTGCTTCGCCGCCGTCCAGAAGAGCGTCGGCACCAGAAGGCCGATCGCGGCGAGCGCCAGGAGCGTCGTTCCCAGGGACGCCGCGGTGCGATTGAAGCGCTGGACGGGATGCTTGAGCCCCCCCGCGAGGATGCACGCGCCGAGCACGAGGAGGCAGTTGCCGATGATCGATCCCGTGATCGACGCCTTCACGACGGCCCCGAGGCCATGCGAGAGGCCGATCGCCGCGATGATCAGCTCGGCCGCGTTGCCGAAGGTCGCGTTGAGGAGCCCGCCGACTCCGGGGCCCGCCTTCTCCGAGAGCGCTTCCGTCGCGCGTCCCATGACGCCCGCCAGCGGGACGATGCCGAGCGCCGCCACGGCGAAGATCGCGACCGGCGCCGCGTGCAGCAGCTCCAGAACGATCGCAACGGGTACGAGAACGAGGAGCAGGTCGATCGGATTGCGGAGAACGGTGCGACCCTTGGATGGCGCGCGCGACGGGGCGTTCAGGCCTGGCCCCTTCCGGGAGCTCGGCGGTCGCCGATGACCTCCGGGCGCGCGGGGCACGCTCTTCGGGGAGCGACACGGAAGAGGTCGCTCCCCGACGTGCGGGCGGTGCCGGCTCTTTTCTCTGCGAGTCCCCGGTTCACCCGGTCAGCATAGCCCAACCGGGTCCCCGATCTCACTCGATGCGGGTGCTGCTCTTTCGAGCGCCTTCCAGCTCGCGCAGGCGTTCGCGCAGCTCGCGCACGGCCTGATCGCTGTCCCCCTTCTTCAGGTTCTTCTCCTGGAGCGCGAGCGCGCGATGAAGGGCCGCGATCTCGCGATCCATGGCCGCGCGCGAAACGGCCGCAGCGGAAGCGCGCGCCCCTTCCACGCCTTCGAGCTGTCGGTGCAGCTCTTCGAGCCGGAGCTCCTGGTCCTTCACGGCCTCGGTACCCGCGCCCTGCTGCCCCATCAGGAGCCGAAGCTCTTTCTCCGCCTGCGCCATGTCTCCGTGCACGCTCTCGACGAACTCGCGCTCGGCACGCTCCTCTTCGGCGGTTCTCTTCCGCGCGACGCCATGGCGCTCGACCCGCGCGTACAGGCGCTCGGCCTCGCGCATCCGCTCGAGCTCGGAGGCGGCTTCCCGTTGCCCGTCCAGAGCGGCGCGGGCGGCCTGCATCTCGGCCTCCGCCTGCGCGCGCTCGGCCTCCCCGGCAGGACTCGGGGATCCCGCGCGCCCAGTCTCCTTCATGAGCTTGCTCTCGAGATCCCTCTGCATCACTGCGAGCTCGCGAAGCTTCCGCTCCAGCTGTGCGCGCTGCCCCTGCAACGATCGCAGCGCCTCTTCATACGCCGACCGAGACGAGCGTTCCCGACGGGTGCCTGCCGCCGTGCGCGCGCGATCCTGCTCGGCGCGGCGCTCCTGGGCCGCGCGCTCCGCCGATCGTGCGACGGCGGCCGGGTCGTCTGCGTCGAGATCCGACTCATCGTCCTCGCCGGCGGAGAGGGCCATCGCCTCTCCCGACCCGGACGCCTCGCCGGAACCAGACGCTTCTCCCGATCCAGACGCTTCTCCCGATCCAGACGCCTCGCCTGATCCGGACGTCTCGCCTGACCCGTACGCCTCACCGGAACGGAGTCGCGCGACCTCATATCCGTCGTCGCCGGCCGCCTCGGCTTCGGGCGGGGGCGACGGCGCGCGTGGCGCCGCAGAGGGACTCGGCGCCACCGCGGGACTCGGTGCGGAGGAGGGAGCCGGCGGCGCGGAAGGTCGCGGCGCCGCGGGGGGTGTGGGCGCGCTCGCCGGACCCGGCGCCGCGCCGGGGCCCGGCGCCGCGGCAGGAGGCGTCGGCGCGGAAGCCGCGCTCGGTGCGCTGGGAGCGCTCGGGGCACGCGGCGCGGCGGGCGGAGCGCCGGCGCGTGGCGCGCGCGACCGGGGCGCCGACTGGGCCGTGGGAGCAGGGGTTCGGGCGATCGGCGCGTCGGCATCCGGCGCCGTGGTAGCCGGCGCGGCTACCGGCGCGACGGCGACGGGAGCGGCGACGGAGGGCGCAGCAGCCGGAGCCACGGCGGCGGGTGGAGTGGGAGCGGCCGGCGCAGCGGCCGGCGCGAGGGGGGCCGGTGCCACCGCCGGCGCCGCTTGCGGCGCAAGGGCGGCGGGAGTCAGGGGCGCCGGTGCAGAAGCCGGCGCGGCGGGGGCCGGAGTCACGGCTGCCGGTGCAACCGGCGCGGCGGTGGCGGCATCGCGCGGGGCGCGCGGTGTCGCGCGCTCGGCCCATGTGGGGAAGCTCAGGATCAATACCGCCGCGCCCATCGCGAGAGTCCAGCGCTGCATCCGGGGAAGACGCTTCGTGGCGGAACCGTCGAGGATCATGGTCAGCCTCTCCTTCAAATTGGTGAACTCATCGAGTCCGCTCACGAGAACCGGCGTCCGCACGGCGCCGGGGACCGCCAGGAACTCGACCGTTTCGATCATGGCCCGTGCGTAGGTCCGCGCATGCCCCGGCATCGCGTCCAGCACGCGCTCATCGCAGGCGCGCTCCTCCGCGCGGCGCAGACCCCGGCGCGCCCACCAGGAAACGGGGTGCCACCAGAATGCGGACGCCGCGCCGAGCTCGACGAACCGTACCCAGTGATCCCGCCGTCCCACGTGCGCGAGCTCGTGCGCCAGGAGCGCATCGCGCTCGTCGTCGGTGAGACGTTCCGCAAGCGCTTCCGGGAAGAGGATCTCGAGCCGTCCCAGGCGCCATCCCACCATCGGCGCGATCCGGCTCCGGACCGACCGGACTTCGGGGCATCGCGCGAGGCCCATGCGCGACGCGAGCCGCGCCGCGCGCGCTTGCAGCTCGCCCGCGCTCGGCGCGTCGACGATCCCCCGCCGGAATGCGCGCCACCGAAAGGCGGCGAGCGCGAGAACACCCGCGGCTCCGGCCGCCCAGAGCAGGAAGAGTCCGGGCACGGCCCGCGCCCTCGCGGCGGCGAGAGCCGGCCACGGACTCCGGGATCCGGCCGCCACGCCGCCACGGGCACGCGTCGCGAGCGGGGCGGGAGGCGCCGCGCGCTCGCTGCGGGCGCGCGCGAGGGGGTCCTCGCCGCCGCGCGATCCGGAGCCTGCCGCGCGGGGAAGATTCCCGTTGCGGGACCTGGTCTCGGCGGGTGTCGCGAGCGGCTCGCCGGTCGCGGTCGCCGCGGGAGCCTCACTCGTCGCGGGAGCCGCGGTCGCTGCACGCGCAACAAGCGCTGCTGGGGCCGCGGGACCGGGAGGCGCCGCAGACCTCGCGGGCGCCGCGCTCTCCGCGAGCGCGGGAGCCGCGGACGCCGCGATCCTCGCGGTCACCGGATCGCGATGCGGCGCATCGACCGCCGGCAGGATGCCCACACGAAGGAGCGGAGGCGCCAGCAGCTCCAGCAGGACGATCAGCCAGAGACCGTGCACGAGGGCCGGGCGCAGATCGCGTCGCGCGGCCAGCGCGGCCACGACCGCGAGCAGGGTGGCGATGACGGCTTTGGCGGCGATGACGGCGAGCACCCTCTCCACGGTAGTCACTCCTCCCGGCGCCGTTCCATGCGATCCACGAGCCTGCGCAGCTCCGTCAGCTGGTCCCTGGACAGTCTCACCGAGCCGACCAGGTGCGTGAGCAGGGGCGTCAACGACCCCTCGCAGAGCTTGTCGGCTGTCTCCCGCAGGCGGTAAGCGATGAGGTCCTGCCGGCCGCGCGAGGCCGTATAGACATTGACGCGCCCGCGCGCGCCCCGTTTCACGCACGCCTTCGCCTCGAGCCTCTCCAGGAGCTTCTGGACGGTGGCGTAGTGGGCGGCCCCGCCCCCGGGATAGAGCTCGTCGGTGAGCTCCCGGATGGTGCAGGCCCCCCTGTCCCACAGGGCCTTCAACACGGTGAGCTCGGCGTCGGTCACATGGTCGCTCGAGAGTTTCATGGCGCGATCCCCGCTCCTTGAATCAGACAACTCGTCTGATCCAGCAAGGTAAGACAGCTTGTCTGATCTGTCAAGGGCATTCTCGCGGCTTTCTGAGCGGGGTCGCCGCCGCGAGGAAGGGAGTCCGGCCGTGTCAGGGAGTGAAGACGAGGTCGATGTGGTGCCGGCCAGCCAGACCGGAGGCGATCGCGACCGCGTCGCCGTGGATCTCCTCGCCCGTCTTTTCGTCCAGGACCGCGCACGCGTAGCGGCGGTCGCGGAACCAGGCGAGGTACTCCTCGGACGAGATCCCGCCGATGTCGCGCAGGTTGGAGGGCGCGAACTCGGAAAGGACCACCGGCCGGTGCCGGGCGAGGGACTGCTCCATGCCCCGCAGCGCGGCCGGCTCGTAGCCTTCGATGTCGATCTTCACGAAGTCGATCCTGCGGTCGAGAAAGCGGTCGTCCCACCGGAGCGCGGGGACCGTCCGGAACAGGGGCGCCTCGCCGTGGACGAGCCTCTCGAGCACGGCCCTGTCCTTGTGCGTGAACCGGGCGCCGCTGTTGGACGCGTTCCCGAGGTCCGACTCCACGAGCTCGCCGGGGGCGTCCGAGGCGGCGGCCTCGATGAGCTCGATCGCGAGCAGGGGACCGTTCACCGAGAGGCTCAGATCGAGCAGCGCGATGTTGCCGGGGTCGGGCTCGACGGCGATGACGCTCCCCTTCTCCCCCACGAGCACCGCGGCGTGCAGCGCGTGGAAGCCGATGTTCGCGCCGATGTCCACGACCGTCATGCCGGGATGCAGCCGCCTCCGGTAGCACGCGACCACGTGGGGCTCGTAGGTCCCGTGCTCGAGGATCGCCCATCCGACACCCGAATCGAGCGCCGAGCACGCGATCGTGAAGAGCCCTTCGAGCGCGGGGGCGAGGATCCGCACGTCGCCGCCCGCGAGGCCTGCCCGCATCATCCGCCGCAGCAGATGGTTGCGCGACGCATTGCGGAAGCCCGACAGCCGCATCTCCGAGCGCACCCGCGCGCGCTCCTCCGGGGCGATCCCGCCGCCGACGAGGAGACGCGTCAGAAGATCCAGCGCCATCTCGCGCGCCCGCATTCCCATCGGGTTCATGGCTCGCTCCTCATGCGCTTCCGGATGGTATCCCGGCGCGGCCGCGCCACCGTCCCGGGCGCACCAGCCCCGCCCTCAGCTCCGCCAGGGGATAGAACGTCCCCCGCCACTCGATGCCGCCGCGGGACAAGGTCACGATCGCGGAATGCCACATCGCCACGAGAAGAGCGGCGACTCCCGCCGGGTAGAGGATCACCGAGGCGATCGATGCGCCCACGCGGCGCGTCGCGGCCGCCCACCCCAGAAGAAGCAGGAACACCTGCAGGATCCAGGGCGCGAGGGCCGCTCCCGCCGCGAGCGCTCCCGCCTTCGGTCCGGCGTAGAGCACCCCTGTCAGCGCGAGAAGCGGGGGGCCCCACGCGAGAAGGAGGGCCGCCGCCGTAAAGCCGATCAGGAGCGGGAGGGAGTAGCCCAGCCCCGCGAAGGCGTTCTTTTCCAGACCCCGCACCGTGTTGGCCGTCCCCGCGTGCCACGGGCAGAGGACCAGACCATACCCGTTGAAGATCCGCTGGCGCGCGCCGGACTCCTTGAGGAGCTGGCCGAGCTTCACGTCGTCCGCGGGGTCCATCTTCAGGATCTCGTGACCGCCGATCGCCTCGTAGGCGCTCCGGCGCACGAGATTGAACGCGCCGATCCCCGCGCCTCCGCGCGGCAGATCCATGTCCATCTCCCAGCACCGCGCGGCCGTGAGGAACGTCTGGCCGAAGGCCGCCATCAGCGCGGACTGCAGGGGCGGGATCGGTCCCATGTCCGGGATGACGGCCAGATGGTCGATGCGCTCGCGCTCCGCCCAGCCGACCACGCGCGCGAGCAGATCCCCGCGCGCGAGCGTGACGTCGCCGTCCGTGAAGAGGATCCAGTCGCCGAGCGCGCGTTTCGCGCCCAGCGCGCAGGCGTGGCACTTGCCGAGCCATCCTGCCGGAAGGACGGCGTTGTGGACGACTTCCAGCCGGCCGTGCGCCGCGGGAGAGCGCGCGATGCGATCGAGGATCGCTCCCGTGGCGTCCTTCGAGCGGTCGTCGACGACGACGACCTGAAGGCCCTCGTACTCCTGTTCGAGCAGCCGGCCTACCGTCTGCCCGATCTCCTCCTGCTCGTCGCGCGCGGCGACGACGACCGTGAGCCGCGATCGCGGCGTGGACGCGACCGGAGCCTCGGCCCGAGCCGCGGCAGAGGCCTCGCCGGGAGCTGCACCGGAATCGCGGGACGCAGCGGACGCACCGGTCGCACGCGAATCGACGGAGACGCTGGGTCCGACCCCGAGGACGTCCGCCAGAACGCGCACGCGGCGGACCGACGCGAACAGGAGCGCGGCGAAGGCGAGCCATGCGACCGCGAGCACCGCACCGGCGCCCAGGATCGCGAGGAGGAGAAGACTCAGACCCTGGATGGGGCGGAATACGGCTGGCTGGAGTAGGTGAGCGGCTTGACGCAGGCGTCGTAGGCCCCGTCGGGTCGCGGCAGATAGACGTGGCAGCTGCTCATCTCGCCGCCGTAGGTGTGGACCGTGACCGCGGTCCCCTCGTTCTCGTTCTCGATCGTGTGGAAATCCACGGGAGGGATGAGGGATCCGGTCTTGCCGACGCCGGCCTCGATGACCTCGTAGCGATGGAATCGCGCCACGTTGTCCCGGATCGGCGCATCCAGATCGTAGCGGGTCACGCGGATCCGGCCCCTATACACTCCTTCCACGCACCACATTCCGCCGTGATCGTGGATCGGCGTTCGCTGGCCCGATCCCCACACCATGACGACCACCGAGAAGCGCCTAGCGTGATCGACGTGGAGCAAGTGGCGCGCGTACCCTTCGGACGCGGTGACGAGACAGCGCTCCGGTAGCGATTCCGGAGTGGCGAGGAAGGACGACACCAGCGCCTGGACCGCGGAGACCATCTCGGGCTTCGGTCCGGCGGCCGAGACGATCTCGGTGAGGTCGTTGATGAAGGCATGACAGCGGGGGTTGTCTTCCATCATGGGAGCGGACTCCATTGCGCGCGAGCGGCGTCGAGACCGCGATCGATCCTCAATGCGAGGATATCACAATGCCGGACCGCCGAATTGCGGCGCAAGACGCCGGCGAACCTCCTCCGCGTCGATCCCGTCGATCGCCACCGACTTGTCGCGGCTCGTGTGGCCGCCGACCACGCGCACCGCGGCGCGCGGGAGGCCCAGCGCCTCCGCCAGGAGATCCTCGACCTCCTCGTTGGCGCGACCCTTTTCGGGAGGTGCCGTGACCAGGACGCGCAGCGCGCCTCCATGCTCCCCCTCGATCCCCCGGCGCTTGGCGCCCGGCTTCACGCGGAGGCGGACGCGCGAACCGGCTCCCGACGTCGTGATGGCCACACGCGCGAGCTCGCCGCGCCCGATCGTCACGACTCGCAGCCTATCACGCGCCTTCCGGGTGGAAATGCGTGCTACCGTGAACCTACGGGGATCGTCGAGCGTCGCGACGTCCGGGAGGGACGCGCGACCGGAACGGGCACTCACGACGCTCTCCAAGGAGGCCGGATCCACGTGTCACGCACGCGCACGAAGCGCCTGAGGCCCAGGAGGCGCACCAAGCGCCTGAGGCGACTGTCGCGTCCCCTCGCCGTCCTTTTCGCGGCGGCGTCCGCGATGATCCCTTTTGCAACGGCGCCCCGCGGCGCTTCGTCCGGAGCCGATTCCGCGGCGCCGTCCGCCCCGCCGTCCGCATCCGCGGCCCCGTCGAGCGACGCCACCGGTCAGACGACCGCACCCGCGCCAGCGCCCCCTCACGCCGCGCCGCCCACTGCCCCCAAGGGGGGTCCGCCGGCCCCGGTGCCCGCGAAGACCGGGCTCGCACCCGACTTCGCGCTCCCCGATCTGCGCGGCATCGTGGTCGAGTCCGGCTATCTCTCGCGGCCGGTCACGGTGGTGCACTTCTGGGCGTCGTGGTGCGTCCCCTGCATGGAAGAGATCCCCGAGCTCAACCGCCTGACCGAGCGCTACGAGCCGTCGGGGGCCGCCGTCTTCGCCGTGGCGATCGCCTCGGGATCGGCCGGCGACCTGCGGCAGGTCGAGAAGTCGTTCCGCATCCACCATCGCGTCCTCGTCGGGGACGAAGCGGTGGCCCGCGCGTTCGGCGGGCTGGCGTCCTTCCCGGTGACGTTTCTCGTGGACAACCGCGGATGGATCGTGGAGTCGCACGTGGGAGCGACGCGCGAGGCTCACCGGCAGATCGAGAAGACCATGCGCGGCATGCTCGCGGCCGCCGGCCGTCCGCTTCCCCCGCCTCCCTGAGCGCGCCGGTGCCCGGCCGCTCGCGCCTGCGTGGACACTTCACGCCCGCCCACGCACGGAACCCCTTCCGTAGCGCGCGGTATACTGCCCGATCGTGATCCCGCTACGAACGAGAAGAACCCCGCGCACGCGGGCGCGCGCCGGCGGGACCCGCGCGCCTGAGCTTTCGGGGACTCTCGCGGCCACGGCAATGCTTCTCTTGGCGGCCTCCCCGGCGTGGCCCTCGCAGCCGGCGGGCGCGGCCGCCTCCGTCCCGGCGCGATCCGCGTCACACGCTCCGGCCGTCCCCGCCGCGCCGCCTCAGAGCCCCACCGATCCCCCTGATGCGAGTCCTACCGCCCCCCCGCGGGCGAGTCCGGCGAAACCCTCTCCGGCGAGCCCTCCGGCACCGCCGGCGGTGAGCCCCGCTGAGTCGCATCCGCGGGCGGCAAAGATCGAAACACCCGACCCGACCCTCTGCATCTCCGCCGCAAGAGCGGCTCTCGCGAAGGTCAAGGAAGGGGACGATCCGGCACGCGTCGCGGTCTACGCACCGCTGCGGGAGTGCCTTCGGGCGCTCCTGGACGGGGGCGAGGAGCAGAACGCGCTGACGGTCGCGCGCGCGGCGCACGACATGTTCCCGTCCGAGCCACGCCCCGGCTTCGATCTCGGCGCCGTCCTGATGCTGGCCAAAGGGGACCCCGTGGAGGCGCGCGCGACGTTAGAGGCCGCGCTCAAGCAGGAGCCCAGCCTCTTCCCCACGACGACGCCCGAGCGCGCGCTCGCCGTGGGCAATCTCGGCAAGCTCGCCCTGGCGCGCGGGGATGCCGCGGCCGCGCGCGATCTTCTTCAGCAGGCCCTCGCCCTGGATCCCGGCCACACCGACTTCCTCTACGATCTCGCCGCCGCGGACCGCAAGGCTGCGGACCCGGAGGCCTGCCGCCGGCACCTACAGGCCGCGCTCGAGGGCGACCCCGAAGGCGCCACCGCCGATGACTACCTTGTGGGCTCGTGGGCGTTCACCCGCCTCGATCGTCCGGGCGATGCGGCGGCTCTTCTGCGCAAGGGCGTCGCGCGCCTCCCCGAAGCCCCGGGACTTCGTCTCAACCTGGGCTACGCGCTGACGGTCGACGGTCATCCCGTCGAAGCGCTCTTCGAGTACCGCTACGAGATCCTCAACGGCGCCTCGGACGATCCCTATGTGCGCGAAGCGCAGCGCCAGTTCCAGGATGCGATCGGGCGCGCTCAGGCTACGCCCCAGCACACGGAGACCATCAAGCGAGTACGCGGCGCGTTCCTCGACGATGCGGACGAGCCGGACAAGGTGCTCGCGCACGTGAACGCGCTCGAGCGGTCCGGCTTCCACCACGTCACGCTCGACCTGGCCCGGGCCGAGGCCCTCTATGCAACCAAGGATTTCGCGGGATCCGAAAACGTCCTTCGGAAGTGCCTGAACGCCGATCCCGCATTCCTCCCCCCTTATTTCGATCTTTCCGTGATCTTGCGCGCGGCCGGCAAGGATGAGGAAGCGCGCCGCCTCGTCGCCGAGGCA
>Ga0207644_10000930_pt1 | contig 18605 bp, 17 predicted proteins | sample KBSS73metaG_FD_184326 | JGI IMG/M metagenome (GOLD analysis project Ga0207644, IMG submission 184326) | Switchgrass rhizosphere microbial communities from Kellogg Biological Station, Michigan, USA - KBS S7-3 metaG (SPAdes) (version 2) | ecosystem: Host-associated > Plants > Roots > Rhizosphere... | reverse complement strand
CCTGCAGGAGGTGCTGCGCGTGCGGGGCGGGTTGTCCCGCGAGGACGCGCACCGCCGGGCCGTCGAGCTGTTCGATGCCGTGCACCTGCGAGAACCCGAACAGGTGTACCGGCAGTACGTACACGAGCTGTCCGGCGGGATGCTGCAGCGGGTGCTCATCGCCATCGCGATCTCGCTCGATCCCGAGATCCTCATCGCGGACGAGGCGACGACGGCACTCGACGCCACGGTCCAGGCCGAGATCCTGGACCTGCTCGCCGAGCTGACCGAACGACTCGGGCTCGCGCTCGTCCTCGTCTCGCACGACCTGGCCGTGGTGGCCCAGCTGTGCGACGAGGTGCTGGTCCTGAGGGACGGGCACGTCGTGGAGCAAGGGCCCACCGGCCGCATCCTTCACGATCCCCAGGAGGAGTACACCCGGCTCCTCGTCGCCGAGCACGAGCAGTACGGGCTCGAGCGCTACCTCACCCCGGAGCCGTCCCATGTCTGAGCCGATCCTGGAGATCGAGGGCCTCGACGTCGCGTTCGGGCGCGGCCACGCGCGCACGATCGCCCTGTCCGGTGCCGCCCTGCGGCTGTTCCCCGGCGAGGCCGTCGGCGTCATCGGCGAGTCCGGTGCCGGCAAGTCCACGCTGGCCCGCGCCGTGCTCGGGCTGGCCCCGGTCACGGCGGGCTCGGTGCGGGTCGTCGGGCGGGACGTGGCCCGACTGTCCCGGCGGGGCCGTCGGGAGTTCGGGCGCAGCGGCGTGGCGCAGTGCGTGTTCCAGGACCCGCTGCGCAGCCTCGACCCGGACCAGACCGTGCAGGCCGCCGTGGCCGAGCCGCTCCAGATCCGGGGGGAGCTGAGCCGCGGCGAGATCGCCGCCGCGGTCCGTGCCCAGTTCGCCGCCGTGGAGCTCGACGAGTCGCTGCTCGACCGGTTCCCGGCCCAACTGTCCGGCGGGCAGCGCCAGCGCGTCGCCGTGGCTCGGGCGCTGGTGACGGGGCCGCGACTGTTGCTACTCGACGAGCCGGTGAGTGCGCTCGACTCGGCGAACCGGGTGCGGATCCTGCAGCTGTTGGAGCGGCTGCGGGCCACCACCGACATCACCCTGCTGTTCATCTCCCACGACCTCGGGTCCATCGCCGGGGTGACCGACCGGACGATCGTGCTGAACCGGGGCCGGATCGTCGAGGACGGCCCGACCGCCCAGGTCATCACCGCCCCCCGGCACCCGTACACCCGGCTGCTCGTGGGATCGGCGCCGACGTTGACCTCCGGTGCGGCCGACCGCGCCCGCCGCGCGCGGCTGCGGGCCGAGCTCGCCGCTGCGTCCTGATCACCCCACCTCTGGAGACCCTCCGTGTCCCGACTGCAGAAACAGCTCACCCCGTTCACCCGCGCCCGGGCCGTCGCCGACGCGTGCTCCAGGAAGGCGACCGTCCGGTCCCTGCTGTTCCACAACCTCTCGCGGCGGCAGCGCATGATCGTCGGTACCCCGGAGCAGGTCGCCGACGACATCGAGCACTGGGTCGACACCGGCGCCGCGGACGGGTTCACGATCAACATCGACGTCCAGCCGACGGGCGTCGTCGACTTCGCCACCGGCGTGGTCGCCGAGCCGCAGGACCGCGGTCGGTTCCAGTGCGAGTACGCCCACGACACGTTCCGGGAGAACCTCGGCCTCCCGGCCCACCCGCTCGCCGCCGGGCGGACCACGACCGGACAGGGACGGTAGGACATGCCTACACGCAACGACATCAGCCGCGGGCGACGTCGGGTGGACGTCGTGGAGTTCCCCCGGGCCGAACCGGTTGCGGAGACGGACGTCCTGGTCGTCGGGGCGGGGCCGAACGGGCTCGGCACGGCCTTGGAGCTGGCCCGGCACGGGGTGAGCGCGTCCGTCGTGGACGCCGCCTGCGAGGCGACGCTGGTCAGGGCAGGCGCCGCAGGCTACACCTCGCGCGCGCTGGAGATCATCGCCAACTGGGGCGTGCTGTCGCGGATCCGGGACGAGTGGACCTTCCCGCCCGAGTGGAACACCGGCAACCTCCTGCTGACCTCGCTCGCCGGGCACGCGCTCGGCGGCAGCGTCCACCGCTCGTTCGAGCTCGGCCGGGCTCCTCGGCATTCGGTGCACGGCGCGCTGCGCAGGCCGCAGACCGTGCTGCAGAAGGTGTTCCTGGAGCGACTCGCCGAGCTCGGCACCGTCGTCTCCGGAGGTTGGCGGGTGGAGGGACTCGAGGTCGATCCCGACGGCGTGACCACCCGCCTCGTCGAGACCGACACCGGCCGCGAGCGCACCGTGCGCTCCCGCTACGTCGTCGGCGCCGACGGCGGCACGAGCACGGTCCGCACGCTGGCGGGCATCACGCGCTCCGGGGAGTACGCGACCGAACGCCACTACCGGGTCGTCGTGCGCACCGCGACCGACGCGTCGACGCTGCTCGGGCGGCCCTTCGTCCCGGGCACCGCGATCGTCTACAACAATCGGTACTCCGGGTTCCTGGCGGCCCTCGACGAGACCGACTGGCGGACCTATGCGGGGCCCTTCCCCCTCGACCACGAGCCGGACGAGGCGGAGTTGGTCGCCCACGTCCGGGAGGCGTTCGGGTTCGACGTCGAGCTGACGGTGGTGTCGCTGACGTCGTTCTTCAAGAGCGCCCGCCTCGCCGACACCTTCTACCGGGACCGGATCGCGCTGGTGGGCGACGCGGCACACGTGCGGACCCCGGGCGGGAACCTGTGCGAGGGCTTCGGGGACATCGCCAACCTCGGCTGGAAGCTCGCCGCCGTCCTGCGGGGTGAGGCGGGCGAGGGACTCCTGCACTCCTACGACGAGGAGCGTCGCCCGCACAACCGGCGGGTCGCGGAGTACGCCTCGGAGCGGGATCGGGCGGGCAGCGAGGTCTACCGGCGGATCCGGGAGATCGGGGTCCCCGCGGACGACGACACCGGTGTCGACGCCGTCCGCAGGCGGGCGCAGATCGGCGAGCTCCTCGGTGCCGAGCACTCCTTCCCGCTGGGGGTGGTGTTCGACGAGCGGTACGACGACTCGTCGGTCATCTGGTACGAGCCGGAACAGCGCGAGACCGAACAGCCCTGGGACGCGCACGCGTACACGGAGGACGGACGGCCCGGGCACCGAGCCCCCAACGGCAACCTCGATCCCTTCGGCTACACCCTCTACGACCGGCTCGGCACCCGCCCCGCCCTGCTCGTGTTGACCGCCGAGACCTCCGCCGTCGCGGTCTTCGAAGAGGCCGCGGAGGCGCGTGGCGTCGAGCTCGAGGTGATCCACCTCCCCGATCCCGACGCGCACGCCTCGTACGGCGCGCCCTACGCACTGATCCGGCCGGATGCCCACGTCGCCTGGCGCGGGACGGCGGGCGTCGACGCCGGCGCGGTCCTCGATCTCACCCTGGCCCGCGCGACCGCCGAATCGGGCCGGGCCCTCGTCGACGCGGTCGCGTCATGACGCCGCGCCACCCCCACCCGGAGGTCCCCGTGTCCGCAGTCCCTGCCGAACCCCCGGCCCGCGGGCTGTCCTTCTTCCTCACCGTCCCGACCGATCCGCAGCCGGGCCGGGTGTACGGCGACGCGCTGGACTCGGTCCGGCTCGCCGAGAGCCTCGGGTACGAGACCGCATGGGTGGCGGAGGGCCACTTCCAGTTCCTGGGCCTGCCCGCCGCGCTCGCCTTCCTGGCGGCCGCAGGCCAGGTCGCGGACCGCATCCGGCTCGGGACCGCGGTCCTGCCGCTGGCGTTCGACAACCCGATCCGGGTCGCCGAGACGGCGGCCTTCGTGGACGCCCTCAGCGGCGGGCGTCTCGAGCTGGGGATCGGCAAGAGCAACCCGATGTCGAAGGCGATCTTCAGTGCGTTCGGGCTGTCCGAAGGGGATCGCGAGACGCTCTACGCCGAGGCGCTGGGCGGGCTCCGCCGGGCCATCGAGCACGGCGTCTCGGCGGACGGTGAGCAGGTCCCGCTCTACCCGCCCCCCGCCGGACTCGGCGACCGGGTGTGGCAGGCGACCGGCAACCCGCGGACCGCGGCCGCGATCGGACGGGCGGCCGACGGGCTGCTGCTGTTCCGGCTGACCCCGGAAGGTGACACCGGCCGGGTGCAGTCCGCCCTGATCGACGAGTACCTGGGGGCACTGCCTCCCGGGGTCGAGCCGCGCATCGGCACCTCCCGAGGGGTGCTGCCCGCGGCATCCCGCGCGGAGGCGATCGCACTGGTCGCCGCGGAGCTGGAGCAGCACCCCGCCCGGTTCCGCGTCCTCTCCGGGGCGAAGCCCAGCACTCCGGAGGAGTACCTCGACGCGCTGAACGTCAAGTACGGCAGCCCGGACGAGGTCGTCGAGCAGCTGTCCCGGGACGAGGCCTTCGTCCGGTCCACCGACCGGCTGTTCTCGCTCCCGCTCTCCGCTGGGACCGCGCCCTTCCGGGAGGGCCTGCGGCTGGTGGCGGAGGACATCCATCCGCGCGTCCGACCCGCCGTCGCCCACGCCGCCGCGTGACCCCGCGTCCCGACCGAGCCCGACAGGAGCACCGACCATGACCCAGACCCTGGATCCCGCCCTCCGCGCAACGGAGTGGGAGCAGTGGCGGTCGGCGAACGAACGCCGCCGCCGGGACCCGTACGGCTATCTCGCCTACCGGGCCGTGCACTTCCTGGAGCGCGAGCCGCAGACCTTCCCCGGGGTACCCGGAGCGTGGACGACCGGGCCCGAGGGACCCGTCGTCGAGCTCGGCGAGGGGGAGTCGCTGCGGGTCGAGGGCACCGAGCGGAGGGGCAGGCACACGTTCGGTCCGGTCCGGGAGCGGGAGTTCCGCTGGGCCGCCGAGACCGGAGACGTCGTCCTGGAGCTCTCCCGGCGTGGTGGCCGTGACCTGCTGCGCCCGCTCGACCCCACCTACCCGTTGCGCGCGGACTACATGGAGACCCCGGCCTACGCCTACGACCCGGTTTGGATCCGCCCGGCGGTGTTCGAGCGCTACCCGCAGGGGCGCCCGCACCAGGTCCGCGCGGCCGTCGAGGGCATCGAGCACACCCACGAGGCGGTGGGTGAGGTCGTCCTCACGGTCGACGGGAACGAGCATCGGCTCGTCGTGTTCGGCCGCGATGACGACCCCGACCTGGGGATCCTGCTGTTCCGGGACGCGACCAGCGGGATCACCACCTACGCGGCGAGCCGGTCGCTCGCCCTGCCGTTGCCGAATGCGGGGGAGTCCGACCTGGTGGTCGACTTCAACAGGGCGGGCAACCTGCAGTGCGCCTACACCGACCACGCGCCCTGCCCGCTGGCGCCTGCGCAGAACCACCTCCCGTTCGCGGTCGAGGCGGGCGAGCAGATCCCGGTCCTGCGCGGCGGGCGGGAGGCCGTGCGATGACCGCGGCCGCGGAACGATCGGCGGTGGCCGAGTGGAGCGAACCCGACGGCGTGGTGCCCCGCGGGACCCTCGTCGTGCTGCCCGGGCGGGGGGAGGGGGCAGGCGTGTACGCCCGCCTGGGCCGGCGGGTCTCCGCGGACGGCTACCGGGTGCTGGTCCTCCCGGCGCCCACCGACGATCCCGCGCAGACCACGGAACGGGTCCGTGCCGTGCTCGCGGACGCCGGCTCGGGCCCGCATCCGCGCGTGCTCGTGGGCTCGGACACCGGGGCGCTGTTCGCGGCGGGCCTGGTCGCCGAGGGGCTGGCCGGGGTGGACGCCCTGGTACTGGTCGGGCTGCCCGGGTCCCTGCCAGCCGGTCCGGTCGGCTGGTCGGCGGAGCTGGACGCACGGACCGCCTGCCCCGTGCACCGCGACGTGCTCGACCGGCAGGTCCGCCGGGGAGCCCTCGCCGAGCCGGTCCCCGCCGGCTGGGAGGCGGCCGCGGTCCCGGAGCGGATCAGCGTGCCGGTCCTGGGGCTGCACGGCACGGCCGACACCGTGGCGTCGCTCGACGCGGCGCGCGCCTGGTACGCCCGGCTCGGCGTGGCCGAGCTGGTCTCACTCGTCGGCGGACGGCACGACGCCCTCAACGACCAGAGCCACCGCACGGCCGCCGCCACGGTGGTGCTGTTCCTGGAGCGGCTGCGCGCCGGGCTGCCCGAGATCGCCCACGTCGAGCTGGCCCGGGCGGCCCGCCCGGTCCCGGCCTGAGCAGAAGACCACGGAGGATTCGGATGAGCCGCAGGATCCACCTCGCCCTGTACCCCTACGGGGTGGGCGGGCCCGGGCAGCACGGGTTGTGGAAGGACCCGAGCATCGCCAAGGACGCGAGCATCGACATCGACTACTACATCCGGCAGGCGAAGGCGGCCGAGGCGGCGCTGTTCGACGCGCTCTTCATCGTCGACAGCCAGTTCATCAACGCGACCTACCCGGCGCACTACCTCAACCGGCTCGAGCCGCTGACCCTGTTGTCCGCGGTCGCCACACACACCACGCACCTCGGGCTGGTCGGCACGCTCAGCTCCACGTACAACTCGCCGTTCAACCTGGCACGGCGGTTCGCCTCGCTCGACCACATCAGCCACGGGCGGGCCGGCTGGAACGTCGTCACCAGCTTCGACACCGGGACCAGCCGCAACTACGGGCTCGACGAGCACCTCGACTACCCGACCCGCTACAGCAGGGCACTGGAGTCGGTGCAGGTCGTGCGGGGTCTGTGGGACTCCTACGAGGACGACGCGTTCCCGGCGGACGTCGAGCGCGGCGTGTTCCTCGATCCCGGCAAGCTGCACGCCCTCGACCACGTCGGCGAGCACTTCCGGGTCGCGGGCCCGCTCAACCTCTCGCGCTCGCCGCAGGGGCAGCCCGTGATCTTCCAGGCGGGCGTGTCCGAGGAGGGCAGGACGCTCGCCGCGCAGGTCGCCGAGGGCATCTTCGCCCCGGGCGGCACCCTCGACGAGGCCCAGGCCTACTACTCCGACATCAGGCGTCGCATCGCCGCCGCGGGCCGGGATCCCGACCACGTCAAGGTCCTCATCCACGGCAGCCCGGTCGTCCGAGGCACGGACGCCGCGGCCCGCAGGCGGGCCAGGGAGATCGACGACGAGGACCGGGACTTCGACCGCAGCCTCGCCCTGCTGGGACGCGCGTTCGGCGCCCACGACTTCAGTCGCTACGACCTCGACGCGCCCTTCCCGGACGTGGCCCACCTCGCGGCGAACGGCGGTCGGACCGGTGCCGCGGCGATCATCGCCCGAGCCGAGGGCGAGAGGCTCACCCTGCGCCAGGTCGCCGAAGCGTTCGCCGAACGCCCGGAACCCCCGTTCCTGGGATCGCCCACCACGGTGGCGGACACGCTCGCCCGGTGGTTCGAGGCAGGCACGTTCGACGGCATCAACCTGGCGTTCCGCAACGACGAGGACCTGGCCTGGTTCGTCGACGGCGTGGTACCGGAGCTGCAGCGCCGCGGCCTGTTCCGCACTGCGTACGAGTCGAACACACTGCGGGGCAATCTCGGACTACCGATTCCCGAGAACCGCCACACCCGCGCTCGTAACCTGGTGGAGGTCCGGTGAGCAGGCGGTTCCGGCTGGGCTTCCGCACCCGTGTGCGCCGTGCTCCACCTCGACGCCGCGACCCGCGCCCTCGAGCTATCGCCACGCAGATCGCCCCCGAGCCGGGGCCGGCGACCCGCGGATCGCGTCCCTTCCCTCATCGGAGAGTCATGAGAGTCCTCAACAGGTGGCGGTCCTCCGCCGCCGTCGTCGCCGCCCTGGCGGCCGTGATCGGGCTGCTCGTCGCGGGCTGCGGAGGCTCCGCGTCCGGCGGGGCTGCCCCGGACGCCACGATCAGGTGGGGCACCAAGCAGATCCAGGCCAATTGGGACCCGATCGTCACGGGGTCGACGTCCGCGACGATCCTGCTGACCCCGATCTACGAGTCGCTGTTCACCGTGGACGGCGAGCGCAACGTGGTGCCCGCGCTGGCGTCGGGTTATGAGTACAACCCGGCCGGTGACCAGATCACGGTGAGGTTGAAGCCGGGGTTGACGTTCCAGGACGGCTCGCCGGTCGACGCGGAGGCGGTGAGGTTCAACATCGAGCGGATCAAGTCGCAGGAGAACTCGGCGCTCAAGGGCTCGTACAACAACGTCGAGGCGGCCACGGTGGTGGACCCGTTGACGGTGCGGTTGGACCTGGGGCAGCAGGACTACCAGATTCCGTACCTGTTGGCGGTGCGCGGCGGGATGCTGCCGAGCAAGGCGGCGGCCGCGGATCCGGGCAGGTTGAACACGGCGGCTCCGGTGGGCGCGGGCCCGTTCAGGGTGGTGTCGTACGACCCGGAGTCGAAGATCGTCCTGGAGAAGTGGGAGGGGTACTGGGACGCGGCGAACATCGAGGTCGACCGCATCGAGATCAGTTTCGGGATCGACCCGTCGACGCTGGTCGCGGGGTTGCAGTCGGGTGTGTACAACTGGGCGCAGCTGGACCCACAGCTGGCCGAGGAGGCCGAGCGAGCCGGGTTCGACGTGCTGGCGAGCACGGACCGGCACTGGACGTCGAGTTTCCTGAGCCTCAACGTGAACAAGGCTCCGTTCACCGATCCCGCTGTGCGCGAGGCGATCCGGTACGCCGTCGACCCGGAGGAGTTCTCCACGAAGCTCGGGTTCGGCCTGTCGCAGCCTGCCCATCAGCCGTTCCCGGGAGGTCACCCCGGCTACGTCCCGGCGCTGGACGCCGAGCACGGCCACGACCCCACGAAGGCGCGGGACATCCTGGCGAAGGCGGGCTACGCCGACGGCGCGATCTCCTTCGACCTCAACGGCATCGCGGGGAACTTCGACCAGGCCGCGGAGGTGCTGCAGGGCCAGCTGAAGGCCATCGGGATCACGGCGAACATCCGGCTGCTCGACCAGGCGAACTGGGCGAAGGGCTACTACGGCAAGCAGTTCGCCGCATCGTTGTTCGGCTACGTCGGCCGGGACTCGCACGTGCAGGCGCTGACCGAGCACTACGACGCCGGAGGGGTGCTGAACCTCAGCTCCCCGTACACGTCGCCGCAGTTCCAGGAAGCGCTCAAGGTCGTGCGCGCCACGCCGATCGATGCCCCGGACTACGAGACCACGCTGCAGGCGGCGGCACAGGCGGGCTACGAGAACGGCTCGACGGTGTCGTTGTACACGTCCCCGAGCGTGGTGGCGAAGGACGAGTCGATCTCCGACCCGCCCGCGATCGACGGCTACCAGAGCTGGAAGGGCGTGCAGATCACGCCGACGGACTGAGGACGGTGCTCCTGCCGGGACCGTGGTTCCGGGTGGTCGCGGCGCCTCAGGTCCCGCAGTAGGTCACGTGCGGCGTCCCGCTCGGCGGAGCGGAGCGGGGCGGGCCGGGTCGTCGAGGCCCGGCTTGCTCGACGACGGGATCGCGGACGGCCGCGGCAGCGCGGCGTCGGTGACGTGGTTGCACGGGATGTGGAGGGGGTTGACCCGGTATCACTCGCGATTCGTCCTCGAGGGGTCACCTCCCCGCAGTCGGGTGAGGCGATCCCCGAAGCGGGCGGATAGTCTGAGGATAGTGAGAGGGGGTGGGCGATGGCGTTGCGGTCGGACTGGTCGGGGCGGGCGTGCCCGATCGCCCGGGGGGTCGACGTCGTCGGGGACCCCTGGGTGCTGCTGATCCTGCGGGAGGCGTTCGCGGGGGCGACGCGGTTCGACGAGTTCGCGGCGCGGACCGGGATCACGGACAAGGCGTTGAGCGGGCGGCTCAGGCAGCTGGTGAGTACCGGGATACTCGACCGGACGATCGTCGGCGAGGGTTCCCGGCCGCGGCCGGAGTATCGGCTCACCGAGGCGGGGGCGGCCACCCTGCCCATCCTGCATGCCTTCGCGCAGTGGGCGGACGACCACGGGCCGCACGCCGAGCGCGGGACGCTGGGGATCAACTGTCGCAGCTGTGGTGCGCGTGCCCGCAGCGCGGACGTCTGCACGTCGTGTGGCAGGCGTCTGGAGCCGCAGAACGTGCGATGGACGCGCCCGGGGGAGTGGGACGGGGCGCAGGTGGAGCTGCGTGGAGGACGCGCGGGCTGAGTACTGTCCCGTCGGCCACTTTCCTTGCTTAAAGCAAGCTCATGGGCCAGGCTGGCGGCGGGAAGGGGACAGCGATGCGGATCGTGGTGGTCGGTGCGGGCGCCGTGGGCGGGTGGTTCGGAGCCGCGTTGTCGCGGGCGGGCGTGGACGTGTCGTTCCTCGTGCGGGGGCCACGGGCCCGGCGACTGCGTGAGGAGGGGTTGGTGCTCGTCGACCCATTCGGTGAGCGGACGGTTCTGCGGGTGCGCGCGGTGACCGTCGTGGAACTCACGGACCCGGTCGACGTCGTGCTGCTCGCGGTGAAGGGTGCTGCGCTGCCCGCGGCGATGGAGGACATGGCGAAAGCGGTGGGGCCCGAGACGGCGGTCCTCCCGCTGCTCAACGGGATCGGGCACCTCGATGCCCTCACCGAGCGATTCGGGCCGGGCGTGGTGCTGGGCGGGTTGTGCCTGATCGCCGCCACCCTCGACGCGGACGGGGCGGTCCGCCTGCTGAACCCTGGAGCGTCCCTGCGGTTCGGAGAGCTCGACGGCCGGGTGTCGACTCGAGTGGCGGACATCGCCACGGCGTTCGATGCCGCGGACTTCGAGTCGACCGACTCCTCGACGATCGTCCACGACATGTGGGAGAAGTGGCACTTCATGGCCACCGGCGGAGCGACCGGCACGCTGCTCGGCGACGCGGCGGGCCGGGTGACCGCGGTCGAGGGTGGCCGCGAGGTGGTCTCGACGATCATCGCCGAGGCGTCCGCCGTGCTGGCCGCGGCCGGACGGCCGGTGCGGGACGAGGCGCGGGCACGGGTGGAGGGCGCGCTTCTCACCCCGTCGTCGGGCTTCACGACCTCGCTGTACCGAGACCTCGCGGCAGGGCGCCGCACCGAGGTGGAACCGATCCTCGGTGACCTGGTCCGCCGGGCGGAGACCCTCGGCGTGCCGGTGCCGACGCTGGCCGCCGCGGCGGTCCGGCTGCGAGTGCACGAGAACCGGGTGCACGAGAGCACGGCGGGCTGAGGTGGCACGGTGACCACGCTGCTGACGGCCACGGGTGAGCGTCGCGCCACGACCACGGTCGTGCTGCTCGCGAACTTCATGTGCAACCTCGACCTCTGGGTGGTCAACGTCGCGATCACCGCGATCGGCGGCTCCCTTCACGGGAGCTCGCTCGCGGGGCTGTCCTGGGTCATCAACGGCTACGCCATCGCGCTCGCGGCGCTGCTCGTCGTCTCCGGGCGGGCCGCGGACCGCTACGGGGCGAAGCGGATCGTCCATGCCGGACTGGTCGTGTTCACCGTGGCCTCGGTGCTCTGCGCGCTGGCGCCGACCCTCACCGCGCTGGTCGCGTTCCGCGTGCTGCAGGGGATCGGGGCGGCGATGCTGACCACGGCGTCGCTGAGCCTGCTGCTCGGGGTCACGCCGGTCGACCAGCGCGCGCACGCCGTGCGGAACTGGGCCGCGATCGGCGCCCTCGCCGCAGCGACGGGTCCGACGATCGGCGGTCTGCTCGTCGCCCTCGACTGGCGCTGGGTCTTCCTGATCAACCTGCCGATCGGAATCGCCGCGATCCTGCTCTGCATGCTCCGGGTGCCGCGCACGGCCGACCGGCCGGATGCACCGCACCCCGACCTGCCCGGCGCGGTCCTGCTGTCCGCGGCGATCGCCGCGCTGGTCGCGGTCGTCGTCGAGGCACCGGCTGTCGGGTTCACCCCGGCCGTCGCCGTCGCCGTCGCGATCCTGGTCCTGGCCGGTGCGGCGTTCGTGGTCCGGACCCGCGTGCACGCCGACCCGCTCATCGCCCCGGGGCTGCTGCGGCAGCGCGGGTTCGGAGCGGTCAACGTGGCCGTGCTGGTGTTCTCCGCGGCGTTCGGGATCATGCTGTTGGCCAACTCGTTGTGGATGCAGGACGTGTGGCACTACAGCCCTGTCGTCACCGGACTGGCGATGGCTCCTGGCCCGCTGATGGTGCCGCTGACCACCGCGGTACTGCGCCGATACGGCCGAGGCGTGCGGCCGATCGTGTTCGTGATCTTCGGTGGCCTCGTGTTCGCCGTGGGCATGGCATGGGCGGTCGTGGCGCGCACTCCCGAGCCCGCCTACCTCACGGCGGTGCTCCCGCAGCTCGCCGCGACCGGGATCGGGGTCGGGCTCGCCATGGGCAACCTGCTGGCGACCGGGTCCTCCCTCGTCCCGAACGACCAGGCCGGTGCAGGCAGCGGGGTTCTCAACACCTCCCGCCAGGTCGGGTCCAGCATCGGGGTCGCCGTGCTCGTGTCCGCCCTCGCCGCCACCGGCCAGTCCGTCCGCGGGTTCGACCTCGCCTGGGCCGTGGCCGTCGCCGCAGGCCTGCTCGTCGCCGTGCTCGCGCTCCTGCTCGCTCGACGCCGTGAGACCGTCGACGGGCGAGACGGGGGATCTCCGGTGGGTCCCTGAGTGGATCCGGCGGGCTGCGGGCTCAACCCGGGAGCACGACGAGACCCAGCCAGAGCAGGACCGGCGCCAGGACACACACCACACCGGTGTAGCCCAGCATCTGGTTCTGGAAGGCGGTGCGATCGTCCACACGCGCGTTCGCCAGCACGAGGGCCCCGTTCGTCGAGACCGGGCTCGGTCTGCCCGGACAGGACCGCGAGGCGGTCGAGGACGCGGTCGCGGTCTCCGCGCTGCCCGCAGCACCGCCGGCCTCCTCCTACGTCCACGCGGCGGTCGAGGCGCCCAGGCCACCAGCACCGCGAGGTCGGCGTTGGCGCCGCGCGTGGCCGAATCGGTCATTCGGAACACCCCGTCCCCGATGGGTACTCCCGGAACGTCCACACCGATCTCGCCCACGACGCCCGCCGCGTGGAACCGGTGCGGAGCGGGAGCGGCGCGGGTACCCGCTCCCGCAGCGCGCCGGAGCGTAGCCGTCCTTCGCCGGTGGACAGTCCCGAGGCTCGCACCGCGAGGCGGATCAGGCCTGGACCGGCGTGTGGCTCACCGCCCTCGACGACCTGCACCACGTGGGGCGGTCCGTATTCCGTGCCGATGCGGGAGGTCGCGCGATCCGCTAGGGTCGGCGTCGCGATGCTCCCGCCACCCGTCAGGCTGCCGCTCGTCCGGCAACGGGGGCGCGCCCCGTTGGCAGCGATCTCGTCGCTCACCCGAGGAGCGAGCACTGACGCCACGTCGTGATCGTCGGCGCGGGCCCGGCCGGGCCCGCCCGGCTCAGGTTCACACGTGCGAGGTCATCTATCGCTGCTGGAGAGGCCGGACCGGGCGCGAGCGCAGGTGTTCGTAGACGACGGACGTGCGGACGTCGGCCACCTCGCGACGTTCGGTCAGCCGGTCGATGACGAAGACGTAGAGCCCGTTGGTGTCCGGGACGCCGACATGGATCAGGAAGTCCTCCGTCCCGCTGGTGACGAACAGGCCGAGGACTTCGGGCAGGGTCAGGACCCAGTCGCGGAACGCCTCGATGCGATCGCGCGAGGGTGGGCGGATGCGGACGGCGATCAGCGCCTGGACGGCCCGGCCGACCGAGGGCAGGTCGACGTCGGCGTGGTAGCCGGAGATCACGCCGCGGGCGACGAGCCCGCGCACGCGCTCCAGCGAGGTCGACGGCGCGACACCCGTCTGGGCCGCCAGCTGTCGGTTCGTCAGCCGTGCATCGTTCTGCAGAAGGCCCAACAAGGCCAGGTCCAGTGAATCTAGTTTCGGATGTTCGCGATCTGCTGGCAGGAAGTTCGGTTCATCGGCCATTGGTCGATACTAGTAGCTAGCGTTCGAGGATGTGAGCGAACGAAACACGCCCTCGGCCGTCCGCGGTGTGGTTCCGGTGCTGAGTGCCACGGTGCTCTGGGGCACGGTGGGGCCTGCACAGGTGATCGCGGGCTCCGACGCCGACCCGCTGGCGTTCGGGGCCGCACGGCTCCTCCTCGGTGGTGTCGTCCTGCTGCTGATGTCGGCCGTGTTGCAGCCGGGCGACGTCGGCCGGTGGCCCGCGCTGATGAGGGGCCCCGTTCTGGGCTGGCTCATACTCGCGGCGGCCTCGACGGCGGCGTACCAGGCCGCGTTCCTGAGCTCGGTCGCCCGAACCGGAGCAGCGCTGTCGACCGTCATCGCGTTGGGTGTAGCCCCGCCCGCGGTCGGTGCCCTCGCCCGGCTGGTCGGGCTGGAACGGCTCAGCCGGTCCTGGTTGCTCGGGACCGTCGCCGCCGTGGTCGGGACCGCGCTGTTGTCGTTGCCCACCGCGGCGGTGCGAGTGGACACGCTCGGCGTGCTGCTCGGGGTGCTCGGCGGGATCTGTTACGGCGCATACACGGTCGCGGCCAAGCGGTTGGTGGACAGTGCGGCCCCGACCTTCGTCGCCGTCGCCACGACCCTCGTCCTGGGTGGCGCGATGATCCTGCCGTTCGCCCACGACGTCTCCCGCGTCGTCGTCGAACCCGATGCGGTGGCGCTGGTCGGCTGGTTGGCCGTGCCCGCCACCGCGGTGGGCTACCTGGTGTTCGTCTCCGGTCTGCGGCACGTCACGGCGGCCACCGCCGGGACCCTGAGCCTGGCCGAACCGCTCGTCGCCGCCGTACTGGGGATCGCCGTGCTGGGGGAGCGGCTGCCCCTTCCGGCCGTGGTGGGCGGCTGCGTGCTGCTCGCGGGCATGGCCGTCGCCACCCTCCGGCCGTTGGACCGACGGGCCACCCCCTGTGACGGCCAACCGGTCGGGAGACCCGGTGCGCACCGTCGCGCGGCGCGTCGGCGTCGGTCGGGCGACGTGGCGACGGACGCAACCGAGTCCGACCTCAACCGGTTCGGCGGGCGCTGCGCCCGAGCGCGAGCGACGCTCCCAGCAGGGACAGGCAGATCGAACCCACGAGGATGTTGACCTCGACACCCTTGAACGTGTTGGCAGGCGAGTCGCGGAACTCCTCGTCGATCAGCGCGGTGCCCGGGAACGCGGCGGCGCCGTACATTCCCAGCCACGGCGCGGACAACATCGCCGTCGCGGTGAGCAGGTTGTGGTTCGGGTCGCCGTGGGGCGAGGTCACCAGCCGCATGCCGACGACGCCGAGCACCGCGCTCATGACGATGTACTGGGCGTTGTGGAACTTGGCGTGGGCGGGCCATCGCGGGTTGCGCAGGTGCTGGCGGGCTGTCACGGGCAGCAGGGCGTCGACGACCAGCGGTCCGACGGCCGTCCCCGCGGCGATCAGACCGATTAGCGCGCGCGACGCTCTCTTCCTTGCAGTCATGACGATCCTCGATTCGGATAGGCGCTCAGTGAGCGTTCGTGGAGCAGATGATGAGAGGAGAAGTCCGGCGCGTCCGGCTTCTCGTCGTGCCTGACGGCGTCGCACTGCGTCGAGCTACTCCGTCCTGGTCAGGGCGAGGTCGCGCTCCACCGCCGTGGCGGCCCACTCGTGGATGACCGAGACGTAGGCGAGTGGCCCGCGGCCGTACTGTCCACCCTGGACCGTCGGTTTCCTCGGGTCGTCGATCCTCCCTTCGTTGTTCCGGTATCTCGGCGTGCACTCCGCCTCCTACCCGGAGCGATCGAACCTCCCGCACGTCGGCGGGCAGTAGGCCAGGCTGGTCGCGAAGCTTGATGGTGATCGCGGCTTGTTTCACGCCACCGATCAAGTACAGGTTCGGGAACCGGCTGGTCATCAGGCTGTGCATGCCGTCCTGCCAGTGCTCCGCCAGCGACACCCCACCGCGCCGGTCGGTGTCGACGAGTGTGACGTTCTCGCGGTCGAAGGCGGGGTAGTAGTCGTCGCAGGCCAGGGTGCGCTAGCAGAAGTAGCCGTACCACGAATGGCATGCACGACTGCCTAGCAGGACAGGAACGTCCCCTCCAGGTTCACGGCGAAGACGCGGCGCCAGACATCGTCGGGCAGATCACCGATCGGTTGGATGGGCCCGATGATGCTCTCGTCGAGGTCCCACAACGCGACCCGGCCACCCTCGGCGGTGATCTTCTTCGCGACGGCGAGGCCGATTCCCGATGCGCCGCCGGTGACGACGGCGACGCGGTCTGTGAATCGATCGAGCATGCTCATCTCCTTGGGAGGTTCTCCACCGCGCGGGATCGCGACGGGCACCACGGCGTCGGGAACCCTCGTGGAGCGGGCGGCGCAGGCGCCCGCGGCACGACCGTCGAGGCGGACCGACCGGTCAGGCGACGACGTGGGTGTGCTGCACGGAGGCCGGCCCGGCGGCGAACGGGGCGACCGCCGCGCGCCACTGGCCGTACTCCTCCGTCTCGCGGTAACGCTCATGGGCCGCGAGGTCGGCCCATTCCACGAGGAGTACGAAGTTCGTCGGCGTCTCGACGCCCTGGGTGAGGCGTGCCGAGAGCATTCCCTCGACTGGCCCGGCCTCCTCGGTGACCGCGGCGTGCGTGTCGGTGAATCCCTGCTCGGAGCCGGGTTTGATGCTGATCGCTACGATCTCCAGGACCATGGTGTCGCTCCCATTCTGGCGGACTGTCGATGCTCGGAGCCTCGGCGAGTGCCGGGGCGAGGGTCTGGCCTTCCCGATCGACCGCTCCTGCCATCCTACCCTGTGACGTCACGGAGTGACATCAATGTCGGAGGGGGACGGAGCAGTGGTCAATCCACGGTGATGATCACCTTGCCCCGGGGGGTGCGGTGGTGTTCGAGCTCGGTGAGCACGGGGATCGCGTCGTCGAGCGGAACGGTGCGCGCGATGGGAATCTGCAGCTGCCCCTGCGCGGTCATTCGGGCCACCTCGGCGAGGTCCTCCGGGTTGGGTCGACCCATCATCACGCGGTAGGGCCCCGGCAGCGCGCTCCTGGCGACCTTCGACGGCGTCGGGACGATGTCGAGGATTCGGCCGCCGCGCTTGACCAGGGTCTGCGCCGCAGAGGCGGACAGTGTGCCCGCGGTGTCGAAGACCAGATCGAATCGTCCTGCCAGTCGCGCCGGGTCGAAGTCGAAATCGACGATCGGGTCGATGCCGAGTGCGCGCGCCTCATCCACGGCGGTGGCTCGGCAGCTCCCTGCCACCGAGGCGCCGGACGTCAAGGCGATCTGGGCTGCGGCCCGGCCCACCCCGCCGAGGCAGCCGTGGACGAAGACGGTCTGCTCGGGTCGTAGCTTTCCCTTGACGCGGACGGCCTGGAACGCGGTGATCCCGACGACCGGGATCGCCGCGGCCTGCTCGTAGGACAGTTCCGCCGGCTTGCCCGCCACTGCCTTCTCGGCGGCGATGACCATCTCGGCGAACGCTCCCGCCTCCTTGAGTCCCGTTCCGCCGAGCACCTGGTCCCCGACCCTCAGCCTGGTGACCCCCTCACCGACGGCCTGGACGACACCCGCGAAGTCGTTGCCGATTCCCCGTGGGAAGCTGCGGCCGGTCATGAGGCGCATCTCCCCGTTGCGGATCTTCCAGTCCATCGGGTTCGCGGCCGCGGCCTTCACCCGCACCAGGACCTCGCCCCGTCCCGGTTCGGGTGGTGCGAAGTCCTCCAGTCGCAGCACTTCGGGGCCGCCGTACCGATGGTATTGAATGCGTTTCACGGTGGGCATCGTCATCCTCCTGTCGTTGGGCACTCAGTGGTGCTGGTGCTCGGTCCGCGCGCTCGGTGAGGTGGTCCGGGTCGACCGCGCGGAGGACCGTTCGCCGGACCTCGACGCAAGGTCCGGATCGGACCCGAGATTCGGAGAGTCGTTGCCTGTCCACAGCGATCGTGTGTTCCCGCTTGCCCCCTTCAGCGGGTACATCTGCCGCTCAGAGCGAACCCTGTGGACGGACTCGTTGTCTCGACATGACCTCACCGTAGCAGTGATGTCCCGCCGCGACATCAGTGTCGTCGATATCCCGGCGTGACGTCCGCCATCACGCCGCGGTCGCCCTCGTCGGAAGCAGCGCCCAGATGCCCCCACCAGGCGCGGTGAACCCGTCGGAGGTGGGTGCGAGTGCCCGGCTTGGAAGCCGGTCTCGGCGACCCGGCGACCGCGGTCTGGATCAGCTGATCTCTGCGATCATCGCCGCGACGGCCTCAGGCCGCCTCACGGGGCGACCACCTCGCTGAGCAGCTCGGCAGGTCCGCCGGCGGCGACCGGCGGCCTCGAGCGTCACAGCCCCACGGACTCTCGGTCGGACTTCGCTGCGTCCCGGGTCACGACGGCCGCGAGGAGGGACACCACGTTCTCGACGATGGTCGGCAGATCGGTGTCCTCGTCGCTCTCCAGCCACCGCCGGTACGCCATGCGGAACACCTGGCTCCCCGTGTCGGCCGCGAGCTCGGCGATCTCGGGATCGATTCCGCGGTCGCAGAGTGCCTCGCGGAACCCGTCGGCCATCCGACGCTGTTTGATCAGGTCCCGTTCCAGCAATGCAGGGTTCGACGCGATCACCTGACTGCGCCGGCGCAACATCTCTCGCGATCCGAGCTGCTCCCAGTCGTGGCCCGCCAAGGTCGAGATCACCGCCCGAAGCGGGCGGCTGAGGTCGCCGGCCTGCAGGAGTTCCTGGACCAGTGCCTCGTTGAGCGCCTCCGAGTCGGCGAAGAAGATCTCCTTCTTGTCCGGGAAGTAGCGGAAGAAGGTCCGGGTGGTCACGCCGGCGCGTTCTGCGATCTGGACCGCGCTGGTGGCCTCGAAGCCCT
>Ga0207644_10000928_pt1 | contig 18613 bp, 5 predicted proteins | sample KBSS73metaG_FD_184326 | JGI IMG/M metagenome (GOLD analysis project Ga0207644, IMG submission 184326) | Switchgrass rhizosphere microbial communities from Kellogg Biological Station, Michigan, USA - KBS S7-3 metaG (SPAdes) (version 2) | ecosystem: Host-associated > Plants > Roots > Rhizosphere >... | reverse complement strand
AGTGCCCTGACGTCGATCCGGCCGTGCAGACCTTGCTGCACAGCTCGTCCGGCTCGTCGATGTTGAGACACCCGCCGCCGGGGCACTGGGAGTCGTTGATGCACGGTGTGCCGGGCACGCTCGAGCGGAAGTCGCACGTGCCGTTCCCGTCGTCGTTGACGTTCGAGAACCCTCCGCGCTTGTCCGCGCCCGCCGCGTCCTGATCGTCGTCGACGTTGCAGAACCCGGGGCAGCCGTCCTTGCCGGCGTTGGGCGGACCGTCGAGGGAGCCGTCGCCGTTGGCATCGCCCGCCCCCGAGTCCTTGTCGAAGTAGAAGGCGTTGAGGCTCGGGTTGAGCGCGCCGTTGAACTGCATGAAGACCACCCTGTCGTTGGCCGCGTTCACGGCCGACGAGACCGCGACCTGGCCGGTGTACGCGGACGAGCCCGACGAGGTCTGCTCGAGACGGAAGAACTCCGGGCCGGGCTCGGCGGAGGACTTGACGGTGACCTCCACTTCCTTCAGCCCGTCGTTGTTGCAGTCGTTGCTGTTCGCGCAGCTGCCGCCGCCGCATCCCGACGTGAAGCCGTAGCGGGTGCAGTCGAACCCGCCCTGCGTGGTCTGGGCGTTGAAGTCCACCAGGTTGAGGGACACGGTGCCGCTTCCAGAGAAGAGGCTCGAGACGCCCCAGCTCAGGGCCGCGCACGCGGACGACGTGCTCGCCGCGCCGCCGCAGGTGCTCCCGGCGCCGCAATCGTCGTTGTTGAAGCAGAGCTTGCCCGAGCGGGGACCGTTGGTGCAGGTCTTGCTGCCGCAGCCTTCGCCCGCGGTCTGCTCGATGGGGTGCTCTTCGGACCATTCCACGGTCATGTCGTCCACGCCCACGCCGTAGGTGGTTTTCGGCACGTTGCCGGCGGTGCCTTCGAACACGAGGAAGCCGAGTGCCGCCTGGAACTGATCGCCGGCCTCCGTGTCGTATCGATCCTCGAGCGTCTCGAAGCGAAGGAACGGACCGTTGACAGCGTCGATCCCGAAGTTCTGGTCCTGCGCGATGCGGTGGCCGTTTTCCCCCACAGCCGTCTCGGCCGCCCAACTGGCCGACACCCCCTCGTCGATCGAACCGTCTCCGCACACGTCGTCGCCGTAGGGAATCGGCTTGCCGTCGCCGAAGCGGCCACAGGTTCCGTTCGCTCCGCCGCCGCAGGTATCCGCATTGGCACCGGTCACCGTGCAGCGAAGGGACGCATTGCCCGAGCAGCGGTAGAAGCGCTGCCGCTCGTCGCCTTCGTCGCGCCGCGTGTCGGCATCATCGTCGATCGAGTCCGGACTCGAGAAGCACGGACAGGCCTCCTCGGGATTGTCGACGACGCCGTCGCCATCGTCGTCAACGCCCGCCACGCCGGGCGCCCCGTCGGCGCCGAGGCTGACGATGTCGTTGTCGCAGTCATCGTCGGCGGGCTTCGACAGGCGGAGCAGGCGGGTCGGCAGGTTGACGTTGGCGGCCGCGAGCGATTCGAACATGCAGCTGCGGTCTGCCGCGCGGCTACGGCCCTGGCGGCCGTTTCTGACGATGCCGCAGTTGTTGGTGCCGCCTCCACAGACCGCATTGGTGCAAACGACGGAACCGGCCGCGCACGTGCACGAAGTGCCGGGAGAGGCGAAGCACCCGAACGCGGCCAGCTGGCCGAACGGCGACACATCGTCATCCGGGTCGTTGTCGTTGAACATCGGGTAGCCGCTCGTGAGGTTGACGTTCGCCCCGTTGAGCGGCCCCATGCCGTCGTCGTGCAGTCCGAGGGTAAGACCGTCTCCGAGATCCACGGGATCGATCGAGGCGGTATTCTCGTCGAACTCCCAGGTGAAGCCGGCGAGGTCGGCCTGGAAGTCCGCATTCATGTTCCAGCGCCAATCGTCGAGCTCCACGCGATAGTCGATGCCGCGGGCGTCGGGATCGACGTGCACCTTGTTGATCGACGGCGTGCGCAGGAACTCCATCCAGAGGCTCGCACCCGAGGTCCCCGGAAGGACGTCGATCAGCTCGCACGCAGGCGGTCCCGAAGCCGGATTCTGGGGGAACACGGTGCTCGAGCAGGTGGCCGCGCCGCGGGGGCCGATCTGGCCTGTGTGCCAGATACCGCCGCCGGCGGCGATGTTGGCGCTGCTCAGGAAGCCGCATCCGCCGTTGAGGTTCCAGCCCCCGTCCAGCGTGCCGTCCTGGTCACCGTCGTAGTCCTCGGTGGTCAGGCAGCGCGCGCCGCTGGCGCAGGAGCTCTGCCCCGTGCGGGGCGTGCCGGCGCCGCACGGATAGACCCCGCCGGCGCACGTGCACGAGATGCTCGCGTTGTTGATGCAGAACGCGGGACCGTCGAGCGTGCCGTCGTAGTCGTGATCCTCGCCCCAGTTGGTGATCTCGGCGATGTTGCCCTTGCTGCCTGCGTAGAGGCCGCTGCGGAATCCCTCGTCGGTCACGTCGAAGTCCCACGGCCCCTGGAAGCCGGGGTTGCCGCCGCCGAACGCGGTGGTCGTCATGTCGGAAAAGGTGATCGTTTCGTTGAGCTTGTCGAAGTTGTTGCGCGCCGCGTCCTGCGGGAAGCGCTGCCGCGTGTCACGGATCGGGTTCGAAATGGTTTCGTCGCCGTTGATGTCCCGGTCCACGGTCGCGCCCGTCGGGTAGTCCGTCGAATAGAGGAACTTTTCGAGTGTGCCGTTGAGGATGTGCTTGAAAGCGCCGTAGCTCGCCGCGGACTTGCCGGTCTTCGTCGAGGTGATTCCGACGACGAGCTCGACCTCCGGGGGCCGGGCGGGAGGTGCGGGCCAGGAGGGAGCGCCGGTGACCGAGATGCTGAACGCGGCGGATTCGAGGAAGCCGGGGGCTACCGAGCCGATCGTGATGGTGCCGGCGTCGACGGACACGTACGGGGAGGGAGCGTTGTTGAGCCTGCCCGGGTCCGTTGCGTTATCGGCGTCGGGCGTCACGGCGCGCAGCGAGACGTCGACGTCCTCGAGGGTCAGCGACTCCTCGAGGTTCGCGAACTGCACGAGGTAGGTGAACGTTTCCCGGTTGTCCAGGAATTTGTCGTCGTCGCAGCCGCCCGCCAGGAGGAAGACGGCGTTCCGCCCCGGCTGGCCGATAGCGAAGAAGTCCACGCTCGGCGTGCAGTCGAAGGTGGCGGAGCTGGTGCGCTGCACGGTCTCGGCCGGGTCCGGTGCGCCGCTCGGAAGAAGGGGCCGGCAGCCGGCGGTTCCGTCGAGGGTGCAGTCCTGGTCGCTGTAGGTCGCGGTGACGACGTACCCGTCACCGGCGAGCAGGATGTCGTCGTCGGAGTTGAGGTTGGCGATGGTCGAGGCCGGCAGGCGGGCCGACTTGAAGCTCAGGGAGTTCGGGTCCTTGGTGAGGACGGGCGCGAGCTCCTGGTCGACCTGCGTGCCGGTCGATGTCCTGACCAGGACGTTCGTGCGGGCCGAGATCGTCGTGGCGTTGGTGCAGCCGTTGGTCGCGTTGCAGCCCGCGTCCACGGTGGACGACTTGGCCACCTCGTTGACGATGACCGCGACGTCGCCGCTGCAGGTGATGGGGTTCGTGTCGAGCCGTATGCTCGAGTCGAGCGCCACCGGTCCTGCGACCGCGACCGCGTACTTCACGCTGTTCGGCCCGGTCGGGTGCTTGACCGTGAGGAGCCACTTGCCCGCGCGGAGCTGGTTGTCGAAGTTGAAGGACTGCCCTGTCACGGGATTGATCTGGGAGGACGTGCCGTCGCCTTCGGGGTCGGGCGAGAGGTAGATCGCCTCGGTCGTGTTCTCATCGTCCTTGTGCGCCTCGACGAGGAATGCGCCCGGGTCGCCCCGGTTGCGCAGGCTCCACGAGCCCTCGGACCGCCAGTGCGCCGTGGTCCCCGAAGGGAGCATGCCCGGCGTGCCGTCGAGGTCCTGGTCCTCGATGCCGTCGTCGTTGACGTCCTCGGTGAAGACGTTGCCGTAATAGACGATGTCGCCGGCCGCCGTCGAGCAGTTCTGATCGGCGCCGCAGTAGCGCAGCTCGAGGTCCAGGTTGTCGACGAGCGAGCCGGTGTGGCCCGCGTCGACCGCGTCGGCCCACGCGAGCGCGACGCGCAGCTCATGGTCGGTGTCGAGAACGTTGAACTCGACCGACGCCGTCGCGCCGACGGCCATGGCCGAGGGCAGCGACAGGTTCGACGCGCAGGTGACGCCGGCAGGGCAGGCCGCGTCGTGAACGACCAGCCCGGGGGGGGTCTCGGGATCGTTCGTCAGGGGAAGCGCGTTTCGCAGGTTGACGAAGCCGTACCCATACTCCGGGTTGTAGCGGTGCCCGTATCCGCCGATGCCGGTCGTCCCCGGGTTCGTGAGGTTGCCGCCGTTCATGTCGGTGGCCGAGGCCACGATCAGGGCCTTCACCATCTGGCCGGACATCCTGGAGACGCGCTCCGAGCTGTTGCCGGCGTTCGCCGAAGTTCCGTCCGGATAGAGGCCCTGGACGAAATAGTCGCGGATGAGAGCGCCTGCGCCGGCGGCGATCGGCGCGCTGAAGGACGTCCCGCTGAGGCCAGCGAACTGCAAGCACTCGATCGGGCCGGTCTGATCCCCCTCGGCTCCGCAGAAGTACGACTCCGCGAGCCCCGAGTTCCCGTCCTGACCGGGCGCCATGACATCGGGCTTGATCCGGCCGCAGTTCGATGCCGCAGGGCTCGAGGGACCGGTCTGCGGAGAGCACGCGATGCCGTCCGGCGCCGGGCCGATCGAGGAGAAAAACGCGCGGTTCTGGAGAGCCAGCGCGTTCCCGGAGAGATTGCCGCCCACCACGACGGCGTTCTTCGAGGACGCTTCGTTGGAGAGGGAGGAAGCCCGTCCGCTCGGAGACGTCGTGACCGTCGATGTGCCGTTGTTGCCGGCCGCAATGAACATCATGTAGTCGCGGTTGGAGTCCGTGCTCAGGAACGTGTCGATCGCGACGGCGGACGAGTCGTAGGCGGTCGGCGCTCCGGTGAATCCGCCGGCGCCGAACGAGTAGGTGTGGATCCGGGCGCCCTTGAATCGTGCGTCCGACAGCAGCGTGAGGAAGTTGCCGAACACAAAGGAGTCAGGCTCAGGGCACGAATTCAGGCCGCCACTGACATCCTGGAACACGACGCGCGCACCGTAGGCGACCCCGTCGAAGCGATAGGTGGCAGGCCCCACGGGTCCGTAGTCGTCCGTAATCCCATCGCCGGTCCAGTCGATGCCATCGGCGAGGAAGGGACCGGAGGAGGCGTTTCCGGCGGCCTGCGCCGTTGTGGCCATCCCGTGCGACCCGTTGAGCCCGCACGCGCGAAGATCACCCGAGCCGAAGCCTCCGGGCGCCACCTCGTACCACGCGACCTTGCGGTGGTTGCTGTTCGTCAGGCCATCCCCGCTGCGGGGGACGTTGGGGCCCGCGTTCCCGCCGTTGCCGTTCCAGCCGGTTGTGCCGGCGGTCTCGGAAAAGTCGCCGGCGTCGAGGGCCAGGCCCGTGTCCGTATTGGCGATGATCTGCGCGGCGTTGTCGAGCACGCCGTTGCCGTTCCAGTCGACGTCCTCCGGACCGGCGAGCCGCACGCCTGTCCCCGTCGCGGTCGGGGCGTTGTCGACGTCCTTCAGGTACTTGCCGCTGCCGTCGACGCCGGCCTGATACAGCTTCGGCTTCTGGCCGATGATGTATGTGCCGGCGATGACGTTCCAGGAGTTTTCCTCGCCCATCGCGAAGTGGGGGAGGTTCTCGTCGATCATGCGGACTTCGGTCATCGCGGCCAGCTCGAACACCTTCTTGTCGAGCAGGTCGGCGATGACGGTCGGGCCGGAATCGGAATCCCCCTGCTGCGTGACGGTGCCGCCCAGCGCCGTGATCCTCGCGGCGATCTGGTCGGCCGTCGATCCCGGGAAGCCGACTACGACGAGCGAGTAGATCGGCGAGGCCGCTTTCTCGGGATCGGGCAAGGGCGTCATGCCGAGGTTCGGAGCGATCTTGTAGGCGGGATGGTACGGGCCCACGTACTGCAGGATCGGAAGGCTCGACACCGCCTTGTACTTCGTCCCGTCGATGCGAACGACATAGGCGTCGTTGGGCAGATAGTCGATCAGCTCGGCGCCTGCGGCCTTCAGTCTCTCGAGCGACTCTTCGATGCGCTCGGGACGGAAGGCGTCCGGCGTGAACTGAACGATGTCGTAGGAGGGTCCGGCGGGAATGCGCGGACTGCTCAGCTCGCTCGGCAGCGACAGCCCGGGTCCCGAAGAATGAAAGGATCCGACACGCAGCAGGATGACGTCAGGGTTCTTCGACTCGGAAGCGGGAACGAACCCGTAGGTGGGGCCGGCGGGCAGACTCCAGAACGCCTCCGTCCTCGGGTAGAGCTTGTCCTTCTTGAGCGGAGCGGATTCGGACGCGGGGAACGCCGCTTGGATGCCGGCGGTGTCCTCACGCGAGTGCAGCGGTTCCTCTCGCACCCCCGCCGATCGCGGTGCGGCCCAGAGCGCCATGGGTGCCGCCGTGATCAAGACCCCGATCAAGCCCTGTCGAACAGTGCGAAGGCCGGCTCGGACGCGAGCTCTGCGGCCAGATTTCGGAATTCGAGCGCACCCACGCCAAGACCCCGAGCGCATAGGTCCTCCCTCTCCGCAGTCGCCTCCCGCGTCTGCCGGCGGGGAGGGACCTGACAAAGCTGGCAGGAAGATACCCCTTTCGAGGCGCTCGAACATCTTTTTCTAGGGAATGCGCCCCAGCCGTCGCGGATTCGCAGCCCGCGGGTCACGCCGATACTTCATCCCAGCTACGGACACGTCGTCGAAAGGTGCGGGGTTCCATTGCTCTGGGTGCCCCACGTGCCCACGCCGCACGCGTTCTTGCCGCGCGCCAGGTACCAATACGCCGTCGCGACCGGTGGAGCGGACAAATCGACGAAGGCAGTGCCCCCGAGCCCCGAAGCGCAGGCTTCATCCCCACCGCCGGGACCGACCGGAAGGAACGGGGTCAAGCCGCGCATGGCGTCGTAATCGCTCGCACCCGGCGCTGCGGGGAAGGTGAAAGTGACCTTGTCGGGGCCGGCGAGGATCGTCCCCACCTCCTGGGGGAGCGGCTCCCTCAGTCCGGAGCAGGTCATTGCCGGGTAGTCGTCGATGACCATGATGCCGTCGATCCAATGACCGAGGCTCGGAACGATGTAGTCCGAGACGAAGCGCCATCGAAGCCGGACGGACTGACCTACCGCGGCCGGGGGGAAGGTGGCGATGGCCGACTGATAGTTGGGCCAGCCGGAAGACTGTCCCGTCCAGGCCTGACGGCCCGCGATCGGGCTCCCGTCGGAAGAACTGATCGTACCCGTATAGCCGCCGAAGATGAAGCTCCCGCCCGCGGCGAGGATGTCCGTGAACGGACCGCCGTTGATCGAGATCTCCATCACGGCGCCGTCGTAAGTGTTCTCCGTCTGGAAGCGTTGGAAGAAACCCACGTATGCAGGGCTCGGGCTCGAGGTGACCGTGAACGGCGGCGTGACCAGGACCTTGTCGGTTGAGTGGTCGGGATCGTCGGCGAATGCGGAGAGCGGCGACGACTGCGATGAGCTGCTGTCGATGCGCCAGGGAAGATCTCCTCCCCCTCCGGCCAGAAGGCTCGTCGTCCAGGGCGCGGGTATGGTGGTTCCGGGAGCCTGGTCGAAGTTCTGGCCCAGTCTCATGCCGCAGTAGTCGGTGTTGGTGCAGGGGTCCCCGTCGTTGCAGGGTTCGTTATAGCGCGTGGCGCCCACCGAGCAGACGCCGGTCGCGGTATTGCACGCGCCCGCGGAGTGGCACTGGTCGGTGGGACAGACGACCGGATTCGACCCGACGCACGCTCCGCCCTGGCAGGTATCGGTCTGCGTGCAGGCGTTCCCGTCGTTGCAGGACCCGCCGGTCGCGACGATGGTGACAGACGTCGGAGCCGCGGGGGACTGGCATGCTCCTAGGATCGCCTTCACGTTGTAGGTCCCGGCCGCCGCTGCCGTCGCGCCGGAGAGGGTCGGGTTCTGCAGAGCGGAGGTGAACCCGTTCGGCCCGGTCCAGCTGTAGGTCGCTCCGGCGATCGTCGACGCACTGAGCTGCAGCGTCGCCCCCGCGCAGACCGGGCCGTTGTTCGAAGGAACGGGCGCGGTCGGCAGCCCGGCGCACGTGTTGTTGTAGCAAATGGTGACGGCGCTGAGGACAGGCGTCGTGGCGCTGTCCGTGGTGGTCAGGAACGCGCGCCATCTGAAGTAGCGGCCCTGGAAGAGCTCGCTGGCGGGAACCACGGGACTCGTCGTGAAGTACGTGGAGGACGTCCCGTCGGGTCCCTTGAACGTGAAAGGGCCCGAAGGGCTGCTGCTGGTGGCGAGCTGGAGCTTCAACGCCGTGTTCGGCGGCGTCGACCCGGTCCAAGAGAGGCTCGTCACGTGCGGCGTGCCGCCCGCCGCGGGATTCGAGTCCTTGATGGTGGAGACCAGATCTCCGGAGGCCGCGTAGGTCGCTGGAGTCGCGACAAAGGCCTTGAACCCCATGTCGAACGAGCCCATGAACCAGCCGCCGCCGCTGTTAGTCGTCAGGTAGAACGAGCCGAAGACGTATGCGTTGGCGGAGCTGACCGCGACGCCGTAGTTCCCCGCGGTCCGGTCCGTCATCAGCCGCACGACGATGGCGTAGACCGTACCGGACGTCACCGAGGCCGGGGAGGAGAACGTCGCGGTGTAGAAACCGGAAGCCGGGCTCGCGTTCCCGACGATCGTGGTGCTCGCGAGGATCGTGGACGTCGGCACCCCTCCGGAGGTGGTGCGCAGCTGGACGGTGATATCGGGGTTGGCGCCGCTGCAGGTATCGCAGAAGAGTGCGACCTCGACGCGCGTCAAGAGTCCCGTCGCGGTCGGAGTGAAGGTTTGTGCCGGCCAGGATGTAGTCGTGACGAAGGTGCCGCCAAACAGGGTCGTCATCTGGGCGGTTACGGCCTCCCCTCCCGAGGCGATCGCGAGCTTCACATCGCCGGGGCTCGCGGTCGTGTTCACGCTCGTCGCGGTGCCCGCCTGGAAGTCAGCCTGAGTCGTCTCGGAGAAACAGCCCGAGCCGACCGGGGCGAAGAGAGTCAGCAGCGCCGGATAGAGAGCGTTGAACTTGGGTGTCCCGAGGCCGGTGGCTTTGTCGTATCCCGCTCCGGCGGGATAGGCACCGTTGTTTCCACTCGTGACGTCGTGGAAGGAGGAAGCGTAGCTGGTCCCGCCCTCGTTGCGGAGGATCCGGAACAGGGTCGGTGCTGCATGTCCGAGGTTCGTCCCGACGACCTGATTCGCCACGGCCCAGAAGGCGGCCCATTGCGGGGCGCTTCCCGACGTGCCGCCGATCCCCAGGACGCTGGCGCCGAGCTTCACCAGGTACGGCTTCCCCGCGCCGGGCGTCGTGCACGTTCCAAAATGGAGGGTGACGTCGGGCACGAGACGATACGTGCCGCTGACCCCCGTGCCGGATTGCCAGGACGGCCGCGCGTACGGGAGCATGTTGGCCAAGGCCTCGCCGCCGCCCCCCTCGCTGCAGGCGGCCTCGCCGTTGGGCGGATACCCGGCGAGCCAGCCGCTCCCATCGAAGCTGCCGGCGGCGTTCGTGTTCATCTCGGAGCCGCCGACAGCGGTCACGTAGGCGGAAGCGGCCGGATAGTCGACGTCGGGGGTCAGGCCCCCGTTCCCGTGGCAGTCGTCGCTTCCGAAGTCTCCGCTGGCAACGAACCAGGCCTGACCGCCGGCCGCCGCCTGTGCGAGGGCGTTCTCGTTCGCTCTGACGACGTCGGCGCTCATCACCGAGAGGCAGGCGCCCCACGAGTGGGTCACGACCTTGATCGTGCCCGCACGGTCTGCGAGGTACTGATAGAGGACGCTGAAGGCCGTCGGCGTCTTGTCGCGGGTGAGGTAGACGCCGATGTGATTGTCGTTCGCGATGCTCGCGACGAGCGAAACATCCCAGTTCGTCTCGACCGAGTCGTCGGTCCCGCCGTTCGCAACGAACGTGCAGCCGGTGCCGCCGCCCGTGCCCGAGACGCACGTCGAGGAGACCGTGTGCGCGCCGCCGGCTCCCGAGACGAGCGCGTTGTAGCCGGCCGGCGCGCCTCCCTGTCGGGTCAACTGATCGTTGACGTCCGCGAGCGCGATGTCCCAGCTCGACGCGACCGCGATCTCCGCGCCCGCGATGCCCTTCTTGCCCGTGTCGAAGTAGAGCGACTTCTGACCGTAGGCGACCTGGTTGTCGCGAGGGAGGATGTAGCTATTGCCACCGGACGCATAGCCGGGATCGACCTCGAACACGGTGCCATGCTGAGGACGCATCAAGGTCAGGTTTTCGAGACCGCCCACGTACACGACCTTGTCGGCGAGAAAGGCAGGGAGGATCGGATCGCGGTCATTGGCGAAGACGTCGCGGCCGTCGAAGGAGTAGCGGCCGATCTGGACCTGGAACGCCTGCTCGACGAGCGCGACCTTCCCCTCCGCGGCGATCATCGTGGACGTCGGCGTGGAGATGTTCTCGAAGCCCTGCGACTCGAGGAACTCGCGCGCGGCCGCGAGGTCCTCGGGAAGCGGCCCGAATCGCTCCTGGAACTCAACGGGATCGATCCATTGGTGATAGAGCGGCGAGTCCGGGTCCTGCTGCGCGGCGATGAGCGCCTCGGCCCCCGCGCGGTCGCGAAGGTCCAGCATGAGGACAAGGGAGATCGGCATGTCCGGCTCGGCGGCGCCGAGGAACGACGCGGCCCCGAGCATGGGAGGCGTGTTGCGCTGGGCCTCGGCGCGTGCGCTCTCCGGAAGGCCGAAGGCGACACCGATGACAAGCAGCGCCGCCAGGGTCACGCTTCGCGTCGGGAGTGTCAATTGGAATGGAGATGACATGAGCTCCTCCTCAATCGCGTACTAAGGCGATCTTTCAAGATCCGTTTCATCGCGCGGGCGGCGGTGGATCGGCCTTCAGGCTCAGAACCGTGGGCGCGCCCCAGCGCAGGCTCACGGAGCGTTCGTCGGCCGAGGGGTCGAGCTCCCAGGCGCGTGGACCGGTGCGAGATCCACGACCGTCGGGGGCCCCCGCGTCCTCGGCCTGGACCGAGCCGAGGAAGCGTTGATCGCCGTAGACGCGGAACGAGACGACCGGCCCTGTGCGGCTGCCGGCCGCGTGCGACCTCCGGGCGTGAATCGTCACGCCGCCGCCCCGGTCCCGGCTCATGAGCCTCACCGAGCCGGCCGTGCTTCCCTCTTGCGAGGCTTCCCGGGTCAGCGAGATCACGTACTCGCCGGGGCCGAAGCCCGACCCTCCCGCCCGGAAGTCGAACGGGATCCTCACCGTGAGGGTCGGACCGGGGGGAGAGCCACCGAAGGCGAGCGCGAGGCTCGCCGCGAGGACGGCCAACGCGACGGCGCGTGAGGTCATCCATTCCTTGCGGTGGGACCCCGATGGGGGAGCGAAAAGCGGCGGCATTGGGACAGGGCTCCTTCGCTTCCTAATAAGGTGGAGGGACGCTGCGCGTTTCTTCACTTCGTGGGGGACTTGGCGGCCCGTAAAATATGCACGTGGCATCCGGGGAGGAGTCGCCCTCGCGCGAGGGCCGGGCGAGGTTCGAGACGACCCACTGGAGCGTCGTCCTCAAGGCACGCTCACCGGACGAGGCGGAGAGCCGCGACGCACTGTCGACGCTCTGCCAGGCCTACTGGTCCCCCGTCTTCTCCTACATCCGCCGCAGGGGGAACGATCCTGAGACCGCCCGCGATCTGACGCAGGGGTTCTTCGCGGCGCTCCTCGGCCGGCAGGGGATCGCGGAGGCCCGTCGTGAGCGGGGACGGTTCCGCTCCTTCCTGCTCGGCTCGGTCAAGAACTTCCTCTCCGACGAGAGCGACTACCGGAACCGCCGGAAGCGCGGCGGCGGTCAGGCGCCGATCTCGATCGATTCGGACACCCTGGACGCGGCCCTCGCGGCCGAAGCGCTCGCGACGCACGTGACGCCCGAGACGCTCTTCGAGCAGAGGTGGGCTCTCGCGCTCCTCGAGCACGTCCTGGTCGACCTCGAGCGCGAAATGGAGAGCGCGGGGAGCGCGGAGAAGTTCCGGAAGCTCTCTCCGTACATCGTCGGCGACCCCGACCCTCCCTATCCCGAGCTCGCGCGGGACCTGGGTCTCACCGAAAGTGGGACGCGGGTCGCGCTCCACCGCATGCGAGTGCGGTACGGCGCCAAGCTGCGCGAGCACGTGGCTCGGACCCTGGACGACCCGGACGGGACCGAGGACGAGCTCCGCTACCTCATGGGTCTGGTGCGCGCCTGATGGCCGAACGCTGCGCGACCTGCGGGAACGAGCGGCCTGCCGGCACGCGCGGGCCCTGCCCCACCTGTCTCTTCGGGCTCGGTCTGAAGGAGCGGGAAGGGCCTGCGCTCGAGAGGCTCGGTGCCTACGAGATCGTGTCGCCTCTCGGGGCCGGAGGGATGGGCGAGGTCTACCGCGCGCACGATGCCCGCCTGGGACGGGACGTGGCGATCAAGGTGCTGCCCGATGCGGTGGAGGGCGACCCGGAACGGCTCGCACGCTTCCGGCGCGAGGCACGCGTCGCGGCCTCGCTCAATCATCCTCACATCGCGGGCATCCACGGCTTCGAGCAGGCGGACGGCGTCCACTTCCTGGTGATGGAGCTCGTCGAAGGGACCACGCTCTCGGAGCGGCTGCGGTCCGGACCGCTGCCGATCGACGAGGCGCTGGCGGTCGTCGCCCAGATCGCGCAGGGGCTCGAGGCGGCGCACGAGAGCGGCGTCGTTCACCGGGACCTCAAGCCGTCCAATGTCAAGATCACCCCCTCCGGGCAGGCGAAGGTCCTCGACTTCGGGCTCGCGAAGGCGGAGCGGGACGGGGCGCCCGGTCCGAGCGGATCTGGAGAATCGAGCGGAGAAGGGGGGGAACCGGGCCGCAAGGCGTCGGTGGGCGCAAATCGCGGCGCCTGGGCCGCGATCACGGGAAGGTACACGGCGCCCGGCACGGTCTTCGGCACGATCCCCTACATGAGCCCGGAGCAAGCGCGCGGGCGCATGGTCGACAAGCGCACGGACATCTGGTCCCTGGGCTGCGTGCTCTACGAGTGCCTCTCCGGCCGGCGGGCCTTCGACGGCGACACGGCAGCGGACGTCATCGGGAAGATCCTCGAGCGCGAGCCCGACTGGGACGCCCTCCCGTCGCGCACACCGCCGCGTGTCCGCGCGCTGCTCGAGCGTTGCCTGGAGAAGGACCCGAAGCTCCGTCTGCGCGACGCCGGTGAGGCCCGCATCGAGCTCGCGCGCGCTCTCGAGGCGCGAGAGTGGACATCGTCGGGCGCCCTCCACGTGCGCCCATCATCGGCGCGTGCCGTCGCGAGGTCGGTCAAGGCGCGTCCGATCCTCCCCTGGGCGATCGCGGCGCTGGCGGTCGCGGTCGCGGCGCTCGCGCTCGCGCGGTCCCTCCGGGGCGGGCTCGGAGGGGCGAAGGCGGTTTCGGGGGAGCCCGCGTCGTCGCGGGCCCCGATGCGCGTGGTCGTGACCGATCCCGAGACCCCCCGGGTCCCCTTCGAGGATGCGCCCACGGTCGCGGTGTCTCCGGACGGAATGACCCTCGCCTACGTCGGGCATGGGCCACGGGACAAGGGCCCCTGGATCGGCCTCTACCTGCGCCGCGCGGAAGACGTCCACGCACGCCGCCTGGAGCTTCCCTGCGATCGGATCCCGGCGCAGGTCTACGACCCGTTCTTCTCACCCGACGGACGTTCGATCGGCTTCTCGTGCGCGGGCCTCTACAGGATGCCTCTCGCGGGAGGTCCTGCGATCCGGCTCGTCGAGAGCGCGATCTTCTTGAAGGGCGCGACGTGGATCCCTGACGGCATCGTCTTTTCCCCCGCCGCAAAAGCAGGCCTGGTCCTGGCGAGGGAAGGCGGTGGCCCGCTCGAGACCCTCACCGTCCCGGACGCATCGAAGAACGAGGTGTCGCATCGCTGGCCGAGCGCTATTCCCGATGGACGTCACGTGCTGTTCACCATCAAGAAGGAGGGGATCCGCTCCTTCGACCAGGGCGAGATCGCACTCCTGGATCTCGAAACGCGCTCGTACAGAACCCTCTTCCACGACGGATCATTCGCACGCTGGCTCTCTACCGGCCAGATCGTCTTCACGCGCGGCTCCACCATCATGGCCGTCGCCTTCGATCTGCGAACGGAGCAGGTCGTGGGCGAGCCTGCCCCCGTCACCGATGGCGTGATGACGGAACCGGGGAGCGGAGCCGCCCAGTACGGGGTCGCTCGGGACACGGGGATGCTCGTCCTGGTTCCCGGAGGCGTCAACGTCTCTCGCAAGGAGCTCGTCTGGATCGACAGGAAAGGGTCCATCACGCCGGTCGGCGCTCCTCTCCTGCCGTACGCCCACGCGGTGATCTCGCCGGACGGCACGCGGCTGGCGTGCACCGTCCTGGGCGCGACCGACACCGTCGTCGTCTACGACATGGTCCAGGGTTCTCTGTCGCAGCTCTCCTCCGAGGGAAACTGTGCCGTCGGCTTCTGGACGCAGGACGGTCGTCAGGTCATCTACGGCTCGGACCGGGCCGGCCTCGGAAGGCTCGTGATCCTGATGCGGAACGCCGACGGAACGGGGGGACCGCGGCCTCTCCATGCTGACATCGACTTCGAGCAGGCGAGGGGCGTGGTGCCGCCTCCCGAAGGGCCGGGCCTCGCGTACGAGACGAACGACGGTCTCTGGCTCGCGCCTTTGGAGGGTGACGCGGCGGCACGACGGGTCGGCAGTCTTCTGGGCTTCGGTCTCGGCAATATGTCGCTGTCTCCCGACGGTCGCTGGCTGGCCCATGTCTCTTCCGCTTCGGGCCGGCCAGAGGTCTACGTCAGAACCTTCCCCGACGAGGGAAAGATGTGGCAGATCACGCACCGCGGGGGAGTGAGCGTCTTCTGGTCGCCGCGGGGAGGAGAGATCTTCTATGTCAGGGACTCTGGGAGTGGCGGGTCCCGGTGGATGTGCTCGAGCGCAGTGTCCGCGACGAAGGGCCGGATCACGGTGGCGTCGTCAGCGGACCTCTTCGAGCTTCCCGCTGATGTCGTCGTGATCGGCATCCATCCCGACGGCGAGCGCTTTCTCGCCTTCAGGCCCGTGGCGGCGGAGTTCAAGGGAGACCGGGTCGAGGCCGTCCTACACTGGTCCGATCAAGTCACCACCCGTGCGCCCAGCCGTCCATCCCACGGTTCCTGATCGGCCGCGGGTTCCTCCCATCTCCGCGCTGCCTCGGGAGACCATCAAGGGCTGCAGTCCCCCGAAGCGGGGATCCTCTCCAAACCAGACGAGGACTGGCCGTAGGATCCGGCACCGAAGTTCAGGCCCCGAGACCCTCTATAGATATAGAAGAAGGCCTGGCCGGCGGCAGGCTGCGCCACGTCCTCGAATCCCGCAGTGTCCGCGTCCGGCGAGTCGTCCTCGAGGCACGTCACGGGCCCGAGCGTGACGGTACTCCCTCCGCCCGGCGCCAGGTTCTGCACGTTGCCACGCACGACGTCGTAGCGCATCGGGCCCGCCTCAGGATCCCAGGAGACGAGCGTCGGAGCAGGTTTCCCGACCACGATCTGCGGGCGCGTCGAGAGATCGATCAGGAAAACTTCATTCGACATATCCGGGTTCTTATTGGTCGTGTTGTCCACGCAGTCGAAGACGACGTGGTTGCCCGTCATATCCGGGCGCGGTTGATGGGGATAGAAGATCTGGCTCGGCGTGAACGCGCCAATTCTCTCGATCGCTCCCGAGGTCGCCGGAACGCGATAGAGGTTGTGACTGTAGTCAGGGTCGAACTCGGCTATGGGTGACGAGGCGGAGAAGTAGATCCAGTTGCCGTTTCCCGTGAGGGATGCGGGTAAGACCGTGCCGGGGAATGCGCCGGCGGGAGGTGCAGCCGAGGTGAGCTGCAGCGTCGTCGCAGCCGTCGCGTCCCACACGAACAGCTCGATGCTGTGGTCCGCGTTCGTCCCAAGGGGGTTGGCGTTCGAGATATAGGCGATCCGCGATCCCGATCCCGAAATGTCGGGATACAAGGAGTTGCCGGTGACGTCGGGACTTACCAGCTGAATCCCGGTGCCGTCCGAGCGGATCCTATAGATCTGGGCGGTGTTGTTGGGGTTCGCGCCGGTGAGGTTCGCCGTCGAGAGGAAGGTGACCCAGGTGCCGTTGTCGTCAATGTGGGGGTAGTAAGTCGACGACGTGTTGGGACCGGAGGTGAGCTGGAGGATTCCCGTCCCATTGGCGTTCATGCTGAAGATCTCCCACGAGCCGTCGGCATTCCCGCCCGTCAGGTTCGCAGAGGTGTAGAAGACGATCTTCGACCCATTCGCCGAGATCCGCGCTTCGTAGGTATCGAAGGTGGTATTCGTTAGCTGGGTGAGCCCTGTGCCATTCGCATTGATGCGGAAGATTTCATAGGTGTCGTCTGCATTGGTGCCGAAAGGGTCGGCGTCGGCGGTGAATACGATCGTGTTCCCATCCGCCGTGATCGTAGGATTCTCGGCGTCCGCACTCGAGAAGTTCGTCATCTGGACCAGCCCGGTGCCGTCCGCCTGCATCCGGAAGACCTCCTCGCCTCGGTCCGCGTTCGTCCCCAGGGAGTTGGAGTTCGAGGAGAAGACGATCCGCGTCCCGTCCCTGGTGATGTCGGGATATGCAGTTTCGACCTTTTGGGTCACCGTGAGCTGACGGATATTGGTCCCGGTCCCCGTCATGACGTGCAGCTCGGGGCCCCCGTCCGGGTTGTTCCCTCCCGCGAACTGGCTGCCCGTCGACACGAACGCGATCCTTCCTCCCGCGCCGGCGACCACGGGAACGGTCTGCTCGAACGGACTCGTCGTGTTCGTCACGAGCGTCCGCCCCGTTCCGTCCGTCTTGATCTTCCAGATCTCGTTGTTGCGATCGCTGTTGTTGGGGTTCCCGGTCGACGGCTGGTCCGAGCAAAAGATGACGAACTGCCCGTCGTCCGTGATCGAGGGTGAGATCGAGTAGGCGGTCAGCGTCGAGTTCGTGATCTGGATGAGCCCCGTCCCGTCCCAATTGATCCCATAGATCTCCGAGTTGATGCCGCCCGTGTTGTTGTCTACCCGATAGGCGACCTTCGTGCCGTTACCCGAGATCACGGGCACGGACGAAGCGATCGATACGAGAGAGGTGAGCTGCCGCAGTCCCGTTCCATCCGATTGGATCGCGAAGACTTCGTAGCTCCCGTCCGCGTTTCCTCCGGTGAGGTTGGCCCGGTTGGAGAAGACGATCCGCAACCCGTCGTCGCTGATTCCGATCGAGCTCCAATTGGAGGGCGTCACTGTCGCCGTGGTGAGCTGCCTCAAGTTGGCGCCATTGAAGTCGACGTCGAACGCCTGCAGCTTGTTGGCCGCGTTCGTTCCAAGAGGGTTCGCGGTGGAGAGAAAGACGATCCTGTTCGCTGAGCCCGAGAGAGCCACTGCCGTGACCGATCCCGCATTGACGGCCGGGCTGTTCGTCACCTGGGCCAGGCCCGTCCCGTTCGGGTGCATCACGAAGATCTCGTCGCTCGCATCGTGGTTCTGACCCAGGAGGTCGGCCGCGGAGATGAAGGCGAGCCACTGTCCGTCGTCGCTTACCGAGACGGCCTGAGGTCGTGGCGAGACACCTCTTGGGAAGCTGGTGATCTGCGTCCCCGCACCCGTGGCGGCGTCGAACCGGAAGATCTGAAAGACACCTCCGGGGTTGCCGCCGAGGTGCTGCGTGTTGATGTTGACGAATACGAAGGCCCCGGCGTCGTCGAGCGACGCACCGCTCCGCGCTTCGCCCTGGGGGCCGACGCCATAGTCGCCGCCTCTCTGGTCCGTGATCTGCTTGACGATCTGCGCGCTGCACGGCAGCGCCGCAGCGATGAAGACAAGAAGCCACGCCCCTGTTGCGCGTGGTCGGCGCTGCAGGCCATTCACGTGCATGACTACCCCCTGATTGGAACCGCTCCATGGGGTTATACCCCACGCTCGAAGAGCGTCAAGGATAATTCTGCCAGCGCGGTTTATAGTCGAATGGATGATTCTCACGGTACACGGCCGGCGCTCCTTCGGCGCCGTGCTGATCCTCCTCGCAGCGGCCACGTCGTCGTGCGGCGCGGACTCGAAACCGTCGAAGGCTTCGAAGCCGGACGAGCCCGGCGCCGGTACGTCGAATATGGCCGAGCTGTGGATCGATCCCGTCGATCTCGAGAGACGCGACCTCGTGCTCGGTACCGGGGGCGCGGCGCTCCGCACCGTGACGGCGCTCGTCGACGAGGTGCTCCGACCGGCTCTTGCCGAGGCCGGGCTGTCGCCGGACGCGGTCGGGCTCGTGCGCTCACCGGACCGCGAGGGCGCCCGTGCGCTCGTCTCGCTGCCGGCCGTCTTGCCGCTCGTGATCCTGCGCGGCAGCGGCGAGACCACCGCCGCGCTCGCCTGCCATGCCGCCGAGCACGGCGTCCGCACGCTCGCCCACGCCGAGGGCGGGGGCGTCCTGTTCGTCCACCGCGACGCCGACCCGGCGATGGCCCGCGAGCTGATCGCGGGCAGCCTCGACCGGCTGGGCGTCTGCAACCGCCTCAACCTGCT
>Ga0207644_10000926_pt1 | contig 18647 bp, 15 predicted proteins | sample KBSS73metaG_FD_184326 | JGI IMG/M metagenome (GOLD analysis project Ga0207644, IMG submission 184326) | Switchgrass rhizosphere microbial communities from Kellogg Biological Station, Michigan, USA - KBS S7-3 metaG (SPAdes) (version 2) | ecosystem: Host-associated > Plants > Roots > Rhizosphere... | reverse complement strand
GAGCGCGGCGCGCGCATCGTCATAGCCTTGGTAGAGCCAGGCGTTGAACTCGACGAAGACGAAGTCCCGCTCGCCGTCCTTGCGAGGCCGGCCCGCCAGCGACGCCTGTGTCAGCTTGATCAGGGAGGACTTGCCAATGCCCCAGGCTCCGGAGACGCCGATCGAGATCGGGCGGCCGCGAGCCTGAACGATAATTTCAGCGACAGTATCGGCTACGCCGGAGAAGTTTAGGAAATCGCGCGCTGTTTCGTTGTCAGGCCACATCGACTCATCCAGTGCGCAGAGGTTGTTTCATTGGAATAGCTCAGCTTTAGCGGTAGCCCAACTGGGCGGCTGCTGATGAGGGGGCGGCGCGCTTCACCCCCTCCCAACACTTAGCCTCGGCCAGCGCCGTTCTTGGTGGGATCGACCAGCTGGAAGCCCTGGCCGGGCTTCTGCGTCGGCGGCAGGGGTTCGCCGCGGACCACCGTCCGCTCCTGGCCCGTGCCGCCGCCGCGGGGCCCGACGATCTCGTACTGTCCCGAGCGCGGAGCGGACTGCCCCGGCTTATAGGTCTTGGTCATGTTCAGTCTCCAAGTGCGAATCCGGACCGTCCGGATCGACGTCTTGATCATTGGTGCGTTGACATCGGGAGTAAATAGGAAAAAATAGGTCCTAGAATTTTTCGCCGGAGGGTCTCGATGTCCAGTGCCCAAGTAGCGTCTGTTCACCACCTACATCCCGCCGGCGACGTCTGCCCGACGTGCGACCAGCCCATCCCCCACGACCGCGCCGAAGAGGTTCGACGGCGCCTGGAGGATCGGGCGAAGCAACAAGCCGACGAGCTGACGGCGAGGCTCAAAGAAAATTTCGCCCGCGAGGCCGCCGAGGTGGCGGAGCGAAATCGGCTTGAAACCGAAGACAAGCTGACGGCCGCGCGGGCGGAGGCCAAGGCCTTGGCCCTAACGGAGGCGAAGACGCAAATCGACGCCGCCAATGCGCAGAGCAAGGCCGCGGAAACGGCGCTCGCGACCAAGATCGCCGAGGCTGAACAGGCGCAGGCGGAGATGTCCAATAAGCTCGCGGAGGCGGAGCGGAAGGCCCAAGCGGCTGTGGCCGAAGTGACCGAGGCGGCGGCTCGCCAGGTTGCCCAGGCCAAGGAGGACGCCGCTCTCGCCGTCGCCGATCAACTCCGTGCCGCTGAGCAGGAGAAGGCCGCCGCGCAGGAAGCTAGCGTCGCACTCCAGTCGAAACTGGAAGCCGCGGAGCGTTCTACCGCGACGGCCGTCGCACAGGCGACGGCGGATGCATCCCAGGCCGCGAAGGCGCAGGTTGACGCGGCGATGGCCGCCAAACAGAGCGCCGAGGCCCGAGCCGCCGCGTCTGAGCAGGCGGTTGAAGCGATCAAGGCAAACCAGGAGGCGGCTCTAACGACGGCTTTGCAAGAACAGAGGGAAGCCCTCGAGGCCGATAAGGCCAGCGCGTTGAGCGCAGCCAAGGCCCAGGCGTTCACCGAGACGCAGAAGCTATCGGAAAAGGTCGGCGAGCTGCAACGTGCCTTGGAGAAGAAGACAGCTGAGGAACTTGGCGAGGGCGCCGAGATAGACCTCTACGAAACGCTGCGTACGGAATTCGAGGATGACCGGTTCGAGAGGATTAAGAAGGGCCTGCCCGGCGCTGACATCCGTCACACGGTCATCCACAACGGCCAAGTCTGCGGCGTCATCGTTTACGATTCCAAGAACCACAATGCTTGGCGGAACGACTTCGTCTCCAAGTTGCGCACCGACCAGATGGCCGACAACGCGGAGCACGCAATCCTGACGGTCCTAAAGTTCCCACAGGGCGCCAAACAGCTCCATCTCCAGGATGGCGTTCTTGTCGCGAATCCCGCTCGCGTCGTTGCCGTCGTTGAGATGTTGCGCCGGCATATGATTCAGACGCACACCCTTCGGATGAGCAGCCAACAGCGCGCAGAGAAAACAGCCGCGCTCTACGACTTCATGACCTCCGATCAGTGCGCCGGCATGTTCGAGCGGCTTGAGACGCACGCACAGCAGCTACTCGACATTCAAGTGGCGGAAAAAACTGCGCACGAGCGAGTTTGGAAGCACCAGGGTCTCGCGATCCGCTCAGCGCAGAAGGTCCACGCCGAATTGCGCGGCCAGATCGACGCGATCATCGGCACGGCGCCGGCGCCAGAGGAGGCCATATGAGCCAACCGGCTCCCAAGGATCGAGACAATGTCGTCAACCTTCAGGAGCGGCGGCTCGATCGCACGGTGCTCAGGACCTATCGGACGAAGGTCGACATCGACGAGGTCGTGCCGAATCCGAACCAGCCGCGCCTTGGCCCCAAGGTCGATGAGGAGCTGCAGCGTCAGATCGAGGCGAACGGCGGCTTGTTCGAGCCCCTTCTGGTGGAGCCGCATCCCGATCTGCCGGGCAAATTCCGGATCATCGATGGTGACCGTCGCTGGTCGAACTCAAGGGTGTTGGTAGAGCAAGGCAAGGCTGACTACCGGCAAGTCCCTGTCGAGGTCACAGACAGGACGCTGACGGAAGAGGATCGGCTGCGGGTTTGGATCTACATCCACCGGCAACGCAAAGAGTGGGACGCCAAGGAGAAGGAGATGGTGGCGTATCGGCTGGTCGACCTCATGGGCCGGACGAGCGCCGCCAACATCCTCGGCATCAGCGTCCGTGAGCTCGATAAACTTGTGGACGTATTTGAGGTCTCCCAACGCTTCAACAGCCTTCGCGACCCAAGCGCAGCAATCACCTGGGCACGCGAGCTTATGGGTGTCAGCAAGAAACTTCTAACGCCGAGCGTCATGGACGCGGTCGTCGCGAAGGTAAACGCCAAGCGGATCACCAACTCGAAGGACCTTCGCAAACTGCGCGCGATCCTTCCCGATCCCGTCGCCAAGGCGAATTTCCTGACCGACGCTGGCGATCTCGACACCGCGTTGTTGAGGCTCGGGACGCCGGAGAAAGCGAAGTCTGGCGGCCTCACCGACGATCTAGATGCGGCGGTGGAGTCTATGAAGAAGGTGCCTTGGACGACGTTGCAGGAGCTGAAGGGCGATTCAGAGCTTCTGGCTAAAATCGAGGATGCGGAGAAACTACTTAGGTCTCTCCGTGCGGCGCTGACCTAAGCGCAGGTACGCGTCGGCGCTGCCCTTCGTAATGATCAAGAATCACGCCGAAGGCGGGTGCATCAAGCGGCAAAGGGTGACGGGGAAGCCGTGAGGCTGTTCTGCCGCACAGCGGACCTCCCCAACGTCTTCATTGAGTCAGTGGCGGACACAGCCGAGCGCCTAGCCGCCCGGTGCGTCGCGCCTCACCAATTCAGCTTCGGTCATGCCCAGCGCGCGGGCGATCCGCTCCAGCACGTTGAGCGTCATGTTGCGCCTGCCGTTTTCGACGCCGGAGAGGTACGTGACGTGGATGCCCGCCTCGTGGGCGAGCGCATCCTGCTGAAGCCGGCGTCCCTCACGCGCCGCCTTGATGTTGCTGCCCACCACCTCGCGCAAATCCATGCCTGACAGGGCATCAGAGGGGCTTGGCGAGGGAATAGACTATGAGTAAAGTCCTGCGCGAGCCGATGCGATCCCGCCTACGTCGGGACAACCTGGCGACGACGCAAAGGACCAAGATCGTGGGCCGATACTTTCTTACGCCCGCCGAGCTCAGTGAGTATCTCGGCATCGACACCAAGACACTGGCGAATTGGCGCAGCGGCGGAGCCGGCCCACCGTACGAGCGGCTTGGAAACCGCATCCGGTACCCCAAAGACGAAATCGAGAGCTGGCGGCAAAAGAACCGCTACACTTCAACGAGGCAGTGGCGGGACGCCGAACCCGAGAAGAAGGGGGTTACCGCCAAGAAGCACAACGGTCCGGCGTCACGCGAGCAAATCATCGCGCAGATCATCGCCCTTGTTCGACAGCTGGATGGGTAGCACCGCCGAGCTTGCTCGCCCCGGGGAGATCATCATCGCAATCAAGTATGCGACAGACGCTAATTTTTTCTCAAGTTCTAGGTTCTGATATTCCTGTAAACTCCTCAAACTTCCTTGAGCATATCGGCTTTGCCCCCGTATCTGCCTAGATAACCGCAAAACCACATGAGACGATGCGCTTGTGAATGCGAGCGCAGACGAAGACGAGGATCGCTTGGCGGACAACACTCTGCCGACTGAGCTCATGCAGATCATTGAGGCCCTTGCCGAAGCTCAGGCGCGACGGGACTACAACGCCTATCAGCCAAATCCGGAGATGCGTGCCCCTTGATCCGCGCCGCTATCTACGCCCGCTTCTCGTCCGAAGTTCAGAACGTCCGTTCGATCGAGGACCAGATCGAGGTGTGCAGGCGCACCGCCGACGCGCGAGGCTGGACGGTACTTCGAAGCTTCACCGACGCGGCGATCTCGGGCGCTGCCATGGCGAACAGGCCTGGGCTATTGGCAGCGCTGGCTGCGGCCGAGCGCGGCGAATTTGACGTCCTACTTGCCGAGGCTGAGGACCGTGTCGCGCGCAACCTTGAGCACCTGGCCCATGTGGTGAACCGCCTCGAATACGTCGGCGTGCAGCTATCGACTCTGTCGACCGAGCGGGTCGAAACCATGCACGTTGCATTTATGGGGGCGATGGCCCAGGAGTACCTGCGCAACCTGAGCGCCAAGACCAAGCGCGGCATGCACTCAAACGCAGAGAAGGGCCTCGCAACTGGAGCGAAGCTATATGGATACGTCACCCAGCCGGGAGGCGCGGTTTCGATCGACCAGGCCCAGGCCCAGGTCGTGCGTCGCATCTGTGCGCTGTTTGCGGACGAGCGCCTAGGGGGGCGCGAGATCGCCGATCGGCTGAACCGGGACGGGACGCCTGGCCCGCGCGGCGGCTATTGGAACGCCTCGACCATCCTCGGCGAGCGCAAGCGTGGCAATGGGATTCTTCGGTCGGAGATTTACGCTGGCGTCAAGGTGTGGGGCCGGGATGAGGTGAAAAAGGATCCGCGCACCGGCCAGCGCGTACACCACTACAAGCCTCCGGAGGAATGGCGCCGTACACCAGTCGAACACCTGCGTATTGTGCCGGCAGAGCTTTGGACGCGGGTCCAGACCCGCCTCGATGAAACCGCGCACATGACGCTGTCGGCACATGGCAACCGCCGGAAGCCCGGGGTCTTTTCGGGATTGTTGAAGTGCGCCTGCGGGGCCTCTTACACCTCGTATCGCCGCCGCGAGCTCATATGCGCAAGTCACCGCGAGCGCGGCCCCTCGGTCTGCGCAAATAACCACCGCGTTGACCGCGACCACGTCGAGCATCGCATTTTAGAAGGTCTGCAGGAGCGCATGTTCACGCCCGAGGCGGTGTCGCTCTACGCCCGCGCCTACCGCGAGGCTTGGCGGAGACTAGACCGCGAACGCAAAAGCCGCCGCCAGCCCCTGGAGCGGCGCATGGACGAGCTAGCGCGCCAAGTGGAGCGGCTAGTCGACGCCATCTGTGACGGCACGGCGACGATGGCTATGCGCGAGCGGCTAGTCGCTCTTGAGGCGGAGAAAGCGGAAATCGAGGCAAGCCTGGGCCGCGAGGCCGCCGTGGAGGCCGAACGCGGCGCGCCCGAGCCTCACCCGAACGCGGCCAATGCATACGCCGCGCAGGTGCGCGAACTTGCCGCGGTGCTGGACGCCATACAGGCCGACAGGGAGCAGGCTCTATTGAACCGAAAACTCATCGACGCCGTGCGCGGCCTGATCGTAAAGGTCGAAATCATCCCGAACCCATACGCGCGCGGCGGCGTGGAGCTGCGCTTACACGGTGAGCTGTCCCGCTTCATCAAACCGCCTGGGGAAGAACACACGCCGAACGATTGGAGGAACCCGTTGGTAGCTGGGGGCGGGATCGAACCGCCGACCTGTGGGTTATGAATCCACCGCTCTAACCATCTGAGCTACCCAGCCACGGGTCTCGCGAGAGGCGCGGGTTATAGGGTCGGACGCCCGAGCCTTCAAGCGGCTTGGGCGCAGGCGCGGGAGCGGCTAGGTTGCCCCTCCTCATGAGCGTGCTGCACCTCCTTGGGACGTCCGGCGACGGCGGAGCGGAGACCTATTTCCTCGACCTCGTGCGGGCGCTGGCGCCGGCCGGCGCATCGCAGGCCGCGGCGATACGTCGGCATGCGGGCCGCGAGGCCGCGCTGAAGGCCGCGGGCGTGCCGGTGAAGGTGCTGGGCTTCGGCGGGCCGCTCGACGTGTTGACCCGTCCGGCTGCGGCCGGCTACGCCAAGCTGCAGGGAGCGAAGCTCGCCCTGGCCTGGATGAACCGGGCGGCGCGGCACACCCCGAAGGGGCCGTGGGCGCGGGTGGGCCGGCTCGGCGGCTATTACAATCTCAAGTATTACGCGGGCTTCGACGAGCTGGTGGCGAACACCGAGGACATCGCCGAATGGATCGTGGGCCAGGGCTGGCCGGCGGGCCGGGTGCGGGTGATCCCCAACTTCGCCGCCGCGCCCGCCGACGCCGCGCCGCTGGACCGCGCGAGCCTGGCGACGCCGGCCGATGCGCCGCTGCTGCTGGCCATGGGCCGGCTGCACGAGGCCAAGGCCCACGACGTCGCCCTGCAGGCGCTGGCCCGCCTTCCCGACGCCTGGCTGTGGATCGCCGGCGTGGGCCCGGAAGAGGGGCGGCTGAAGGCCATGGCCGAGGCGCTGGGCGTGGCGGGGCGCGTGCGCTTCCTGGGCTGGCGTACGGACGCCTCGGCCCTGTACCGGACCGCCGACGTCTGCGTCTTTCCTTCGCGCTACGAGCCGCTGGGCAATGTGGTGATCCAGGCCTGGGCGCACGGCCTGCCGGTCATCGCGGCCGCCAGCCAGGGGCCCCGCGCCCTGATCGAGCCCGAAAAGGACGGCCTGCTGGTCCCCATCGACGACCCCGAAGCGTTGGCCGCGGCGACCGCGCGACTGATCGCGGACTCCGCCCTGGGTCGGCGGCTCGCCCGTCGCGGCGCCCAGCGCGTGGAGCTGGAGTTCTCCAAGGCCGCGATCGTCGCCCAGTGGATGGCCCTGTTCGAAGACCACGGGGCCGCCTGATGTGCGGGATCGCGGGGCTTCTTCCGGCCGGGCCGGCGGACGGCGAGGCGGCCGGGCGGATGATCGCGGCCCTGGGCCACCGCGGCCCCGATGGCGTGCGGACGGAACGGACCGCCCGGGCGTCCCTGGCCCACGCCCGGCTGTCGATCATCGACCTGGAAGGCGGCTGGCAGCCGCTGCACGCAGCCGGCTCCACGGTGATCGGCAACGGAGAGATCTACAACTACCTGGAGCTGGCGCGCGATTTCGGCCTGGACGGCGAGCTGGCCACCGGCTCCGACTTCGAACCCCTGCTGCATCTCTATGCGCGCGAGGGGCGGGCGGCCTTCGAGCGGCTGCGCGGGATGTACGCCTTCTGCCTGCTGGGCGACGACGGGCGCGTCTGGCTGGTTCGCGACCCTTTCGGCATCAAGCCGCTGTACCTGCTGGAGCACGAGACCGGCCTCGCCTTCGCCTCCGAGCCCCGCGCCTTCGCCGCGGCCGGGCTCATCGCGCCGGAGCTGGACCGCGACGCCGCCGAGGAGCTTCTCGGCTTCAGCTACGCGCTGACAGGCTCCAGCCTCTGGAAGGGGGTGCGCAAGCTTCGGCCCGGAGAGATTGTCGAGGTGCGTGACGGTCGGGTGGCGGAGGCGTCGAGCGGCTGCGCGTTCGCTCGGCCGGCGGTGGGTTCCACGGACGCCGACGAGGCGGCGCTGATCGCGCGGCTGGACGCCGTGCTGGAGGACAGCGTCGCCGTCCATCAGCGGTCGGACGTCCCTTACGGCCTGTTCCTGTCCGGCGGCATCGACTCGGCCTCGATCGCGACCCTGATGGCCGGGCTCAACACGCGCCCGGTCACCGCCTTCACCTGCGGCTTCGACGCGCCGGGCGCCGCCGACGAGCGGGCTCAGGCCGAACGCGTCGCGCGCGCTCTGGGCCTCGACTGGCGCGAGACCCGCTTCGGCGAGGCTGACTTCTGGCGCGTGCTTCCCCAGGCCGCCTGGGCGCTGGACGACCCGACCGCCGACTACGCCGTCCTGCCCACCTGGAAGCTGGCCGAGGCCGCCAAGGGAACCCTGACCGTGGTGCTGACCGGCGAAGGGGGCGACGAGCTGTTCGGCGGCTATGGCCGCTACAGGCGGGCGCTCAGGCCGGCGTGGCTGGGCGGTCGGCCTGCCGAGCCGCGCGGCGCGAGCGCGGCGTCCCTGGCCCGGTGGCGTCAGGCCGCCCAAGCCCCCTCCGGCCTCACCCCGCTGCAGCAGGCGCAGTGGGCCGACATGGCCACCTGGCTTCCCAACGACCTGCTCCTCAAGCTGGACCGCTGCCTGATGGCCCACGGTCTGGAGGGGCGGACGCCCTTCCTCGACCCGCAGGTGGCGGCCTTCGCCTTCCCCCTGCCCGACCGCTTCAAGGTGCGGGGGCGCTACGGCAAGTGGCTGCTGCGCAAGTGGCTGGAGCAGCGCTGCCCGGCGGCCCAGCCCTGGGCGCGCAAGCAGGGCTTCACCGTGCCGGTCGAGGCCTGGATCACGCCCCGCGCCGGCGACATCGCCGGGCGGATCGGCGACGTCGCCGCGGTTCGCCGCGTGCTGGAACCGGACGCCGCGGCGAACGTCTTCGCTAGCGGCCTGGGCGGGCGCCGGTGGCCGCTGCTGTTCTTCGCGGTCTGGTCGCGCATCCACCTTGAGGGCGCCGCACCGGACGAGGCGTTGGAGAGCATCGTCGGACCGATCTGAGACGGAGGTCCTCAGATGCTGCGGGTGATGACGCTGGTGAGCGTGGCCGCCCTCCTCGCGGCCTGCGGCGGAAGCGATGGCCAGGCCGAGACGCAAGGCGCGGCGCAGACCACCCACCGTGCGGTGCGCACGGACCCGCCGAACGCCCCGAACCTGAATCCAGCCTTCGCGGGCCAGACCCGTGCGCCGGAAGTCCGGTCCGGCGTCGCCTACGAGGCGCAGACCTATGTGGGGGGCCTGGAGAAGCCCTGGGGGCTCGCCTTCCTGCCTGGCGGCGGCCTGCTGATCAGCGAGAAAGCGGGCCGCCTTCGCCTGTTCCAGAACGGCCGGTTGTCGGCGCCTGCGCGCGGCATGCCCAGGGTGGACTCGCGCGAGCAAGGCGGCCTGCTCGGGCTGGCGATCGATCCCGACTACGCCCGCACCGGCCTGATCTACTTCGCCTTCTCCGAGCCCGACGGACGCGCGAACCGCACCGCGGTCGGCCGCGGTCGGCTGGTCCTGTCGGCGGGCGCCCCGCCCAGGCTGGAACAGGTGCAGGTCATCTGGCGCCAGAGGCCCTCGCTGGAATCCCCCGGGCACTTCGGCTCCCGCCTGGTGTTCGCCCACGACGGAACGCTGTTCGTCACCACCGGCGAGCGGATGATCATGGAAGGCCGGATGCAGGCGCAACGCCTGGACTCCACGCTCGGCAAGGTGATCCGCATCAACCGCGACGGATCGGCGCCGCGCGACAACCCATTCATCGGCCGGCCGGGCGCGCTGCCGGAGATCTTCTCGCTTGGCCACCGCAACATCCAGGCAGCGGCGCTGAACCCGCGCACCGGCGAGCTGTGGGAGGTGGAGCACGGCGCTCGCGGCGGCGACGAGCTGAACGTGATCCGGGCGGGCCGGGACTACGGCTGGCCGACCATCACCTACGGGATCGAATATGCGGGCGGCCCCGTCGGGGCTGGCATCACTCGAAAGGCGGGCATGGAGCAGCCGCTCTATTATTGGGACCCGGTGATCGCGCCTTCCGGCATGGCCTTCTACGAGGCGGCGCTCTTCCCGGCGTGGAAGGGCAGCCTGTTCATCGGCGGGCTGAAGGACAAGCGGCTGACGCGGCTGGTTCTCGATGGCGAGAAGGTCGTCGGCGAGGAGCGGCTGTTGGGCGAGTTGGGCGAGCGCATCCGCGATGTGGTGGTGGGGCCCGACGGCGCTCTCTATGTCGCCACCGACAACGCCCGCGGCCGGGTGCTGCGGATCGCGCCAAAGTAGGTCGCGCGATCAGAGCCCCAGGCGCGCCGCCACCTCCTCCCCGATCGCCAGGGACGCGGTGAGGCCGGGGCTCTCGATGCCGAACAGGGCGACGAGTCCCAGCAGGCCGTGGGCGGCCTCGCCGTCGAGACGGAAGTCGGGCTGCGGCTCGTCCGGCCCATGGATCTTCGGCCGTACGCCGGCGTAGTCCGGGCTCAAGGCGCCGTCCGGCAGGCTTGGCCAGAACTTGCGGATGTAGCGATAGAACTCCGCCGCGGCGGAAGGGTCGATCGTGTAGTCCGGCTCCTCCACATAGTGCAGGTCCGGCCCGAACACCCCCTGGCCGCCCAGATCGCGGCGATAGTGGGTGCCAAGCGCGCCCGGGATGGGCGGCGGATAGATCAACCGCGCGAAGGGCGCCTTGCCGGCCAGTCGGAAATACATCCCCTTGCCGTAGTGCGCGGGAGGGATGTCCTCGGCGGGGAATCCTTCGATGTGCGCCGCCACGCCTTGCGCCGATAGCCCAGGCGCGGTCACCAGATAACGACAGGCGAGCTGCGTCGGCTCGGCGCCGCCGGCCCGCACCGTGAAACCGCCCTTCGCCATCGGCTCAGCGCCCTCGAAGGGCGTGCCCACCACCACCGCGCCGCCCGCAGCCTCGATCTCACCTTGCAGGGCCAGCATGTAGCCGTGGCTGTCGAAGACGCCGCTCTCGGGCGACAGCAGGGCGCCCTCGCAGGCCAGTTGCGGCTCCATCCCCAGCGCCTCGGCCTTGGAGAGCTTCCGCATGCCCTCGACCTCGTTGGTCACCGCCTGGTCGAAGATGGCGTCGAGCCGGCCGATCTCGTCGGGCGTCGTCGCCACCACCAGCTTGCCGCATCGGTCGAAGGCGACGTTGTGCGCCTCCAGGAACCCGTAGAGCGCGCGCCGTCCCGCCACGCACAGCCGGGCCTTCAACGAGCCGGTGGGATAGTAGAGCCCGCCGTGGATCACCTCGGAGTTGCGCGAGGACACCCCCTGGCCGATCGCCATCTCCCGCTCCAGCACCGCCACGGCCAGCCCGCGCCTCGCCAGCGCGTAGCCGCAAGCTAGCCCCACGGCGCCCGCCCCAACGACCACCGCGTCGAAATCGAACTCAGCCATACGGCAGGCTTAACGCGCGGCGGGCGGAGGTGGAACCGTGGCCCGGACAAGCCGGGCCATGACGGAGGTATATGAAACCGTCGGAGGTTAGCGTGCTTCCTCCCACGCTCCCCACAGCTTGGCCTCATCCGCCTTCGCGGGCGCGACGGACGCCGCCTTCACATGCCCAAAGCCGCGGATCTGCTCGGGGATGGCGGCGATGCGCGTCGCGAGCGGCAACAGCTCCAGCGTCAGCTCACGCGCGATGCGGTCCAGGCCGGCTTCGTAGTCGGCCAGCAGGCGGCGCTCCAGTTTGCGGTCGGCGGTCCAGCCGAAGGGGTCGAGCGGCGTGCCGCGCAGGCCTTTCAGCTTCGCCAGGGCGGGAAAGCCCCAGTCCAGCATCCAACCGCCGAACGCCATCTTCTTGGGCCGGCCCTCCGCATCCTTGCGGGCCAGCAGCGGCGGGCTCAGCATCACCTTGGCTTGGCCGCCCTTGAAGGTCTCGGCGCGGTAGGCGGCGAAGCGGCCGTCGGCATACAGACGCGCCACCTCGTACTCGTCCTTGTAGGCCATCAGCTTGTAGAGGTTGGCCGCCGCGGCCCGCGTCAGGGCCTCCGACCCCAACGGCGCCTCGGCGGCGCGCACCGAAGCGATGCGATCGAGGTAGCGGCGGGCGTAAGGCCGGTTCTGGTAGGCGGCGAGGTCCTCGGCCCTGCGCGCGATCAGGTCGGCCAGGCTCGGCTCCGCCGCCGCAGGCTTGGACGCTGCGGACGCCGGGTCGAACGCAGCCTGACGCCCAAGCTCGAAGGCCTGCAGATTGGCCTCCGCATCGACGCCGTTCAGCTGGATCGCCCGGTACAGGGCGCGGCTGGAGACCGGGATCACGCCCGTCTGCCAGGCGAAGCCGAGCATGATCATGTTGGCGTAGATCGCGTCGCCAAGCCGGCTCTCGGCCAGTTGATGGGCGGGCGCGCCTTTGTAGGACTTCACCGCCGCCGCGATGCGGCGGGCCTGGGCCTCGGCGTCGAAGCGGACGTCCGGGTCGGCGACGAAGTCCGCCGTCGGGGCGAAGTCGCCGTCGCCCACCGCCGCCGTGCGGTCCTTGGCGTAGAGCGACAGGGCGTCTGCGCCGGCGGCCACCAGCAGGTCGCAGGCGATCAACACATGGGCGCTGGCCGCGGGCGTCCTGCCCCCGACGACCGCGTCCGCCTCGCCGATACGCACGTGGCTGAGCACGGCTCCGCCCTTTTGGGCCAGGCCCGTCATGTCCACCACCGAGGCCGCGCGCCCGTCCACGTGGGCGGCCATGGCCAGGATCGAGGCGACCGTGGTCACGCCCGTGCCGCCGACGCCGGTGAAGACGATATTCTTCACCCCGCTAAGGGGTTCGAACGCCGGCAGCGGCGTGGAGTCGGCGGTCAGCGCCGGCATGGCGTCGCGATGGGCGTTCGCCACGCCTTCCAGGGTGACGAACGAAGGGCAGAAGCCTTCCAGGCAGGTGTAATCCTGGTTGCAGCTCGACTGGTTGATGGTCCGCTTGCGGCCGAACTCGGTCTCCAGCGGCTCGACCGAGACGCAGTGCGAGGCGCGCGAACAGTCGCCGCAGCCCTCGCAGACCAGCGGATTGATCATCACCCGCTTCGTCGCCGCCGGCAGGGTCCCGCGTTTCCGCCGCCGCCGCTTCTCCGTGGCGCAGACCTGGTCGTAGATCAGCACCGTGACGCCGGGGACGTCGCGCAGCTCGCGCTGGGTCTTCATCAGTTCGCTGCGCGGCCGCACCTCGACGCCGGGCGCCAGGTCGGTCACGCCGTCGTAGCGCTCAGGCTCGGCGGCCACGACCACCGTCCTCGCCACCCCCTCCGCCGCCAGCTGGCGGGTGATCTGCGGAACGGTGAAGCCGCTCTCGGTGCTCTGGCCGCCGGTCATGGCCACGGCGTCGTTGAACAGCAGCTTGTAGGTGACGTTGGCGCCCATTGCGACGGAGCCGCGGATCGCCAGCGAGCCGGAGTGATTGTAGGTCCCATCGCCCAGGTTGACGAAGACGTGCTTCTCCTCGGTGAAGGGGGCGGCCCCGGCCCAGGTCAGGCCCTCTCCGCCCATATGGGTAGACAGGTCGGTGGCCGGGTCCGAGAAGCTGGCCATGTAGTGGCAGCCGATGCCCGCCAGCGCCCGCGAGCCGTCCGGCAACCGCGTCGAGGCGTTGTGCGGGCAGCCCGAGCAGAAGAAGGGCTTGCGCTGCTGGTCGGACGACAGGGTCACCGCGGCCATGGAGGCGGCCGAGACCCGGGCCAGATAGTCGTGCACCCGCGCCATGTGCGGCCCGGGCGGCAAGCGGTCGGCGATGGCCAGCGCGATCTCGGCCACCGACAGCGAGGTGAGTTCGGAGAGCAGCGGATGGCCGTGCTCGTCGGTCTTGCCGATGATCCGCGGCCGGGCGTGGGCGGGCAGGTCGTAGAGCGCCGACCGAGCCTGGGCCTCCATCAGGCCGCGCTTGTGTTCGATCACCATCAGGGTCTCGCACCCGGCGGCGAAGGCGCGCAGGCCCGTCGGCTCCAGCGGCCAGGGCATCCCCACCTTGTAGATCGCCACGCCCAAGCTCGCGGCCTCGGCGGCGCCGATCCCCATGGCCGCGAAGGCCTCCAGCACGTCCTTGTAGGCGCCGCCATGGCAGACCAGGCCCAGCCTGGGCTGCGCGGCCCCCAGCGTCACCCGGTCGATGCGGTTGGCGCGGGCGAAGGCCAGGGCGGCCGGAAGCTTCAGCGTCCGCATCCGCCGCTCCTTCTCGAGCGGCGGGTCCTTGAGCCGGATGCCCGGCCCCTCCGGCGGCATGCGGAAACCCTGCGGTGTCACGAAGCGGCGGCGCTTCGCTCCCACCTCGATGGTCATGCCGCAGTCCATGGTGTCGGAGACCGCCAGCAGGGCCACCCACAGGCCGGAAAAGCGCGAAAGCGCATAGCCGAGCAGGCCGTAGTCCAGCACCTCCTGCACGTCGGCCGGCGACAGGATCGGGATCTCAACGTCCTGGAAGGCGTACTCCGACTGCGACGGCAGGGTGGAGGACTTGCAGTTGTGGTCGTCGCCGGCCACCGCCAGCACCCCGCCCTTGGGCCAGACGCCCGCGAAGTTGGCGTGTCGCAAGGCGTCGCCGCTTCGGTCCACGCCGGGCGCCTTGCCGTACCACATGCCGAAGACGCCGTCGTAGCGCGCGCCGGGGAACAGGTTCGCCTGCTGGCTGCCCCACACCGCCGTGGCGGCGAGGTCCTCGTTGACGCCTTCCTTGAAGACGATGTCGGCGTCCTTCAGCAGGGCTTCGGCGCGGTGGGCCTGTTGGTCGAGGCCGCCCAGCGGGGAGCCCCGGTAGCCCGAGAGGAAGCCGGCGGTCCTCAGTCCCGCCGCCGCGTCCTGGCGATGCTGGTCGAGCAGCACCCGAACCAGCGCCTGTACGCCGGTGATGAACACCCGTCCCTCCGGCAGGAGGAACTTGTCGTCGAGCGTCACATCGAAGTGCCGCATCGCGGTTTCTTTCCTTAAGGCCTCCCCGCGGCCCTTAGAAGATCATATATGTCGTCGGCAATTGCTTGCCAAAAGCATGCCCCCCCTGTCCGGTTCCAGGGCACGTTGTCGCCGGACCTTCAGGGCCTATGGAGGAAAAATTGTCCGAGCCCCTCGATACGGTGGACGCCAAGATCCTAGACCTGATGCAGCATGACGCCGGCCTTTCGGTCGCCGAAATCTCCGAGCGCGTCGGCCTGTCCTCCAGCCCTTGCTGGCGGCGGATAAAACGCCTGGAGGACGTGGGCGTGATCCAGCGGCGGGTGACCATCCTGGATCGCGAGCGGCTGGGTCTGGGCTTCGAGGTCTATTGCACCGTCAAGCTCAGCCTGCCGACCAAGGAGAACCTGGAGGCCTTCGAGCAGGCCATCGCCAAGATGCCGGAGGTGATGCAGTGCGCCACGGTCACCGGGGCGGCGGACTACGAGCTCCGGGTCGTCACGCGCGACATGCACAGCTTCGACGACTTCCTGCGCAGCAAGCTGCTGTCGCTTGGCCTCGTCTCCAACATCGAGAGCCGCATCGTCGTCCGGTCGGTGAAGAACACCACCGCCGCCCCGCTCGGCCTCGTCAGCGCCTACGTGAGCGCCCAGTGATCGAGTTCGTCATCGACCAGCGCCGCAAGGACCTGGGCGGCTTCGAGGTGGGCCGGGTTCTGCCCTATGCGCAGAAGCGGATGGTGGGGCCCTTCATCTTCTTCGACCACATGGGGCCGGCCGAGTTCGCGCCCGGCTTCGGCCGCGAGGTGGACGTGCGTCCTCATCCGCACATCGGCCTCTCCACCCTTTCCTACCTTTTCGAAGGCGAGATGACCCACCGGGATTCCACCGGCGCCTTCCAGCCGGTGCGGCCCGGCGAGGTGAACTGGATGACCGCCGGGCGGGGCGTGACGCACTCCGAGCGCTTCGAGACCCTGCGCGCCCGTGGCGGGCGGATGAACGGCATCCAGACCTGGATCGCGCTGCCGACCGAGGACGAGGAGATCGAGCCCAGCTTTGCCCACTACGACGCCGGCGATCTTCCGGCCTACGAGGCCGAGGGCCTGTCGGCACGGCTGATCGCCGGCGAGGCGTTCGGCGCCAAGTCGCCCGTCGCCGCCCGCTCGCCGATGTTCTACGCCCATTGGTCCCTGGCGGCCGGCGCGCAGGCCGCGCTCAGCCCCGAATATCCGGAGCGGGCGGCCTATGTGGCTCAGGGCGTGGTGGAGGTGGAGGGCCGCGCCCTCCACGAGGGCCAGATGGCGGTGTTCGGCGGGAAGAACCCCGTCGTCATCACCGCCCAGACGGCCGCCATGGTCATGCTGCTGGGCGGCGAGCCGGTGGGGGAGCGCTTCATCGAATGGAACTTCGTCGCCTCGTCAAAAGCCCGCATCGAGGCGGCCAAGGCGGACTGGCGCGCCGGCCGGATGAAGCTTCCGCCCGCCGACGACAAGGAATGGATTCCGCTTCCGGGCGATCCGCCGCCGCCGGCCAACCCCATGAGCTGACGGTTCAGCCGCCCTGGGCGTAGCTCCAGGCCATGAGGCCGACGGCCACGGCCATGACCGCGGTCGCCAGCCAGCCCAGGACGGTCATCAGCTTGCCGGCGGTCAGCGAACCCATCTGGGTGCGCCGCGTCGCCACCACCATCATGGCCGCCATGATGGGCACGGCGATCACCCCGTTGATCACCGCGCTGAGGAACAGGGCCTTCATGGGATCGACCTTCGCCCAGGTCAGCGCCAGGCCGAAGAGCACGGCGGCGGCGATCACGCCGTAAAAGCCGATGGCCTCGCCCGGCTTCTCCTCCAGGCCCGCCCGCCAGCCCTGCAACTCGCCGATCGCATAGCCGGCCGATCCCGCCAGCACCGGCGCGGCCAGCAGCCCTGTCCCGATGATGCCCACGCTGAACAACAGGAAGGCGAATGGCCCGGCGAACGGCCGCAGCGCCGAAGCGGCCTGTTCCGCGGTCTGGACATCGGTGACGCCGTGGGCGTGCAGGGCGACGGCCGCGGTCAGGATCACGAAGAAGGCGATGAGGTTGGAGACCCCCATCCCCACGACGTTGTCGAACAGGATGCGCCGCAGCGCCGGCTGCGCCAGGCGCGGGCGGCTCCGCAAGGGAGGTTTGCCCGCGGCCTCCTCCACCTCCTCCGAGCTCTCCCAGAAGAACAGGTAGGGGCTGATGGTGGTGCCCAGCACCGCCACCACCGTGACCACGGCGTCGGTCCCCGAAAGGTGCGGCCAGACTGTGCGGAGAGCCACCTCGCGCCAGTCGATATGCACGGTGAAAACCACGCCGACATAGGTGAACAACGACAGCGTCATCCACTTCAGCACCGCGACGTAGCGGTGATAGGGCACGAAGATCTGCAGCCCCAGCGAGAGCACGGCGAAGCCCAGGGTGAAGTAGCGCGCCTGTCCCCCCGTCAAGAGTTCCCCGACCGCGCCCATCGCCTCGAGGTCGGCGCCGATGTTGATGGTGTTCGCGACGAACAGAAGGGCCACCAGCCCCAGCACCAGGGGGCGCGGAAACACCTCCAGCAGGTTGGCCGTCAGGCCCTTGCCCGTGACCCGCCCGATACGGGCGCAGATCGCCTGCACCGCGGTCATCAGTGGATAGGTCAGCACCACCGTCCAGAGCAGGTTAAGCCCGAAGGCGGCGCCGGCTTGGGAATAGGTGGCGATGCCGCTGGGGTCGTCGTCGGCCGCGCCGGTGATCAGGCCCGGCCCCAGCCGGCGCAGGAGCTGCGGCTTAGCCAGGCGTCGAAGAAGCGAGCCGCCGTTCAAGGTTCAGGCCTGAAGCGCCTTGCGCGTCTGGTCCCAGTACTGCGCGCCGGTGACCACGGTGATCAGGGCGGCCAGCCAGAAGAGGCCGTGAGCTGCGATCTCCACCGGGGCCTTGGCCGCCGGGTCGTCAGGTAGGCCGAACGCGCCCCAGGCCGAGACGAAGAGCTCCAGCGCAAGCGCGACGAGCTGCAGGGTCGTCTTCCACTTGGCGAGCTGGGTCACCGGAAGCTTCAGGCCCTTGCCCGCGCCCACCTCGCGCAGGGCGCTGACCGTGAACTCCCGGAACAGGATCAGGCCGGCGGGCAGCACGACCATCGGCTGAGGCCCCAGCGCCAGCAGCCCCAGCACCGCCCCGCAGACCAGCACCTTGTCGCCGATCGGGTCCAGGATCGCGCCCCAGACCGTAACGGCGCCCAGCTTGCGCGCCAGCCAGCCATCGAAGAAATCCGTCACCGCGGCCACGACAAAGGCATAGAGCGCCCAGCGCTGCAGGGCGAACTGCTGGTCGGGAGTCAGGCGCTCGCTGAGCCAGGGCGCCGCGCCTGCCGCCGCGGCAAGGGCCACGAACATGAACAGCGCCAGCACCAGGCGCATCGAGGTCAGGAGGTTCGGCAGGGCCTTCATGGCCGGCACCTTGGCAGGGATCGCGCGGCGGTCAACGCGGTTGCGGAGCCCGCTCGCGGGATCTCGCCGCCTCAGCAGACGCCGGCCGCCGTCCGGCCAACCAGGCTGCCGGGGTCGTAAGCGCTCGGATGTTCGGCGCTGTCGGGGTCAAACCAGGTCCCGATCCTGGCCGAGTTCTGGCGGAACAGGTGCATCGTGTGGATGCGGCTCGTGTGGTCGGCGCAGTTGATCGTGACCTCGACGTATTCGTCGCTCATCGGGCCGGGGCCGGGCAGCTCCGGCGGCGAGACCGGGGGATCGTAGTGGTAGTGCATGAAGGCGCCGACCTCCGAGTCTTTGCGCCAGGCGACGGCGTATTTGACCCAGGCTGCGACGCCGACCCCCATGCTGTGGTTCTGGTCGACCAGCCGCCAGTCGCTCTCGGTCAGGTCGTCGGGGCCGCCATCGTCGATGAACATCTCCCATAGATAGGCGGGGTCGGCCCGGGCGCTTCCAACCGCGAAGACGCCTTGCGCCGCGAGCGCGAGAACAACGCCAGCCACAAGCCACACCGCATGCCACGCCCC
>Ga0207644_10000925_pt1 | contig 18649 bp, 19 predicted proteins | sample KBSS73metaG_FD_184326 | JGI IMG/M metagenome (GOLD analysis project Ga0207644, IMG submission 184326) | Switchgrass rhizosphere microbial communities from Kellogg Biological Station, Michigan, USA - KBS S7-3 metaG (SPAdes) (version 2) | ecosystem: Host-associated > Plants > Roots > Rhizosphere... | reverse complement strand
CCACAGCCGCCCAATCCCTCACGACCACCCTCAGCTGCGCCGACCTCAAGATGGATTTGCTGACCCGCAGGGTCGAGCGGGGCGGCAGGCGCGTGGACTTGCAGCCGCGCGAGTTCCGGCTGTTGGAGATGCTGCTGCGCAACCAAGGCAAGGTTGTCACCCGAACGATGATGCTTGAGGAGGTGTGGGATTATCACTTCGACCCGGGCACCAATGTCATCGACGTCCACATCAGCCGCCTTCGCAAGAAGATCGACGAAGGGTCGGACGCGCTGCTGCTACATACGGTCCGCGGTGCCGGCTACATGCTGAGCGAAAACGCTTGAGCAAGGCTGGCCGGCGCGTCGTTCCCTTCTCGGCACGGGCCCGGGCCGCCGTATTCAGCCTCGCCTTTAGCCTGCTGATCAGCGTTCCCGTCTTGCTATTCGTCTATCGTCAGACCGACAGCCTGTTCGAGCAAAGGGTCCGCGGCGGCATCGACGACCGGGAACGCGATCTTCTCTACGGCTACCGGTCCGGCAAAATCCCCGGACTGGTCGGCGAGATCAAGGAAGAGATCGATACTGGCCTGGTGCGCAATGGAGCCGTGCTGCTGGTTGATGGCTCCGGTCGCAAGGTCGCCGGCAATGTCGAAGAGTGGCCGGGAGAGCTGCGGGCGGGGGAAAGATGGGTCGAGATGCCGCTCTATCCGGAGCGGAGCAGGCAGCCCGTTCCGTATGTGCTTCGGACCGTTCGCCTACCGACGGGTGAGCGGCTCCTGCTTGGCGCGAGCATCGAAGATCGCGACCATATGCGCGCCTCACTATTCGAGGCGCTCATAGGAGCGCTCGTCCTGGCCATCCTGCTCGGGCTGGTCGGCGGAATGATCCTGCTTCGCGTGACGGAACGGCAGGCGCGGGAGGTCGGCAAGGTTGCCGGCAGAATTGCGGCAGGAGACTTCAGCCACCGGCTCGATGAGCAGGCGGGAGGCGAGGAGTTCGCGATGATCGCCTCGGCCATCAACACGATGCTCGAGCGCATCGAGGAGCTCGTCGAGCAGCTGCGCCTGGTCACGGATTCATTGGCGCACGACCTTCGCTCTCCGCTGACCAGGATGCGGGCCAATATCGAAAGCGCTGCCAACTATGCGTCGGCCGAGCCGGAGCAGCGTGCGCTGGAAGCCATTTCCACCGACATAGACCGGCTCTTGCGGATGATCTCCGCGACCCTGGAGATCGGCCGTGCGGAAGCCGGCGTCGGCCGCGAGCAGTTCTCCGAATTCAACCTCAGCGAATTGCTCGCCGACATCTGCGAGATGTACCAGCCCGTCGTCGAAGAGCAGGGGCTGACGATCCGTGTCGAGGGCGAGCAAGGTCTCGTCTATTTCGGCAATCGCCAGCTAATCGGCCGGGCTCTCGCGAACCTCGCCGACAATGCGTTGAATTATGGCGCGGGGGGCGGCGCGATCATCCTGAGCTCAATCGATCGCGGCGAGGAGGTCGAGATTGTTGTGAGCGATTGCGGGCCAGGCATTCCAGCAGAGCTCCGGGAAGACGCCGTACGAAAATATCGGCGCCTCGAGCCGGCTCGGACGACGGAAGGAAGCGGCCTCGGGCTCGCGCTCGTACGCGCCGTGGCTCGACTGCATGGCGGGGAGATCATCCTTGAAGACAATGCGCCCGGGTTGAAGGTCAGGATGGTGCTCCGCCGCTGAAGGGAACAGGTCAGTGCCGGAACTTCGGAACGAGCTCTTTGAAGCGCTCGATCGTGCAGCTGCTGCCAATACGTGAGTGGATTGCGTCGCGATGCGCGCAAAGCCGCTCGTCCGCGGGCTGGAGGTAGAAACCGCCGTAGAAATCGAGAGCTGGGCAATCTTCGTCGAATTGGGCCCGAATGCGCGCCCGGTTCACGAGGACGAAGTCCACCTGCTCGGACCCTGACAGCATGGCACGCCGGATCGCCGCTGCCGGAATGCACTTCGGGCCTTTCTTTTCGACCCATTCGATCTCGGGCATCAACGGGCGGGGCTGGACTGGAACGCGCAGGATGACCTCATCCTGGATGATGAGACGGGTCACCGCCTGGCCCACCGTCCCCGCCTGCGCGCCGAACAGGCCGAGCAGGAGCGGAACGACGCCCCAAAAGGTTCCCGAAATCACAGGCTGCCCATCCCCATGACCGGCGCTTTGCAGCAAAGCGTTGAATGATCAATGAACTAGGGGCCTTTCGCCAAGGGGCGGCGGCACGGCTTGCCTAAAGGCCTTGAGCCCAATAGAGGCGCGCTCACACTGTTTTCCGGCGGGCACGCAGGGCACGCGTAACCGTAAGACCGGACCCCAGGAGAAGATTTGAAAATGGCGACAGCCGCTCCGAACCAAGGCCTGCCTTTATTCTATAACGCGATCGAAGCGCTCAACCTTGACCAGCATGGCAAGATGAAGGTGCGCGGCATCACCAGCATGCCCCAGCTTGGCCAGACCCACGCCGTCCCTTTGACGGTGGATGAGTTCGCGCTGGTCCAGCGCCACTATCCGATCGTCTTTTCCGTCGGCGAAACGCCGGTTCCAATCGCGCTCATGGGGCTCAACGAAGGCGTCAACGTCTTCCTGGACGAGAACGGCCGTTCGATCGATCCGAACCTCTACATTCCGGCCTATCTTCGCCGCTATCCGTTCCTGCTGGCCAAGCTTCGGCCCGAAAGCGACGAGCTGTCGCTTTGCTACGACCCGACTTCGGGCGCAGTCGGCAATTTCGACGAGGGCGAGGTCCTGTTCGAAAATGACCAGCCGAGCGCCGCCACCAAGGCGATCCTGGAATTCTGCGAACAGTTCGAGGCCGCGGGTCTTCGGACCAGCGCTTTCGTCGAAGATCTGGTGAAGTCCGACCTGCTGATGGACGGAGAGGTCGCGATCCAGCCCGAAGGCTTCGAGCAGCCGTTCGTCTATCGCGGTTTCCGCATGATCGACGAGGAGAAGGTGCGGAACCTTCGCGGCGATGAGCTTCGCAAGATGAACCAGAACGGCATGCTGCCGCTCATCTATGCGCACCTTTTCTCGCTGTCGCAGATGCGCGACGTGTTCGTTCGGCAGATGCAGCAGGGCAAGGCTCCGAGCCTGATCCCGCAGCCCGCACCGGCGACTGTCTGAGAATTATTCGGCGGCCGTTGCGAAACGGCGGCCGATCAACGCTTCGCCAAGGTCGACGGCGATCGCCTCGATCAAACCTGCAACGCGATCGAAGCCCGGCCCCGGGCGCTGAAGCTGCTCATCGAGATAGCAGCGTCGGTCGATCTCCAGCTGGAGGGCGTGCACGCCGCTAGCAGGCCGAGCATGCCGTTCGATGATGTGCCCTCCGGCGAAAGGATCGTTGAGTCCCGCCTCGAACCCTGCGCGGTGAGCGATTGCGAGCGCGTCGCTGCTGATCCATGAATCGGCTGCCCGGCCCCGGCAGTCTCCGAACACGATGGGGGGTACGCCCGCGGGAGGCGGAGGCATCGAGTGGCAGTCGAGCAACAGGGCGCAGCCAAAGCGGTCAACGAGAACCGCAAGCTGCTCCTCGATGGCCTCGTGGTAGGGCCGATGCGCCTGGTTCAGCCGATCCTCGAGATGCTTCGGAGCGATCGCCCGCCGCCACAAATATCCATGCTGCTGGGTTCGTGCGGGGACGATGCCGAGCCCTCCGCGCGCCCTTGCGCTAACGCGTCGGTGGCGGAGACCGTCGATGACGGACGGATCGACCTCGTCTTCGGCGCGGTTGCAGTCGACCGCTGCACGAGGCGCCCTCGCAATCACGGCGCCGCATCCGCGCTGGAGCGCCCGCCAGACGAGGCGATCCACGAGCGGATCCTCAAGCGTCGTCAGCGCCGCCTTTCCGCCCCCTGCGAGCGCGATCAGCCAATCGGGATATTCGCGACCGGAATGGGGCACGGAAAGCAGCACCGGGAGGTCCCCGCGCGGCTGATGAATGAGGGGGGAGGGGAGTTTGCTCACGATTGGGAGGGTTAAATTCCGTGCCAGTTTAGGACGTGCTGAGGGACCCTGCAACGCACGAGAACATTATTCGCTTCTGGAAAAACGCATTTTGGCGGAGCATAGAGTGTCCATGGCGAGAATCCTCCTGGCCGAAGACGATACGTCGATGCGTGAGTACCTGCAGCGGGCCCTGCAGCGCGTAGGCTATGAGGTCGAAGCGGTAGGCTGCGGCACGGAAGCGATGCCGCTGCTCGAGGCGCAGCATTTCGACCTCCTCCTTACCGACATCGTCATGCCGGAAATGGATGGAATCGAGCTCGCCCAGAAAGCCAGTGCGCTCGATCCCGCGATCCGCGTCATGTTCATCACCGGATTTGCTGCAGTCGCGCTCCAGGGTGGCCGGACTGCTCCCGAAGCCAAATTGCTGTCCAAGCCCTTCCATCTCAAGGATCTGGTGATGGAAGTCGACCGCATGTTCCAGACCGAGGACCAGCACGGCCGATTATAACGGCTGACGGGCCTTGCACCCGTCAAAAGCCCCCTCTACATGGCCGGTCTCCAGCGCGGGCGAACGCCTGCCAGCTGACCCGGGTGGGCGTGTAGCTCAGTGGTAGAGCACTGTGTTGACATCGCAGGGGTCGCAAGTTCAATCCTTGCCACGCCCACCATTTTCCTCTCGAATGGCCGAGCTTGACCGGACCCGGAACGCCGTCCGCCAGGCATTCGAAAGGGCCGCTCTCACGATGCCTCCGATAAGTGCAATGCTCCTGGTCGCAGCCGCGCAGATGTCGGCTCCGCCAATCCCATCGGCATTGCCCGGTGTTGCGAAGATCAGCATCCCGAACGCGGCCGGGATACTGAAATATTGCAAGGAAAACGAACTCGTCAGCACTGCCAGCGCGGATGCCGTGCTGAGTGGACTGACCGGCAGAACCGACGAAACATCGGTGGATTATATCGTCGGGTCCAGCGGCCAGATCCTCGGCGACGAACTCAAGAATTTCTCGATTTCGCGAGCTCCGAGCTATCTGCAGTCGCAGGCGTGCAACCTCGTCCTCGAACGGGCAAAGGAATTTCGCCGCGCACCGTAGCGGGGCAGGGGGAGATGGAGCCGGAAATGCCAGCGGATGATCGCCTGTACCTCGACGATCTTCATGTCGGTCAACAGTTCGTCAGCAGGGCACTCCCAATCGACGCCCAGCAGATAAAGAAGTTTGCGGCGGAATATGATCCGCAGCCTTTCCATCTTAGTGAAGAGGGCGCCGCCGGATCGATCTTCGGGTCGCTTGCTGCCAGCGGATGGCACACCGCGGCGCTGACAATGCGCTTGCTGGTCGAGAGCGTACCTTTGGCGGACGGCCTGGTGGGCGCGGAACTGCAGCTAGCCTGGCCGAAACCGACCCGGCCGGGCATGACGCTGCAGGTGTTCAGCGAAGTCGTCGAGATCATTCCTTCACGTTCAAAGCCGCATATGGCGATCGTCACGATGCGGAACGAGACCCGCGACCAGGACGGCGGGGCTCTTCAGATCTTTTCCGTAAAGATGCCCGTTTTCCGCCGACCCGAGGGTCGATCCCCCTAATCCCTGGTTCCCCAGACGAAGAGAATGGTCAGCGCGGATGTTGTGCCAAGCGCAAAGCTCTTCGCAAGTGCTGCCGCCCCATGATCGGTGCCCCAATCGAACAGGCCGGCCCCGACCATCAGCGATGAAAGGAACCAGGATAGTAGCGAGAGGCCACCGGCCCAGACCGCGGTCGATTTGGCTTCCCTGAACTCGTCAGCCGTGCCGGTCCGAGCGGCAAACAAATCCCATGAGCCCTTCAGGGCGACCGCCGCAATTCCAAGCTGGCACAAGATCATCAGCGCGAATCCGGTCCAGCTCATGACGGAAGAGCTCCAACCCGAAGATGCAGCATCGACTTGCCGCCGCATTTCCCCAACCGCACCCACGTTTTGCACGGCGTACATCAGTGCGGTCAGGCCAATAAGTGCGACAAGCAAACTCTTGAAAATTCGCATCACGTGCGTCCGTAAATTGGTCGCCGAAGCTAACTTACGGATCGGCCGCCATTCAAGTGGAGCAGCATCCAACTTGCGCGCAGATCATTCATAGGCTAATACTGAACCAGATGGTTCAGTATGCACATCTCGATGATTCGTTCGCAGCGCTTTCGGACCCCACCCGACGCGGTGTCCTGGAGCAGCTCGGACGCGACGATGCATCGATCACGGAGCTTGCCGACAAGTTTCACATGACCCTCACCGGCATGAAGAAGCATGTCGGAATCCTGGAGCGGGCGGGGCTCATCACAACGCAAAAGGTCGGGCGGGTGCGGACCTGCAAGCTCGGCATGGCAAGATTGGAAGAGGAGATCGCCTGGATCGAGTGGTACCGCCGGATCTGGGACGCACGCTTCACCGCGCTGGACGAGGTGGTCGAGGAATTGAAGAAAAAGGAGAAGCAGGATGGACGGACCAAGCATGGATAGGCGCACGACGACCGAGCGAAAATCCGACCGCGAGCTGATCGTCACCCGAACCTTCGACGCCCCGGTGCGGATCGTGTTCGAGGCCTGGAGCAAGCCCGACCTGTTCATGCGCTGGTGGGCGCCAAAGTCGATGGGCGTGCCGTTGCTATCCTGCGAAATGGATGTGCGCACAGGAGGCAAATACCGCCTCGAATTCGGGCGGGATTCGTCGAGTTCGGCTGCATTCTTCGGCAAATATCTTGAGGTCATACCGAACTCGAAAATCGTCTGGACCAACGACGAGGGCGAAGAGGGCGCTGTGACCACCGTGACCTTCGATGAACAGGATGGCAAAACGCTGGTCGTGTTCAGCGAGCTTTATCCCTCGAAGGAAGCGCTGGACGAGGCTTTCACCGGAATGGACGAGGTCATGCCAGAGCAATTCGAGCAGCTGGACGAACTTCTCCAGAGCGTGGGAGCGTAAAGCCGCTATCGGTCCAGGATTGGGCGAACTCGCTCCATGATCGTGCGAAGCACCTGTTCGGTGGACGTTTGCGGAAGGGCCAGCTGAGCAGAGATCCCGATGCGGTCGAGCGCGGTCCAGAAGTCCCTTAGGTCCTGCGGATAGAGCCGCCGGCCAACGCCGGCGAAAATCGCGATCGCAAGTCGTCCAGGCCACGACGTGGCGACAGGGATCGTCGCGACGGGTTTCCCCGTCCAGATCGCGTCCGAGACCATCGCAACGCTGTCGGCCGTGACGTGAATCGAATCCGCCGCCGCCAGCAGGCTCGAGTAGCTAGGCGCGGATCGGGGTACCGCAAAAACCGAGCGGACGTCCGAACGCGCAAGCTCGGCTTCGATGGCGCTTCTGACCAGCGGCGGCGTGCGGGCGCTGGTCGTGACCAATACCGATCCGCCGGCATTGGCGGCTCCATCCAGCATGCCGGCCAAAGTTCGAAGCAACTCTCGGTCGTCGAGCTTCCAGTAGATATTCGGGCCGCCCACGAGCAGCAGGCGCCGGGGCGACGGAAGCTTCGCAAGGCGCGGCTCATCCGACGGGTCGGGAACTGCCGTTGCTGCCCTGGTCAGCGCGAACGGCACCCGAAGCAGGTTTGGATGATCGGGGATCGGATATTGGGGCGTTGCAATGACCAGGTCGAAATGACCGGGGGAGACTCGCGGAAAACCGATGTGGATCGAGCGGGTTCGGTTGTTCGATCGCTGTCTCAATGCTCTGACGAGTGGAACGCTGCGATGGCCGGCAGAGATGCTGACGTCCGGCGGCGGCCCCGAAAAGACGAGGTCGCGCGATTGGCGCGTCAGGCTCGCAAGCGACCGGCCAAGAAGACTGGGGCCGAGGCGGCGAAGACCATTATAATCCAGCTGCTTGATTTCGAAGGGAAGACCGATCGCCTCGCACAAGGCGAGGACCTGATTGTTGTCACCGGCTCGCGCGCCGAGCAGGGCCCATATGCGAAGCGGTTCGCTCAGCCCTTCCTTCGTCAAAGAAATCGTCCCCTGGCGCCCAAAGCGATCGCACCGCATCGGCAGCGCGTTCGACAGTGTCGCAGACTTGAGACGCAACCGGAAGCTCTACAGTCCCCACCACATTGTGGCGTTTGAGGAGGGCCCAGAAGTGCTGGAAATTGGGAAGCGTCCTTCGGCGGAACGGCAGTTCGAACAGCCATTTAGTAACCAAGCCCCGGAAGGAGCGTTTGATCGGGATCATGCCCACGGGCTTGCCGCTAAGGATGGCCTCGGCGAGCATCGAAACGCTGTCGGCCGTGACGTAGATTTCGTCGCAGTGGCGCAGCAGCGTGCCGAACCTGGGGAATGTATCGACGAGAGCATCCTGCTCTCCGGCCACGAGCGACTGAAGCAGGTCGCGGGTGCTTGGCCTGGTCCTGGGGCTGGTTGCCACGATCAGGCTTCCTGACGGGAACTTTGATCTGATCCGGCGGATCGCTTCGCGTAGCGCCGAGTGATCGAGCTCCCAGTGCCGGGCGGGGCCGCCGATTGCGATCATTCGGCGAGGCCGGGGAAAGGCGTCAAGCCAATGCAATTCTTCGCTTGTCGGCCTGATATCGCGAGCCGGGTTTCCGATGGGGAAGTAAAGCTCAAGGAGGTTGGGCGCCGTACCGCGCGTATATTGCGGCGTGGTGATCTGCAGGTCGAAATCCTCAAGCGGCTCACGGGGATTTCCGACGTGGACGAGCTTCGTGCGTCCGCCGGCCTGTGATCTGATGTAACGCGCGACCGGAACGCTGCCATAGCCGACGCACAGCACCAGGTCCGGCCATGGTGGCGTGATCAGCTCACGGGATCTTCTTGCGAGGATGGTAAGGCCATTGCGGAGGATCGTGATCCGGCGGAGGCCATTGAAATCGAGCTTTTTCACCTCGAACGGAAAACCGAGCGCATTCGCCAGCGCGAGCAACTGGTTGTTGTCGCCGGCGCGACTTCCCATGAGGAGCCAGACCAGCGGCTGTCTGGCGGGCGCCGCAACGGAAGCGGCATAGGCGCGTGCGAGGCTGGACCTATGCACCGGCTGCCTGTTTCACCGGCGCCGGGATCGATCGGCGCTCCTGCCGCTGCTGGATCCACCAGCAGCTGAACATCGCGATCGCGTAGAGCAGGCGCCCGTGGTTCGCACGACCGCGGCGATGGTCATTGAAGAGGATGCTGACCTCGGTCGGGTTCAGGAATCCCGCGGCGGCTGCGCCCGAGGACAACCAGGCATCCTCGGCGAAGTCGCTGAAACCCCCGACGAACCAGTCGGCGAGCGGCATCTGGAAGCCGAGCTTGCGTCCTTTGTGCGTCGCAGCGGGGAGCCAGGGCTTTACGGCCTGCCGGAGTGCATATTTGCCGATTCTTCCGCGAAGCTTGAGATCCGTCGGCATGGTCAGCGCCCAATCGACGAACCGATGCGAGAGGAAGGGCACGCGAGCCTCGAGCGAATGCGCCATCGAGGCGCGATCGAGCCGCTGAAGCAAAGACGCGGGCAAATGGACCGCAAGATCGCCCAACATGAACTGCTCGATGGATGAGAGGAAAAGTTGTTCCCTGTCCGGGAAATTATCGGCCACCCTCGCCGCAATGCCGCATGCGCTGTCGTGCCTCAGCCAGAAGTCGGGCTGATAAAGCCGAGCGCGGATGGCGGGCGAAGTGATGGTGACCGCTGCGAAGAACCGCTCGAAGCCATTATCCAGCAATGCGCCTTCCCGGAAGCGCAGGGCATGGTCGCGCAGGTAGTTGAGCTTTCTTGCAGGAAGGTCACCGATTCGTTCGAGAAAATCGAAACCGCCCGCTGCTCGGATGAGCGGGGAGTAACGGCGCATGCGCTCGGCCCAGCGCTGGCGCTTGTAGCCGAGGAATAGCTCGTCCCCGCCTTCGCCGCAGAGCACGACTTTCACGTGCTGAGCGGCTTCCCGCGACAAATACCAGAGCGGAATGGCGGAATTTGCAGCGGACGGCTCGTCGAAGGCCCGCTGGACAGATGGCAGCACCTCCGCGGCGGTTTCGGGCTCGATCGGCAGGACGACATGCCTGCAACCGAGATGCTCGGCGACAGCGCGCGCAGCTTCGGTCTCATCGATCTTCGAACTGGGGAATCCCGCAGTGAAAACGGTCGTGCCCGGGTGGCCGGATTTCACCATAGCCGCGGCGACGGCGCCCGAATCGACGCCGCCCGAAAGGAAGGCGCCTACCGGCACGTCCGAGATCATGTGCTGACTGACGGTGTCGAGGACGCGCTCGCGGGTCTCCTCGATCCACTCTCCGTCGCTCTTTCCCTCCAGCGTGCGGAGCCTGGGTTCCCAAAAGCGGTGAAGGCGCGCCTCGCCGATCTGGCTCAGCCGGAGCACATGTCCGGGCGGGAATGTCTCCACTTGCCGGAAGATCGAACGCGGGCCGAGCACATGGCCGAAGCAAAAGAAATCGTGAACGCCGCGCTCGTCGACGTCGAACCTATAACCCGCGACCTCGCGCAAAGCGGGAATTTCGGAAGCAAAGGCGAGGCCGTTTTTTTGCTGGGTGACGAACAGCGGCTTGATGCCCAGTGGATCGCGAGCGAGGCAGAGCGTTCGCGTATCGCGGTCCCAGATCGCGGCCGCGTACATCCCTTCCGCGCGGAGCCAGGCCTCGTCGCCCCAGCGAATGAATGCAGCGAGCAGTGACTCTACGTCGCTGCCTGTCTGGAATGCGTAGGATTGACCGAGTTGCCGGCGCAGCTCGAGATGATTGACGATCTCGCCATTGCACACGATCGAATATCGTCCGTCAGCGCTGGAGATGGGCTGGCGTCCATGCTCGACATCGATGATGCTGAGGCGCCGCATGCCGAAACCGAAGTCGCCGTCGACTAAGGCGCCGACGTCATCGGGACCGCGATGAACCAGCCGGTCGCACTGGCGTGCAATCACGCTAGCGCCAACTGGTCGGCTGCCCCTCCTGTACCAGCCCGCAATTCCGCACATGGATGTCCTTCGGCGCTTGTCGGCGTTCGAAGGCGAGTGAATTCGGCCGAGATTGCAAAAGCTTAATACGGCGGTCCGAAGACGTTCAGTTTGAGGCCCGAAAGTTGATGTGGGTTAGGAAATTGACACCTACTGGCGAAGTCGTTGCAGGATAGTACTAGACGTACTAGGTGCACTTCCGTGACGCTTGCCTCCGGGCAGTTTCGCTCGCCTTTCCGGAGGCGCGAGAGCCCTGAACCGCGAATCGAATGCGAAATCGGTCGATTGACCGGGCGTCTTATCACCACATGGCGGGCCTATCGCTCGCCATTGGGCGCACCAATGAGTTTATAGACAGGCTTCGAGATACGGCTGATCGAAGCCGAACTGCTTGGCCTTTTCCAAGGTGTAGGGGCGAAGACCCATCGAGCGATATTCGCCGATGATCTTTCCGTCAGCGGTCTCGTCCAGATATTCGAACTTGAACAGCTCCTGGGTGACGATGACGTCGCCTTCCATGCCGATCACTTCGGTGATGTTGGTCGTGCGGCGTGAGCCATCGCGCAGGCGCTTCACCTGGACGATGAGGTCCACCGAGTCCGCGATCTGGCGGCTGATCGCCTCCTTCGGGACCTTGATGTCCGACATCATCACCATGTTCTCCATACGCGCGAGACACTCGCGTGGGGAGTTGGAGTGGAGCGTTGCCATCGATCCGTCGTGACCGGTGTTCATGGCCGCGAGCAAGTCGAAGCACTCCGGTCCGCGAATCTCGCCCAGGATGATGCGGTCGGGACGCATACGCAGCGCGTTGATGACGAGGTCGCGGATGGTGATCGCGCCCTGGCCTTCGAGGTTCGGCGGACGGGTTTCGAGTGGAAGCCAGTGAGGCTGCTGAAGCCGAAGTTCGGCCGCGTCTTCAATCGTGATCACGCGCTCGCCCGGGTCGATCATCTTCGACAGAGCGTTGAGCATCGTCGTCTTACCCGAACCGGTACCGCCCGAGATGACCACGTTCATTCGGCTAGCGCCGGCGATCTTCAAAATTGTCGCCATCTTTTCCGACATCGAGCCGAAGCCGCGCATCATGTCGAGCGTGATGGGCTTTTCGGAAAACTTACGGATCGAGATGGCCGTTCCGCGTAGTGAAAGCGGCGGGATGATCACGTTGACGCGGCTTCCGTCCTGGAGACGGGCGTCGCAGAGCGGGCTGGTCTGGTCGATTCGGCGACCGACCTTGTTCACGATGCGCTGGGCGATCTGGAATAGATGTTCCTCGTCGCGGAACTGGATCTGCGCGATCTCCAGCTTGCCCTTGCGCTCAACGTAGGTCTGCTCAGGTCCGTTGACCATGATGTCGCTGACCGCCGGGTCGGCGAGCAGCTCCTCGAGCGGCCCGAGGCCGAGGAGCTCATCGACAAGAACCTTCTCGAGAGCGAACTGCTCGCGGCGGTTGAGCGTGATCTTGAGCTCGGCCAGCACTTCCGAGATGATCGGACGGAATTCCTCGGCAAGCTCGTCCTTGTTGAGAGTTGCTGCCGCTTCCGGATCGACGCGCTCCAGCAGGCGAGGCAGCACCTGTTCCTTGATCCGGTGGACGGAGGCCTCAAAGCCTTCCGTCCTGCTGCTGGCTGCTTCGCCGCTTGCGTTCTGGCGGGCGGTGAGGCGATCCATCGCCCCAAGACTGCCGGTTCCGGCGCCGGAATCGGGGGCTGGAGCGTCCGTGTCCGCATTCAGCTCGTCGATCGGCGGGAATTGATCGCCGCCAGCAACCGCAGAGCCCGGACTGACGGGTGCGGATGATGAGCCGCCTCCCTTCATCGGCTTGGCAACGCCGAAACTGGGGCGCGAACCTCCTACGCCGCTACGCTTTCCGAATGCGCTCATGCCAGTTGTCACTCGCTAACTTGAAATTGTGCGCACAGCATTAACGGCAGATGCCTAAGGAAAGACTAACCTTCACCGCCTTGCGTCAGGCCCCGCCGCGGCAGCCGGCAGCTAAGGGACTGAACGGAGTGGAGATCTCATATGTCTCGACACTCGTTCGGCCGATTACCTTGTAATGCGAAAGCAACATCGCGAATTTCGGATCGCGAAGGAAGAAGGGGAGGATATCGAAGCCCGCGTCGCCGGGCCTTGGCCTGGAGATGATGATCCTCTTGGGCGGAGCACAGGCGAAGTCGACTGCCGTGTCGGCGACGACCTGTCGGCCGAGAGCGGACAGGCGCGGGTTGGTGTCTCCACGTGCTTCGCTTCGAACGATGGCGGGCATCATCCAGTAACCCATGTATCGCGACGGGTAGCGGAAGCCGTGCTGCAGCGTCAGCGACCATGGGACGGCCGTTTCGACGGACATGAACCCGACCGTGTCGCCTCGCTGCAGACCGGAGACTGCTCCCTCGAGGTCAGGACCCGGCAATGACGGATGAAGCTGTTCCTGTGCAGTCAGGAAGAGCGGCAGGAACAGCAGAGCGGGCGCAGCAAGGCGCAGCATTTTCATGGGCGCCTTGGATTCGACCAGCATTGCGGCCAGCGCGAGCGAGCCGCAGCCCAGCATCGGAATCGCATGATAGATCCAGCCCTTCGACTGGATGAAATAAATTGCTGCAAAAGCGGCACTCGCAACGATCAGTGTGGGCGCCAATGATGAATCACGCTTTCGCAAGTCCCGTGTGTGAACGCCCGTCATGCCGAGAATGATGAGGCCTGCCACGGCGAACGGTCCAAACAGATAGCGGAGGCTTGGCGCTCCAAGCTGCCCATAGGCCAGGCGCACAAGCGGCACGATATCGGTGACGAAGTCGCGCGCCAGGAACATGATTGCGCAAGCATAGGCGAAGCCAACGCCAACAATCGCGAAGATCTCGGGGCGGTGCCATCGCCAGGCTCGGCCCTGGCCCGCCAGTAGCCACAGCTCGAGAGCCGCAGGAACGATCAGGAAGTAATGTTTGAGCGCGAAGCCGAGGGCAGCGCCGGCGCCAATCAGCGCAGCGAGCACCGCCGGGACCGGCTTGCCGTCGCGCCGTGCCGCGACCAGCGCGGCATAAGGCAGGCTGCCAATCAAAACGATTTGCTCACGCTGTCCCATGTGGACCCAAGGGATGCACATCAGGACCAGCGCGGCATAGCCCAGCAGCAACAGCCTGCGAGTGGGAGTGAACTCCGGCAAAAGCCGAGCGGTTGCGGTGAGCGATAGCGCGACCATGCCGCCGATCGTGACCGCCAGCACCCATTCGATGCGAGCATGGAGGAACGTGGCTGCACTATCGACGGGCAAAGCCATCCAGAACCACAGGGGCGGGTTCACCTCGATGATGTCTCGATAGAGGTGGGCTCCTTCATGGATCCGGCCCGCGATCCACAATTGCCAGGCAACGTCGGAATCGACAGTCCCCATCGTTCGGAAGGCGGTGAGGAGCGCGACAATGGAAAGGGCAATGCCCAGTGGCCGCGACGCCATGGCGGCAAGCGGGGACACAGCGGGCGTGCGCCGCGAATTTCCGGATGATGGTGAAGCAGTGGCCATCGCCCGCCTTTCCTAGCGGGAGATGGTAAATGCCGCGCTAAGCGGCGGCTTCCGCGCTCTCGGCGAGGACGATCAGGCCCTTGGCGCTGACCTCCGCGAACCCGCCGGTGACCTGAATGCGCTCGGGCTGCGCGCCCTGGGTCCTGTAAACCGCGATGTCGCCGTTCTTGAGCGTCGTCATGTAGGGCGCGTGACCCGCCATAATGCCCGATTCACCGTCGGTTCCCGGAACGACAACCATGTAGACGTCGTCCGACGTGACCAGCCGGTCAGGCGTCACAAGCTCAAAATGCAGATCGGCCATTATTCCTTGCCTTCGATGCGGGCGTCGAATGCCCGGGTCGCCGCCTCGAACTTGTCGCGGCAGCCGGTGTTGCAGAAGCCGACGATCTTCCCGCGATATAGCGTCAGGCTGTCTGCGCTGACCGGTTTGCCGGACCAGGGACAGCTTTGATTGACGCAATCCTCGAGGCGAAGGTCACCGGCCAATGCTTAGGCCTCCTGCGCCAGCTTCTCGGCCTTGGCGACCGCCTCTTCGATGCCGCCAACCATGTAGAAGGCCGCCTCCGGGAGGTGATCGTACTCACCGCTCACCACCGCTTTGAACGAGCGGACAGTGTCCTCGACCTGGACGAACTTGCCCGGAATTCCGGTGAACACTTCGGCGACGTGGAACGGCTGCGACAGGAAGCGCTGGATCTTGCGCGCGCGGCTTACGGCCAGCTTATCTTCCTCGCTGAGTTCGTCCATGCCCAGGATGGCGATGATGTCCTGCAAGCTCTTGTAGCGCTGCAGCGTTTCCTGAACCGCACGGGCGGTTTCATAATGCTCCTGGCCGACGATCCCTGCAGTCAGCACGCGGCTGGTCGAATCGAGCGGATCGACTGCCGGATAGATGCCGAGTTCCGAAATGGCGCGGCTCAGCGTGGTCGTCGCATCAAGGTGGGCGAAGGAAGTGGCCGGCGCCGGATCGGTCAAGTCGTCCGCGGGCACATAGATGGCCTGCACCGAGGTGATCGATCCCTTGTTGGTCGACGTAATCCGTTCCTGCAGCGTGCCCATGTCGGTCGCGAGAGTGGGCTGGTAGCCCACCGCCGAAGGAATACGGCCGAGCAGCGCCGACACTTCCGAGCCCGCCTGGGTGAAGCGGAAGATGTTGTCGATAAAGAAGAGCACATCCTGGCCCTCCTGGTCGCGGAAGTATTCCGCCTGTGCCAGGCCCGAAAGAGCGACGCGGGCGCGCGCTCCCGGCGGCTCGTTCATCTGGCCGAACACCAGCGCCACTTTGGAGCCCTCCGGCGTCGGGTTGCCGTCCTTGTCCTTGGCGATGACCCCGGCTTCGAGGAACTCATGATAGAGGTCGTTACCCTCGCGGGTGCGCTCGCCGACGCCGGCGAACACCGAAACGCCGCCATGCCCCTTGGCAATATTGTTGATCAGCTCCTGGATGAGGACGGTCTTGCCGACCCCGGCGCCGCCGAACAGGCCGATCTTGCCGCCCCTCGCGTAGGGAGCCAGCAGATCGATAACCTTGATGCCCGTGACAAGGATCGAGGCTTCGGTCGACTGATCGACGAAGGCCGGAGCCTCGGCGTGAATGGGCGCCGTCATGTCGCTGCCGATTGGGCCGCGCTCGTCGATCGGCTCGCCGATCACGTTCATGATGCGGCCGAGTGTCTTCGGGCCGACGGGCACGCGGATTTCCGAACCGGTCGCATTGACCGTCTGACCGCGAGTCAAGCCGTCCGTCGAGTCCATGGCGATGGTGCGCACGACGCTTTCGCCGAGGTGCTGTGCCACCTCGAGTACCAGCCGGTTGCCGCCGTTGTCCGTCTCGAGTGCCGAGAGGATGGGCGGCAGCTCGCCCTCGAAGGCGACGTCGACGACGGCGCCGATGACCTGGCTGACGCGGCCGACGAGGTTGCTGACTTGTGCCGTCGCCGTAGGCGTACCGGCGGCAGCCGCCTTGGGTGGGGCCTTCTTGGCTTTGGGCTTGGTGTCGGCGGCGGTGGCCATGTTCAGTCTTCCTTGCCTTCGTCTGGTTAGAGCGCTTCGGCGCCCGAGATGATTTCAATGAGCTCGGTCGTGATGACGGCCTGGCGCGTCCGATTGTACTGGATCGACAGGCGGTTGATCATGTCTCCGGCATTGCGGGTCGCATTATCCATGGCGGTCATCTGCGCGCCGTAGAAGCCGGCCTGGTTTTCGAGCAGGGCACGATAGATCTGCACCGCGATGTTTCGCGGCAGGAGGTCGTTGAGGATGTCTTCTTCGTCCGGTTCATATTCGACGGCAGCGGGCGGTCCCGCCTGCGCGGGAGCGAGGTCCTCGCCCTCTCCGGCACGGCCCGGGGCGACCGGGATGATCTGATCGATCACCGGTTCCTGCACCAGCGTCGAACGGAACAACGCGTAAGCCAGATGCACGACGTCGATGTTATCGGTCGCGTAGCGATCGATGACGTCCTTGGCGATCCGCTGCGCGTCTTCGTAGGTCGGCGCCTTCATCGCGGCCGTATCGTACTGCGCGATGATGCCCTTTGGATAAAGGCGCTGGATCACCGGCCGGCCCTTTCGGCCGACGATGTAGAACAGCACCGTCTTGCCCTGCGCGATCAGCTCGTCGGCCTTGCGCCGGGCGGCGCGGACAATGTTGCTGTTGAACGCACCGGCGAGGCCGCGATCGCCGGTCGCGACGATGATCAGGTGAGTCTGGTCCTTGCCGGTACCGGCCAGCAGGGCGGGGCTCTGCGGGCCCGGAGTCACGCGGGAAGCAAGCGAGGCCACGACCTCCGTCATGCGGGTCGAATAGGGCCTTCCGGCAACCGCATTTTGCTGGGCGCGACGCAGCTTCGACGCTGCGACCATGTTCAGCGCCTTGGTGATCTTCTGCGTCGACTTCACCGAGCCGATGCGGATCTTGAGGTCCTTGAGGCTCGCCATGAGCTTCTAGGCGAACTGCTTGCCGAACTGCGTCAGCGCGTCCTTGAGCGCCGCCGCCGTGTCGTCGTCGAGCTGCTTCGTATCCCGGATCTTGCCGAGAATCTCCGGCTTGTCCGAGCGGAGGAAGCTCAGCATCGCGCCCTCGTAGCGAACCACGTCCTTCACATCGACGGAGTCGAGGAAGCCCTGGGTTCCCGAGAAGATCGAGGCGACCTGCTCTTCAACCGGCATCGGATTGTACTGAGGCTGTTTCAGCAGCTCGGTGAGACGGGCGCCACGAGCGAGCAGTTTTTGCGTCGAAGCGTCGAGGTCCGAGCCGAACTGGGCGAACGCAGCCATCTCGCGATACTGCGCAAGCTCGAGCTTGATGGAGCCGGCGACCTTCTTCATCGCCTTGGTCTGCGCAGCCGAACCGACCCGGCTGACCGACAAGCCGACGTTAATTGCCGGTCGGACGCCCTGGTAGAAGAGGTTGGTTTCCAGGAAGATCTGGCCGTCAGTGATCGAAATCACGTTAGTCGGGATGTAGGCGGAAACGTCGCCGGCCTGCGTCTCAATGATGGGTAGCGCGGTCAGCGATCCGCCACCATTATCGTCGTTCATCTTTGCTGCACGCTCGAGCAGGCGGCTGTGGAGGTAGAAAACGTCGCCCGGATAAGCCTCGCGGCCCGGCGGACGGCGCAGCAGAAGCGACATTTGGCGATAGGCGACGGCCTGCTTCGAAAGATCGTCGTAGACGATCACGGCGTGCATGCCGTTGTCGCGGAAATATTCGCCCATCGCGACACCTGTGTAGGGTGCGAGATATTGCAGGGGCGCAGATTCCGAAGCGGTCGCGGCCACGACGATGGAATATTCCATCGCACCATTTTCCTCGAGCGCGCGGACGATCTGGGCGACGGTCGAGCGCTTCTGGCCAATGGCGACGTAGATGCAATAAAGCTTATCGCTCTCCTTGCCGCTCTTGTTGATGTTCTTTTGATTAATGAAGGCGTCGATAGCGACCGCCGTCTTTCCGGTTTGACGGTCGCCGATGATCAGCTCGCGCTGGCCGCGGCCGATCGGAACCAAGGCGTCGAGCGCCTTGAGGCCGGTCTGCACCGGCTCGTGCACCGACTTGCGCGGGATGATCCCGGGCGCCTTGACTTCGACGCGGCGGCGCTCCGTGAATTCGATCGGGCCCTTGCCGTCGATCGGGTTGCCGAGCGCGTCCACAACGCGGCCCAGGAGACCCTTGCCGATCGGCACGTCGACGATCGCGCCCGTCCGCTTCACGGTCGAGCCTTCGCCGATTTCGGCATCGGAGCCG
>Ga0207644_10000924_pt1 | contig 18658 bp, 26 predicted proteins | sample KBSS73metaG_FD_184326 | JGI IMG/M metagenome (GOLD analysis project Ga0207644, IMG submission 184326) | Switchgrass rhizosphere microbial communities from Kellogg Biological Station, Michigan, USA - KBS S7-3 metaG (SPAdes) (version 2) | ecosystem: Host-associated > Plants > Roots > Rhizosphere... | reverse complement strand
CGGCGATCAGCCGCCGCGCCCCGAAGCCGCCGACCTCCTCGTCGTAGCTGAACGCGAGATGCACCGCGAACGGCAGGTCGGCGGCGAGGAACGCCGGCACCTGCGCGACGGCGACGCCGATGAAGCCCTTCATGTCGGCGCTGCCGCGGCCGTAGAGACGTCCGTCCCTGACGTCGGCACCGAGCGGATCGACCGACCAGTCCTGGCCGTCCCAGGGAACGGTGTCGGTGTGGCCGGAGACGATCACGCCGGCCGGCTTGCCGGCGCCAACCGTCGCGAACAGGTTCGCCTTCTTGCGCTCGTCGTCGAAGGTCAGCCGGCTGGCGACGCCGTGGCGGGCGAGTTCGTCGCGGATGAGCTCGATGAGCGGAAGGTTCGACTCGCGGCTGACGGTGTTGATGCGGACCAGGGCGCGCGCCATAGCGAGGGCACGCGTGGAGGGAGCGGTGGCCATGTCCATCGGTGCAATATAGCGACTGCGCCACTTTCGCCCCCGTGATGGACATCGACATCGGCCGCGACGAGATCGAGGCGGCCTCGCGACGCATCGCTTCCGACATCCGGCGCACGCCGCTCCTGCGCATCGACGGCGGCCAGCTCGGCATCGACGGCGTCGAGCTCTGGCTCAAGCTCGAGCACCTCCAGGTCGGCGGCAGCTTCAAGGCGCGCGGCATGTTCAACCGCATGCGCTCGAACGAGATTCCGGCGGCTGGCGTCGTCATCGCCTCGGGCGGCAACGCCGGCATTGCGGTCGCGTGCGCGGCGAAGGCGCTCGGCGTGCGGTGCGAGGTCTTCGTTCCGGAGTCGGCGAGCCGCGCCAAGCGCGACAAGCTCGCCGCGCTCGGCGCGATCGTCGCCGTCGTCGGCGCCAGCTACGGCGATGCCCTCGCCGCGAGCCTCGCGCGCCAGGCCGAAAGCGGCGCGCTGCTGATGCACGCCTACGATCAGCGCGAAGTGGTGGTGGGCGCCGCGACGCTCGCCGCCGAGGTCGAGGCCGACGCCGGCGTTCCCGACCGGGCGCTCGTCAGCGTCGGCGGAGGTGGCTTGATCGGCGGTGTCTGCGCGTGGTTCGCGTCGTGCTGCGCCATCGATGCGCTCGAGCCCGAGCTGGCGCCGACCTTGCACCGGGCCCGCGCGGCGGGCCGACCGGTCGACGTGGACGTGTCAGGGATCGCCGCCGATTCGCTCGGCGCGCGCCGAATCGGCGCGATTGCGTGGCCGCTGACGCAACGCCACGTGAGCGCGTCGCACCTGCTCGGCGACGCCGCGATCCGCGCCGCCCAGGAGACGATGTGGCGCGAGCTGCGGCTCGCGGTCGAGCCGGCGGCGGCGCTGCCGCTGGCGGCGTTGACGACCGGCGTCGTCGCGCCACGGCGCGGCGAGAAGGTGCTCCTCGTCGTCTGCGGCGCCAACGTCGACGTGGCGACGCTGGCCTAGCGCTTCAGCGCAGGCCGAGCGAGAAGGTCAGGGGGCTGGCGGCCGAGCGGCCACGCTGATCGATTTCGCGCATGCGGCGCTCGAGGTCGTAGATGTCGACCGACTCGGCGAGGTACGCCTGGTCGCGCGCTTGTTGCGGTTCGATCTCGGGGAGGATGGCCTCGATCAGGCCGAGCAGTTTGGACACGGTGGTTCTCGTCGAAAACGCAAGCTTACCACAGAATTAGGGTTAACCCTTGGTCATCACTGACCTTGCCCGCCACCGCCCTCGGGGCCCGAGGAACGGGGTTCAGACGAGCGCGCGCTCGATCTCCGAGAAGCTGTTGGCGATCGGCGTGATGTCGATCCGCCGGCCGAGCTGGCGCTCGACCTGCGAGCGCGAGATCACGCCGCGGACGCGCCGCGGCGTCTGCGCCGTCGCCGCCTCGACGACGAGCAGGTGATTGCGGCCGAGCCGCTGCAGCGTCGCAACGGCGTTGCCGACGGCTGCCGACCGCACGACGGCGTAGTCGATCGCATCGAGCGAGCCGAAGCCGGTCATGACGTCGGCGACGCACAGCTCGTCGTAGTGGACGCCACGCTCGTGGACGACCTGCATCTGCCGATCGCCGCCGAGATCGGTGGCCGTGATCAGGCCCTCGATCAGCGGCATCTCGGTGACCACGAAAAGCATCCGCACGCCCTGGTAGATCATCGCCTGCTCGGCCTGGCGCAGCGTCGTCCGCGGGTGCGTCGTCGCCGCCTTGACCTTGGTCAGGTCGGTCATGACGGCGAGCGCCGGCGACTCGAGCGTAACCGCCGCGTTGTCGGCGGGCTGCGCCTGCGCAAGGGTCGTGCCGCGATCGAGGCGAAAGGTCGGCAGCGCGGCGTCGGGATTCATGGGAGCTCCGGGGGATCCGTCCGGGCGCGGACGGCGGAAGGTCACATTACTCCGAACCGAAGGCGGACCCGGCGGTCAGGTCTTGGCCGACTTGCGATCGGCCTTCTTCGCCGCTTCCAGGTTCTCGGCCTTCTTGGTCTGCTTGTCGGCCCGCGACGGCTTGCTGGCGCTCTTGGCCGCCTTTTCCTTCGGCGGCTTGATGGCCTTGGGCGCCTTCGGTGCCTTGGCCGGCCTCGCTTCCTTCACCGCCTTCACCGGCTTCGCCTTGGGAAGCTTCGCCTTCGCCCGGCGCTCGGCCTGCGCGGCCTTCAAGGCGCTGCGTTCCTCGCGCAGCGCCTTCTCCTGGTCGGAAGGCGACAAGTTGCTGCCGTGCGAGAACGCCCGGCTCATCATGGCGAGGTGAAGCCGCTGGCCGTTCTTGTGGAGCTGGCGCGAGAGCGATGCGGTGCGAATGGGCATGGTGTGCTCCGATGAGAAGGGCTCGAATGTAATCTGCCGCTGGTGCGGGGCGCTCGTATCCTCATGCCGGCGCGTCAACGTGCGCGAAAAATACTCAGCCGAACACAGGAACGACATCGCGATGGACATCACCCAGCTCATCCTCGACGATCATCACGAGCAGCGCCGACTCTTCGCGATGCTCGAGCAGGTCGACCGCGCCGACGTCGATTCGCTCGACGTGATCTGGCGCCGGCTGGCGACCTTCCTCGAAGTCCACGCCGAGGCCGAGGAGCGCCATTTCTATCCCGCGCTCCTGCGCGTCGGCACCGGTGCCGGCGGCAAGCCGAGCGCCAGCGCCGAGACCAAGGACGCGATCAAGGACCACAATGAGATCCGCGACGCCGTCGCCAAGGTCGCGGGCCACGGCGTCGGCAGCGAGCGCTGGTTCGCCGCCGTCGCCGCGGCCAACAAGGCCAACAGCGAGCACATGGGCGAGGAGGAGCGCGAGGGTCTCGCCGATTTCCGCGTCAACGCCGACCTCGCGCAGCGCCACGAGCTCGCCGTCGCCTTCGCGGCGTTCGAGGCGCGCCACTACGGCGGCGTCGCGCCGGTCGACAAGGACCCGAAGGCCTACGTCGCGGCGAACAAGTAGCGCTGCGCTACTGGCGGACCGCCTCGACCTGGATCAGCAGCGGGACGGCGTCGGGGGTCACGTTCGGCAGGAAGCCGAGGCCGAACTGGCTGCGCTGGATCGTGCCGGTGAAGTCGCCGCCGCACACCTCGCGCTTGAGCTGGGCGTTCTCGTAGCAGTTGAATCGCGCTGCCTTGAGGGTGGTCGGCTGCGACTTGCCGAGGATCGTCAGCGTCCCGGACACTGAGGTGAGCGCGTCGCCCGCGAAGGTGAAGGTGTCGGCGACGAAGCGCGCCGTCGGGCCCTGCGCGACGTTGAAGAGCCGCTCGCCCTTCAACGTGCCCTCGAGGCCCGACGACGCGGCGCTCAGGGTCGTGAGGTCGAGCGTGATGTCGGCCTTGCCGGTCTTGGCGGCGCGGTCCATGACGACGCTCCCCTCCTTGGCCTGGATCCTGCCGCGCTGGGTCGAGGTGTTCATGTGGAGCGCCTCGAAGGTGACGACGGTGTGGCCGGGATCGATGGTGAACGTCGCGGGCTCGGCGGCAACGCCGGCGGCGGCAGCAGCGAGGGCGGCGGCGATGAAGGTCTTGCGCATGAAGTCTCCTGTTCGTGCTTGTTTGACTACAGTGGGCCGAGGCCCGTGAACACCAGCTTGAAGCGGACGCGGACGTCGTTGGCGACCAGCGACAAGTCCGCCCACTCCTTCTCGCCGATCTTGAAGTCGAGCCGCCTGACGACGAACTCCCCGCTCGCGGTCGATTGCGCGCCGATCTGAACGATCGTCACCGGAACGACGAGGTCGCGCGGGTTGCCCTTCAGGTCGAGCTTGCCGGCGGCCTGAAACCGGCCGCCGCCGAGCCCGGTGATCGCGCTCGAGCGGAAGACGGCGCGCGGAAACTTCGCGCTGTCGAACCATGACGGGCGCGGCAGCTCGGCATCGCTCTCGGCAAAGCCGACGGTCGCGCTCGCGGTGTCGACGCTGATCGTCACCGAGCCGCCCTGCGGCGCTTTCGGATCGAGCGCGAGCTGGGCCTCGAACTTGCGAAAGCGACCGTCGATCGGCACGCCGCTCTGCTTCACCTGGAACGTGATCTCGCTCTGGGCCGGCACCAGCTGCGTCGGCGCAGCGGGCTGCGCGCCGGCCGCGAACGCGACGAGCCACGGCGCCAGCAGGAAAGCGAGCGAGCGAACCCGGAGCGTCATGCCCGGCTCCGGCTCGGCCACCACGGCCACATGCGGACGAGCAGCCCGTCGCGGTCGACGAAGTGATGCTTGAAGGCCGCGCCGACGTGAACGACGACGATCGCGGCGAGCAGCCACGACGCAGCTTCGTGCAGCGGCTTCAGCACCTCGTCGCCGAGCGCCTTGTCGCGCGCGACGAAGTCGGGCAGCGGCAGCCAGCCGAGAAAGACGACCGGAACGCCGACCGCCGAGGTGTACGCCCACCCGAGCAGCGGAACGATGAAGAAGAGTCCGTAGAAGACGAGGTGGGTGGCGCGAAACGCGGCGAGCTGCCATGCGGGCATCCCCGTCGGTGCGGGCGGCGGGTGCCCGGTGGCGCGCCAGAGCAGGCGCGCGGCCGAGAGCAGCAGCACCGCGATGCCGATCCACTTGTGCCAGTTGAAGAGGCGGAATCGCCGCGGCGAGAACGGCAGGTCGACCATCGTCAGGCCGATGAAGAAGGCCACGACGATCAGCACCGCGAGCGACCAGTGCAGGACGATGGCGACGGTGCCGTAGGCGCTCTGTGCGGCGGTCGTGGGCAAGGTCGTGGCATCGTCCATCGGGGCGGCAGCGATCGGTGCCGGCGGGTCCGGCAGCGAAATCTCGGGTCGAGACGATTCTAGACAGGCATCGCCATCGACGTCGCGGGAGGCGAGCGTCCGCAAGCGTCAGCGCCGACGTGAACTTCGGCGCAACTTCGATCGACGGGCGCCGGCCGGCGCGCCGCCGCGACGAGAAGGGCCGCATGATTCGCCGACGCAGACGGGATCGTCGATGCCCATCAACCGGATCTCTCTCTATCGCGCCAGCCTGCTCGCCGACAACCTCGGCATTCGTCTCTGCCTGGCCGCGGTGATGGTCATGCCGTCGGCGCTCGTCTTCCTGCTGCCGGTTCTCGCCCTCGTCGGCGCGCCCGACGACGCGCTTCTCCCCGGCGGCCCCGTGCGCGACGCGAGCGGACTGTGGGCGCCGCTCTCGCTCGCCCTCGCCATCGGCTTCGCCGCGGCCTGGCTTCGCATCGTCCTCGCCGGCGGACGGCTGTTGCGCCGGCCGGGCCCGCGCCGCTTCGTGACGGCGGGCCTGGCCCTCGGCATCGTCGCCCTGGCGATCGAGCTGATCGTGCTGGTCAACGCGCCATCGCAGGAAGGCGCGGGCTGGCTGCTCGTTGCCGCGCTCGCGGTGAGCATCTTTCTTCTTGCCGGAACGCTCGGCCTGCCGCGCACCGATCGCTGGCACCGGACCTGAACGAAGCGGCACGCGCCCTTCGGGGTGCGACGCGAACGCGCCCGCTGCGCGCCCCTCGGTCAGCGCAACGCGCCCATCACCGGATCCGGGCGCATCCGCTCCATGACGTCGGCGGCGACGGCGTGCGAACGATCGGGGATCATGAGCAAGGTCTCGAGGTCGTCCTCGAGCGTCACGTCGTGCAGGTAGCCCATCGGCCAGTCGGCGTAGTCGCGCTCGTTGCGATGCGACTCGGCAAGGAAGCGAACCGCGCTGTGGCGCGGATCGGCGGCGATCTTTCGCGCCAGCTCCCGCACCGCCGCCTGCGGGCCCTCGAGCACCTGCGCGAAGCAGTGGCCCGAGTAGAGGAGGCAGCCGGTGACCTGCAGCGCGGCGTTGTTGTCGCGCGAGGCCTGCAGGATCGACTCGATCGAGGCGTGGTCGAAGGCGGTGCTGGCGCGGCTGGCGTAGAAGACCTGGAAGACAGAAGCCATGTCGGTGCGGCGACGCGTTGGTTCCGGCGTTTATCGGCCGCCGCGCGAAGCGCTTGAGGGCGGGCGCACGGCGGGCCGATCAGCTGTCGGTGCGCAGGTCGACCTGGTGCATCTGCTCGGCGACGGCTTCCGGGCTCATCGCGCGCAGGTTGTCGTCGCGGCTCAGGTCGTGGGCGATGTCGAGCGCATGCTCCGCGTCGAGGCCCGGATTGAGTCCGACGAGCCGCTTCGAGCAGCGCGCGCACCAGTCGATGCTCGAGCGAACGTACTCGGCGCCGAGCGGGTCCCAGCGCGAGTCGTGCGGAAGGGTCTGTTCGAACGTCGTCTGCATCGCTGGCGCTCCGCGGTGGATCTGATGTGCAAGTGTCGCGTGGCGCTGCCGCCGCCGCCGTCGCGACGCCTGCCGTTCGTCCTCCGATCGCTGTAACACGGTCGGGAACCGTGAAGTGTTCGGCGGCCGCGTCGCGGCGCCTGCTCGTGGAATACTTTCGCTCCCGATTCGTCCTCGTGGAGCTCCCATGAACGCACCGCACGATCTCTCCCGCCTGACGCCGCAGCTCGAAGGCACCGTCTCCGCCGACGAGTGGCAGACGCGGGTCGACCTCGCCGCCGCCTATCGGCTGGTCGCCCACTTCCGCTGGGACGACCTGGTCTTCACCCACATCACGGCGAAGATCCCCGGCACCGAGCACTTCCTCATCAATCCGTACGGGCTGATGTTCGACGAGATCACCGCCTCCAGCCTGGTCAAGATCGACATCGCCGGCAACGTGCTGCAGGAGACGCCGTTCCCGATCAACCCGGCCGGCTTCGTGATCCACAGCGCGGTGCACTCGGCGCGTCACGACGCGCAGTGCGTGATGCACACCCATACGCTGAACGGCGTCGCGGTCTCAGCGCAGAAGAACGGCGTGCTGCCGATCTCGCAGTTCTCGATCTTCGTACTCGGCAGCCTCGCTTACCACGACTACGAGGGCGTGGCGCTGCGCGACGAGGAAAAGCCGCGGCTCGTCGCCGACCTCGGCAGCAAGACATTCCTCATGCTGCGCAACCATGGCCTGCTCACGGTCGGCCCGACGATCGCCGAGGCGTTTAGCGCAATGTATTTCTTCGAGACCACGTGCGCGGTGCAGCTCCGTGCCCAGGCAGGCGGATCGATCGACGCGGGCGACTTGATTGAGATCGACGCCGGCGTGCTGCGAACCGCGGGCGAGCAGTCGCGGGGGGCGACTCTGAGCAAAGGGCCGGGCGCGCTGATCTGGCCGGGCCTGCTGCGCCGCCTCGATCGCCTCGACCCGAGCTATCGCCATTGAATTCCCTCGTCCGAGCAGCGAAACGGCCCGTGAAGAAAGCGCAGGGCCCACGGCGCGACGGCGACGAATGCATCCTCGTCCTGCAAGGCGGCGGCGCGCTCGGCGCGTACCAGGCCGGCGTCTACGAGGCGCTCACGGCGATGGATCAGACGCCCGACTGGGTCGCCGGGATCTCGATCGGCGCCATCAACGCCGCGCTCATCGCCGGCAACCCGCCGCAGCGCCGGGTCGAGCGGCTGCGCGAGTTCTGGGAGGGCGTGTCGTCGTTTCCATTCGCGCCGACGCTGCCTCCGCTCGGCATCCATCTCGACGGCGCGCGCGACGCGCTCAACGAGACCAACGCGACGATCGCGATGCTGTTCGGCGTCGCCGGATTCTTCTCGCCGCGGGTTCCGGCGGCGCCGTTCCAGCCGCCGGGAACCCCGGCGGCGATCAGCTACTACGACACCGCGCCTTTGCGTGATTCGCTCGATCGCCTGGTCGACTTCGACCTTCTCAATTCCGGCACGGTCCGGCTCTCGGTCGGCGCGGTGAACGTCACGCGGGGCAACTTCTGCTATTTCGACAGCCGCGAGCAGCGGATCGACGTGCGCCACGTGATGGCGAGCGGCGCCCTGCCGCCCGGGTTCCCGCCGGTCGAGATCGACGGCGAGTACTACTGGGACGGCGGCATCGTTTCCAACACGCCTCTGCAGTACGTCCTCGACGAGCCGGGACGTCGGCCCCGCCTCGTCTTCCAGGTCGACCTGTTTGCCGCGCGCGGCGAGATGCCGGCGACCCTGGCCGAGGCGAGCGAGCGCGAGAAGGACATCCGCTACTCCAGCCGCACCCGCCTCAACACGACCTACGAGCTGCGCCGGCAGGCGACGGTGCAGGCGGCGCAGCGGCTGCTGGCGCGCCTGCCGGCGAGCCTGCGCGACGATCCGGACGCCAAGCTGCTCGCCGCCATTCCGGCCGAAGCCGCGGTCGACGTCGTCCACCTCATCTATCGCAGCAAGCACTACGAGAGCCAGTCGAAGGACTACGAGTTCTCGCGCGCATCGATGCTCGAGCACTGGGCCGCCGGCCTCGCCGACACACAGGCGACACTCGAGGATCCGCGCTGGACCGGGCGCGACCGCCGCGACACGGGCGTGCACGTGTTCGACCTGGCTTCGGCCTCGCCGAAATCGACCAAGACCATCACTCCCACCACAGGCCTCAGAGGAGGACCCGCATCATGAGCAACCAGCTGCAAGGCAAGATCGCCATCGTCACCGGCGCCGCGAGCGGCATCGGCAAGGAGATCGCCGTCGTCTACGCCAAGGAGGGCGCCAAGGTCGCGATCGCCGACATGAACCTCGCCGCCGCGCAGGCCGCGGCCGACTCGATCGGGCCGAGCGCGATGGCGGTGGCGATGGACGTCACCGACGAAGGCCAGGTCAACGCCGCGGTCGCGCAGGTCGTCAAGGCCTGGGGCGGCATCGACATCCTGGTCAGCAACGCCGGCATCCAGATCGTCCATCCGCTCGAGGACTTTCCCTTCGCCGAGTGGAAGAAGATGATCGCGATCCACCTCGACGGCGCCTTCCTCACGACGAAGGCGTGCCTGCCGCACATGTACGCGTCGGGGCGCGGCGGCAGCCTGATCTACATGGGCTCGGTGCACTCGAAGGAAGCGTCGATGCTGAAGGCGCCGTACGTCGCCGCCAAGCACGGCCTGATCGGGCTGGCCAAGGTGATGGCCAAGGAAGGCGCCAAGCACGGCGTCCGCGCCAACGTCATCTGCCCGGGCTTCGTGCGAACGCCGCTGGTCGACAAGCAGATCCCCGAGCAGTCGAAGGCACTCGGCATCAGCGAGGACGACGTCATCAAGAAGGTGATGCTGAAGGAGACCGTCGACGGCGAGTTCACGACGACCGACGACGTCGCGCAGACCGCCCTCTTCTTCGCCGCCTTCCCGACCAACGCGCTCACCGGCCAGTCGCTCGTCGTCAGCCACGGCTGGTTCATGCAGTAGCGCCGGCGCCGACGTAGCATCGACCGCGTGGACAGTCTCGACCTGCAGGTTCTCGTCCAGGCGCGCGACTGGCGCGAGCAGGGCCGCGCCGTCTGGCTGGTCACCGTGCTCGAGACCTGGGGCTCGGCGCCGCGACCGCCCGGGGCGCTGCTGGCGATGCGCGACGACGGCCTCGTCGTCGGCTCGGTCTCCGGCGGCTGCGTCGAGGACGACCTCATCGAGCGTGTCAGGAACGGCGAGCGCGTCGCCACGCCGTCGCTCGTCAACTACGGCGTGACGAAGGAGGAGGCGGCGCGCTTCGGCCTGCCGTGCGGCGGCAACCTGCGCCTCGTGCAGGAGCCGCTCGTCGACACCGCCTGGGTTCGCGAGGTGCTCGACCGCACCGCCCGCCACGAGCTCGTCGCCCGCGTCGTCGACATCAAGAGCGGGGGCGTCCGCGTCGAGCCGGCGCGCCGCGGCGAGGCGTTCAGCTTCGACGGCACGACGATGCGCGCGCTCTACGGCCCGCGCTGGCGGATGCTCGTCATCGGCGCCGGCCAGCTCTCGCGCGCGCTCGCCCAGATGGCACTCGGCCTCGACTTCGAGGTCATCGTCTGCGACCCGCGCGAGGAGTACCACCTGACGTGGGACGTCCCGGGCACCACCTTCAGCACGGCGATGCCCGACGACCTCGCCGTCGAGCTGCAGCTCGACCCGCACACCGCCGTCGTCGCCGTCACCCACGACCCCAAGCTCGACGACCTCGTCCTCCTCGAGGCGCTCAAGTCGCCTGCGTTCTACGTCGGCGCGCTCGGCTCGCGCGGCAACACCGCGAAGCGCAAGGAGCGGCTGGCGCTGTTCGATCTGAGCGCGGCAGAGATCGAGCGGCTGCACGGGCCGATCGGTCTCGACATCGGAAGCCGCACGCCGGCCGAGATCGCGGTCTCGATCCTCGCCGAGGTCGTCGCGGTCAGGAACGGCGTCGCGCTGACCCAGAAGAAGCCGGTCGTCGCCGCGGCCCCTCATCGTTGACGCGGCCGGCGTGATCCGCTGGTTGAGGGGTCCCGACGACCCGCTTCCCGGCGGCGATCGCGCGCAGCCGAAGACGAGCGACATTCCCGGCCTCGTCGCCGCCGGCGGCGAGCTGACGCCGCGCCGCCTCGGCGAGGCCTACGGCAAGGGCATCTTCCCCTGGTACAGCGCGGGCCAGCCGGTCCTCTGGTGGTCGCCCGACCCGCGCATGGTGCTGCTGCCGGCCGAGTTCAGGCTCAGCCGCTCGCTGAAGAAGACGATCCGCCGCTTCGCCGCCAGCGCCGATGGCGAGATCCGCGTCGACAGCGCGACCCGTCGCGTCATCGCCGCGTGCGCCGAGGCGCCGCGCGGCGGCGAGAGCGGCACGTGGATCGTCGCCGAGATGATCGATGCCTACGGCGCCTGGCACGACGCCGGTCGCGTCCACAGCTTCGAGACCTGGATCGGCGGTGAGCTCGCCGGCGGCCTCTACGGCGTCGGCCTCGGCCGGATGTTCTTCGGCGAGTCGATGTTCGCGCGGCGAACCGACGCGTCGAAGATCGCCCTCGCCGCGCTGGTCGCGTTCTGCCGGGCGCGCGGCATCGAGACGATCGACTGCCAGCAGCGCACGTCCCACCTCGCCTCGCTCGGCGGCCGCGAGATCGCGCGCAGCGACTTCCAGCGCCGCCTCGGCGTGGCTCTTGCATGCGGGGACGTCGTCGATTGGTCCTATGATTTGCGCTTGTGGGAGCAGCTGGGGATCGGCAACCCGACCGGGAGCACCGAGGCCAGCGCTTTCGACGACACCTACCCGTGACCCATCCCAAGGAACTCCCGCTCGCGTCGCTGCAGTTCTATGCGACCGCGCCTTACCCGTGCAGCTATCTGCCGGGCCGGATGGCGCGCTCGCAGGTGGCGACGCCGAGCCACCTCATCCACGCCGACGCGTATTCCGGGCTGGTCGCGAACGGCTTCCGGCGCAGCGGCATGTTCACCTACCGGCCGTACTGCGACGGCTGCCGCGCCTGCCTGCCGCTGCGGGTTCCGGTGGCGCGGTTCGTTCCGACGCGCAGCCAGCGACGCGCCGCGCGCGCGCACGGCCAACTCGAGGCGCGCGTGCTGCGCCTGTGCTTCGTCGCCGAGCACTACCAGCTCTACCTGCGCTACCAGGCCGGCCGCCACATCGGCGGCGGCATGGACCACGACTCGATCGACCAGTACACGCAGTTCCTCCTGCAGAGCCGGGTCAACTCGCGCCTGGTCGAGTTCCGCGAGCCCTCGGCCGACGGCAACGGCGCGCTCAAGATGGTGTCGATCCTCGACGTGCTGAACGACGGTCTGTCGGCGGTCTACACGTTCTTCGAGCCGGAGCCGAAGACGAGCTACGGCACCTACAACGTCCTCTGGCAGATCGAGCAGACGAAGCTGCTCGGCCTGCCGCACGTCTACCTCGGCTACTGGATCCGGGGCAGCGGCAAGATGGCCTACAAGGCGCAGTTCGGTCCGCACGAGCTTCTCGTCGGCGGCGAGTGGCAACCCGCCGCGGCGGCAAAGGACCAGTGATGGAGTTCGACGTCACGCGCGAGCAATGGGTCGAGCGCTTCGCGCTGCACCTGAGCCGCCTCGAGATCGGTGCCGAGATCGATTCCCTACGCGACGTCGGCGACCGACTCTGGCCGTCGCACGGCCATCTCGCGCCCGAGACCGCCGCCGACGAGGAGTTCGCGGCGCGCCTGCGCGGCAGCTCGGTCGCTGTCGCCGATTTCCAGAACACGCTCGGCCTCGGCGAGGACCACCGCTTCGAGCGTACCGAGCGGATCCCGGTCGAGCGCGTCCAGGCCGCGGGCGAATACGTCCGAGACACCGACGAGTGGATCGCCCGCTGTGTCGCGCGCGTCCTCGCGCTCGATCCGATCATCAAGGCCGAAGAAGCGAGCCGATCGGTCGGCGAGCTCGCCGAGCTCGAGCGCTGGCGGCTGATGAAGCCCGAAGCGGCGGCAGAGCAGCTCTACACGCCGATCAGGCCGCGCTGAAGCCGGTGCGCCAATGAACGACGACGACGTCCGGGTGCTCGTGGTCGACGATGTCGTCGATGCCGCCGAGGCGCTCGCCGAGACACTTGCGCTGGGCGGCTACAAGGTCTGGATCGCGACCGACGGCGCGACCGCGCTCGCCCTCGTCGAGGAGCACAAGCCGCACTGCGTGCTGCTCGACATCGGCATGCCGGGAATGGACGGCAACGAGCTGACGCGAACGCTGCGGACGCGCTACGGCGACGACATCGTCCTGATCGCGGTCACCGGCCGCGAGCACGACGACGAACGCGTCTCCGACACGTTCGAGCGGGTCGACCACTACCTGAAGAAGCCGGTCGACCCCGACGTCCTGCGCAAGCTCCTGCCGCCGGTCGGCTGAGCCGCCGCTCAGGCCGCGGCGGCGATCGTGTCGCGCTCGGCGGTGAGCCTCTGCCCGAAGATGCGCCTGAAGTGCGCCAGCGCGGCGTCGGCCGCGATCGCGAGCAGCTGCGTGTCGGGCTCGCGGTCGAAAAGGCGCTGCTGCGCCTCGATGATCGCCTTGTCCTCCATGAAGCCCTCGCGCAGGCTGTCGCACAGCGACAGCGCGATGTTCGGATCGTCGAGGTCGAAGTTGTGCAGGTAGTTCCAGAAGAAGTGCGTCGTCCGGCGCGTTTCGGGCGTCATGAACTGGCAGTTGCGGTACTGCCTGGCGGCGGCGAGGTTTCCCGTCTCGGCGCCGCTGCCCGCCGGCGCGAACATCGACTCGAGGAAAAAGATGCCGGGCACCAGCATGCGTCCGATGTTGCGCCGGTCGACCTTGGCGGTCTTGTCGGGGATCACCTTCCTGTGGAAGGGCGGCGGGTCGCTGTTCATGTGCCAGCGCTCGACGCGAAAGCCGTCGGCGAGCCGCTCGATGTTGAGCGGCCGAGTCTGGTAGGCGTATTCCTCCGAGCCACCGAGCGTCTTGGTGTGGACGAAGGCGAGGTGCGCGAAGTCGCTCAGGTTGTCGACGATCAGCAGCCAGTTGGCGTCATAGTGCATGTACGCCGGCATGCCTCGCCAGCCCGGATCGTGGAGCGGCTCGTAGTCGACGACGAGCGCCGGATCGGCCTTCGCCGGATCGCCCATCCAGATCCAGACCAGGTGATCGCGCTGGACGATCGGATAGCTGCGCACGCCCAGGCGCGCCGGGATGACGTCCTGCCCGGGGATCTGGATGCACTTGCCAGAGGGATCGAACTTCATGCCGTGATACATGCAGCGGATGCAGTCGCCCTCGACCCGGCCCATCGACAGCGGCGCCCCGCGATGGCAGCAGCGGTCCTCCATCGCCATGACGCGGCCGCTCTCGCCCCGGTAGAGGACGACCGGTTGCTCGAGGATCGTCCGGGCGAGCTTCGTGCCGTCGATGAGCTCGTGATCCCAGGCGGCCACGTACCAGCAGTTCATGAGGAAGCTCTGTTCGCTGTCCGATGCCATCGTGGGTTCTCCTTGCTGTGCAAGCGCCTAGACGAGTTGCTCGGCGCCGACGCCGCTCCGGCGCAGGACGCTGTCGAAAAGCATCCGCTCGAGGCTCTCCCTCGGCTCGAACTCGCGCGCGTCGGTGCCGCACGCCCTTCGCACGGCGTCGGAGAGCGCGACGTTGGCGCCCGGGATCGAGCCGGCCGCCACCTGCACCTCGCAGGCGCGCTGCAGCGTCCACATCCAGCGAAAGGCGTTGAAGACATCGGTGCCGGTGACGAGCAGGCCGTGGTTGCGCAGGACGAGGACGCGCTTGTCGGCCAGGCTGGCGGCGAGGCGCGGGCCCTCGTCGCCGTGGACCGTGATGCCTTCGAAGTCGTGATACGCGACGTCGCCGAACAGCTCGGCGCCATAGAAATCGTCGTGGCCGAGGCCGCCCTGCTTGCACGCGATCGCCATCCCCGCGGTCGTGTGGGTGTGCATCACGCAGCGGGCGTCGGGGCGCGCCGAGTGGACGACGCTGTGGATCAGGAAGCCAGCGCGGTTGACGGCGTGGCGCGTCGGCGTCAGCGGCACGCCGTCGTGGCCGATCTTGACGAGGTTCGTCGCCGTCACCTCGTCGTAGTTGAGTCCGAACGGATTGATCAGGAAGGCGGGAGTCGCGTCGTCCAGGCGCAGGGTGATGTGATTGAAGATCAGCTCGGTCCAGCCGAGGACGTGGAACACGCGATAGCAGGCGGCGAGCTCGACCCGGCCGCGCCACTCGGCGGCGGCGATCGCCGGCGGGCGCGCTTCCTCGGCCTGGCTCAGAACATCGGTGGGCATCGACGCCATCCTAGCGTGCGCGCCTCATTCGACCTGCAGCGTTCCCTTCATGGTCGAATGGAGCGTGCACACGTAGGGATGCGTTCCCGCCTGCTTGACCTTGTAGCGCCAGGACTTGCCCGCGGCGATCGAGCCCGAGTCGAAAACGCCCGGCGCGGTCACCGTGTGCGGGAACGGATCCTGGTTGGTCCAGACGACGACGTCACCTCGCTTGACGCTGAGCGTCTGCGGCAGGTAGGCCAGCGCCTTGATCGCCACCTCGTGCGTGCGGCCGGCCGCCGCCACGGGCGGCGAGGCCGCGAGCCCCGCCGCCGCGACGACGACGCTCGCCGCGAGCACAGCGCTGCGCATGGCGTCCGACACCAACTTAGCTCTTCTTGCCGAGCGACGCCTGCAGGTTCTTGGCGTGCTCGAGGTGAGCGACGAAGGCCGGGCGAACCGCGACCAGAAGGCTCTTCAGCTCCGCGTTCTGCGCGCTCGGGATGAGCGTCTTGTCGACCGCGTCGAGCACCTGCTGGTGATATTCGACCTCGTGGTCGACGTAGGCGCGATCGAACGCTGAACCGCTCAGCTTCTGGAGGTTCTTGACGTTCTCGGCGCCGCCCGCCTTCAGCGCCTTGCTGGTGGCGTTGTCTTCGGGAGTGACCTTCAGCTTGGTGACCAGCGCGACCGCCTGCTTGTTGACGCCTGAGTGGTCGGTGACCATCTGCTTGCCGAACGCCTTGACCGCGGCGTTGCTCGCCTTCGATTCGGCGAGCTTGCCGGCGTCGATGTCGACCTGGTTGGCGGTGACGACGATGGCGGCGATCTGCGCATCGCTCGGCGCCTGGGCAAAGGCGCTGGCGGCGGCAAGGAAAAGTCCAGCGGCGCTGGCGGTGACGAACCTGTTCATGAGAATCCTCCTGGGGCTTGGAGGCGATTAGACGTCGGCGGCTCCGTCGCCGTTCCCGACCGGCGCAGCCGCGCCGAACACGGTCTCATTGACGCGCTGGGCCATCGAGATCGGCGAGGCGCCCTAGCACGGCGGCGACGATCCGGTCGCAGCGCGCACCCGCGAAGTGGAAGACGTCCCTGGCCGCGACGTCCATGTCCTCCGCGAGCGATGCGCGCAGCAGGGCGCGGGCGCGAAAGACGCGAGTTCGAACGGTCGCTTCGGGGATCGCCAGGCACTCGGCGGCTTCCTCGATGGTCATCTCCTCGACTTCGCGCAGCATGAAGGCCGTGCGAAAGGCGAGCGGGAGCTCGTCGATCTTGCGCTCGAGCAGCGCGCGCAGCTCGGCGCGAGACGCTGCCGCCTCGGGTGACTCGCCGCCTTGTTCTTCCATGGCCTGCTCCAGTGGGGTCGCGGCGCCGAGGGCGCGGTCATCCATCAGCTCGACGACGTTGTCGCGGCGGCGCGAGCGAAGCCGGCCGAGCGCCTGGTTGATGACGATCCGCGTCAGCCAGGTCGAGAGCCGTGAATCGCCGCGGAATTCGCCGAAATGGCGATAGGCGGCAAGGTAGGCCTCCTGCAGCACGTCTTCGGCGTCCGCGTCGTCGCGGACGATCGCCCGCGCGGCGCGGAAGAGCGCGGCGTTGTGCAAGCGCATGAGCTGCTCGAACGCGCCGCGATCGCCGGCGACGATGCGCGCCACGACGGAAGCATCATCGATTGGCGCGGAGGCGGCGGCGTGCTGCGCAGTTTGATCCTTCATCCGTCGTTCGATGCGCTGGCGGAGCGGAGCGTTCCCGGCAGCGACAGCCCCTTGCGACGGCCTGGGCGCGCTCCAGGTGATCGCGAGAAGTGGTCGGCCAACACTCGGTGGCGACGCTGGCGACGACCACTAGCCGGAACGGCCGACAGCATCGTCACCGAGGAGATGCTTCAACGCCGACCGGTACAGGCGCCGCGATTCCTCCAGCGTGACCAGGCGCTTCTTCGACAAGGCCACGTCCCATCCCATCGCCTCGCCGTGCCGGATTCGAGCGGCCTGCGCCTCGATCTGTTGATCGAGGGCGACGAGCCGAGCCATGAGCTCGGCGCGCTTGATCTTGCTGATGCCTTCGCGGTCCATCGGCGGCTCTATTCTTTCGAACGGATTCGAGTCTACGCATCCCGAGTGGGCCGATCGATACATGCGCCTCGCCCTCAGAGCGCAGAGCCAGTCGCGCATGACCGTCGAGACTCTGGCAGCGATGAAGAACCCGTCGATCGTCTTCGCCCGGCAAGCCAACTTCGCGGGCGGGCACCAGCAGGTAAACAACGGCGCAGCGCCCATACGGCCTGACGCCCCCCGCGCGGGAGAAACGAAGCCTGCGCCAAGCAAACTATTGGAGAAGCATCATGTCGAACGGCTGGACACCGGAGCGCAGGGCGAGACAGGCAGAACTCATCAGGACGTGGCGGCCGTGGGAGCAGTCAACCGGGCCAAAAAGCGCAGCCGGTAAGGCTGTCGTTGCCAAGAACGCCTGGACGGGCGGGACTCGCCAGGCCCTGCGGCGCCTTTCACGCGCCCTCCGTGAGCAGGTGGGCGCGATTCAAGGGCGTTACCGAGACGCGGAGCTTGGCGGAGGGCCGCTTCCGACCGAGGCCGTGTGAAAACTCTGCCACCGAGCAATTTCAGGGGTCGTTTGACCCTTGGCGAGGTCGAAAAAAATCGCTCCTGACGCGATCTAGAGGCTCGACATTTCGTCGGACGCGACGCGGAGCGCGTTTTCACACAACCTCGACCCATCGGCGACCTTCGGCCGTCGATCGCAGGGTTCGCCGAGGATAGGTCGCGCGCGAACCGAAAGGGCTCCCCTTACTCACCGCACCCCGCGAGTGAGGTGCGTGAAAACGCTACAAATCGCCCCATTCCGTCATCCAACACCCACGAATAGGGGGTGGCGAGGGATATTCACTCGGTTCCCGGCCGCACTCTTCTGGCAGGGCATCAGAAGCTTTGCGGACCGAGACCGGAACCGAGATCACCCCTAGCCGTGTGCTCACCCGCGGCGGCGACGATGACTCGTCATCACAAGCAATTTGATATCGGGCGAGGCTAGATAAAATTTCTGGATGTTTCGCTCAATGGCTTTTGGTGTGGGTGCTGCGATCGTGACGGCGCTTTCGATGTATGGGTCCTTGCGGAACGGCATGTACTTCACCCCGGACAGCTGGGCCTTCTGGCAGATATCGGTCAGTCTGCTCTCCGGTCATGGATACCGCTACGCGGACGGGCACCCGGTCGTATTCTGGCCGCCGGGCTTCGCCGGTTATCTCGCACTGTGGCAAGCCATGTTCGGCATCTCGGTCGCCACTCTGGTCAAGGCGCAAATCGCCGTGGGCGCCTTCGCCGCGCTCAGCTGGACGGGCCTCACTCTCTCGATAGGCAACTCCGACAGGCATCGTCTCGCGTTGGGCGTCGTCACGGCCCTGCTGATCGCGGCCACAGTCAGCCGGTTTTTCCAATCGCCGTGGGCCAATTTCGCTCTGTTCGCGTTGATTCCCTGGCTGCTCTGGGCGACCGTCAGGCTGGATGGTGCGCGGACGTCTTCCGGCACACTGCTCTGTGCAGGGCTTGCGTCTCTCGCGTTGCTGCTCATGCTCCTCACTCATAACTCGGCGATCGCCTTTCTCCCGCCGCTCCTCGCAGTCGCCCTCACCCGAAAAGGCATGGTTCGCTGGCCGGCCGCGGCGATCGTGCTGACCGCCCCGCTGATATGGTGGGGTGCCCGCTGGCTTCTCGGCCAGCAGGAGAGC
>Ga0207644_10000923_pt1 | contig 18661 bp, 20 predicted proteins | sample KBSS73metaG_FD_184326 | JGI IMG/M metagenome (GOLD analysis project Ga0207644, IMG submission 184326) | Switchgrass rhizosphere microbial communities from Kellogg Biological Station, Michigan, USA - KBS S7-3 metaG (SPAdes) (version 2) | ecosystem: Host-associated > Plants > Roots > Rhizosphere... | reverse complement strand
ACAGCGTCGGGCAGCGCTTTCGCGGGGACGGCAAGCGGCTCGAGGACTGGTATGCCTACGGGCAGCCCCTGCTCGCACCGGCCGCCGGCCGCGTGGTGGCCGTGCATCGCGACCAGCCGGACAATTCGGCCCCGGGCGCGGAGGATCGCTTCGATGCGCGGGCCATGGCGACGGACCCGCTCGCGCTCTACGGCAACTATATCGTGATCCAATACGCCGAGGGCGAGTACGGCATGCTGGGCCACATGCAGCCCGGCAGCGCGACGGTGGCCCCGGGCGACCGGGTGCAGGCGGGGCAGGTCATCGGCCGCGCGGGCTCCTCCGGAACCTCGCTCTATCCCCACGTGCACTACGAGCTGCGCACGGACCCCACGCTCGACGCCGACGGCCTGCCGGCGTACTTCACCGCGGTCCGGCGCATCCGCGGGACGTCGAGCCGGGTAGAGTCGGCATGGTTCGCGGATACGGGAGACGTGCTGGAATCGACGGTACGATGAAGGGAGGCGACATGCCCGACGGCGCACGGGTGGTGGTGATCACGGGGGCGAGTGGCGGCATCGGTGCCGGGCTCGCGAAACGTCTGGGGCAGCGTGGCGACCGCCTCGTGCTCGCGGCCCGGCGCAAGGACGAACTCGAGCGGATCGCGGCCGAGTCGGGTGGGGCGCTGGCCGTGGTCACGGACGTCACGCGACGTGGCGACGTGGAGCGCCTGCGCGATGCCGCACTCGATGCGCATGGCCACATCGACGTGTGGGTCAACAACGCCGGCCGAGGCCTCACGCGGCCGGCGTTGGAGCTCACCGACGAGGATGTCGACGACATGATCGCCACGAACGTGAAGTCCGCGCTCTACGGCATGCAGGTGATCGCGCCGCACTTCATCGAGCGGGACGCCGGTCACATCGTGAACGTCTCGTCCTTCCTCGGCCGCGTGCCGCTGGCCACGTTCCGTTCGGCGTACAGCGCGGCGAAATCGGCCCTCAATTCGCTCACGGCGAACGTGCGCATGGATCTTCGCGCGACCGCACCGGGCGTGCACGTGTCGCTGGTGATGCCCGGCATCGTGCGCACCGACTTCGCGCGAAACGCCGGCACCGAAGGGCTCCGTCCGCCCGTCGCGCGGCCGGCCGGCACCAACCTCGCGCCCCAGACCGTGGACGAGGTGGTGGAGGTGATGGTGCGGCTGCTGGATCATCCGGTCGCGGAGGTGTACACCAACGCGGCGCAGCCCGCCGTGGTGCGGCGCTACTTCACGGACGTCGGGGCGTTCGAGGCCACGCTCGAGCAAGGCGACTGAGCGCACGGGTCCCGAGCGCCGGGGTATCTCCGGGAAATCGGTTCGGAGCTCGATGACGATGATGAATGCACGCTACATGATGAACGAGCGCCGCCTGGCGCGGGCGCTCGGCTGGGCAGGCATGGGGATCGGTCTGGTGCAGCTGGCGGCACCCAGGCGGGTGGGACGCGTGATCGGGGTCGGCGACCGCCCGCGTGCCATGCGCCTCGTCGGCGCGCGCGCACTCGCGAGCGGGGCCGGGATCCTGGTGCAGCGCGAACCGCTGCTCGGCGTGCGGAGCCGCGTAGTCGGCGACCTGCTCGACCTCGCCCTGCTCGCGCTGGCCCTCCGCACAGCCGCGGGTGGGCAGCGTTGGCGCATCGGCCTTGCGGCCCTCATCGTGGCCGGGGTCCTGACCCTCGACGCCACTGGCAGCAGGCGTCTCGCCGAACGACTGTACTGACCGGCTCCCACGGCATCGTGTCCCGCATCCCGCGGGGCACGACGCCACCGGCGTGGTGTCTGACACCCGTGAACCACGCCGGGACTGCTCGATGGCCGTCATGCTTTTCGACCTCAATCAGACGCTGCTGGACGTGCGGGTGCTCGATCCGCACTTCCAGCGGCTGTTCGTTCGTGCCGAGTACCGCGATCGCTGGCTGTCGCAGCTGCTCGAGCTGGCGCTCACCGGCGTGATCGCGGGAGAGTATCGTTCGTTCTCGGAACTTGCCGACGCCGCACTGGTCATGCTGGCGCAGCGGCACGGCGTGCCGCTCGCGATGAGCGATCGCGAGCGCATCGCGCACGAGCTTCGGCGGCTGCCCGTCCAGGCCGACGTGCTGGCAGCGCTCGAGAAGCTCCGGCAGGGAGGCCACCGCCTCGCCGCGCTCACCAACTCGCCGCAGGAGCTGGCCGACGCGCAGGTCGCGCACAGCGGGCTGGCGCCGCTGCTCGAACGGGTCATCTCGTCGGACCGGGTGCGCCGGCACAAGCCGGCCGTCGAGCCGTACCAGCTGGCCGTCACCGACATGGACGCCGACCCGACCACGACGTGGATGGTGACGGCGCATGCGTGGGACCTGGCCGGCGCACGAGCGGCGGGGCTCAGAACCGCCTTCGTGCGGCGCACCGGCAAGGAGCTCAACCCGCTGGCGCCGCCTCCCGACCTCGTGCTCGAGGGCCTGGCCGAGTTGCCGCGCCGGTTCGACCCGGTCGTACAACCCACCTGAAATGCGGTGGAGCGACCACCCCCTCCACGCTACGAACCATCACCCCAGTCAGGACGAATCCGTGATCAAGAGCTTCGGCTACGCCGCCCCGAGCGCCACCGGCGCGCTCGCGCCTTTCCACTTCCACCGCCGCGATCCCGGCCCGCGCGACGTGCAGATCGAGATCCAGTACTGCGGCGTGTGCCATTCCGACCTGCATACCGTGCGTGGCGAATGGGAGGGCACCGCGTGGCCCTGCGTGCCTGGGCACGAGATCCTCGGTCGCGTCACGCGCGTGGGCGCCGAGGTGACGCGGTTCAAGGTGGGTGAGATTGCGGCCGTGGGCTGCATGGTCGACTCGTGCCGCACCTGCAGCGAGTGCAGGGATGGCCTCGAGCAGTTCTGCACCAACGGCGCCACCTTCACGTACAACAGTCCCGAGAAGGTCATCGGGGGCATGACCTACGGCGGCTATGCCGACAACATCGTGGTGGACGAGGCGTTCGCGCTGTGCGTGCCGACGAACCTCGATCCCGCGGGAGCCGCCCCGCTGCTCTGCGCCGGCATCACGACGTACTCCCCGCTGCGGCACTGGAACGTGCAGCCTGGCCAGCGTGTCGGCGTGGTGGGCCTCGGCGGCCTGGGTCACATGGCCCTGAAGCTGGCACGGGCCATGGGCGCGGAGGTGGCGCTCTTCACGACGTCCCCGGACAAGGCGACCGATGCGAAGCGGCTCGGTGCGCACGACGTCATCGTGTCGAAGGACGCGATGGAGATGCGCCGGCATGCGGGATCGTTCCACCTGATCCTGGATACCGTGTCGGTGCCGCACGACCTGGACGCCTACGTGACGCTCCTCCGCCGCGACGGCACGCACGTGCTCCTTGGCGTGCCGCCGAAGCCGAACGCCGGACCGTCGGCGGGCAGCCTGATCTTCGGCCGGCGACAGCTGTCCGGTTCGCTGATCGGCGGGATCAAGGAGACGCAGGAGATGCTCGACTTCTGTGGCCGGCACGGCATCGTGTCGGACGTGGAGGTGGTGCCGATCCAGTACATCAACCAGGCGTACGAGCGGATGCTCCGCAGCGACGTGAAGTACCGCTTCGTGATCGACATGGCGTCACTCGCGAAGGACGTCGCCACCGCCTGAGCGCCGTCCCCTTGCGTCGGCGTTGTCGAGCGCGCACCATCTCCGGACCCCCCGGAGCGGAGATGGTGCGCGTGTCGTTGAGGACGCTGACGATCGTCGGCTGGATCTGCTTCGCGCTCGAAGCGGGGCTGGTGGTCATGCTGCTTCTCTCCCGCAACATGGGCGACGACGCGGCCGGCCGTGGACTGGCCACGGCGTGGGGACTCGTCCTCCTGCCGGTGGTCCTGATCGCCGGTGGCGCGCTCTACTGGGCGCAGCGCTCCGGCCGGGCGGGCGCGGTGTGGGTGGCCACGCTGTTGGTGGGCGCGCCGTTCATCGTCATGGGGTTCAATGCGGTGAGCGGCTCCGCCAAGAGCTTTTCCCGCGCGTCATGGCGGGCACGCCAGGGCCGGTTCGACGACCCGGTGCTCCGCCAGGTCGCCAGGGCCATCGACGCCGGCGACACCGCGCTCGTCCGAACGCTCGCCACCGGCAATCGGCTCGACTGGACCGCGCGCGATCCGTGGGGATCGACGATCGTCGGGCACGCGGTGCGTCGCACGGGACAGCCCTACGAAGGGTTCGGGCGTCCTGCGGACCTCGCGTCGGTGCGCATCCTGTTCGAGTGCGGCGCGCCGTACACCATCGATGCCATCGGCCCGGACGAGCGACTGCTCACCTTCGCCGGCTCCAACACCGACTCCACCTCGCTCGAGCTCATGCGCATCTATCTTGAGCACGGGGCTGATGCGGACGAGACGGAGCGCTACGACGATGCCCCGCTCGTCTTTCATGCCAACCTCACGGTGCCGAAGCTGGAGATCCTCGCGGCGCACGGCGCCGACCTGCAGGCGAGAAGCCAGCGCAGCGACCGGCTGGGCTGGTCCACGCTCATGAACGCGGCCTACATGTCCAACTGGCCGGTGGCGACGTTCCTGCTGCAGCACGGTGTCGCGCCCGCATACGCGGCACCCGACGGCACCACGCTCGAGACCATCCTCGCCGCCGACACGAACTACGCCGAGATGCACAGCGCGGAGGAGAACGCCGAGAAGCAGGCGTTCGTCGATGCGCTGGCGGCGTGGCGCGCGGGCCGGAAGTGATACGCATCCTCGGCGTGCTGCTGCTGGCGCTCGGTGCCGCACCCATCGCGGCACAACAGAAGCCCCGTGCTCGCGCACTCGGCATCGTCGTCGGGATGCTCGCACCGGGTCCGCTCGACGCCATCACCGACGTGCCGGGCGTGCGTGTAGGGCACGCCACCGAGCATGCCGGCGACTCGGTGAACACCGGCGTCACCGCCATCCTGCCGCACGCCGGCAACGCCTTCCTCGATCGCGTGCCGGCGGCCATCCATGTCGGGAACGGTTTCGGCAAGCTCATCGGCAGCACGCAGGTGCACGAACTGGGTGAGCTCGAATCGCCGATCCTGCTCACGTGCACGCTGTGCGTGTGGAAGGCGGCCGACGCCATGGTGGGCTGGCTGATCGCCCAGCCGGGCATGGAGGAGGTACGCTCGCTCAACCCCGTCGTGGGCGAGACGAACGACGGCTACCTGCTCAACGCCATCCGCTCGCGTCCCGTGAGCGAGCGCGACGTGCGCGCAGCGCTCGAGGGAGCCTCGGCGGGTCCGGTGGCGGAGGGCAGCGTCGGGGCAGGTGCGGGCACCACGGCGTTGGGATGGAAAGGCGGCATCGGGACGGCGTCGCGCCGCGTCACCGCCGGGGACAGCACCTGGACGGTGGGCGTGCTGGTGCAGTCCAACTTCGGCGGTGACCTCCTGATCCTCGGCGTACCGGTGGGCCGCGAACTCGGTCGCAACGGCATCCGTCGCGCCGCCGACACCCAGGGCGCCAAGGGCTCGATCATGATCGTCGTGGCCACGGATGCGCCGCTGCTGGATCGCAACCTCGAGCGGCTGGCGTCGCGTGCCATCATGGGGCTCGCGCGCACCGGCGCCGTCGGCAGCAACGGTTCCGGCGACTACGTCATCGCCTTCTCCACCCACGCCGGCGTGCGCCGCGCACCCGGTGCGAAGCGCCTGGTACTCACCGAGCTCGCGAACGACGAGCTGACCGGCCTCTTCCAGGCCGTCATCGAGAGCACCGAGGAAGCCATCTACAATTCGCTGTTTGCCGCCACGACGGTCACGGCGCGGGGCGGCACCGTGGAGGCACTTCCCGTCAACGAGGTGGTGAAGATCCTCGATCGGCACCGCGCACTTCGCCACTAGCGGAACCGTTCACCTCCCCGTCGTCAAGCCGTAAGCTGTTGCTCGACAAGGCCTTCCGGCCGCCCCAGCCCGGGGCGCACCTCTTGCCTCTCAGCGGTCGTCCCTTTCGAGACCGGTCCCATGCGTCCGTCCAGCCTCACCGCCGCGCTGGCCATCGTCGCCCTCGCCGCCTGCTCGCACACCACCTACGTGGAGGTGGCGCCGCGACTGGATCTGCGCCCCATCGGTCCCGTCGGGCTGGTCACGTTCAGGACGGTGAACGCCCGTCCATCTCTCGGCGAGCACGCCACGCGCCAGTTCGCCGAGCGAATGCTCGGCGCGCAGAGCGGCATCGAGGTGCTGGAGATCGAGCCATCGGATTCACTGATGCGGATGGGCGAGGCCAACGGCTTCGGCCCCGAGTTCGCGCAGGCCGTGGGTCGCGAGAAGCAGATGTCCGCCGTATTCCTGGGCGAGCTCGTGGTGACGGGCGCCAAGCCCGAGGGCGTCGTCGAGAGCGTGCGCAACATGCACCTGGGCGCGAGCGTCAACGGGACGCTCACGGTGAAGCTGTACTCGGTGAAGAGCGGCGGCACGATGTGGGCATCCAGCTCCAGTGCCACCGAGAAGGTCGGCAACTTCTCGCTCGCCGGCGGCCGCCCGTCGATCTCGGCGCGCGATCCCGACGAGGCCTACGCGGCGGCACTCGCGCGCCTGGTGGACGACGTCTCCACCGACATGAGACCGACGTGGAGAAAGCAGTAGCGCCCTAGTCTTCGACGAAATCGAGGTCCCGTCCGTACGTTTCCGGCTGGCGCCACAGTGCCCATGCGGCGGCGACCATCACCAGCGTCGCGATGACGGCCGCGGCACCGCGCATCCCGAGCGATGGGCGCATGGCGAGGAACGCGAGCGTCATGGGCACCGCGCTGGCGCGCACGAAGGTCGGCACGCTCGTGGCGGCGCTGGCGCGCAGGTCGGTGCCGAACTGCTCCATGGCCATCGTGACCATCACCGCCCAGAATCCTGCCGCAAACCCCAGCCACGCGCAGATCGCATAGAACGAAACCGGAACGCGGGCGGCGCCGAGCAGATAGGCCCCGATGCCCACCGCGCAGAGCGCGTGGAAGACGGCCACGGCTCGACGGCGTGAGCGCAGGCGCTGGCTCAGGAGTCCGCTCGTGAGGTCGCCGAGCGTGGTGGCGGCATAGTAGACCAGGACCGCACGACCCGCCGTCACCGGGCCGGCCACGCCGAGCGCGGCGGCGAACTCGGGCGCGAAGGTGATGAGCACGCCGGTCGTGAACCAGACCGGCATGCCGATGACGATGGCGCGCAGGTAGCGCATGGCGCGCGGCCGGTCACCGACCAGCCGCCGGAGGTCGCCGCGGCGCGCACCCTGCTCGCGCGCGCGCGCGAACATGGCGGAATCGCGCAGCCGCACACGCAGCAGGAGCAGCACCAGGCCGAGCCCGCCACCGATCGCGTACGCCCAGCGCCAGGAAACCGATTCTCCCACCAGGGCAGCGGCCACCGCACCGAGGACGCCGAGTGTCGCGACGAGCGTCGTGGCCGTGCCGCGCTCGCGCCGATCCACCATCTCGCCCACCAGCGTCAGCGCCGCGCCCAGCTCGCCCGCGAGCCCGAAGCCCGCGATGAAGCGCCAGACGGCATACGACGGCACGCTCGCGACGAAGGCGTTGGCGAGGTTCGCGATGCTGTAGAGCAGGATCGAGCCGTAGAGCGCGGCACGGCGGCCGCGCCGGTCGCCGATGGCACCCCACAACAGCCCGCCAAGCATCATCCCCACGAGCTGCGCGTTCTGCAGCAGCGTGCCCACCTCGAGCGCGCGCTCGCCCGCCCCGAGGTCGCGGATGCTCGGCACCCGCACCACCGCGAACAGGAGCAGGTCGAAGATGTCGACGAAGTAGCCGAGGCCTGCGAAGAGGATCGCTCCCCACGCGCGTCGGACGGACTGCAGCTCGGGCGCGGCGGCGTCGCTCACAGCACGAACGGGAGCACGGCCCGACGCGCCGCCGGATAATCCGGGAACGTGGCGCGATACCACTTATGATGCGTCAGGGCACGCGGCACGAGGTTGGCCGCCGTGAACGCGGCGAAGGCCCACGCCGCCGGCGTCCCGGCGGCGAGCGCGAACCCCGTCCACTCCAGCACCTCGCCGAAGTAGTTGGCCGCCGAGACCCAGCGAAACGCACCACCGTGCGGGATGCCGTAGCCGTCCTCGCCCGGGCGGCGCAGGCGACGCAGCACGTGGTCGGCGTGGAGGTTGACGGCCCAACCGGCAAGAAAGAGTGCCACGCCGACCCAGTTCAGTGCCGACATCGCATCATCGCGCCACGCGAGGGAGCTGCCATTGGCCACACCATTCAGGCAGTTGAACGCCACCGCGAGTGCCACGGTCAGCAGGGGCTTGGTGGCCGTCCGCCCGCGCATCAGGAACGGGAACACGAAGGTCCGCTGGACGTAGTGCAGTTCCCAGAGCGCCAGCAGCAGCCACGGCGCCAAGCCGCGGGCGGCGCCGCCCGCGGCGAGGAAGGCCCAGATGGGCACCGCCACGGCCGGGAACTCCATGACGAGCCAACCGAGGCGCGCAGGCATCATGGGCCCGACGCCGGGTCGGCGATAGCGGCCATACGGTGCGGGGGTGAACAGCAGCGCGGGAAAGACGAGCAGCGCGGCCGCGAACTCGGCCGTGACCAGTCGCGCGACGAGCGATGGCGTCAGGGACATGAGGGTGGGAATCTACCAGCGGACGGGATAGCGTTGGAGAACCGGAAGTCGCTGCTCGCGCGAGTGGTGCGCTACGAGCTGCCCATCGAGGACACGCTGGTCCTGCTGCGCGCCTATGGCTGGGGCTCGGGCGAGGAGCTGGTGCAACTCACGGGCGCCGACGCCGTGGCGATCCTGGAACGCTACCTCTCGGGCGAGCTCGACGGCCGGCAGGTGCAGCACTGGGCCGAACTGCTGGAGATGCGCACCGACCTCGGCTACGAGCCCGCGCAGGACGTCGAACTGCGGCGCCTGCTCTTCGTGCTGGCCAACCCGGAGGTGAACGAGTCCCTCTCACCCAGCCTGGCGCTCCGCCTGCGGCGACTGCTGCTCGGCGAGGAGATCTGACACGATGCGCGGACCGGTACGCTCGGTGTCGCTGTTCATGCTGGCGCTCACCGCGTGCGCGCCGAAGCCGAAGCCCACACGCGCTGCCCTGGACGACTCGGCCTTCCGTGCGGTGCAGGCGCGAGGCCGGAACGTCATGGGCGTGGACCAGTACACCTCGGCGCACGTCTTCGAGGACCTGCCCGATGGCGGCCGCATCGTGCTCGACCGCGCCGAGCCGGGTGACAGCGCCGGCATCGCCACCATCAGGGCGCACATGCGCGACATCGCGGCCAACTTCACGCGCGGCGACTTCACCCGGCCATTCGCCGTGCACGCCACCGCGGTGCCCGGCGCGGCGACGATGGCGGCGATGAAGGACCGCATCCGCTACCAAACCATCGATCGTCCCGCCGGTGCGGAGGTTCGGATCCACACCGGCGACGCTACGGCAGTGAAGGCCGTGCACGAGTTCCTGGCGTTCCAGCGAAGCGACCACCGGGCGGCGGGTCACGAGGAGATGAACCACTCGGCGCATAGCGCTCCACCATAGTCGCGCAGAAGTCGGCGAACTCCCGCGCATCCCGTGGGGGGCTCGTGTGGTGCGGGACGAGGCCCTTCCCCTCCGGCGTGAAGCAGAACGTCACCGTCACGTCGAACTCCGCCAGTGCGTCCATCATCCGGTCGAACCATGCGTCGGCGTGGGGGCGGAGCCAGTCGGCCCAGCTCAGGCCGGTCCGCACGTGCCGCGTGCCGAGCCGGCGCATCCAGCGCACGGCATCGTCGAGCCGATGGTCCTCGAAGTGGAACCACTGGCACAGGCCCATCCGATCGGCCACGTCGCCGTAGATCTCGAGCGCGGGCTTGGGAGTACCGTCCTGACGCAGCAGCCCCATGTGGAAGTGCCGGTAGTACGACGAGCCTTCCGCCTCGCGGTGACGGGTGGTGGCCTCCCATTCCCGTGGCAGGTCGTAGAGCGAGTACCAGTGGACGCGCGGCGCGCGACCGCGCAGCAGCTCGGCGGTGCGCGCGAGACCCCACGCCTGCACCTCGTCGGCGCCGAACGAGGACACGCCCACTTCGGTGACCCAGACGGGCTTCGTGGTGACGGCCCGGATCTCGTCGATCTTCGCGGGCCACTCGTCCAGCTGCCAGAGGTTCCAGTCGAGCGGAAAGCCATGCACCGCGACCGCATCCACCTCCGCGAGCACGCCGAATGCGTCGAGCCGCCGCAGGAAGGCCGGATCGATGGGCGAGATGCCGCCCAATATCCGCGTGAGCGACGGGTTCACCGCGTGGATGGCGCGCCCGGCGAGCAACACCATCTCGGCGAAGCGGGACCAGTCGGGATCGAGCGCCGGATCCCAGTGAGACTTGTTGTTCGGCTCGTTCCAGAGCTTCGCGGCCTCGATCATGGCGGCGCTCCGCGCGCGGGATAGACGGCGCCATCGCCGCTGGGCCGTTCCGCCACGCCACAGAGGTACACCTCGGCTTCCGGATGCGCGACGATGGTGAAGCCGGCGCTCCGGAGCATGGCCTCGGTGCATGCGCGGTTCGGGATCCACCAGTTGGTCGGATCCCCGCTGTAGGCGTGCTCGATGAAGTGCAGCTTCGGCCAGCCCGGCTGGTTGAACGGCGCTCTCGCCTTGAAGTCGTAGTCGGCGGCGGGCTCGAACACGGTACGCGAGCCGCGCTGCATGGACTGGAACAGGAGCAGGTCGGCGGCGACATGCTCGCGGATGAGGTCGAGCGCGAGCAGGGGATGGCGGAGGTGGTACAGCACGCCCATGAACAGGACGAGGTCGAACCGCTCCGCGAGTGCCCCCACCTGGTACACGTCACCGCGACGGAACTCGATGTCGGACATCCCGTACACCTCTGCCGCGAGGCGTGCCTGCGCGAGGTAGCGCTCGTCGCTGTCCAGGCCCACCACGCGGCGCGCGCCGCGGCGCTTCATCTCGAAGCTGTAGAACCCCGCGTTGCAGCCGATGTCGAGCACGCTTCGCCCGGTCAGGTCGTGCGGCAGCGTGTCCGCGAAGCGCTTCCACTTCACCGACGGATAGTCCCCCAGGAAATGCGCGGGTGCGGTCTGCAGGCCGTCGAGGCGCAGGTTGTGGAACCATGGCCCGAGCGCGTCGACGCGAGCGCGCAGGTCGTTCATCCGGGCACCCGTTCGTTGAGCGACAGCACCTTCGCGCCCCAGCCAGCCATCACGACGACGCTGACCGACGCGGGGTCGATGTCGAACCGGTCCATCCCGGCGAGGCCGAGACCCAGATAGTGGGTCAGCAGGCAGCGGATCGGGTCGCCGTGGCTCACGAGCGCCACCTGCCCATCGGGCCACGCACGGCAGGCGGACTCCGCCTGCCGCACCATGCGCAGCTGCGCCTCGAGCAGGCTCTCGCCGCCGGGCGCCCTGGCCATGGTGCGATCGCGACACCAGAGCTGGAAGGATGGCTCGCGCTCCATGTCGGCGAGCCGGCGGCCGGTCCACTCGCCCAGGTCGAGCTCGTCGAGGTCCGGTGCGGTCTCGATGCGCGCGGCGGCGGCGTCCGCGACGACACGTGCGGTCGCCTGGGCCCGCTCCATCGGCGAGGCGTACACCAGGTCCACCCGCTCGCCTCGGAAACGGCGGGCGAGGTGATCCAGCCAATGCGAGGCTCCCTCGGCGAGCGGGATGCCGGGGCGGCGGCCCACCATCACCTCGCCCTGTAGCGCGTGCGGCGCATGTCGCACGAGATACAGCGTCGTGGTCATCCCGTCGCCGCGGCAGCGATCAGAGACGATTGGGCGCGGCGCCGGGCGGGCGTCGCGCGCTCCGCCCACCATCCGACGACCACCACATGGGTCTGAGCCGCGCGGCGTTGCGATGCGAGTTCCGCCGGCGCAGCGCCCGAACCGAGGGTGCACCGCTGCAGGTGGCGCGATTGGCCTCGAACCAGTCGATGGTGATCCGAAGCCCGGTCTCCAGCGGCGTGCTCGGCGTCCAGCCCAGCAGCTCGCATGCCTTCGAGATGTCGGGCCGGCGGCGGAACGGGTCGTCGGTCGGCAGCGGCCGGCGCACCACCCGCGACGCGCTGCCGGTGAGCGCCAGGACGGTCTCCACCAGCTCGTTGATCGTCCGCTCCTCGGGGTTCCCGATGTTCACCGGTGCATCGAGCGGGCGTTCGCAGGCCATGAGGCGCACCAGCCCCTCGATCAGGTCGTCCACGTAGCAGAACGAGCGGGTCTGCTCGCCGTCGCCGTAGACCGTGATGTCGTCGCCCGCAAGCGCCTGCGTGACGACGTTGGACACCACGCGCCCGTCATCGGCGTCGAGACGCGGTCCGTAGGTATTGAAGATGCGCACCACGCGCACGTCGGCCCGGGCGTGTCGCGCGTAGTCGAACGTGAGCGTCTCCGCGGCCCGCTTGCCCTCGTCGTAGCACGCGCGAGGTCCGATGGCGCTCACGCACCCCCGGTACGTCTCCGGCTGCGGGTGCACCTCGGGATCGCCGTACACCTCGCTGGTGGAGGCGAGCAGGAAGCGCGCGCCGGTGCGCTCGCAGAGCTGCAGCAGGTGCCGCGTGCCGAGGACGCTGGTGAGCAGCGTGTGCTCGGGGTCGGCCTGGTACTGCGGCGGCGAGGCCGGGCAGGCCAGGTTGTACACGAAGTCGAAGCCGCCCTCGAGCGAGGCCGGCAGCGGCTCCACCACGTCGTGCTCCACGAGCGCGAACCGCGGATCGCGCGCCAGGTGGCTCACGTTGCGTTCATTGCCGGTGAGGAAGTTGTCCAGACAGACGACATGCGCGCTGTCCGCGATGAGGCGATCACACAGGTGCGAGCCCAGGAATCCCGCTCCCCCCGCCACCAGCACTCTCCTGGGTTGTCCGTGCTCCATCGGTACGACTCTTTCCCGCATCAATGCAGTGACGCATGTACATGTGTGGTGAGGTGGCGCTCGAGCTCGATGGCGCGATGCGCGGCCGTGTGCGCGGCCAGGACACGCCGTCGTCCGGCATCGGCCCAGGCGCTGCGCGTGGCGTGGTCGGTATGGTCAAGCAGGTTCACGACCTCGTCCGTGTACTGCACGATGGCGATCTCGCGGCGCGGGTCGAACAGTTCGTCGAGTCCGTCCCACGCGTCCGAGATGATCGGCGTGCCGCAGGCAGCCGCCTCGAACAGGCGGACGCTCGGGCTCCAACCGGCGCGGATCATGTCGGCGCGCGTGACGTTCAGGGTGAAGCGGCACGCGGCGTAGAATGCCGGGTGCTCGTCGGGCGCCACATGCTCGAGGCGCAGGACGTTGGAGGGCCAGCGAATGTCGGGCGGGTACTTCGGGCCCGCCACCACGAAGCGCCGCTCGGGCAGCCGGCGCGCGGCCTCGAGCAGCAGGCGATCGAGCGGCGGCTGCCGATCGTCGCTGTAGGTGCCGAGGTAGCCGAGATCCCACCTCGGCGTGGCAGCGACCGGACGGTAGACCGTCTCGTCAACGGAACAGTAGAGCGCACGCGCGGCCGGCGAGCCGTATTCCCGCTCGAGCCGGGCCAGCGTCGGCCCGCCGGTGAACGAGAGGTAGAGATGGTAGGCAGGGATCTGCTCCGGCGCGAGGTACGCGCAGTCGCCCCGCGCCAGTCGCGCCAGCGTCACCGGCGTATCGATGTCGTAGAACGCCGTCACGCCCTGCGCGGTGGCCTGCACCATGGCGCCGGCTGCGATGCCATCGGGCACGTACGACCCCACCATCACCGCGTCGGCGGAGCGGATGCGTTCCGCGAAGCGCTGCAGGGAGGCCACGTCCTCGTAGAAGGCGAGCTCGCACCAGCCAGGCGACGCAAGGTCGCGCGAGGCAGCGTACCACGGCACGTCGCGCTCGAGGAACAGCACCTCGTGCCCACGCGCCGCGAACGCCTTGAGCAGTGCGCGGTACGTCGTGGCATGCCCGTTCCCCCACGAGGACGACAGCGACAGCCCCAGCACGACGAGCTTCATGCCGTCACCGCCGTCATCCGCTTGGCCTCGAGCGCCGTGCGGAGGAGCGCGTCCACCTCCGCGCCGCGCCGCTCGTAGGTATGCTCGGCCAGCACCCGACGGAGCGCGGCGCGCCCGATCTCGCGCGCACGCTCCGGCGTGAGCGATGCCACGTGCTCGACCACCTCGCGCCCGTCCCGGGCCACGAGCACCTCGGCGCCGGGCGCCAGGAAATGCTCGATGCCCTCCCACGCGTCCGTGATGAGGCACGCCCCCGCCCCGGCCGCCTCGAACACGCGCGTCGCGGGCGAGAAGCCCACGGCGGCCATGCTGTCGCGCGCGACGTTGAGCACGGCGAGCGCACTGCTGTTGAAGGCGTTGTGGTCCGCGGTGCCCACGTGGCCGACGGCGCGCACGTTGGCCGGCAGCGGCTTGTCGTGCCAGCCGTTCCCGCCCAGCAGGAAGCGGCGCTCGGGCAGACGGGCGGCAGCATCGAGGAAGAACGCCTCGACGCGCGACTCGCGATCCGGCAGCCGGTTGGCCAGCAACGACAGGTCCGCCACGAAACGCGGATCGCGCGGCACCGGATGATGCGTTTCCGGATCGAGGGCGTTGTACACCGGATGGCAGCGCCGGGCGCCGAACGCCTCGTACGCCTGTACCACGGGGGGCCCGCCCCCGTAGGTCATCACCGCGTCGAGATGCGGCAGGGCGCGGCGCACGGGGTGCTCCGGGGAGCGCCGCATCTCCGCGAGCGTCGCCGCGGCATCCACGTCCCAGAACAGCGTCAGCGCGTGGGCACCCGCGTACATGAGCACCCCGCCGAGCAGCTCGTCGTCGAACACGCCCACCCCGCTCGCCTTCACCACGACGTCGGCGCTCGCCGCCTCGGTGAGCACGCGGTGCAGCGCGCCCGTCGTGGCATGGTAGACCACCACGCGAGCCCAGTCGGGCGGCTCGATGTCGCGGTGCCGCTGCCGCTCGTAGGCGTCCGGCTCGTAGAACGTCACGTCCCAGCCGCGCGAGGCGAGTGCGCGCAGCAGGCCCCGGTAGTACGTCGCCGCGCCGTTCCACCATGAGGAGAGCAGGCTCGAGCCGTAGAAGGCCAGCTTCATGCGAGGAGCGCCTCCGGCGCACGAAGCTGGTTCACCACCGCGAGCAACTCGCAGGCGCGATGGGCGCAGGTGTGCCTGGCGCGAATGGTCTCGAGCCCGGACGACACCAGCGCGGCGCGGAGCTCCGCGTCGTCGCGCACCTCGCGCAGCCGCCGGGTCATGTCGTCGCCGTCCCGAGCCATCAGGAAGTCACGTCCCGAGCGGAAGAGCCCCTCCGTGTCGTCCCACGGCGCCGAGACGAGCGGGATGCCGCAGGCCAGCGCCTCGAACACGCGGATGGTGGGAATGCCGGGCAGCGCGGACACGTAGAAGCGCCGGGGCACGTGCACCGTGGCAAGCTTCGACGCGAAGATCCGCGGCGCCTCCGCATTCGGCGCCCAGCCCCGGTAGCTCACACCGTACGCCGCCAGTGTGCGACGCGCCTTCGGCGGGTACCGCACCCCCCACAGCTCGAGCGGGAGCGGCGCCTCCGACGCCGGCCGGAAGAGGAACTCCTCCAGCTCGTCCGAGCGCTCGCCATCACCCCAGTTGCCGATCCAGACCAGACCCCCGCGCGTCGTCTCCTCCGGCGGCGGGCGGAAGTGACGCGTGTCGGCGGCCTCGTGCCACACGAATGCGTGTCGGCCCCAGCCCCGGCGCACGTACTCCGCCGCGAGCGCGCCGCCGAACGCCAGCACGCCGTCGTACCCGGAAAGGTCGTAGCGGCCCATTGCCTCGGGGTCGCTGACGGCGCGGTGGTGCGTGTCGTGAAACAGCAGCAGGTAGCGGGCGCCGTGCGCCCGCGCGCGGCCCAGCCGCGCGACCAGCGCCGGATCATTCCACTCGTGCACGATCACGACGTCCGCCGCATCGCAGAGCCGCTCCGCTTCGTGCGGGCCGTGATGCAGCGTGGTGGTGAGCTCGGGGTAGCTCTCGCGCCACTCCTCCAGCGCGGCGGCGCCATGATCCGCGGCGAGGTTGCGCGCACTCCACCCGTCGGCGGGCTCGAACGCGCGGACGTCGTGACCGAGCAGCACGAGCTCGCGCAGCACGCCGCGAAGGAAGTGCGCGTTGCCGTGGTTCCAGCAGGAGCGCAGCGAGTGGGTGAAGTAGCCGATCCTCACGCCGCGGACTCCGCGCCGGAGGTCGGCGCGACGGCACTGGGAAATCCCCAGGCGCTGAGCGTGGCCTTCACCATGGCCGGGATGCTGTAGCGGCGGGCCCGTTCACGTGCCGCCGCACCGAGGCGAAGGCGTTGCGCCGTGTCGCCGAGGAGCCCTCGCAGGGTGCGCGCGAGGGCGTCGTCGTCATCCGGCTGCACGAATGCGGCGACGCCATTCCACAGCTCGCGGAACGTCGGGATATCGGAGAGCACGAGGGCGCAGCCGGCCTGGGCCGCCTCGAGCACGGCCAGCCCGAACGGCTCGTAGCACGACGTCGAGACGAACACGGGACGCTCGATCAGCAGCGCGGCAACGTCGTTGGGGGAGAGCGCGCCGGGCGTGCAGAGGCGCTCGAACCGCGCCACGGCGCCGTTCGGCCCGCTCAGCGGTCCGGCCGCGATGATCGGCGCGCCCAGTCGCGCGGCGACCCGGTCGAGCTGCGCCACGTTCTTGCCCTCGTCCCACAGCCGGCCCGCCGTCATCACGTAGCCGGCCGGCGCCTGCTCCGTGGTCACGTGCGCCAGGGGGGCACGCCCATTGTGGGCCACGCGCGGCCACTGCGGCAGACCGTACGCCTCGGTCGTGGCCACGGCGAACGACGCCGACGGCGCGAGCAGCGCATCGGCGCGCTCCAGTGCGCGCGCCGTGAGCTCGGCCCGCCAGCGGAATTCCGGCGGCATCTCCCGGGCCCCCTTCACCGCCCGCCACCACGTGGTCACGCACGAATGGCATGCGACCACCAGCGGCGCACGGAACACGCCGGTCGAGGCCAGTGGTGCGCTGTTCACCTGCACCAGGTCCGGCTCGAGCCGGGCCGCGAGGCTCGCGAGCGCGTGGCTGGTCTCCTCGACATCGCGCGGGGACGTCACCGCCCAGTCCAGCGGCAGCCCCGTGACGAGCACGGCGAGTCCCGGCACGGCGCGCGCACGGGCCAGTTGCGCCGGCGACGGCTCGGGACCGAGCACCACGATCGTGGTCTGCACGCCGTGCGGGACGAGGCCGTGCGCCAGGTCCAGCACATAGGTCCAGACGCCACCGACGGCATCCGCCGTCATGAGCAGGCGCGCGGGCGCGGTCACCGGGAGCCGCACAGCGCCTCCAGGTCGGGGAGCGGCAGGGGCTGCTCGTCCTGGATGTCGCTGAAGTGGCTGAACTGCTGCAGGTAGTGCTCGTGCGCCCGCTCCCAGGCCAGTTCATCGGGCTCGCCCCAGCGCTTCCGATAGTCGGGCGAGGCGGGATACGGATACAGCGGCACCGGATCGTTGGCCCAGACGCCGGCCGCCTGCAGCCGCTCGCGCCACTCGACCACCAGCGACGCTTCGTCCTGCGCGGCCGCGATCAGGTTGGCCTGCACGAACGGTACGCTCCGCCGCGCATGGATCAGCCGCTCGGCGAGCTCGTCGGTGGTCATCCGGCACTTCTTGTCGAGCGCGGCGCGACCTTCCACCGTGAGACTCTCGACACCCGCCTCGATCGAGACGCAGCCCGCGGCGCCGAGCAGATCGAGCAGCTCCGGCTTCCAGAGGTCGATCCGCGTCTGGATCCCGAACTCCACGTCGCGCGCCTGCAGCGCCCGGAGCAGGTCCTCCCGCGGCAGGAAGATCTCGTCGATGAAGTAGACGTAACGCACGCCCTGTGCGAGCAGGCCGTCGATCTCCGGCAGCAGCGCATCGAGGTTCCGCCGGCGATAGCCGTCGCGGAAATCGTTCTTGGCGCAGAACGAGCAGTGATACGGGCATCCGCGGGACGCCTCCACTTCGGCGCCGGGGCCCTCGGGTGCGCGGTCGAAACGATGGTGATGATGGTGGTGACGCGCCACCCACTCGTCGGGCCATCGGAGCGGCGGGTGATCCACGAACGTCGAGGTGGCGGGGCCACCCGTGATCGCCACCGAACCATCGCGGTCGAACGCGATCGAGGGCACCGCCTCGAGCGGACCGTCGGCCGCGAGCGCCGTCACGACCTCTTCGCATTCCCCCCGCACCACGACGTCGCAGCCCAGCTTCCGCAGCGCCGTCTCCGGTGTCGTCGAGCCGTGGGGACCCACGGCCACCGTCCGGCCCGCGCGGCCGTCGAGCTCGAGCAGGAGCTCGCGCGGCACTCGCAGCTCGGGCGGGGCGCAGCGCCAGAAGAGGTAGGTCGGCGCCGTGGTCACCACGGTCATGTCGGGCGCGAATCCCGCCACTTCCGCGGCGAGGGCGGCGTTGTCGAGCCCGCCGAGGAGGCCGTCGAGGAGCAGCGTGTCATGGCCGGCGGCCTGAAGCATCGCGGCCGTGAAACCGAGCTCCAGCGGCAGGTGCGGCTCGCGGCACCCGAAATAGATGGAATGCTCGAAGTGCCAGGCCGGATCGACCAGCGCCACCCTCATACGGCCGCCCGTTCCGGCGCGCGCATCTCGATGCCGCGATGCTCGGCGAGCCAGTGCACGAGGTCGGCGACGCCGTGGCGCCACGGGCGGAACGGGGCCAGCTGCAGCTCGGCGCGCACCCGTCGCGGGTCGGACACGTACCAG
>Ga0207644_10000922_pt1 | contig 18668 bp, 15 predicted proteins | sample KBSS73metaG_FD_184326 | JGI IMG/M metagenome (GOLD analysis project Ga0207644, IMG submission 184326) | Switchgrass rhizosphere microbial communities from Kellogg Biological Station, Michigan, USA - KBS S7-3 metaG (SPAdes) (version 2) | ecosystem: Host-associated > Plants > Roots > Rhizosphere... | reverse complement strand
GCTCCTCGCGCGACTCGTGCTGGTGGACTTGATCGGCCAGATGCTGGAGCTCGTCCTGCACCTGCTCGACGAGCGGCAGGCCTCGGGCCAGCGCGCGTGGCTTGGGCACCTCGTCCGCCGTGAAGAGGATCGACCGGACGGCGGCGAAGCGCTGCCTCGGCGCAAGAGAGAGCGCGGCGGCAAGCTCTCCGGCCGCGTCTTGCGCCAGCTTGCCGCGCGCCGAGGCGAGCGCGCGCGCCGCGCCTCGCAGAACCTCGGTCCACGCCGCGGTCGCGATCGACTCGGCGGGGTGCTCGAATGCCGCGAGCTCGGGCCAGACGTCGTGGGCCCGCTCGACGCTCGTCGCGAGCACCCCCGCTTCGTCGGCGAGCTCGAATTCGACACGCCGGTCCCAGACGGTGTCGAGCCAGACGCGCAGCTGATGCCGGCCACGCACCGCCGTGACCGCCGCGTGATCGGCGCGCAAGGCCTCGTCGCGCAACAGCGCGGCGTGGAAGACGCGGTGCACGGCCGGGCGATGCTCGCGCCAATCCTCGACGAGCTCGGCGTCGGCCTGGACGCCGAGCCGGTCGAGCAGCGCGAGCGGCGCCGACCGCAGCAGCTGCGCGAACCAGCCATGGAACGTGCGGATCTCGACCGCTCGCCCGGCGGCGAGAACGCGGCCCTGCAGCGTGCCGAGCTCGGGCGCGAGCGCCTCGGCGCGCGCCGGGTCGACGCCGCGTTCGACGAGCGCATGCACGCGTTGGTCATGGGTCGAGCGAGGCGTGGAGAAGTCGGCGAGCCACTTGTCAAGCCGCTCGCGCATCTCGCCGGAAGAGGCGCGCGTGAAGGTGATCGCCAGGATCTCGTGCGGCGGTGTGCCGTCGAGGAGCGCCCGCAGCATGCGCGAGACCAGCATCCAGGTCTTGCCCGAGCCGGCGCAGGCCTCGACGACGCACGAGCGCGCCGGATCGCAGGCCGCGGCGTAGAAGGCCGGTGTGTCGACACGCCGGCCGTCGACGCGCAGCGCGGGCGCGTCACGGGCCATCGCCGTCGCTCGCCCAGTGATCACGCCGGCACAGGCCCCGCGCCCGGCAGTACTCGCACGCACTACCCTCGCCGAGCGCGCGCAGGCCGGCGCCGTTGCGCAGGTGTTTCATCTCTTCGGCGATGCCGGCGACGAGGGTGCGCGCGTCGTCGGCGACACGGGGATGCACGAGCGGAATCAGTCCCCGGGTGCGATCGACGGCGAGGTAGCTCGCGGCGACCGACAGGTCGTCGCCGCCGACGAGCGCAGCATAGAAGGCGAGTTGCGTGTCCTCGAGCGGCTCGCGCAGCGTTTCCTTCAGCTTCTCGACGCTGCCGGTCTTGTAGTCGATGAGCTCGATCATCGGACCGTCCTTGCCATCGCGGCGATCGATGCGATCGATGCGGCCGTAGATCTCGAGCCCGTCGAGCTCGGGCAGTGCCCGGGAGACTTCGCTCTCGCCGCTCTGCCAGCGCCAGCCCTGACGCTCGCGGTCGTGCAGCCACTTGACGTAGCGCGGCACGAACCCCGCGAAGCTGGCGTCGTACGGCAGGAACGCGGCCGCGTCCAGGCCCATCTCGGCGCGGACGATCTCGCCGATCTCGCGCAGACGCTTCTCGTCGGCGGCAGCGGCGCGCGCCTCGCCGCGCTCACGATGGAAGACGTCGAGGACGTCGTGCAGCCACGTGCCGTAGTCGCGCTTCTCGACGTCGTCGTCGAGCTCGTCGAGCTCCGACAGATGCAGAACGCGCTCGGCGAAGAAGCGATACGGACAGGCGCGCAAGGCCTCGAACGCGCTGGCGGACAGCCGCCGCGGCAAGGCGTCCGCGGACACCGTCGGCGCCGTCGGCCGCACCGGCTCGGCGGCGAGGCGACGTTCGCCGCGCGGATCGCGCCACGCGCGCAGATCGCTTGGCGCGCCGCCGGGCGTGCGCATTTCGGCCAGCGCGGAGCGAAGCCGCTCGACGAACGGGCTCGCCGCGACCGGATCGGCGGCGTCGCCGCGCCGCCGAGAGATCGTCACGCGCGGCAGACGCAGAACCTGCGCAAAGGCAAGCAACTCGGTAGCGCGGCGATCCGCCGCCGTCGGCAGCGAAAGCGCGGCGACGGCGCTGCGCGGCAGGAGCGAGTCGTCGACCGGCATCGCGCCGAGCGAGCGATGGTCGGCGCCGGGCATGACGACGGCCGCGAAGGGACGAAGCATCGTTCGCGCGAGGGGCGTGACGACGACGTCGGGCCCGGTCGTGGTGGCGTCGCCGTCGTCTCCGTCGGCGGCCGCGGCGATCGGCGGGCGGTAGGCGACGCGCTCGAGCACGTCGTCGGCCCAGCGCGTGAACTCGGCCAGCGTCAGCGGCTCGACGCCGTCGCTGAGCGATGCGCGACGCGCGGCCGCGAGCGGCGGGTCGAGGCCGAGCGCGGCGAGCGCCTGGCGGCCGGCGTCGTCGTCGCGCAGTTGCGCGAGCACGCCCCAACGCTCGAGCGCGTCGTGAACGACATCGAGCCACGCCGGCAGAGGGCGTCGCGACGGCGCCGCGATTGCGTCGAGCGTGGCCGTCGCTTCTGCATGAAGACGTGCCGCACCCGCCGGGAGCCCGTCGCCCGCGACCCCATCGCGGCGCGAGACGCGCCGGCGGCGACAGAACGCTTCGAGCGCGGGGAGCGAACCGACCTCGGGCGTCGCGGTCGCCGGCAGGGACTTGAGCCAGTCGAGGTAGGCGTCGGCGCTTGCCACGGGGCGAGCCGCCTGCAGCAGCGACATCACGCTCGCGCCGGCGCGCGTGGTCGACATCTTCCAGCCGGTCTCGTCGGCGATGCGAACGCCGGCGCGTTCGAGCAGCGCACGCACGCGGCGCACGAGGACGCGGTCGAGCGCAACCAGCGCGACCGGCCGCTCGCCGCGACCGAGATGGTCGAGCACCTGCGCGGCCGCGGCCCAGGCCTCGTCCTCGAAGCCGTCGCAGAGCGCATGCACAGGCGCTTCGGCGGCGAGCTCGCGCGCGATCGCCGCAAACGGCTGGTCGAGCGGCACATCGGTCTCGACGACGAGCGCCGGGGCGTCGCCCTCGGCGAGCAGCGCCATGGCGAGCGGGTCGGAGCCGCCCGCCTCGATCGCGATCCACGCCGACGGACGAAGGTCGAACAAGCGATCGGTCGACGATGCCTCGGGCGCGTTCGCGGCCCATTCGAGAGCGATGCGCGCGAGCTGTTTCTCGAGACCGGCCGGGCCGCCGACAGCGACATCGAGCGAATCGCGCGCCGCGTGCCACCACGCGGGTCGCGAGCACGGGACCATCGACGACGCGGCGCGAGCGAGCTCGCGCGACGTCGCCGCGACCCGCTCGGCCGCGTGCTCGAAGCCGCGCCGGTCGCGACGCATCCATTCGGCGCCCCAGCGCTCGCGCGCCAGCAGCTGGGTCGCGACGAGCGTGTCGAGCGCGGCGTCGAAGCTGCTCTCGCCGTCGGCCGCGGTCGGTGGCCCGAGCGAAGCGGCGAGGGTCCGCGTCGTCTCGATGCGCGGCAGCCAGGTGCCGAGGCGCGCGAAGGCCCGCCGGGCCGGCGCGAGGAGCTCGAGGAACGGCACGAGGACAACGGCATCGCGCCACGACACCGACTCCCGTCGCGCCCAGTCGGCGCAGTCGGCGGCGATCGTCTCCCAAAACGCTTCGACCGGGTCATCGGGTCGCGAAGCAGGGGCGCCGTGCGAGCCGCCGGACCGCACGCGGGCTATCGACTTCATAGGGAACAGATGGAGGCAGGCAGCGCCGGCACGAGACCGGTATGTCAGAATGATTGTGCCTGCCGACATGCTCTTGACCGGCACTCCAGGCCCCACCTCCCCGCCACAGGCACGAGGATTCACCCCATGAGCAGCGAGCTGATCACCCACACGTCCGACGCATCGTTCAACGCAGATGTCATCGAGGCCGGCACGCCGGTCCTGGTCGACTACTGGGCCGAATGGTGCGGCCCGTGCAAGATGATCGCGCCGATCCTCGACGAGGTCTCGAAGGACTACGACGGCAAGCTCCGCGTCGCCAAGATGAACGTCGACGAGAACCGCGATGTCCCGGCCAAGTACGGCATCCGCGGCATCCCGACGCTGATGCTGTTCAAGGACGGCCAGCTCGCCGCGACCAAGGTCGGCGCGCTCTCCAAGGCGCAGTTGACCGCGTTCATCGACTCTCACCTATAATCGCGGCCTAACGCAGGGGTCCGCGCGTTCCGACGGCGGGCTCCGGCACGAGACACCTTCCGGCGCCTGGCCGGCGATCCACCCGATCGCCAGACCGCCATCCGCCGGCACAGCGCGAAGCGGACACCGCTTCTCCTCCCGATCGCCGTTGTTCGACGTTCCGGGCTGCGCTCGACGCAGCCTTGCACGCCCGGGCTCATCCGCACCGGGCGCCCCCTGAGCCTTGCCGGAGCCGTCCGGCGCCCTCCCCATGCACCTCTCCGAACTCAAGCTGATCCACGTCTCCGAGCTCATCAAGATGGGCGAGGCGCTGGAGATCGAAAACGTCGCCCGCATGCGCAAGCAGGAGCTCATGTTCGCGATCATGAAGAAGCGCGCCAAGGCCGGCGAGCAGGTCTTCGGCGACGGCGTCCTCGAGGTCCTCCCCGACGGCTTCGGCTTCCTGCGCTCGCCCGACGCGAGCTACATGGCGTCGACCGACGACATCTATCTCTCGCCGAGCCAGGTGCGCCGCTTCAACCTGCACACCGGCGATCTGGTCGAAGGCGAAGTGCGCGTCCCGAAGGACGGCGAGCGCTACTTCGCGCTGGTCAAGGTCGACAAGATCAACGACCTCTTGCCCGAGGAGAGCAAGCACAAGATCATGTTCGAGAACCTGACGCCGCTCTTTCCGACGCAGCAGTTCAAGCTCGAGCGCGACATCAAGAACGAAGAGAACATCACCAGCCGGATCATCGACCTGATCGCGCCGCTCGGCAAAGGCCAGCGCGCCCTTCTCGTCTCGGCGCCGAAGAGCGGCAAGACGGTGATGATGCAGAACCTCGCCCACGCGCTGATCGCAAACTACCCCGAGGTCTACCTGATCGTCCTGCTCGTCGACGAGCGGCCGGAAGAAGTCACCGAGATGCAACGGACCGTGCGCGGCGAGGTCATCAGCTCGACCTTCGACGAGCCGGCGGCGCGCCACGTCCAGGTCGCCGAGATGGTGATCGAGCGCGCCAAGCGCCTGGTCGAGATGAAGAAGGACGTCGTCATCCTGCTCGACTCGATCACGCGACTCGCGCGCGCCTACAACAACGTCCTGCCGTCTTCCGGCAAGGTGCTGACCGGCGGTGTCGACGCCAACGCGCTGCAGCGGCCGAAGCGGTTCTTCGGCGCCGCCCGCAACATCGAGGAAGGCGGCTCGCTCACGATCATCGGCACCGCCCTGGTCGAGACCGGCAGCCGGATGGACGAGGTGATCTACGAGGAGTTCAAGGGCACCGGCAATTGCGAGATCCACCTCGACCGCCGCATGTCGGAAAAGCGCGTCTATCCGTCGATCCTGCTCAACAAGTCGGGAACCCGCCGCGAAGAGCTGCTCCTGAAGCCGGAGATCCTGCAGAAGAGCTGGATCCTCAGAAAGCTCCTCTACTCCATGGACGAGATCGAGGCGATGGAGTTCATCCTCGAGAAGATGAAGGCAACCAAGAACAACCTCGACTTCTTCGACATGATGCGCAGAGGCGGGTAGCGCCGAAGCAGCCTCCCCGGCTACAATCAAAGGCTCCCTGGAAAGTGCGCCTCTGATCGGTTTCAGCGCGGCGTGGCTCCCGGCACCACAGCAAAGGTCTACCGTGAAAGAAGGCATCCACCCCGCGTATCGCGAAGTCTGCTTCGTCGATCTCTCCAACGGCTTCAAGTTCGTCACCCGCTCGTGCGCGCAGACGAAGGAGACCGTGAAGATGGACGACGGCCGCGAGCTTCCTCTCTACAAGCTCGAGTCGACCAGCGAATCGCATCCGTTCTACACCGGCACCCAGAAGAGCGTCGATTCGCTCGGCGGCCGGGTCGAGAAGTTCCGCAACAAGTTCGCCCACCTCGGCGCGAAGAAGTAAGGCGGCGCGACGCGACGCCATGAAAAGGCAGCTTCGGCTGCCTTTTTTGCGCCTGCAGCGCGAGCGATCTCCCAGGAAACGCTCGAGCAACATAGGCGCGCGACGGTTGCTGCATCATTCGCGGTCGCCAATTCTCCCGCCGCGGTGAACTCACCCAATCCTGCCCTCGTCAGCCAGCGCGAAGCCGAGCCGCTGCCGCGGATCGCGCTGGCGATCCTGACCGCGGCGTACGTGCTGCCGGGACTGTTCGGGCGCGCGCCGTGGAAGAGCGCCGACATCACGGCGTTCGGCTACATCGTCAACATCGCCCAGGGCAGGACGTCGTGGCTCGCGCCGACGGTCGGCGGCCTGCCTGCCGACGGCGCGCTCCTGCCGTACTGGATCGGCGCGGCGTTCGTCCGCATCCTCAGTCCGCTGGTCGAACCGACGCTCGCGGCTCGCATTCCGTTCGCGCTCCTGCTCGCGCTCGCGCTCACGCTGACCTGGTACGCGGCGTATCACCTGGCGCGCTCCGAGTCGGCACAGCCACTTCCGTTCGCGTTCGGCGGCGAGGCCGCGCCGGTCGACTATGCGCGGGCGATCGCCGACGGCGCCCTGCTCGCCCTGATCGCCTCGCTCGGCTTGCTCCAGCTCGGCCACGAGACGACGCCCGAGCTCGTCCAGCTTGCCGCCGTCGCCATGTACCTGTACGGGCTCGCGGCGGCTCGTCATGGCGTGGTCAAGGGCGCGCCGGTGGCGTCGCTCGCGATCGTCGCCCTCGCCGCGAGCGGCGCGCCGAGCATCGCGATGCTCCTCGCCGCGGTCGGCGTCGCCGTGACCGCGATCGCCCGCGACAGGGCGTGGCGCGACGCCGCGTGGCTCGGGCTCGGCGCGATCGTTGGCGCGGCCGCAGCGACCGCGCTCGGTGCATGGGTGAACCGCCTGGGCAGCTATCAGGCACCCGCGCAGGCGATCGGCCTGGTTCGCCAGATCGCCTGGTTCGCGTGGCCGGCCTGGCTGCTCGCGCTCTGGACGCTCTGGCAGTGGCGGCGCCGGCTCGCAAGCGGGCACATCGTCGTCCCGCTCGGCGTCGCCACGACCCTGCTCGCCGTCTGGATCGCGATGGCCGGGAGCGATCGCGCGCTGATGCTGGCGCTGCCGCCGCTGGCGGTCCTCGCGAGCTTCGCGTTGCCGACGCTCAAGCGCAGCGCCGCGGCGGCGATCGACTGGTTCTCGGTGTTCTTCTTCACGATCGCGGTCGCGACAGGATGGGTCTTCTACGTCGCGATGCAGACCGGCACCCCCGCCAAGCTCGCCGCCAACGTGGCCAAGCTCTCGCCCGGCTATCCGAACGTCTTCTCGGCGATCGCGCTCGCACTCGCGCTCGCCGGAACGCTCGCCTGGCTCTGGCTGGTCCGGTGGCGCACCGGGCGCCATCGCCACCCGCTCTGGAAGAGCCTGGTGCTTCCGGCCGGCGGCGTCAGCATCTGCTGGCTTCTCGTCATGACCTTGCTCCTGCCTCCGCTCGACAACGCGCGCAGCTATCGCTCGATGGTGCAGCGGATCGCGCGCCAGATTCCGGCCGGCGCATGCATCGCCGCGCCGGGAATGGCGCGAGCGCAGGTCGTCGCCCTGGAGTACCAGGGCGGGTACCGCGTCGACGCGACGACGACGGCGAGCGAGACGCACTGCGAATACCTGCTGCTGACGCGGGCGCAGAAGGTCCCCGCGGCGCCGTGGCAGTTCGTCGCTCGCGAGCGCCGCAACCGCGGCGACGACGACGTCACCGACATCTATCGCCGCGCCGGCCCGGGTTGAAAGCACAAAGTCGCTTGGCGGTCCGTTTGCGGCGAAACGAGAGGCCGCGGGGGTTCTCGCCGCGTTAGAAAGCGAGCTTCAGCGCGACGGCAGGCGCAGATCGGCGCCGGACTTCGCGGCTTGGACCGGACCCGCCGGCTCCGCCATGCGGACCCGCAGCGCCGGAAAGACGAGACGAAACGTCGATCCCCTGCCAGGCTCGCTGGCGATGTCGAGCTCGCCGCCGTGGCGCTGCATGACGTGCTTGACGATCGCCAGGCCGAGCCCGGTTCCCCCCGACTCGCGAGAACGCCCGCCATCAACTCGATAGAAGCGCTCGGTCAGGCGCGGCAGGTGGACGCGCGCGATCCCGGGGCCGTTGTCGACGACGGCGATCTCGCCACGCCCGTTGTCGGCGCGTTTCCAGGAGACGTCGATGCGGCCGCCGTCGGGCGTGTAGCGAACGGCGTTGCCGACGAGGTTGGCGAGCGCGCTCTGCAGCTCGCTTTCAACGCCGGCGATTTCCGCCGCCGGGTCGGCGGAGAACGCGATGACGTGGCGACCTGCCGAGAGAGCGCGCGCTTCCGCCTCGACCTGGATGAACAGCCCGGCGACTCGGACCCAGCGATCGGCAGCGGGGCGCGGGCTTCCCTCGAGGCGCGCGAGCACGAGCAGATCGTTCACCAGGTGCGCCATTCGCTCGGCCTGCTGCGTCATCAGCGTGATGACGCGCTTCTGCTCGACCGGGTCGAGCGGCAGGTTGCGTAGCGTCTCGAGAAATCCGGAGAGCACGGTCAACGGCGTGCGAATCTCGTGCGAGACGTTGGCGACGAAGTCGCGCCGCATCGCATCGGCGCGCTCTCGCTCGGTCAGGTCCTGCGACAGGACCAGCTTGAGGTCGCCGTCGTAGCGGCGGATCGTCACCTGCAGCGTCCCGGGTCCGCGCTGCGGGTGGAACTTGACCGGCTCGTCGAACTGTCCCGCCTGCAGATAGGCGACGAACGCGGGCGAGCGGATCAGGTTGGTGACGCGCTGGCGCCGGTCGCGCTGCGGATCGAGGCCGAAGTGGTCGGCGGCGCGCGAATTGCACCACTCGATGTGATCGCCGGCGTCGAGGAGAAGAACGCCGTTCGGCGAGGCCTCCATCGCGGCGAGGAACTGCGCGAGGCGCATGCGCTCGACCTCGGCGGTGCGGGACAGGCCGCGCAGGCTGCGCTCGATGCGATAGCCGACCTCGCCCCAGAAGCCGGCGTCGCGCGGTGCCGGCGTGTCCTGGGCGCCGCGCAGCCAGTGCAGCAGGCGCCAGCCGCGAACGGCGTCGACGACGACGACGCCGGCGAAGCCAAGCACGCCGCCGAGCAGCGCGCCCAGCAGTGCCTTGCCGTTGCCGAGAAGGCCGGCACCCAGGCCGCCGGCGAGCATGGCGCCGAGGCCGACGAGGAGTCGCGGCAGCAGCCCGTTCATCGCTGCCGCGCGTCCGTCAGACCGGCACGGTCTGCGGCAGCGCCAGGCGGTATCCGGCGCCGCGGACGGTCTCGATCAGGTGCGGGCAGCCGACCGGCACGAGCGCCTCGCGCAAGCGCTTGACGTGGACGTCGACGGTCCGCTCCTCGATGAAGACATGGTCGCCCCAGACCTTGTCGAGGAGCTGGCTGCGGCTGTGGACGCGCTCGGGATGCGTCATTAGGAAATGCAGCAGCTTGAATTCCGTCGGGCCGATCTTCACCTCGCCGCCGCCGGCGGTGACGCGACGTGTCGCCGGGTCGAGCCGGAGCGTGCCGACCTCGACGACGCTGTCGAGCGCATCAGGAGACTGGCGCCGCAGCAGGGCGCGGACCCGGGCGAGCAGCTCGTTCGCCGAGAACGGCTTCGTGAGGTAGTCGTCGGCCCCGGCGTCGAGGCCCGAGACCTTGTCGGCCTCCTCGGCGCGCGCGGTCAGCATGATGATCGGCAAGGTGCGCGTCCGCGGCGCGGCGCGCCACCGACGCAGCAGAGCGTGACCGCTCTGGCCAGGCAGCATCCAGTCGAGGACGACCAGGCTCGGCAGGACGACGTCGATCGCCTCCTGCGCCGCCTCGGCATCGGCGGCCAGCTGCGCCTCGAAGCCGCCGTGGCGCAGGTTGATCGCGATCAGCTCGGCGATCGCCGGCTCGTCCTCGACGACCAGGATACGGCTCATCGTGCGGGGCCCCGTGCTAACGGACGAGCGACTCGACCGTTCCCACCGGATTGTGGCGAACGTCGGTGCCCTTGACGATGTAGATGATCTGCTCGGCGAGGTTCTTGGCATGGTCGCCGACACGCTCGATCGCCTTGGCGACGAAGATCAGGTCGAGGCTCGGCGAGATCGTTCGCGGGTCTTCCATCATGAAGGTGATGAGCTTCCGGAGCAGGCCTTCGAATTCCTGGTCGATCAGATCGTCGCGCTTGAGCACCTCGACGGCGCGGTCGACGTCGAGCCGGGCGAACGCGTCGAGCGCCTTGCGCAGCTGCGAGACGGCGAGCTCGGCCTCGTAGGCGAGGTCGTCGACCGGCAGGCGCAGCCGCGTCGAGACGCCCGAGTCGACGAACCGCTTGACCGTTCGCGCGATCCGCGCCGCCTCGTCGCCGACGCGCTCGAGGTTGGCGATCGTCTTCGAGATCGCGATCAGCAGGCGCAGGTCGCGCGCCGTCGGCTGGCGCCGGGCGATGATCGTCGACAGGTCGAGGTCGATCTCGATCTCGGTCTGGTTGACGCGCTCCTCGGTCGCCAGCACCTGGCTGGCGATGTCGCTGTTGAAGTTGACGAGCGCATCGACGGCGCGCGCCACCTGCGACTCGACCATTCCGCCCATCTCGAGGACGCGCGTCGAGATGCCGCTCAGCTCGGCGTCGAACTGGGTCGAGAGGTGGCGATCGCTCATGCCGATCAGGCGAGCGTCGCCGCCAGTTGCTCGGCGCAGCGCTTCGATTGCGCCGCATCGCGCGCCTCGACCATGACGCGAACGACCGGCTCGGTCCCCGACGGCCGGATCAGCACCCGGCCGCTCGCGCCGAGCTCGCGGTCGACCTCGGCGCGGCGGTCGGCGAGCGCGCGGTTCGCCGTCCAGTCGGCGCCGGGCTTGACGCGGACGTTGATCAGCGTCTGCGGGAAGAGGTCGACGCCGGCGAGCAGGTCGGCGAGCTGCCGGCCCGAGCGGACGACCGCCTCGAGCACCATCAGCGCGCTGACGATGCCGTCGCCGGTCGTGTGGCGGTCGAGCACGAGCAGGTGGCCCGACCCCTCGCCGCCGAGCTGCCAGCGTCGCTTGAGCAGCTCCTCGAGCACGTAGCGGTCGCCGACCGACGTGCGAACGAAGTCGACGCCGCGTTCCCGCAACGCCTGCTCGACGCCGAGGTTGGTCATCAGCGTGCCGACGACGCCGGGCACCGGCAGCCCCTGATCGATGCGGGCGGCGGCGAGGACGTAGAGCAGCTCGTCGCCGTTGTAGAGCCGGCCGGCGCCGTCGACGAGCTGCAGGCGGTCGCCGTCGCCGTCGAGGGCGACGCCGTAGTCGGCGCCGCTGGCGCGGACGGCGTCGACGAGCGCCTGCGGCGCGGTCGCGCCGAAGCCGTCGTTGATGTTGAAACCGTCGGGGCGGCAGCCGATCGCGGTCACCTCGGCGCCGAGCTCGTGGAAGACATCGGGAGCGACGTGGTATGCGGCGCCGTTCGCGGCGTCGACGACGATCGACAGGCCGCGCAGCGTCAGGTCGTTGCTGTAGGTGCTCTTGCAGAATTCCACGTAGCGCCCGCTCGCGTCGTCGAGCCGCCTCGCCCGGCCGAGCCCGGCCGAGCCGACCCAGCGCTGGGGGCCTGCGAGCGCCGCCTCGACTTCGTTCTCCCACGCGTCGGGAAGCTTCTCGCCGCGCGCCGAGAAGAACTTGATGCCGTTGTCGGCGAAAGGGTTGTGCGACGCGCTAATGACGACGCCGAGGTCGAGGCGCAACGCCCGGGTCAGGTAGGCGACGCCAGGAGTCGGCAGCGGCCCGGTGAGGACGACGTCGGCCCCTACCGAGGCGAACCCTGCTTCCAGCGCCGACTCGATCATGTAGCCCGAGATTCGCGTGTCCTTGCCGATGAGCACGGTCGGGCGGCGCTCGCCTTTGCGCAGGACCTGGCCGACGGCGTGGCCGAGGCGCAGCATGAAGTCGGGCGTGATCGGCGCGTCGCCGACCGTGCCGCGGATGCCGTCGGTGCCGAAATAGGTTCTGCTCATGGGCGGGCGGGGTCGCTCGAAGGATCGGGGCGATTATCGGCGCCGGCCGCGTTCCAGACCGCCAGCGCCGCCACGGTCGCGGCGACGTCGTGGACGCGGACGATGCGAGCGCCGCGCTCGACCGCGAGGACCGCGGCGGCGACGCTGGCGGCCGCGAGCCGTTGCTGGTCGAGAGGAGAGCGGCCCGATGGCGCGGTGGCGTCGAGGCCGAGCAGGCGGGCCAACGTCGATTTGCGCGACCAGCCGACGAGCAGCGGCACGCCGAGCGCAAGGAGCGACTCCTGGCGCCGAAGCAGCTCGACGTTGTGCGCCGGCGCCTTGCCGAAGCCGATTCCCGGGTCGATGACGATCCGCGTGCGGTCGACCCCCGCCGCCTCTGTCGCAGCGACCCGCCGGCCCAGGAACGCGGCGACCTCGCTGACGACGTCCTCGTATTTCGCCTCGGCCTGCATCGATCGCGGCGTGCCGCGCATGTGCATCAGGCAGACGCCGCAGCTTCCGCTTGCGACGACGAGCTCGAGCGCGCCCGGTTCCTGCAGCGCGGCGATGTCGTTGACGATGTCGACGCCCAGGTCGAGCGCGACGCGCATGACGTCGGGCTTGGTCGTGTCGATCGAGACCGGACAACCGAGGCCGACTGCCGCTGCGAGGACGGGCCGGACGCGGGCGAGCTCCTCCTCGACGCTGACCGGCAGCGCCCCCGGACGGCTCGACTCGCCGCCGACGTCGAGGAGGTCGGCGCCCTCCTCGAGCAACTGCTCGCAGCGGGCAATCGCCCGCGCCGTCGACACGGCCGCGCCGCCTTCGGAGAACGAGTCCGGCGTGACGTTGACGATCCCCATCACGCGCGGCCGTGCCAGGTCGATCGCGAACCGGGTCGTCCGCCAGATCGGTCCGCTCATGAAAAACGGGGCCGAAGCCCCGTTGCGAAGATCGCCGCGAGCATCGCCGCGGAGCCGACCAGCCTACGCGGCCGCCGGCGCGTTGCCGGGGGTCACCGGCGGAACGCCGCCGCTCGGCTTGGCCGGCGACGGGACCCAGTCTTTCGGCGTACGCGGCGGCTTGCCGGACATGATGTCGTCGATCTGGTCGGAGTCGATCGTCTCCCACTCGAGCAGCGCCGCGGCCATCGCGTGGATCTTGTCCTGGTTGTCCTCGATGAGCTTGCGGGCGATCGCGTACTGCTCGTCGATGATCCGGCGGATGACGCTGTCGACCTTCCTCATCGTCTCTTCCGACATGTTGGTCGTCTTCGTGACCGAGCGGCCGAGGAACACCTCGCCTTCGTTCTCGGCGTAGACCATCGGCCCGAGCTCGTCGGTCATGCCGTAGCGAGTGACCATGTCGCGCGCGATCGCCGTCGCGCGCTCGAAGTCGTTGCTCGCGCCGGTCGTCATCTGGTGCATGAAGACTTCCTCGGCGATGCGGCCGCCGAAGAGGACGGCGATCGTCGACAGCATGCGCTCCTTGTCGAGGCTGTAGCGGTCGCCTTCCGGGAGCTGCATCGTCACGCCCAGCGCCCGGCCGCGCGGGATGACGGTGACCTTGTGGACCGGATCGGTCTTCGGCATGAGCCGGGCAACGAGGGCATGGCCCGACTCGTGGTACGCGGTGTTCCTGCGCTCGTCCTCCGGCATGATCATCGACTTGCGCTCAGGGCCCATCATGATCTTGTCCTTGGCCTTCTCGAAGTCGACCATCTCGACGACCCGGCCGTTGCGCCGTGCCGCGAAGAGGGCCGCCTCGTTGACCAGGTTGGCGAGATCGGCGCCCGAGAATCCCGGCGTGCCGCGCGCCAGGATGTCGGCGCGGATGTCCTGGCCGACCGGGACCTTCCGCATGTGGATGTTGAGCACCTGCTCGCGGCCGCGAACGTCGGGCAGGGTGACGTAGACCTGGCGGTCGAAGCGCCCCGGGCGCAGCAGCGCCGGGTCGAGGATGTCGGGCCGGTTGGTCGCCGCCATGACGATCACGCCGAGGTTGGTCTCGAAGCCGTCCATCTCGACCAGCATCTGGTTCAGCGTCTGCTCGCGCTCGTCGTTGCCGCCGCCGAGGCCGGCGCCGCGATGGCGGCCGACCGCGTCGATCTCGTCGATGAAGATGATGCAGGGGGCGCTCTTCTTCGCCTGCTCGAACATGTCGCGAACTCGCGCCGCGCCGACGCCGACGAACATCTCGACGAAGTCGGAGCCCGAGATCGAGAAGAACGGCACCTTCGCCTCGCCGGCGATCGCCTTGGCGAGCAGCGTCTTGCCGGTGCCCGGAGGCCCGACGAGCAGCACGCCGCGCGGGATCCGGCCGCCGAGCTTCTGGAACTTCTGCGGGTCCTTCAGGAAGTCGACCAGCTCCTTCACCTCTTCCTTGGCCTCGTCGCAGCCGGCGACGTCGGCGAAAGTGGTGGTGTTGTTGGCCTCGTCGAGCATGCGCGCCTTGGACTTGCCGAAGCTGAACGCGCCGCCCTTGCCGCCGCCCTGCATCTGGCGCATGAAGTAGATCCAGACGCCGATCAGGAGCAGGATCGGCCCCCACGAGGCGAGGATCGAGAGCAGGAACGAGGGCTCTTCGCGCGGCTTGACGTCGAACTTGACGCCGTTGTTGATCAGGTCGCCGACGAGACCGCGGTCGAGGTACGTCGCCGTCGTGCGCAGCTCCTTGTCGTCGGTCGTCTTGGCGCGGATCTCGGTCGAGCCGCCAACGCCTTCCTGCAGCGTGACGCTACGGACCCGCTTGCCGCGCACCTCTTCGAGGAAATCGGAGTAGCCGATCGCGCCCGTCTGAGCACCGGTGCGCTCGAACTGCTTGAAGACAGTGAAGAGGACCAGCGCGATCACCAGCCAGACCGCGACCTTCGAAAACCATTGATTGTTCACCGCGTCTCCAATTCAGGGATGAACCGCGCGCTGGAAGCCCTGCGCCCGACCCACGGCATCTGCGGCCGATTTTAATTCACGCAAGGGCGCGGCGACGAGGCTCAAGGCGGGGGCTTTTGCCTCGTAATTCCTCGTTATCGACGCCCTAGTCACGGGGTTTGAGGCCGATTCCGACCAGGAAGGTCTCCGCCGACTTGGCCCGCGACGCCTTCGGCTTGACCGCCTTCACGGTCGAAAAGCTCGCCTTGAAGCGCTCGACGAGCTGACTGTAGCCGCTGCCATGAAAGACCTTGCAGACGAGGCAGCCTTCGGGGCGCAGGTGACGCTCGGCGAAATCGATCGCGAGCTCGACCAGGTCGGCCATCCGCGCCGAGTCGGAAGCGGCGACGCCCGACAGGTTCGGCGCCATGTCGGAGAGGACCACGTCGACAGGGCGACCGGCGACTCGGGCCTCGAGCTCGGCGAGCACCGCCGCCTCGCGAAAGTCGCCGGCGATGAAGTCGACGCCGTCGATCGGCTCGAGCTCGAGCATGTCGAGAGCGACGATGGTGCCGTGCAGCGGGCCCGGAGGCGCCTTCGGGTCGACGCTCGTGCCGCGGCCGAACTTGCGCCTGACGTACTGGCTCCAGGCTCCCGGCACGGCGCCGAGGTCGACGACGAACTGGCCGGGCTCGAGCAGGTGCAACAGCTCGTCGATCTCCTTCAGCTTGTACGCGGCGCGGGCCCGATAGCCCTCGCGCTGGGCGAGCTTGACGTAGGGATCGGTGAGGTGGTCGTGCAGCCACGCCTTGTTCAGCTTCTTCTTGCCCTTGCCCTTGGTCGCCATCGGGCGCCGATAATAGGCGCGTGCCCGCCCTCCTCCTCAGCCCCGCGCAACGCAAGCAGAAGCGCGCGGAGGCGCATCACCTCGATCCGGTCGTCGCCATCGGCCACGATGGCGCGACGCCCGCAGTCCGGCACGAGATCGAGGCGGCGCTCGACGCCCACGGTCTGGTCAAGGTGCGCGTCTTCTCCGACGACCGCGCCGCCCGCGAAGCTCTCCTCGCCGATCTGAGCGATTCGTTCGGAGCCGCGCCGATCCAGCACATCGGCAAGCTGCTCGTGTTCTGGCGCCCGCCGGCTCCGAAGGAGAAGGCCGAGAAGGAAGGCCGCATGCCCGGGCCGAAGGTCGTCAAGGTGCTCAAGTTCTCGAAGAGCGGCAACCATCGGCCTCAGGTCAAGAAGGTCACCGTCGTCGGCAACATGCGGCTCGCTGCAGGCGGCACGCTCAAGCGCGCGACGCGGCGGCGTCCGGCGAGCATCAAGAAGTCGGCTCAGCAGGGGTAGCAGGGTCGCGGTCGCGGCGGCGTGGCGCGCCGGTCAGCCGCCATGCAAGGGCGCTGACGGCAGCGAACCTCAGCACGAAGAACGCCGACGAGACGCCGTGCAGCACGGCGAACGATGCGCCGCCCTCGCCGCGCCGGGCCGACTCCATCATCGGCTGGATCGCGTAATGACCCGCGACGATCGCGAAGACGGCGCCGAGGGCGAGCAGCATCTCCGTGCTGAACCGCGACGACATCCCGTCGGCAGCATCGACCCGCGCCAGCTGAAGGCAGAGGAGGAGCAGGACGGCGCCGACGCAGACGCCGATCGTCGCGTCGACGCTGAACAGCTGCGCCGCGACCCTTCCGGCATCGCCGCGCGGCAGCGTCGCGAACAAGGCGGGGGCGGCGACGAAGCCGATGCCTGCGATCAGCCCCGCCCACGCGCCGGCCAGCCAGCACGCGAGGCGGCGCAGGCCGGGCCTCACGCGCTCATTCGTAGCGAACGCCCGTGATCTCGTAGCTCTTGACGCCACCCGGCGCCTGCACCTCGGCGATGTCGCCGACGACCTTGCCGATCAGCGCGCGCGCGATCGGCGAGCTGATCGAGACGAGGCCCTGCTTGAGGTCGGCCTCGTCGTCGCCGACGATCTGGTAGGTGACCTTGACGCCGCTGTCCTCGTCCTCGAGGTCGACGGTCGAGCCGAAGACGACGCGGCCTTCGGCATCGACCGCCTTCGGGTCGATGATCTGCGCGGCGGCCAGCTTGCTCTCGACCTCGAGGATCCGGCCTTCGATGAAGCCCTGCTTGTCCTTCGCGGCCTCGTACTCGGCGTTCTCGGACAGGTCGCCCTGGGCGCGCGCCTCGGAGATCGCCTGGATGACGGCGTGGCGCTCGACGTTCTTCAACCGGCTGAGCTCTTCCCGGAGCTTTTCGGCACCGCGTCGGGTGAGCGGAATGGTGGCCATGACAACGAACCTCTGAAAAAGCAAAGCCGCCGTCGGCGGACTCCGGCGGCGGCGGGGTGGCGGCCAGTTTAGTGCAGTTCGGAATGCAGTTCCTGAAGCGAGGTGACCCCCAGGTCGTCACGATGCTTCATGCCTTCGACCGCCGCCTCGCAGCCCGCCATGCTGGTGTAGTACGTCACCCGGTGGGCGAGCGCCGCCTGGCGGATATGGCGCGAGTCGGCAATCGCCGTGCGCGTCTCGTCGACCGTCGTGAAGACGAGCTGGATCTCGCCGTTCTTGAGCATGTCGACGATGTGCGGCCGACCGTCCTTGACCTTGTTGACCGGGCGAACCGGCGTTCCCGCCTCGCTGATCGCGGCCGCGGTGCCGCGCGTCGCGACGAGCTGGAAGCCGAGCGCGTGCAGCTCGCGCGCGACCGCGACCGCACGCGGCTTGTCGCCGTTCCTGACCGTGATGCAGACCGTTCCGCGCGTCGGCAGGCGCGAGCCGGCGCCGAGCTGGCTCTTCAGCATCGCCTCGCCGAACGTCCGCCCTGCCCCCATGACTTCGCCGGTCGATCGCATCTCCGGACCGAGGATCGGATCGACGCCGGGGAACTTGTTGAACGGGAAGACGGCTTCCTTGACCGAGAAGTACGGCGGAACGACCTCGCCGCGAACGTTCTTCTGGCTCGCCAGCGACTGGCCGACCATGCAGCGCGCCGCGATCTTGGCGAGCGGCTCGCCGGTCGCCTTGGAGACGAAGGGCACCGTGCGCGACGCGCGCGGATTGACCTCGAGAACGTAGATCGTCGCCGCGTCGCCGTCGCCGTCGGTGTCGCCCTGGATCGCGAACTGAACGTTCATCAGGCCGACGACCTTCAGCGCCCGCGCCATCAGCGCGGTCTGCCGGCGCAGCTCGTCCTGCAGCTTCACCGGCAGCGTGTACGGCGGCAGCGAGCACGCCGAGTCGCCGGAGTGGATTCCCGCCTGCTCGACGTGCTCCATGATGCCGCCGATCATCACCTCGGCGCCGTCGCTGATGCAGTCGACGTCGACCTCGATCGCGTCGTCGAGAAAACGGTCGAGCAGCACCGGCGACTTCTCGCTCACCTTCACCGCCTCGCGCATGTAGCGCTCGAGGTCCTTGTCGCCGTGGACGATCTCCATCGCGCGGCCGCCGAGCACATAGCTCGGCCGGACGACGAGCGGATAGCCGATCTCCTGCGCCAGGACGATCGCCTGCTCCTCGGTGCGCGCGGTGCGGTTCGGCGGCTGGCGCAGGCCGAGCTCGGTCAGCAGCTTCTGGAAACGCTCGCGGTCCTCGGCAACGTCGATCGAATCGGGCGACGTGCCGACGATCGGCACGCCGGCGCGCTCGAGGTCGAGCGCGAGCTTGAGCGGCGTCTGCCCGCCGTACTGGACGATCACGCCGACCGGCCTTTCCTTGGCGACGAT